>Ga0105248_10006474_pt1 | contig 12842 bp, 7 predicted proteins | sample KBSS34metaG_FD_81524 | JGI IMG/M metagenome (GOLD analysis project Ga0105248, IMG submission 81524) | Switchgrass rhizosphere microbial communities from Kellogg Biological Station, Michigan, USA - KBS S3-4 metaG | ecosystem: Host-associated > Plants > Roots > Rhizosphere > Soil | place... | reverse complement strand
TCCCTTGGTGATGAGCAGACGCCGACCGTTGCCATCTGGCGCCTCAACGACGACGGAGAGCCGGCGCCGCTCGAAATCGAACGGCATTTCGTCGACCTTGCGATAAAGGCTCGTATCGGCGGCCGTCTGCGACAGAACGGCGGTATCGAGTGCGCTGCGAATGCCGGTTTCGAACGAACTGTTGACGAAAGCCAGAGCGAGTGGCCGCGGCGACGGCGTTCCGGCCGGGTCAACCGCGCGGTCGAACCGCATCACCCCGCTGGTCAGCGTACCGGTCTTGTCGGTGCAGAGAATGTCGATGCTGCCGAAATTCTGAATGGCTGGCAGATGCTTGACGATCACCTGATCGCGCGCCATGCGCAACGCGCCTTGGGTCAACGTCACCGAGCTGATCATCGGCAGGAATTCCGGCGTCAGGCCGACTCCCAGCGCCACGGCGAAGAGCAGCGTCTCGAAGGCGTCGTGGCCGAATGTGATGCCTATCACGAGGATGAACAACACGAGGACGACCGTGGTCCTCAGGATCAGGAAGCTGAATCGTCTGAGTCCACGATCGAATTCCGTTTCCGGCGCGCGATGCTGCAGCCGCACGGCGATGTCGCCGAACATGGTCTTGGCGCCCGTCGCGGTGGCGACCGCGATCCCTGTCCCGCTGACGACGGACGTCCCGAGAAAAACCAGGTGCGGCGCGTCCGGTCCTTCGGCGTTCTCATGTGGGTCTGTCGCGACCATCTTGTCGGCCGGCACCGACTCGCCAGTCAGCATCGATTGCTGGATCGACAGGTCGCGCGATTCGACGAGTCGGGCATCGGCCGGCACCATGTCGCCGGCCGACAGTCGAAACACGTCGCCTGGCACGAGCGTTCTCAAGGGGACTTCGAGCCATGCCGCGCTCCGGTATACGGTGGCCGTCGGAATCACCGACGCCCTCAAGCGATCGGCGGTCTGCTGGGCGCGGAAGGATTGCCAGAAGTTGATGGTCACCCCGAGCGTCACCATCGTGACGATGATGACGGCGTCGACGCGCTGTCCCAGCGTTCCCGAGATCACGCTGGCGACGAGCAGGATGATGACGAGCGGATTGGCGAAGAGACGGAGGAGTTGAACGAGGGCCGACAGACGTTGGACGGGAGCCGGCTCGTTCGGACCGTAGCGCGCCAGGCGTTCGGCCGCCTCGCCGTTGCTCAACCCCGGCTCGGTCATCGCCTCAGCGGAACTCCCCTATATTCCGAACTGACGAAGATGATGATCGGCGTGCAGGTACGCCCATCGCAGCCACGACGACTCGGACATGCGGCCGAAGAACGGGTGTCGTTGGCTGGCGAACTGGTCGCCAGGCATCTGCACGATCGCACCGAGCAGCCTGGCGAGTTCGGCGACATCCTCGTTGAAATCGACCGGCTTCGTGCCGCCGCCGGCACTCTGGTCGAGTTCCGGCGTGGTGGAGAGGCGGCCTTTGGGCCATTGCAGCGGCACGTACAAGGCGATCAGTCTCACGATCGGACGGGGAAGCGGGCTGGCGACGAGCTCGGTCGGGCGTTGACCCAGCAACATGCGGTATCCGTCGCTCAAGTGGCAGACCGTCTGGTGCGCGGACATCCGGCCCCAGCGGCGCGCGCTGTCATTCCGCAGCGCGTGCAGGCGGCGAAGGATTTCGGCCTGGTCGGCGTCGCGCGCCAGCGTTTTCATCGCGTGACCGATCTCGCGCTCAGTGCGCGAGCAGGCGCTCGCCGCCGGCTTCACGGAACGCAGTACGCGCGCGTGCCTGTCCGGCAACGGCATCGGCGATCAGTTGCTGAAATGCCGGATCGTTGCGCAACCCATCGAACTGAGGCCAGCGCTCGAGGGTCGCCACGGGGAAGTAGCCGAGCGCCACGGCCTTCTGCATGTACTCGAGGCCGCGCGCGTACTCGCCGATCGCGCAGAACAGCCATCCTTCCTGAAAGATCGCCTCAGGATCCTCGAAGATTTTCAACGACGAGAACCCCGCGAGGCTGGCGATCATCCGGTCGCTCCGGCGATCGAGCCATTCGCCGAGGTGCGTTGCCCAGACTTGAAATGTCGGAACGCGTGCCTGTCCGGTCATGAGCGCCTGGAGCTGACGGGCTTCTTCGAAGCGGCCGGACATGCCGAGGCCGATGATGCGGATCCCCTCGTCGCCGCCTGCACCGCGCTCCACAGAGTCGAACGCCATGAGCCGGTCGATCTCGCGGTTCATCAACAGCGTCTGCTGAGCGCTCGTCCTGATCTTCGGATCGAGCCGGCGCGCCTCGGCGTGCGCGGCGAGCGATTCCTCGAAGAGGCCTGAGTAGCGGCACGCGTGCACGAGCCCGGCGAAGAGCTCGGGGTCGTTGCCGTGGCGCGTCGCCTCGCGCAGCAGGCGGGCGATCGCGTCGCGCGACCGGCCGGTATCGGCCTCGAGATTCGCGTAGAACTTGTGCGCCACCGACAGCCGCGGGTTCAGCGCAATCGCCTTCTTGAACGCGTCCTCGGCCGCGGCATCGCTGCCCGGCGTGGCGTCGATGTACTTGCCGATCACCCGGTGACAGCGGCCCAGGTATGCCCACGCCGGGGCAAAGGCCGGATCGAGCGAGAGGCACTGTTCGTACAGCGCCCTGGCATCCGCCATCCCGCTGTAGTTGCGCGCCAGTCCATTGGCCCTGAGATAGAGCTCGTAGGCATTCGAATCGTGCGGCGCATCAGGAGACGGGGACAGGCGCTCGCCGGCCAGCGGCAGCGCGAGCCCGTCCACCACGCGCCGTGCGATGTCGTCCTGCATCCGGAAGAGATCGCCGAGCGGCGCCTGCACGGTGTGCGACGTGAGGAGCGTGCCGCCGGGCGCTTCGACCAGTTGGGTCGCCGCGCGCAGCTGATTGCCCGAACGCAGGAGCGTGCCGGTGACCACGCGATCGACGTCGGCCTCCGTGGCGAGCGCCCTCAGATCCGGTGCGTCTCCGCCAAAGCGCGCGGCGGTCGCGCTCGATCGCACGATCAGCGATCCAAATCCGGCGAGCGACGTCGTGATCGCATCCGGCAGGCTGAACGCCAGAAAATCGGTCTCGGGATCCGGCCGCAGCACGCGAAACGGCAGCACGACGACCCGCGTGAGCGTTTGCGCCATGGCGCGGGTCTGCTGGCCGTCGACGCCGCGCACCGCGTTCAACTGTTCCGCCATCGCGTCGGCGGAGGCGGGGCGTTCGGCCGGATTTTTCGCGAGCGCGCGGCGGATGACGCGGTCGACGGCGGCGACCGCCGCGGACCCGGCCAGGGCGGGCGGCTGTTCCGTCAGGGTGGCTTGCACGACCTCCGCCACCGTGCGGCCCGCAAACGCCGGCCGCCCGGCGAGCATCTCGAACAGGATGGCGCCGACCGCGAACAGATCGCTGCGCGCATCAACCGGATCGCCGGTCACCACTTCGGGCGACATGTAGCGCGGCGTCCCCATCACGACGCCGCTGCGGGTCAGGCCCATCGTTGACTCGTCGAGGCTCGCCTCGACGCCTGGCCTCGCCAGCCCGAAATCGAGCAGCTTCACCCCGTGGCTGGTGAGATAGACGTTCGACGGCTTCAGATCGCGATGGACGATGCCGCGCGCATGGATGGCGCCGAGCGCCGCCAGCATGTCGACCGCAATCGGCACCGCCTCGTCGACGCTGAGCGGGCCTTTCTTCAGGTGGTCCGACAGCGGCTCGCCTTCGAGCAGCTCCATGGCGATGAACAGCTGGCCATCGTGCTCGACGACCTCGTAGACCTGGCAGACGTGCGGATGGTTGACGCTCGCGGCGGCGCGCGCCTCGCGCCAGAACCGCTTGCGCGCCGTCTCGTCCTGGTCGAGCGACAGCATCATCTTGAGCGCAACGGTCCGCTCCAGGCGCTCGTCGTAGGCCTGATAGACCACGCCCATGCCACCGGCGCCGATCTTCCGGCGTATGGTGTAGTGCCCGATTCGGGACGGCGTGCGGTCTCGCGCGTCGCTTTCGGCCGAGCCTTCAGGCCCTCCGGGTGGCGTGGGCGTACCTTTCAACCACCGGTAGAGGCCGCTCAGCCACCCAGCGCTCATGCTGCCGACGGATTCATCTGCCACGAACGTCGATCATACCTCCTCAGATATCGACGCTTGCGCCGTGCGTCGCGTTCCGAGGCGGCTGATGCCTCACGGTTCACACAGACGCCGGACGTAGAATTTCTGTTCACCTTATGAGCGTCCTGCCTTCCTGGCGCACCGCGAGCCTCGCGGCGGTCACCGCCGCGATCATGATCGCGCAGCAGGTCGCCGCCAGTGCGACCCGCGACGCCTTTTTCCTGGCGAACTTTCCGGCCTCCGCGCTGACCGGCGCGGTGATTGCGTCGTCGGTCCTGTCGGTCGCCTTCCTGCCCTTTCTCGCGCGAATGATGGCGCGGTTCGGCCCAGCCGTCGTCACGCCGCTGACGGCCGCGGTAAGCGCGCTGCTCCTGATGACTGAGTGGATGGTCAGCCGCCAGCATCCTGCGCCGGCCGCGGCGGCGCTCTTCCTCCACACGATGGTGGTCGGCTCGGTCCTGGTCTCGGGATTCTGGTCGCTGTTCAACGAACGCTTCGATCCGCACACCGCGAAGCAGCTGATGGGCCGCGTGGCCGGCGGCGCCGCGCTGGGCGGCGTCGCCGGAGGCCTGCTGGTCGAACGCGCCGGGGCGGCGGGCATCGAACTGCCCAATCTCCTCCCGGCGCTGGCGGCCGTGCAGCTTCTGGCGGCGGCGGGATGCGGCCTGTTGGGGAGCCGGCCGGTGCGATCGCTGATCAGCACGCCCGACTCGGCCGAGTCGTTTTCTCAACTCATGTCGTCGGCCTATCTGAGGGAGATCGCGCTCCTCGTCGGATTGACCGCGTTTGTCTCGACCATCACGAGCTTTCTGCTCAAGGCCGAAGCGGCGCGCACGTATGCGCACGGCGGCGAGCTGCTGCGGTTCTTTGCCCGCTATTACCTCGCCCTGGGCCTGGTCGGCTTTCTGCTGCAGATCAACTTCACGCGCCTGGCGCTCAATCGCCTCGGCCTCGGCATCACCGTTGCGATTCTTCCCGCCGCGCTCGGCGCGCTCGGCATCGTCGCGTTCGCCGCGCCGTCGCTCTGGAGCCTCGCGCTCTTGCGCGGTGTGGACGAAGCGGTGACCAATTCGCTCTTCCGCTCCGGTTACGAACTGCTGTACACGCCGATTGCCGCGAGCACCAAGCGGCGCTTCAAGGCGATCGTCGACGTCGGCTTCGACCGGTTCGGCAAGACGCTGGGCAGCGGGCTGGTGCTGCTGGTCATCGGGCTCTTCGCCGCCACCCAGGTACGCGTCCTGCTCGCCGTCACCGTCGTCGCGACCATCGTCGCCATCGTCATCGCGGTCCGATTGAGCCGCGGCTACGTCCTGTCGTTGACCCGAAGCCTCAAGTCGCAGGCCGTCAGGCTGGACGCCAATGCGCTCGACGAGGCGATCACGCTGCGCACCATCGACACCAGCGGCCTGAATCGGAACGAGCTGCTGGCAGCGCTCGCCGATCGCGCGAACGAGAGCACCGAGACCGCGTCACTCGAGTTCGCGGGCGGCGAGGCGGGCATGTGGGGCGCGCAGACGATGGTCGTGAGGGGACGGCATGACAGGGGCGAAGGATCTGATCGTGCTGGTGATAGCCCTGATGCCGACACGCTGCTCTCCGATATCGCCGACCTGCGATCGGGCGATCGTCAGCGCTCACGAAAAGTTCTGCAGTCCGCCGCGCCCCTCGATCGGCGTCTCGTGGCGCACATCATCCCGCTGCTGAGCCGCGACGACGTGTCCTACCACGCGGTCAGTGCGCTGCGCGCCATGGCCGATCGCGTGGCGGGACAATTGGTTGATACGTTGCTCGATCCGGGCGTCGATCCGGTCATCCGGCGCAGGATTCCGCAGGTACTCACCGGCAGCGGATCGGCGACTGCCGCCGCCGGGTTGCTGCAGGCGCTCGACGATCCCGAATTCGAAGTGCGTTTCCGGTCAGCGGGTGCCCTCGTCCGCATGCGCGAGGCACATCCGGATATCGCGATGCCTCACGACGCGATCTACGAGGCGGCCTTGCGCGAGATCCGTCGAGGCAGGCAGGCGCTCGAAAAACCGCCGTCCGACGGCGTCAACGCACGGTCGCTGGAGCTCGTGTTCCGAATCCTGTCGCTCAAGGCGGAACCGCTGCGATTCGTGCACTACGCGCTTCGGAGCGGCGATGCGCGTCTCCATGGGACGGCGCTGGAATACGTCGAAACGGTCCTGCCCGCCCAGGTGCTGCAGGAACTCATCCCCTTCATCCGGGCGAGCGGACCGCTTCCGCACGATCACGAACGATCGAAGTAGCGGCCCATCATGGACCGCAGGCCCCGACCGGCGGAACGCCCTTCGCGAACGGCACGGTGGTGCGATCGATCGACTCGAGGAAGCGCACCAGCAAACCCTGCGACGTTGCGCTGTCGAGAAGATCCAGGTGGTCCGCTCTTCCAGCCGTCCGGTGTGTGCGATTCTTGAGGACATCGCTGAGCGTGGCTGCGGCCCCGCTGTGGAGATAGGGAGCGCTGGCGAAGACGGCAATCAGCGACGGCACGTTGAAGCCGAGGACGCCGCGCGCCTGGACGTTTGCGACGTTGTTGGCGCGGATCTCGTTGCTGACGCCGTCGGTGAAGAGCGCCGGGTTGAACGTGCCGACGCGACACAGGAACCGCACGAGCTGCGCATCGACCACATCGGTGACCGGTGGCGGCGGCGTATAGTCCAGCGAGCTGATCGTCCAGTTCTTCCCGCCATGGCAGTTCTGGCAGCCCTGCGTCTCGAAGAGCTGGCGGCCGAGCGCCGCACTCGGATCGTGGCTCGGCACGGGGGAAATGGGCGCCCGCACACCGAGAGCCAAATACGTCGCGATGGTGTCGAGGTCGGCGCTTCTTCCGGTATTTGCGACCGGCGTCAGATCGGGTATCTGAGCCAGGCCCGCGGCGCCCTCCGGAACGTTCAGGATGAGGCCGCCGCCGCCGGACACCGCGCGGATGTTCCGCTCGAAGTCCTGGACTTCGTCCCGCACCGCCGACCAGTTCAGCGCGCGCTGATGGGACTCCGGAAGCTTCGGCGCACCGTTGACGATCGACGCGGCGCCGAACTCGAACGTGCTCTCCATCGAGATGGCCTGCCGCGGACCGTCCGCGAACATCCAGGTGACCGTGTCGGTCAGTGCCTGCGGATGACAGCTGTAGCACGTGCCCCAGCCCGTGTCCGACATCAGCCCCGCGGGACGCCGCGAGTTGGCCTGCTGCCCTTCAGGACCGATGGCCGTGTTGAACAGCTGTTTGCCCCTGTGCGAGATCGCATCGAGCGAGCCAGCCGTCGGCAGGCTCGCGGACGACAGCCGTGCAATGGTCTTGTACAAGCTCGGGTCATCGCCGGAGATGTCGACGACGGCGACGTCGCGCGAGATGAAGTCCATCACGTAGGCGCGCGTGTCGGTCGAGTTGATCACCAGGCCGCGGGGATTCTTGCCTCCGATCAGATCCTCGGGATCGGGCGTGAGGATCTCCTGCGGTGTTTTCAACTCGATGCGAACGATGTTGCCCGGGTCGGCCGCGTTCAGCGGCGGGTTGATGGTCGGGGAACCGTCACTCTGAAGCGTGACGCGAAGGAGCCGATTGGTCGCTCCGAGGGCCACGAAGCCTTCGTCGCTGGCGTTCTTGAACGCGATCGCGAACGGATTGGTGTTGAACAATTTGACGCCGACCGGCTCGAAGTTGACGCCCACGTTCATGTTCAGCGTCGGGACGAGTTCCTTGTTGTTGTCGGACACGATCGATGACAGGCAGCTTTGCACGTTGACGTTGAAGCGGAACGGACCGTTCGGCGACGAGCACGTACCCGGCACATACGCCTGCGTGCCTTTGACGGTGATCGATTCGAGCAGATTGGGAAAGGCGCCGGACACGTTGTCGAAGACCGGCGGCGCTTGCGTCGGTTCGCGCAGCAGCGTGTTGCCGTCGGACTTGAACGCGGCTCCCACGTCGGCGATCGGCTTCAGGATGGCCGTGCCGGTCACTTGATCGTTCTTGATCACCGTGACGCGTCCTTCGCGGCCGTTGTCGGCTCCTTCGCTCTGCGTCAGCGGCCGCGGATCGCCGGACGACTTCACCGCGAGGAACTGCGTAACGAACACCCTGCTGCCATCCGCAGGAATGGCGATGCCGTGCGGTTTCCGGCCGACGTTGTTGATCGTACGAAGGACGGCATCCGCGGTCGTGTCGATGACGGACACGGTGCCCGACGACTGGTTGGCGACATAGAGGCGGCTGCCGTCCGGCGTGAGGGCGCATCCGAATGGCTCGGTGCCGACGGTGATGGTCTTGACGACCTGTCGCTGGCTGGCGTTGATCACCGAGACCGTGCCGCTCGCCATGTTCGTGACATAGACCTTGTCGCCCGCGGGCTTGATCGCGACGCACCACGGTTCCTTTTCGACTGGAACCTCCGCGATTTTCAGATTGGCATCCTGAGCGACACGAAAGACGGAAACGGAGTCGTTGTCAGGGTTGACGCTCCAAACGAATTGATTGTCGTTCGTGATCGCGATCGGGCTCGATCGCGTGGCGTTGAGAACGGCGGCGGGCTCTTCGGCGGCAGCGAGCGCCAGGCCGCCACCCGAGAATCCAGCGTAGGCCGCCGGGAGAGCGGCGATGCACAACGACACGAAGAGGATCTCACGTCGCCGGCTGCGATACTTCATAGAACCTCCCTGAAAGGGTGCAGAGTCTAGCATGTGAGTTACGACGCGAATACGCTGATCTCGCAACAGTTATGGAAACATGTGACACGTCAGAAAATATCTGACACGCCGCGCATCTCGTGGCGGCACAGTCCGCCACATACATAGCGGCACGGCGTGCGATCTATGTCGATCTAGACTGTTCAGGTAACGAGGAGAGACTCATGAAACGAATCATGTTCACGGCTGGCGCCGCAGCACTGACGAGCTGCATGGCCACGGCCGGATTGTTTGCACAGCAGCCGCAGGGACCTCAGCCGTTTGTCGTGGGAAATCGTCTCGGCCTGCCGATGGTGCCGGCCGCCGACGGCGCGTTCGAACCAATGTCCGCGAACGTCAAGGTGTACGGCGCGATCTACTCGGCCGAGAGTTGTTCGTACGATGCGGCCAGCGGCCTGATCGTCGTACCGAACCGGAGCGTGGGGCAGAACGTTCAGACCAACAACGCGTGGGTGTCCTTGATCAACCATGACGGGAGCGTTCACACCGCACGCTGGATCGGTGTCCAGAATCCTGGTGAACAGCGGACCACCATGCGACCGCCGCTCGTGTTGAACGAGCCGAGTGGCAGCGACATCGCCAACGGCATGTTCTACGTGTCAGACCGCGACGGCGGCACGACGCCGACCGATCCGCTCGTGGCGGTGATCCGGCGATTCAACATGCAGACCGGCGCGCCGGCCGGTGAATTCCGCGTCGATCGTTCCACCGGTTTCAACGACATCGAAGTGGCCGACGACGGCACCATTTACGCGACACAGACGGGTGCCGGCGGTCAGACTCCCGATCCGGCGACCTGGCAGGTCTGGAAGATCGCGCCGGACGGGGCCGCGTCGCTCTTCATCCAGGGCGCTCCGCTCCGTCAGCCCAACGGCATCGCGTTCGATCCGCAGGGCAACATTGTCGTCGTCAACATCGGCAACACCGAGGTGCTGACGTTTTCGACGCGCGGTCAGCTCGTGAAAACGGAAAACGCGGTCCAGGCGGGGAATGACGGCCTGGCGATCCTGCCCGACGGGACCAAGTATGTGAGCAGCGTGCAGAACGGCGGCGTGTCTCGTATCCGGCCCAATCAGCCCGCCGAGCTCATTGCCCGTAACATTCCGAGCCCGGCGTCGATGTGTTACGACGCCGGCGCGAACCAGCTGGTGATTCCGATGAACGCGAACAACGCGCTCGCGTTCATCCGTCTCAACTGAACGGTCGTTTGACGATCTGTCGTGTTCGTCTTCAGGCGGACACGGCAGACCGTGATTTCGGGACCAGTCGCAGATGGGAAGGACCTTCGGCGCGGGGGCGCGATCGTCCCACGGACAGGAAGCCGCCGTCGCTTCCGATGCTCAGGACGCTATTACTGCTGCCGATGCTCAGGACTGACGCGAAGCTCCCAACACTCAGCACGGATGCGGCGCTGCCGACGCTCAGCAGGCTTGACGCGCTCAGGACCGACCAGGTGCTGCGATAACTGAAGCGATGCCGCGGCGATGCGGATTGTCGGAGCCGCACGGCGATCGCCACGAGTCCGCCACCAAGGAGTCCCGCCGCCAGAAGCGCTCGCTGTGGAGTCATTGCTCGATCTTAGTTAGTGTCGGAACAGAAAAACAGCGCCGAGGCTGTGGGCCCTGGCGCCGTGGGATGTCGAACGGCTTCTGTCAGCTGCGGAACAGGTCGCCGTGCAGGTCAACCGTTCGCGTCATTGAGAAGACAAATCAGCAGTCGTGGCAGAAGCCGGAGCCCTGCCACGACCGTGAGTTGCGGTTACTTGGCTTCGGAGACGACGAGTTGGTTGTTGACGCGCGTCACCCCATCGGTTGCGCTCGCGATGGTGCCCGCTCGAGTCTTTGCCACCGTCGACGCTACTGTGCCCTTGAGGGTCACGACATGGTTCGAGGTGTCCACATCGATCGCCGAGCCCTTCAACAGCGACTCGTCCGATAACCGGCTCTTTACTTTCGTCGTGAGGGCGGCGTCGCTCATCTTGGCGCTGGTCTTATGGAGCGCGTCCGCCGTCGAGTCTGCGGCCTTGCCCACGCCTTCTTCCGTCTTGCCGACGCCCTTCTCCACGCCTTCCTTGGTTTTCTCGGCGGCGTGCTCCGTGGCGTCAACCGCCTTGTTGACACCGGACTTGGTCTTGTCGGCGGCGGTGTCGATCTTGGACTGATCGATTTTCGGATCGACCTCGATCTTGTTGATGACGCTCACCACGCCGGAGACGTTGGCGAGGTGCGCCGCGCGCGTCTTCTCGGCCGTCGTGCGGACCGTTCCGGTCAGCGTGACATGACCGTCTTTCACGTCGACGTCGATGTCGCGCGGCGCCAGGGTCGAATCTTTTTTCAGGTCAGCCGCGATCCGTTTTTCAAGCGACTCATCGTCTGCCGCAGCCGCGGTACCAATAGCGCGGGGTGCCGCCGACGCGGTAGCAACCGGAACTGCAACGGCGAAGAAGCCGGCGAGGCCTGCCGCCGCCATGACGGTGTTTCTGGAAATCTTCATGCTTTCTCTCCCACGAGCGAATCGGTCCAATAGGACCGGATGGTTGGCGACTTGCCGCCTTTCCGCTCTAATGGCCGGACAGTGCAAGCCGTGATCCGCTTTCGGCGACAAACCAATTGTCCCAAAACCTCAACAAAAATCTCTAAAGGTCCGGCTGGACGGGCAGAAGTGTGGCGTGGACTACGTACGGTAGAGCCGGAAGAATAAAGAATTAGGAATTAAGAATTAGGAATTCGGAATTCGAATTCCCAATTCCTAATTCCTAATTCCTAATTCAGAATTCCTCGCACTCATGCCTGAGTCCACGGTGGTCATCGTCGGCGGAGGCGCGGCTGGCCTTTCGACCGCGGCCGCGCTCGGGCAGCGCGGCATCGAGGCTGTCGTCCTCGAGCAGGATGCGGCGATCGGTGGCACGTGGGCGCGACGATACGATCGATTGCATCTCCACACGATCCGCCGCTACTCGGGCCTCGCGCACTTCCCGATTCCGGATCGGTACCCCACGTATCTGTCGCGTGATGAACTCGTCCAGTACCTGAACGAGTACGCCGGTCACTTCGGGTTGAAAATCCTGACCGGGACGACGGTGCGGAAGATCCGGGCGGAAGACGCCGGACCTCGCCAATGGACGATCGAGACGGCCGGCGGCCCGGCATGGCGGAGCCGCGTCGTGGTGATCGCAACCGGACAATACCGGGAGCCGGTCGTTCCGCCCTGGCCTGGACGCGATCTGTACGAAGGCCGGCTGACGCATTCGGCTGCCTACGCCAATGCCGCGCCCTACGCCGGCCAGCGCGTGCTGGTGGTCGGGGCTGGGAACAGCGGCGCGGAGATCGCCACCGATCTGAGCGATCACGGCGCCGCCGCGGTCGCGTTGAGCGTGCGCACGCCGCCGCCGATCGTGCCGCGCGATCCGTTTGGCATGCCGGTGCAGCGCACGAGCCTCGTATTGAGCGCGCTGCCGCCGGCGATCGCGAACCGGCTTGCGCGGGCCACCGCGCGGCTCGCGCTTGGCGACCTCACCCGCTACGGCATGCCGCGGGGAGAGTTTGCGCCGTACACGCACCTGCGCGTACCAGTGATCGACGTTGGATTCGTCGAGGCGCTCAAGAATCGGCGGGTGAGCGTGAGGCCGGCCCTCGAGCGGCTGACGCGGACGGGGGTGGTGTACGCCGATGGGAGCAGCGAGCCGTTCGAGGCGATCGTGGCGGCTACGGGATTCCGGACGGGCCTCGAGTCGCTCATCGATGCGCGCGACGTACTGGACAGCAACGGCGAGCCCCGCGGCGCTTCAGGTGAACCGACCGCGCATCGCGGTCTGTATTTCGTCGGCTTCGTGCACACCCTGCGCGGCCATCTGTTCGAGGCGAATCGCGCGTCGCGCCGGCTGGCGCGCCACATCGAGCGCGAGCTGGCTGCCGAATCCTGAGCGCCCCGCCGCGAAGCTCCCGCGGCCTACCAGCTGAACGTGAAGATGCTGGCCGTCGATCCGCCCGGATTGGTGGGATCCGGCCGCTGTGTGTCCACCGACTTGTACCGGTCCGGCACACTCGCCCATTTGGTG
>Ga0105248_10006470_pt1 | contig 12851 bp, 11 predicted proteins | sample KBSS34metaG_FD_81524 | JGI IMG/M metagenome (GOLD analysis project Ga0105248, IMG submission 81524) | Switchgrass rhizosphere microbial communities from Kellogg Biological Station, Michigan, USA - KBS S3-4 metaG | ecosystem: Host-associated > Plants > Roots > Rhizosphere > Soil | place... | reverse complement strand
TCGACTGAGGTTCCCCGAGGAGATTCGATGAACGTTCCCAAGGAATTGCGCTACACCGAGAGTCACGAATGGATTCGCGAGGACGGCGATGGCTCCGTGACGATCGGCATCACAGACCACGCGCAGTCGGCGCTCGGCGATCTCGTGTACGTCGAGCTCCCGAAAGCCGGTCGCAAGGTTGCCGTCGGCGAGGCGTGCGCCGTGGTCGAGTCGGTGAAGGCTGCGAGCGACGTCTACGCGCCAATGGCGGGCGAGATCGTCGCCGGCAACGACGCACTGGCAGGTCGTCCGGAAGCGGTGAACGAGAACGCGTATGAAGCATGGCTCTTCAAGCTCCGGCCGAGCGACGCCGGTGCGATCGCAACGTTCCTCGATGCCGCGGCGTATGAGCGCGTCATCGCCGAAGCGTAGACGGTCGATGATCGAAGAGCCAACGAGGCAGTCGCTGGCCTCGCTCGAGGACCATGCTTCATTCGTGTCGCGCCATATCGGTCCGCGCGCGCAGGCGCAGCAAGCAATGCTGCGGGAGATCGGTTTCGAATCGATGGATGCGTTGATCGACGCCGTCGTGCCGCGTGCCATTCGCTTGTCCGAACCCTTGCCGCTTCCCGCGCCGAAGGGCGAAGCGGAGGCGCTCGAGCAACTGCGCCGGCTCGCCGCGAAGAATCGCGTGCGGACGTCGCTCATCGGGCAGGGTTACTACGGAACGGCCACGCCCGCTGTCATCCTGCGCAACGTCCTCGAAAACCCTGCGTGGTACACGGCGTACACGCCGTATCAGCCCGAGATCTCCCAGGGACGCCTCGAGGCACTGCTCAACTTCCAGACGATGGTGTGCGACCTGACGGGGATGGCGATCGCGAACGCGTCGATGCTCGACGAGGCGACCGCGGCAGCGGAGGCAATGACGCTTTGCCAACGGATGGGCACGGCGAGAAGCGGCACATTCTTCGTTGCCGACGACGTATTCGCGCAGACCCTCGACGTGGTTCGCACGCGCGCGAAGCCGCTCGGTATCGACGTCGTCGTCGGCGCATCCGGCGATGCGTCACGCGGAGACGCGTTCGGCATCCTGCTGCAGTACCCCGGCGCGAATGGCGACGTGCGCGACTTCCGGTCGCTCGTCGAAGCCGCGCATGCCAAGGGCGCGCTCGTTGTCGTCGCCTGCGATCTGCTCGGGCTCACGCTGCTCGCGCCGCCGGGCGAATGGGGTGCGGACGTCGTCGTCGGGTCCTCGCAGCGCTTCGGCGTGCCCCTGGGCTTCGGCGGTCCGCATGCGGCATTCATGGCGACACGCGACGAGTTCAAGCGCTCGCTTCCGGGACGCCTCGTCGGCGTCACCGTCGACGCGGCGGGCGCGCCTGCGTATCGGCTCGCGCTGCAGACGCGCGAGCAGCACATCCGGCGGGAGAAGGCGACATCCAACATCTGCACGGCGCAGGTGCTGCTCGCGGTCATCGCGAGCATGTACGCCGTCTATCACGGCGCGGAGGGCCTCCGGACGATCGCGCGGCGAACGCACCGCCTCACAGCGATCCTCGCCGCGGGACTCGCCCGGATCGGTGTCAAAGTCCGCAACGCGACTTATTTCGACACGCTGACGATCGACACCGGAGGCAAGACGAGTGCGATCGTCGCGCGTGCCGAGGACGCCGGATTCAATCTGCGCCGCATCGACGAAGGCTCGGTCGGGCTGTCGCTCGACGAAACGTCGACGCGCGATGATGTGCTCACGCTTTGGTCGGTATTCGTCGGCGACGCCGTGGCATTCGACGTCGACGCGATCGACGCCGTCACGAGCGATGCGATGCCTCCGGCGCTCGCCCGCACGTCGGCGTTCCTCACGCATCCGGTGTTCCGCCGCCATCGCAGCGAGACGCAGATGCTGCGATATCTGCGCACGCTCGCCGACAAGGATCTCGCACTCGATCGGACGATGATCCCGCTCGGATCGTGCACGATGAAGCTGAATGCGACGTCCGAGATGTTGCCCGTGACGTGGCCCGCGTTCTCGGCGCTGCATCCGTTCGCGCCGTCCGACCAGACGCAGGGCTATCGCGAGCTCGTCCATGATCTGTCACGGATGCTTTGCGCGGTCACCGGCTACGACGCCGTGTCGATCCAGCCCAACGCGGGATCGCAGGGCGAGTACGCGGGCCTGCTGATGATCCGCGCATATCACGCGAGCCGCGGCGACACGCATCGCGACGTATGCCTGATCCCGTCGTCCGCGCACGGCACGAATCCCGCATCGGCGCAGATGGCGGGGATGAAGATAGTCGTCGTCGCGTGCGACCGCGACGGGAACGTCGATCTCGCGGATCTGGAAGCGAAGGCGACGCAGCACCACGGCTCGCTTGCGGCGATCATGGTGACCTATCCATCGACGCACGGCGTATTCGAGCCGGGCATCGTTCGCTTGTGCGAAATCGTTCATGCGCACGGCGGGCAGGTCTACGTCGACGGCGCCAATCTGAACGCGCTCGTCGGTCTCGCCGCACCCGGGCGGTTCGGCGCCGATGTCTCGCACCTGAACCTGCACAAGACCTTCTGCATCCCGCACGGCGGCGGCGGCCCGGGCGTGGGGCCGGTCGCGTGCAAGTCGCACCTCGCGCCTTTCCTTCCCGGTCACCGCTATCTGGCCACGGACCAAAGGGGTATCGGCGCCGTCACGGCCGCGCCGTATGGGTCCGCGTCGATCCTGCCCATCTCCTGGATGTACATCACGATGATGGGCGCCAGCGGACTTCGCGCCGCGACCGAGAACGCGATTCTCGCGGCGAATTACGTCGCGAGGCGCCTCTCGCCGCATTACCCGGTCCTGTACAGCGGCGCTCGCGGGCTTGTCGCGCACGAATGCATCCTCGATCTGCGGCCGCTCAAGGCGCTCGCCGGCATCGAGGTCGAGGATGTCGCGAAGCGGCTCATCGATTACGGCTTCCATGCGCCGACGATGAGCTTTCCGGTCGCGGGGACGCTGATGGTCGAGCCGACCGAGAGCGAATCGAAGGACGAGCTCGACCGCTTCATCGACGCGATGATCGCGATACGCAAGGAAGTGCAGCAAGTCGAGGCGGGCGCGCTCGACCGCGACGACAATCCGCTGAAGCACGCGCCGCACACGGCTGCGGCGATTTGCGCCGATCGCTGGGACCACCGATACACCCGGCGCGAGGCCGCCTATCCCGTGGCGAGTCTCGAGGAAGGCAAGTATTGGTGTCCCGTCGCGCGCGTGGACAACGTCTACGGCGACCGAAACCTGTTCTGCAGCTGCGTGCCCGTCGCGGAGGCGGCGGAACGGGATGCGGCCGTGCCGACCGAGGCATTCGCCTAATGGTGGTGCTGCGCGCGCGCCGATCATCACGGACTGCAACGAGCCCATCGCGCGGGCCGAAGCGTCGCTTGCGAACGCATCGGTCAGCGAGGCAGCCGCAGGTTGGCGGCACCCGCATGACACGTCGCTGATGCGCGTGCTCGTGCTCGGCGGCGGGGTCGTCGGCGTCACGTCCGCGTGGTATCTCGCGCAGGACGGCCACGACGTCACGATCGTGGACCGCCAGCCCGCGGCCGCGCTCGAGACGTCGTTCGCGAACGGCGGGCAGATTTCGGCTTCCTATGCGGAGCCGTGGGCCAACCCGGACGCGCCTCTCAAGATCCTCAAATGGCTCGCACGCGACGACGCGCCGCTGCTGTTCCGGCCGCGCCTGGATTGGCGGCAATGGCGTTGGGGTCTGCAGTTCCTGCTCGAATGCCTGCCGTCGCGCACGCGACGCAACACGATCCAATGCCTGAACCTCGCGCTCTATTCGCGCGATTGCCTGAAGGCGCTGCGCGCCGAAACGAACGTCCAGTACGATCATCTCGAGCGCGGCATCCTTCAGTTCTACACCGATGCGCACGAGTTCGAGCGGGGTGTCGAGGCTGCGGGACTGATGCGCGAGTACGGTTGCGATCGCGACGTCAAGTCGGTGGAAGCGTGCATTGCCATCGAACCGGCGCTCGCACAATGCCGCGACCAGCTCGCCGGAGGCATCTTCACGGCGACCGACGAGTCCGGCGACGCGCAGCGCTTCACCACGGAGCTCGCGCGTCTTGCCCGCGAGCGCGGCGTTACGTTCGCGTGGGACACGGAGATCCAGGCGGTGTCACCGATCGGTGATCGGATCGACCGGGTGCGGGTGATCCACGACGGACGCTTCGCGACGCTCGCCGCCGACGCGTACGTGATGGCGCTCGGCAGCTACAGTCCGTTCCTGTTGGCGCCGGTCCACGTTCCGGCGAACATCTATCCCGCCAAAGGTTATTCGGCGACGATCGACATCGGCGCGCATGGCGGTGCGCCTACCGTTTCCCTCACCGATTTTGCATGGAAGATCGTGCTGACGCGCCTCGGCTCGCGCTTGCGCGTCGCGGGCACGGCCGAGCTGAACGGCTGGGACACATCGCTCAATCCGACGCGCTGCGAAGCGCTGACGACACGCACGTTCGAGCTCTTTCCCGATGCGGGAGAACGCGACAGCGTCCGGTACTGGACCGGGCTACGTCCGGCGACGCCGTCGAACGCGCCCCTGATCGGCAAGACGCGCTATCGCAACCTCTTCCTCAATACGGGCCATGGCACGCTCGGCTGGACCATGGCCTGCGGCTCGGGTCGTGCGCTTGCCGACATCGTTGCCGGTCGCGCGCCCGGCGTCGATTTCCGCTTCACGCATCGATAGGACGCGCAGTCAGGGCGGGCAGCCTTCGCCATACGGCCCGGGCGTGCACATGCCGGGCGGCGGCATCGAAGTGGAATCGACGGCGACGACGCATCCCGCCGGCACGGGGCCGATCCGCGTCAGGGGGATCGTGCCCGACGCGCCTGTGCTGCTGCCTCCGGTGAAGTTGAACTGGAACGATGCATTGGTGCAACTCGCGAACGTTACCGTCCCGGTTCCCACCGCGGTCGATGGGGGAAGCGGAGTGGTGACCTGATCGAACAAGCCGCCGGTCGTTTCATACAGCGTGAGGGGGATGGTGCGGGCGCCAGGCGTGAAATTCGACGCGAGGCCGGTGAACCAGCGCTGTCCGGCGGCTCCGGCCGCCTGACCGGTGGGCGCGTACGTGTACCACGTGAGGAAAAATGCGCGCGACAGCGGGTTTGCGTCGAACACGAAACCCTGCCCCGACGTGCTCGCGTTGAACCAGTTTCCGGACAGCGCGAAGTCCGCATTCGTCGGCGGCGCGGATCCCACCGTGCACGTGACGTTCATCGTGAGGCGCGTCAGCGGGATCGAGCCTGCCCGGCCGCTGCCGTCCGAGAACGTGTAGTCGAGCGTACCGTTGTTGCAATCGCTGAACGCCAGTGAGCCCGTGCCGACCGCAGTGGGATTCGTGACGGGAGCCGCGTTGAAGTTGCCGCCGGTGTTGCGATAGATCGTGACAGGAACGCTCGCTGCCCCGCTTTGCGCGTTGCCGACGAGCGTGAACCACCGCTGGCGATCGGCGCCGCCGGCGGGCGCGCCTTCGAATGTGAACCACGCGCCCTGTGCGAGCGCAGTGCCGGGCCCCACGAGATTCGGAAAGATTTCGAGCTCGATGCCCTGCCCGCTCGTTGCCGCTTCGTACCACGATCCCGTCAGGCCATGTTGGTCCAGATCGGGTCCCGCCGGCGCGTTTGGCATCAACGGTTTCATATCCCCGTTGAAATTTTTCGGCGTGGCCGGAACGGAACTCCCGTTGCGGTCGACGGCGGTCGCGCCGTCGGTGGGGAGCGCCGGCAAAGCGATCTGATCCACGTTCGAGTAATTGAGCGTACCGCCGCCAACCGGGATGAAGCCGGCGGGAATCATGTAATCGGGCGTCACGAGATTGAGCGCCGCGAAGCCGGGCGTTGCGATCAGCACGCTGCGACTGGCGGTTTCAGTCGACGGCAGGTTGGTTGTGAACGGCATGCTCCGCGCTGTACCTCCGGTTGGAGTCGCCCGCAGCGAGGCGCCGGTCGACCAAAGGTTCTCCAAGTTAGAGCCGGTACTCTCGAGCATAACGATGTACTGCACGCTGCCGTCGGCGTTCGAATACACCTGGTCGATGCGAAACTTATGAAATGCCGCTTTTGCGGGCGTGACAAGCACCGCGACGAATGCAAGGCCGATACCGATTGCGAACCGTCTCATGAGACCTCCCGGAGCGACAGCTAGGTCATGGCGGGCAAACAACGGTGAAGCGGCCGCTATTCCGCGGGCCGACTGGGGAGGGTGGCGGTTTATCCCGCCGGAACGGCGATGTCGTACGCGAGGTGCCAGCGGCCCCCCGCATCGCGCAGCCACAGGTGCGCGTAATAGCCGTCATGCATCGCGGCGGCGTGGTCGGTCTCTCGATAGCGTCCGTAGGTCACCGCCATGTCGGCGGAGGGCGCGACGATTGCATCGATTGGCGTCCAGGTGACGTGCGACATGCGCCGTGCCATGTCGGCAGACACCGCGCCTCTCGACACGACCGGCGAATACTGGTTGCGATGCAGGCGAGCGTTGGTTGCGAGCAGCAGCCCGTACGCGTTCGGCGTGAATCCTTCCGGATTCGCCTTGTCGCGTTCGCGGTCGAGCAGCGCCCGCCGTTCCCGCTCGACGTGCGCAGGGCCGCTGAAGTGCGGGCGCGGCGCCTCGCCGAGTGCTGCGAAATCGACGGCGTTCGGCGTCGAGATGCCGAAGTCCGCCAGAACCTTCCAGCGTCCGGACCCATCCTTGCGCCAGACCGAAAAGAACACGCCACGGCGAGGCGCTGCCGGCTGCGCCGTGCTGGTCAGCGTGTACGGGCCCGTCGTGTAGCCGAAGTCATGGCTTCGCGCGACGCCTGCTTGTGCGGGCTTCCATTCGAGCTTCTGCGCGTGCGGGTCCGCCGGGGGAGGACGCGCACTCCACGTTTCTCGCAACCGGACGGGCGCCGGCTCGAACACCACGCCGTTGTCGGCGAAATTCGCCAGGAACGCTTCGCGGATTCCGCGCTCGGCACCCATTCGCGCGAACGCGAGCTCGGCGTCGATGAGCGAGCCGAGCGCGATCTCGTCCGCATCGGGTTCATGCGACGAACCGTCGCTGGCTGTCATCAGGACCGACAGGCCGATGACGAGCGCGCACGCGGTGCGCACGAGCGTTGCGGCGAGCGGTGAATTTCGCATGCGGAAATGATGCAGTCGATCGTGTCGCAGTCAGTATAATGGCGCGTCCTCGATTGCTGTCCATGCATCCGTTCACGCTTTCCTGCGCGCTCATCGTCGCGGTCGCCGTACTTTCTGCGCCCGCGACTGCCAAATCCCCTGTCATTCTCGCCGCCAAGGCTCCGGCGAGCGCGCCGCAGGTGGCGCCGCCCACGGCGCCTGTCGTGCTCCAGTCGCCGGGCGCACCCGTCGCGCCGACGATCGCGGCAGCATCGTGGGTGCTCGTCGATACGCTGTCCGGCCAGACGCTCGGTGCTGCAAACCCCGATGAGCGCCGCGATCCCGCGTCGCTCACCAAGCTCATGACCGCGTACGTGGCGTTTGGCGCACTGCGCGCCAAGACGATCACGCCGTCGCAGATGGTTCAGGTGTCGCAGCGCGCATGGAAAGCCGAAGGCTCGCGGATGTTCATCGAGCCCCGTAAGGCCGTCAGCGTCGACGAGCTTTTGCATGGCGTGATCATCCAATCCGGCAACGATGCTTCGGTTGCCGTGGCGGAACTGGTCTCGGGCAGCGAGGAAGCGTTCGTGGCGCGCATGAACGAGGAGGCGGCTCGGCTCAACCTCACGTCCACGCATTTCGTGAATGCGACGGGACTCTCGCATCCGCAGCATTACTCGACAGCCGCGGACATCGCGCGCCTCGCGGCGGCGCTGATCCGCGATTACCCCGAGTTCTATCCGATCTATTCGCAGAAGGACTTTCGCTACAACAACATCACGCAATCGAACCGCAACCGCTTGCTCTGGACCGATCCCTACGTCGACGGCGTGAAGACGGGTCACACCGATTCTGCCGGATGGTGCCTCGTCGCCTCGGCGAAACGGGCCGATCGCCGCCTCGTGTCGGTCGTGCTCGGCGCGGCGTCCGATGCGTCGCGCGCCGCCGAGAGCCAAAAGCTCCTGAACTGGGGCTTCCAGGCGTTCGATACCGTTTCGCTCTATCAATCCGGCAAGCCTGTCACGACGCTGCGCGTATGGAAGGGCGGAAAGCAGGAGGTGAACGCGGGCTTCGTCGCCGACCGCTACCTCACGCTGCCCAAGGGCAAGGCGGACAAGCTCGCCCTCACGCTCGAATCGAAGGAACCGCTCATCGCGCCCGTGCTGAACGGGCAGCCGGTCGGCATGGTAAAAGTCGCATTGGAAGGTCAGCCGGTCGCGGAATTTCCGATGATCGCGCTCGAAGAGGTGCCGCTCGCCAACTTGTTCGGCCGCGCGGTGGACACCGTGAAGCTGTGGTTCTCGAGTCGATAAAAGACCCTCAATGCCCGAACCTTCGCAGACGGTTCATCTGAACGGCGAATTCCTGCCGCTCGTCGACGCGAGGATCTCGGTCCTCGATCGCGGCTTCATCTACGGTGACGGCGTCTACGAAGTGGTGCCGGTCTACGGGCGACGGCCGTTCCGGATGCCGCAGCATCTCAAGCGCCTGCAATACAGTCTCGACGGCATTCGCCTGCGCAATCCTCACTCGGACGGCGAATGGCAGTCGCTGATCGCCGACCTGATCGCCCGGCAACCGTTCGCCGACCAGGCGGTGTACCTGCAGATCACGCGCGGCGTCGCGAAGCGCGATCACGCGTTCCCGCAAGGCGTCGCGCCGACGGTGTTCATCATGAGCAATCCGCTGGTCCTGCCGACTGCAGAGCAGGTCGAGCGCGGCGTCGCCGTCGTGACGGCGCAGGACAACCGGTGGCTGCGCTGCGACCTGAAGACGACGTCCCTCCTCGGCAACGTGCTGATGCGGCAGCTTGCCGTGGATCACAACGCGGTCGAGACGGTGATGTTCCGCGAGGGCCACCTGACGGAGGCTTCGGCGTCGAACGTGCTGATCGTCCGCGACGGTGTAGTCGTTGCACCGCCCAAAGACAACCTCATTCTGCCGGGCATCACTTACGACGCGACGCTCGAGATCGCGCAGAGTGTCGACGTTCCGCTCGAGGTCCGTCCGATCACGCATGCGGAGGCGATGGGCGCCGACGAGATGTGGCTGTCCTCGTCGACGAAGGAAGTGCTCGCCGTGACGAGCGTCGACGGCCGCGCGTTCGCGGGCGGCAAGCCGGGTCCGGTGTTCCTTCGCGTGTGGACCGCGTTCCAGAAGGCGAAGCAAGGCACGCAGGTCGCCGCCTGATCGGAGCGTCCTGCACACGCTTGGCGAGGCGATTCGTGTCGCCGCCAACGCAGGCGCTCAAGCGGCAGCACGCCTCGCCCGCATCGGGCGCCCCCTGCAGCACGCGTCGCGGCCCTCAATTCTTGCCATCGTCTCCAGCGATCGGCGCAGTGGTTGCGTAGCGCCCGTGATGGAATATGAGGCCCCGGCCGCGCGCGCGCTCGACGGTGACGATCTCGCCGATGAAGAGCTGGTGGTCGCCCGCGCGGTGACGCGCGTGATGGCGGCATTCGAACCATGCGATGCAGCCTTCGATCAGCGGCGCATCCGACCATCCCAACCGGAAAGGCACGTTCTCGAAGCGGTCGGCGTGCGGGCGCGAGAACCGGCGCGCCAGTTCCACCTGCGCCGTGCCGAGGACGTTCACCGCATACCGCTCGGCCGTCTCGAACGCGGACAGGCTGCTCGACCGGTTGGAAAGCGTCCACGCGATCAACGGTGGCGCGAGCGATACCGACGTGAACGAGTTGGCCGTGAAGCCCACGTAGCGATCCCCGGCGCCGCGGGGCGCACAGATGATCGTTACGCCGGTCGCGAATTGCGCGAGCGCATCGCGCAACTGTCGTTCGTCGAACGCAGGTGTGCCGTTGCCCGCGTGGCGACCGTGGCCTGACATCCGCGGACTGTAACGCATCCGCCTCGCCGGCATCCGCACGTCCACGCCCGCGGTGCCCGGGTGGCCTTGCTAAACTTTGTTCTTCCAAGCCGACTGATTGCGCCCGTCATGCCGATTGCCCTTCAGAAGCTGATCGCCCATCGCTATGCCGGCCGGGACCTGCCCATCTCGGTCGTCCTGCCCGATGGTGCGCGCGTCGCGCTTTCTCCGAAGCCGGAGGTGGACGTCATCGCCCGCACGTTTGCGGGGCTGAAGGCGCTCGCTTCCCCCGCAATGGGCCGGCTTGCGCGCGCCTACGTGCACAACGACGTGGATTTCACCGGCAGCGCCCGGCGCGTGCTGCGCATCGCCGAGGCGATGGTCGGGGACATCGCCCACAAGGGCAGCGGCGCTCGCGGCCGGGTGCTCGGCATCGCGCACGGGCTGCGCGGCAACCGTCCCAACATCTCGCATCATTACGACGTGTCGAACGCGTTCTACCGGATGTGGCTCGACGCGCGGATGGTGTACTCGTGCGCCTACTTCCACTCCGCGAGCGACTCGCTCGACGATGCCCAGGCGCACAAGCTCGATCACATCTGCCGCAAGCTGCGTCTTGCCAGGGACGAGCGGTTCCTGGACATCGGCTGCGGGTGGGGTGCGCTCATCTTCTGGGCGGCGCAGAACTACGGGGTGCAGGCGACGGGTATCACGCTGTCCCGCAACCAGTACGAGCACGTGCGGGCGCAGATCGAGGCGCTCGGACTATCGGGCCGCGTGCGGGTCGAGCTGATGGACTACAACGACTTGCCCGACGTGGAGGCGTTCGACAAGATCGCGAGCGTCGGCATGTTCGAGCATGTTCGCCCGCAGAACTACCGGCGCTATTTCGGCAAGATCCGCAAGATTCTCGTGCCGGGCGGCTTCGTGCTGAACCACGGCATCACGCATAACGGGCTCACGCAACGCAGCCTCGGCAGCGGCATCGGCGAGTTCGTGGAGGAGTACGTATTCCCGGGGGGCGGTCTCGCGCATGTCGCCCGGGTGATCGAAGGACTCGCGGCCCAGGACCTCGAGGTCGTCGACGCGGAAGCGTTGCGCGAGCATTACGCCAAGACGCTCTGGAATTGGGTCGATCGGCTGGAAGCGAACGCCGACGCCGCGCGTCGGGAGGTCGGCGAGGAGAAGTTCCGCGTGTGGCGCATCTACATGGCGGGCTCTGCGCACGCATTCGACCGCGGATGGCTCTCACTGTGGCAGCTTCTCGCGGGCAAGCCGTTCGCGGACGGTCGTCTGCCGCATCCGCTCACGCGCGACTACATGTACGGGCCGCGGGCGCAGGTCACGTAAGCCAGGAAGACGGCGTCAGGAGTCCTGCGTGCGGCGCCGGACGGCGTCGCCCAACCAAGGCGCGGTCATCCGGGCACGGTTGCATCGGAGGCGAGCTGCCCGCATATTGGCTGGATCTCGCCGGGTACAAGTCCCCCGGCCCGGAGCTTCCGATGAACACGCCTGCCCCTGTTGCCGCGCAAGTCACGCTGCTCGAGTTCCCATGCGAGTTTCCGATCAAGATCATGGGACGCACGCAGGACGGATTTGCGCAGCTGATCGCCGACATCGTCGTCCGTCATGCGCCGGACTTCGACGCGGCGACGCTCGAAATGCGCGCGTCGAGCGCCGGCAACTATCTGTCGCTGACAGCGACGATCAATGCCACCTCGCGCGAGCAGCTCGACGACCTGTATCGCGAGCTCGTCGCGCACCCGATGGTCGCGATGGTGCTGTAACCGCGCGCGGGCACTGATTCTCTCCGGTGCTGCCGGCCGTCGGAGCTCAATCCTCGCCTGTCCTCCCGCGCGCCCCGTGCATCGTGCGGGAGCTCGGGCGCACCGATTACGAAACGACCTGGCGTGCGATGCAGGCGTTTACCGACGGCCGCTCGCACGAATCGGCGGACGAGATCTGGCTGACCGAGCATGCGCCGGTGTATACACTCGGTCTCGCCGGCCGCCGCCAGCATCTGCTGCGCGCGAACGGCATCGCAGTGATCGAAGCGGATCGCGGCGGCCAGGTCACATATCACGGACCGGGTCAGATCGTGGCCTATCTGCTGTTCGACTTGCGTCGCGCCCGACGCGGCGTTCGCGACACCGTGCGGCGGATCGAAGGCGCGGTGATAACATGGCTCGGCGCATGCGGAATCGTCGCCTATGGCAAGGTGGCAGCGCCGGGAATCTACGTGGCGCGCGACGGTGTCGAAGCGAAGATCGGATCGCTCGGTCTCAAGGTGCGTAACGGCTGCACGTACCACGGCGTCGCAGTGAACGTCGACATGGACCTCTCACCCTTCCTCGATATCGACCCCTGCGGATATCCCGGGCTCGCCGTGACGCAGCTCGCCGATCTCGGCGTGCGGCGAACCGTGGCGGAGGCGGGAGCCGAGCTCGCGCCGATCCTCGCCACTCATCTCGCATGAAGTCCGGCGCGCCCACCGGGGTAGACGTGCCGGCCGGCGTTCCAGCCGCAGACCACGCCGGCATTGCGTCCAAGGCTGCGGGCGAAGCGCATTTCGTTGAGATGTCGTCCAACGCGGGGGGCGCAGATTTGGTGGAGATGCCGTCCAACGCTGCGGGCATCAAGCACAAGGCCACCGGGAAAACGTCGCGGATTCCGATCAAGGTCGTGGCGACCGAGCCGTTGCGCAAGCCGCCGTGGATCCGCGTTCGCGTCCCGTCGTCGCCGCGCTTTTTCGAGATCAAGCGCATCTTGCGCGAGCATCGGCTGCACACGGTCTGCGAGGAAGCTTCCTGCCCGAACATCGGCGAATGCTTCGGCAAGGGCACGGCGACGTTCATGATCATGGGCGACATCTGCACCCGGCGCTGCCCGTTC
>Ga0105248_10006469_pt1 | contig 12852 bp, 10 predicted proteins | sample KBSS34metaG_FD_81524 | JGI IMG/M metagenome (GOLD analysis project Ga0105248, IMG submission 81524) | Switchgrass rhizosphere microbial communities from Kellogg Biological Station, Michigan, USA - KBS S3-4 metaG | ecosystem: Host-associated > Plants > Roots > Rhizosphere > Soil | place... | reverse complement strand
GGGCTCAATGCCATGTTCACGATGATGAACGAAGCGCGGCTCGGCGTCGGGGTGCAGGGGCTCGCCCTGTCGGAGGTCGCATATCAGAACGCGGCGATCTATGCCAAAGAACGCCTGCAGGGGCGGGCAATTTCCGGCGTGAAGTATCCCGATAAGCCTGCTGACCCGATCATCGTGCATCCGGACGTGCGGCGCACGCTGATGAGCATCCGCGCCTTCAACGAAGCCGCGCGTGCACTGGTGATGTGGACCGCGCTCAAGAGCGACATCGCCCATCGCTCGGACAATGAAAAAGACCGTAAGAATGCCGACGATCACATGGGTCTGCTTACGCCGGTGATCAAGGGTGTGCTCACCGATGGCGGCTTTGCCCACGCGGTCATGGCGCAGCAAGTGTACGGCGGACACGGCTACATCGCCGAGCATGGTATGGAGCAGTTCGTGCGCGATGCGCGCATCGCCCAGATCTACGAAGGCGCCAATGGTATCCAGGCGCTCGACCTCGTCGGCCGCAAGCTCGGCAAGGACGGCGGCCGCGCCATTATGGCCTTCTTCAACGAGGTGCAGACCTACTTGAAGGAGCGCGCTAACAACGACGCGATGAACGCCTATCTCAAGCCGCTCGGCCAATCGCTGGCGCATCTGCAGGAAGCGTCGATGTGGTTCATGCAGAACGCGATGGCAAAGCCCGACAATGCTGGTGCGGGCTCATACGACTACATGCACCTCTTTGGCCTCGTTGCGCTGGGTTACATGTGGTGCCTGATTGCAGAGGCTGCGATCGCCAAAAAGGGAAATGGCGCGGCACCGGACATGGACGCCAAGCTTGTCACTGCGCGCTTCTTCATGGATCGCCTGCTGCCCGAGACCGCCACGCGGCTTGCACGCATCAAGGCGGGCGCCGGGTCGACGATGGAATTGCCGGACGACGCGTTTTGAGCACTATGCCGTAGCGAGTTGACCGCGCCGGCGCGAGCGCTGCAGCAGCCAGGCCATGATCGACACGTTCACCAGGTTCCAAGCGAGGCCGTTGAAGAACGCCGCGCGGTAGGAGCCGGTAAGGTCGAAGATCAGGCCCGACATCCAGCCGCCGAGCGCCATCCCGAGCAGCGTTGCCATCAGCACGATACCTACACGCGTGCCGGCTTCGCGCGGCGAAAAATACTCGCGCACGATGATGGCGTAGCTCGGCACGATGCCACCCTGGAACAGCCCGAACAGCGCCGAAATAACATAAAGAGAAATGAGTCCGTCAAACCAGAGATAGAGAAAGAGTGCGGTCCCCTGGAGGACCGAACCGAGCAACAAGGTCCGTACGCCGCCGATGCGATCGGCGATGAAGCCGGAGGCAATACGGCTGAAAATGCCGAAACCGAGCATCATGGACAGCATTTCGGCGCCGCGCGCGACGCCATAGCCGAGGTCGCCGCAGTAGGCGACGATGTGCACCTGCGGCATCGACATCGCCACGCAGCAGCAGACGCCGGCGATGCACAGGAGGATCTGCAAGGTCATCGGCGAAACCGGCATGTTAGCCTGCCGTTCCGCCGCGGCTGCCCCTGTTTCGTCGGTGTGATGATCCGCAATCCGCCGGCGCATGAAGAGCACCAGCGGCATCATCGTTACCAGGCAAAATAAGCCGACGCCGATATGCGTCAGGCGCCAGCCGGACCCGGCGATGAAATGCTGCAGCACAGGCGGCCATACCGTACCAGCGACATAGTTGCCGACCGCGGCGAGCGACACCGCGATGCCGCGCCGGCGCACAAACCAGTGAGACATATCGGCCATCAGCGGCCCAAAGCTGGAAGAGCAGCCGATGCCGATCAGCAGGTGCGCACTTGCGACCTGCCACAGGCTTAATGACCATCCGGTCGCGAGGTACCCCGCCGACACCGCAACCGTTCCAAGGGCGAGCGGGACAGCGATCCCGAAGCGGTCCGCGAGCCGTCCCATCAGCACGCCGCCGCCGGCAAAACCGAACATCACCATTGTGAAGGGCAGTGATGCGTCGGCGCGGCTTACACCGAAGTCGGTCTGGATCGTCGGCAGCGCCACCATGATTGACCACATGCCGACCCCGCCGATGGTGGAAATTGCCATCGCCACGACAAGACGGAACCATGCGGCCGGCGAGTCCACGCCGCCGTGCGCTTCAGATGTTCGAACGGTCATGATTGGGAGCCCGGCATTACACCGGGGTGGTAACACCGCGCGAAAGAGGATTCCAGACGGCCGCCAGTGCGCTATGCGAATGCCGGTATGACGTTGCGGCCGAATAGTCGGATGGAATGCGCGGCATGTTCGAAACGCATGTCACCGAACACCATCTGGCACAAAACGGTGTTTACGCCGGTTTCTGATTGGAGGCGTGCCAGATAGTCACGAACGGTGGCCGGTGAACCGGCGGCACCGTGGCCGATGCGCTGGAGCGCTTCGAAATCCGTCGGATAGATTTCCTTTAGGACAAAATCCACGCCTGCACGGCGCCAAAGGTGCTCGATCGCTTCGCGCCAGCGCGGGTAGGCGGCGCGTGCAATCGATCGCGCTTCGTCGTCAGTGTCGGCGACGACGATATGGCGGGTAATTCCGACTCCCGGCAGCGCGGCAGAGTCGCGTCCGAGCTTTCCCCATTCCTCGCGATAGCGATCGCTGATTGCCCGCGCGCGGGCGCCCGGTCCGAGCGACACAACATTCACGCCGCGCGGTGCCGCCCATGCAATCGCGTCCGCGTTCGGCGCCCCGTACCAGAGCGGCGGGTGCGGACGCTGCACCGGTTTCATCTGAACGACATAATCCTTGTAGTTGTAGAAGCGCCCTTCGAAGTCGACCACGTCGGCTTCGAAAGCACGCATGAGCACGCTGAACGCCTCGTGATACATCGCCGGCGCCAGCGCAGGATCGACGCCAAGGCGCTGATGCTCGATCAATGCACCACCACGGCCCACGCCCACCGTAAGGCGGCCGCCGCTGAGATGGTCGAGCATGCATATTTCTTCGTAGAGGCGCAGGGGGTGATGCAGCGGCAGGACGTAGACAAGCGGGCCGACCCTGATCTTGCTGGTGCGCTGGATCGCCGCCGCCAGAAACACGCTCGGGCTTCCCGCCATGCCGAGCGGCGTCGAATGGTGCTCGGCCATGTGATAGGCGTGGAAGCCCGACTGCTCGATCAGCTCGAGCAGGCGCAGGCGATTTTCGAAGAATTGGCCCAACGGCCCACCATCGCTGTCGAGATGGTCGAAGATCGCAAACTTCATCATGCCAGAGAGCTCCGTGACGCCAGCCTAAAAGCCCGCTAGCCTGTAAGTCGAGCTGTCGCGTTTAAAAACGGCCCTTGGGAGAACGTGCATGCGAAAGACTTTGCTTTTTGCTGCGGCAACAATGCTGGCGGTCACTTCAGCGAACGCGCAGGAGACCGTCAAGATCGGCTTGATCATGGCCTATTCGGGTCAGTTCGCCGACACAGCGACCCAGATGGACAATGCCATCAAGCTTTACGTCAAGCAGCATGGCGACACCGTTGCCGGAAAGAAGATCGAGTTCATCCGCAAGGATACGAATGGACCAAATCCGGATGTCGCCAAGCGGCTCGCGCAGGAACTCGTGGTGCGTGACAAGGTCGATATCCTTGCGGGTTTCACGCTTACGCCCGAAGCGCTCGGGGCCGCCGACATTTCCGCCGAAGCCAAGAAGCTGATGGTGGTGATGAATGCGGCAACCTCCATCATCACCGCCAAGTCCCCGTATATCGCGCGCACGTCGCTGACCATTCCGCAGCTTGAGAATGCGTTTGGTGCGTGGGTCTACAAGAGCGGCGTGCGCAGGGTCTACACGATGGTCTCGGACTACGGTCCGGGCATCGACGCCGAGACGTGGTTCGTCAAAAGCTTCAAGGATGCGGGAGGGCAGATCGTCGGGTCAGTCCGCATGCCGATCGCCAGTCCCGACTTCTCGGCCTTCGTGCAACGCGCAAAGGACGTCGACCCCGAGGCGATTTTCATTTTCATTCCGGGTGGCGCGCAGCCGCCGGCCATCGCCAAGGCGATGCAGGAGCGCGGCATTCCGCCGAGCAAAATCCTTGGCCAGGGCGAGATCACGATGGATGACAATGCGCTCAAGAGCATGGGCGACTCTGCCATCGGCATCCGCACGATTTTTCACTACGGCTGGGAGCATAAATCGCCGATGAACGAAGCTTTCGTGAAGGCCTTCCGGGACGAATACAAACGAAATCCCGACGTGTTCTCGATCGGAGGCTGGGACGGCATGCATCTGATCTACGAGACTTTGAAAAAAACCGGCGGCAAGGCCGACGGGGACTCGCTGATCGCCGCGGCCAAGGGGATGAGTTGGGAAAGCCCGCGCGGTCCCATTTCGATTGACCCGAATACCCGCGATATCGTGCAGAACGTCTATATCCGCCGGGTGGAGAAAGTCGGCGGTGCCAGCCAGAATGTGGAATTCGACAAGATCGAGAACGTCAAGGACCCGGCGAAATAGCCATAAATTGTGCCGCGACGTCAGCCGCCACCGGGCGGCTGACCCCTCGCGCGCATGGGCGGCCGGCCTTATTGTGCCTCAAAGGCGAGTCGCCCGATGAATGCTCTCAACCTGCCGCGGCCGGACTGGATGACCGAAGACGTCGTGCTGCTCGAAGAGCAGGCACGACGCTTCATTGCCGACGAATTTGTCCCGCACCTTGACCGCTGGCACGAGGCCGGCATTTACGATCGCGACGTGTGGACCAAAGCAGGAGAGGCCGGGCTCCTTTGCGCCGCTATGCCGGAGGAATATGGTGGCGCTGGTGGAACGTTCGCCCATGAGGCGGTGATCAACCGCGAGTTCGCACTTGCCGGGTTCGATACGTTCGGCGCGCCGCTCCACTCGGGCATCGTCGCGCCTTACATTTTGCATTATGGCACCGAAGAGCAGAAGAAGCGGTGGTTGCCGAAACTCGCGACCGGCGAGTTCGTCGGCGCAATCGCAATGACCGAGCCGGGCACCGGGTCCGATCTGCAGGGCGTGCGCGCGTCCGCGAAGAAATCGGGAAACGGCTATGTGCTCAACGGCTCGAAGACGTTCATCACCAACGGCCAGCACGCCAACCTGATCGTCGTTGTCGCAAAAACCGATCCGAAAGCCGGCGCAAAGGGCACGTCGCTTTTTGTGGTCGAAACCGATGACGCGCAAGGCTTTCGCCGCGGGCGCAAGCTGAAAAAGCTCGGCATGGATTCAGCCGACACCTCCGAGCTGTTTTTTGAGGACGTGCAATTGCCGGCATCGAGTTTGCTCGGCACCGACGAAGGGCAAGGCTTCTATCAGCTCATGAAGGAGCTGCCGCAGGAGCGTCTGATCGTCGCCATCCATGCGGTCGCGATGATGGAGCGGGCCATTGCGCTCACGGTCGACTACGTAAAGCAACGCAAGGCATTCGGCCAGGCGATCATCGAATTCCAGAACACGCAGTTCGAGCTCGCCGAGTGCAAGACCGATGCGACCATCGCCAAGGTCTTCCTCGATCATTGCATCGAAAGGCACGTCAAGGGCGATCTCGACACCGTGACCGCCTCGATGGCCAAATACCGCCTCACCGATACGCAAGGCAAAGTGATCGACCGGTGCCTGCAATTGTTTGGCGGCTATGGCTATATGGATGAATATCCGATCTCCCGGATGTACCGGGATGCGCGCGTTTTGCGCATCTACGCGGGCACCAACGAGATCATGAAATTGCTGATCGCGCGAAGCCTTTGACGCGCGGCAGTCATTGGAGGGCCCCATGGCCGACGCATTCATTTACGACGCCATCCGCACGCCGCGCGGACGAGGAAAAGCCGACGGTTCGCTGCATGAGGTGACGGCGCTCAATCTTGCCGGGCAGGCGCTCGCAGCCATCAAGGACCGCAACAAGCTCGACCCCGCGCTGGTCGACGACGTCGTTCTCGGCTGCGTCGATCCGGTCGGCGAGGCGGGTGGCGACATCGCGCGCGCGGCTGCGCTTGTAGCGGGCTTCGGCGACGAAGTGCCGGGCATACAGATCAACCGCTTTTGCGCCTCGGGACTCGATGCGGTGAATTTCGCGGCGGCCGAGGTGATGTCGGGCCAGCACGAGATGACGATCGGCGGTGGCGCTGAATCCATGAGCCGTGTCGGCATCGGGGCATCGGGCGGTGCCTGGCCGGTCGATCCATCCATTGCCGTCACAACGTATTTTCTGCCGCAGGGTATTTCCGCCGATCTGATCGCGACCAAGTATGGCTTCTCGCGTGACGACGTCGATGCCTATGCGGTGGAGAGCCAGAAGCGCGCGGCTAAAGCCTGGGACGAGGGCCGGTTCAAGAATTCGATCGTCCCCGTGAAGGACGTCAATGGCCTCACCATCCTCGCCAAGGATGAGCATATGCGTCCAGGCACGACCATGCAGACCTTGGCCAGCCTGCAACCGTCTTTCGTGCAAATGGGCGAAATGGCCGGCTTCGATGCGGTCGCGGTGCAGCGCTATCCGGAAGTTGAGGCTGTGAATCACGTTCACACGCCAGGCAACTCGTCCGGCATTGTTGACGGCGCCGCTGCCGTTCTGATCGGCAGCAAGGCCGCGGGCAAGGCGGCCGGTCTGAAACCGCGCGCACGCATACGTCAATTTGCGAACATCGGCTCCGAGCCGGCGATCATGCTCACCGGCCCGATTCCGGTCAGCGAAAAGGTGCTCAAGAAGGCCGGCATGACCAAGAAAGACATTGACCTGTGGGAGCTCAATGAAGCCTTTGCATCGGTGGTTCTGCGTTACATGCAGGCGCTCAATATTCCGCACGACAAAATCAATGTGAATGGCGGTGCCATCGCCATGGGCCATCCGCTCGGCGCCACCGGCGCAATGATCCTCGGCACCGTGCTCGATGAACTTGAGCGGCGCGATAAAGAGACGGCGCTGGTCACGCTCTGCATCGGTGTCGGCATGGGCACGGCGACCATTATCGAGCGTGTCTGATGCCGAAGATCGACATCGACAAGATCCCGATCGATACCGCGACCGGATACCCGCCGCCCTTCAACAAGGCGGTGGATGGGCGCTCGCGCAAACGGCTGGCGCGGGCCGCAGGACTTACGCATTTCGGCGTCAATGTCTGTACGCTGAAGCCAGGCGCAGCCTCCTCGCAACGCCACTGGCACGAGAAGGAAGACGAGTTGGTCTATGTGCTCCAGGGCGAGGTCGTTCTGCGCGAGGATGGCGGCGAAACCGTGCTCAAGCCGGGCGATGCGGCGGCATGGAAAGCCGGTGTTGAGAATGGCCATTGCCTGATCAACAAATCAAGCCGCGATGCGGTCTTCATTGAAGTCGGCACGCGCGCGGCTGCGGAGCGTGCATTTTATTCGGACATCGACATGATGGTGACGCGCGACGACAAGGGCGCGCGCTACACGAAAAAAAACGGCGAACCGTACTAGCGCAGCGAAATGAGGGGACGAGCGATGGCCAGTTTCAAACTAGATGTCGACAGCGACGGCATTGCGCTCGTCACCTGGGACATGGGCGATCGTTCGATGAACGTCATCACCATGGACGTCATCGCGGAACTCGGCACCGTCGTCGACAAGGTGACGAACGATGCCGCGATCAAGGGCGTGGTGATCACGTCCGGCAAGACAGCATTCTGCGGCGGCGCCGACCTGACGATGCTCGAACGCATGGGCGGCCTCTACACCGACATGGTCAGCAAGCAGGGAGAGGAAGCGGCGGCCAAAATGGTGTTCGATGAAAGCCGCAAGCTCTCGCAGGTTTATCGGCGCATGGAGACCTGCGGCAAGCCCTGGGTCTGCGCGCTCAACGGCACTGCGATGGGTGGTGGCTTCGAGCTCGCACTCGCCTGCCACTACCGGGTCGCCTCCGACGACGCCAGGACGCGGCTCGGACTGCCCGAAATCAAGATCGGCCTCTTTCCCGGCGCCGGCGGAACGCAACGTGTCGCCCGCATGCTGCAGCCGGCCGACGCGCTGCAATTCCTCCTCAAGGGCGATCAACTGAAGGTCGACCGTGCCAAGGCAATGAAACTGGTCGATGCTGTCGTGCCGCAAGCCGACCTGATCAAGACCGCGAAGGACTGGATCAAGGCCGGTGGCAAGGCCAAAGCGCCCTGGGATACCGAAGGTTTCCGCCTGCCCGGCGGTCCGGTCTATTCCAAGGCCGGAATGATGACGTTTCCGGCAGCGAACGCGATCTACCGACGCGAGACTTACGACAATTATCCCGCTGCACGGGCAATTCTGCAGGTTGTGTATGAAGGCCTGCAGCTGCCGATGGATACGGCGCTGCGCGTCGAGTCGCGCTGGTTTGCGAAAATCCTGCGTTCGCCGGAAGCGGCTGCGATGATCCGCACGCTGTTCGTATCGATGCAGGATCTCAACAAGGGAGCGCGCCGGCCGGCGAACGAGCCGCCGACAGGCCTGAAGAAGATCGGCGTCGTCGGCGCCGGGTTCATGGGCGCCGGCATCGCTCAGGTGACGGCTGCGGCGGGCCTGCAGGTGGTGCTGATCGACCGCGACCAGGATACGGCTGACAAGGGCAAGGCCGGTTTGCACAAGGCGCTCAGCGACCGCGTCATGAAAGGGCGCATGAAGGGCAATGAGCGCGACGAGCTGCTTGCGCGCATCACGCCGACGGCCGACTACGCGGCGCTGAAGGACTGCGATCTCGTTGTCGAGGCGGTTTTCGAAGATCGTAAGGTCAAATCCGACGTGATCGCAAAGATTCAGGCGGTGATCGGTGACAAGGCGATCCTGGGATCCAACACGTCGACACTGCCGATCACATCACTTGCCTCGGAGTTCAAGGATCCGGCGCGCTTTGTCGGCGTCCATTTCTTCTCGCCGGTCGACCGCATGATGCTGGTCGAAATCATCCTCGGCAAGCAGACCGGCGACAAGGCGCTCGCGGTTGCGCTCGACTATGTGCGTGCCATCCGCAAGACGCCGATCGTCGTGAACGATTCGCGCGGCTTCTACACCTCGCGCGTGGTCGGCACTTATATCCGCGAAGGCCACCTCATGCTCACCGAGGGCGTGCCTGCGGCCATGATCGAGAATGTCGGCCGCATCGCCGGCATGCCGGTCGGCCCGCTCGCCCTCAACGATGAAGTTGCGGTCGATCTGGCCTGGAAAATCCTGAAAGCGACCGAGGCCGATCTTGGTGCCAAGGCGATCGATCCGAGGCAGAAAAAGCTTCTGCAGGAGATGGTTGAGAAACGCGGGCGCTTCGGCCGCAAGAATGGAAAAGGATTCTACGACTACCCGGCCAATGGGCCGAAGAAGCTGTGGCCAGACCTCGTCGATTTGCAGCCGAAGAAGCTTAATCCGGACACGATCGACATCAAGGAGCTGAAATTGCGCCTGCTCGGCATCCAGGCGCTGGAAACCGCCCGTTGCTTCGAGGAGAAAGTGCTTACCGACGTGCGCGAGGCGGACGTCGGTTCGATCCTGGGCTTCGGTTTTGCGCCGTTTTCGGGCGGTACGCTGTCGTGGATCGACATGATGGGCACGAAGAATTTCGTCGCTGCGTGCCGCAAGCTCGAGAAGAAGTACGGCGCACGATTTGCGCCGAACAAGTTGCTGCTCGATCTCGCCGCGAAAGGCGAGGGCTTTTACGACCGCTTTGCCCCGGTGAAGAAGAAAGAGGCTGCCTGATAGTCAGCCGATGTTCGATTATTTTCGAATTGAACTGCCTGGCTTTTTTGCTGTCGCGTTGGCGCTCTGCGCGGTGACCCCGGTCTGCCTGTTCTGGCACCCGGTTGCACGATTTGGATTGATCTATCTTTATGCACCGTATCTGGCTTTTTTGCTGTGGCTTGTTGTTGTCGTCATGTGCGTGCGGGTGCATCAATGGCGGGGCTTTTGGGTGCTGACTACGGCAATGCTAATTTTGCCGATGACTTATGTGCATTTCGGCCTGGTTGTAATGTGTAAACTCAGTGGGAACTGCCTTTGAAATTCTGAGGCGCTCCAGTGACGTTGTCTCCGCGCTCGCAATCCCTTTTCCGTTGGCGTGAAATTCCCGGCAGCGTCTGGATCCTGGGCCTCGTGTCGATGTTCATGGACGTCTCGTCCGAGATGATCCATGCGCTTTTGCCGCTGTATCTCGTCACGGTGCTCGGCGCCTCAACGCTCACCGTCGGCATCATCGAAGGCATTGCGGAGGCCACGGCCTCGATTACCAAGATTTTTTCCGGCGCGCTGAGCGATTATCTGGGCAAGCGAAAGTGGCTCGCCGCATTCGGCTACGGTCTTGCCGCGGTGACCAAGCCGGTATTCCCGCTCGCTTCGGGCATCGGCTGGCTCACAGCGGCACGTTTCATAGACCGCATTGGCAAGGGTATTCGTGGCGCGCCGCGTGACGCGCTGATTGCCGATCTGACCCCGGCCAATCTGCGCGGCAGCGCCTATGGCCTGCGCCAATCGCTCGACACCATCGGCGCGGTGCTGGGGCCGCTGCTGGCAATCATATTCATGGCGGCGTTCGCCAACAATTTCACCGCTGTGTTCTGGATCGCGGTGATTCCGGCTTTCATATCGGTCGCCTTCATTATTTTTGGGGTGCATGAGCCAGAGCGCCGGCGCGGGTTGCGCGAGGTGCAAGCGCCGCTGTCGCGCCAGGAGCTCATGCGTCTCAGCGGGATCTACTGGATGATCGTAGGCGTGGCCGCGATCTTCACTCTGGCCAGATTCAGCGAGGCCTTCCTGTTGCTGCGTGCGCAGTCGGTCGGACTTCCGATAGCGGTCGTGCCGATGGTGCTGGTGGTCATGAATATCGTCTACACGCTGACGGCATGGCCGGCCGGCGCTCTGTCAGATCGGATCGGACGATATGGTGTCGTTACCGTGGGATTTGCGTTGCTGGTGCTGGCCGATCTTGCGCTTGCCATCGGCGGTAGCATTACCGTGGTGATGGTCGGCGTGGTTCTGTGGGGTCTCCACATGGGCCTGACGCAGGTATTGCTCTCCGCGCTGGTCGCCGACGCCGCGCCGGAAGAATTGCGTGGCACCGCCTTCGGGATGTTCAATCTGGTGAGCGGCATCGCGATGCTGATAGCAAGCGTGGTTGCCGGCGCTCTCTGGGACATTGCCGGTCCTGCCGGCACGTTTCTCGCCGGTGCCGCGTTCACAGCGATTGCGCTGGGGGCACTTCCCTTCGTGCGCTGGCGCGCCGCGAAGATCAGGCGTAGCTCAAGCGTATCTAGACCACCACCGTAAGCTTCTTCGCCGCGCGCGTGATGCCGGTGTAGAGCCAGCGTTCGCGACTGTCAGGGAACGCAAATGACTCGTCGAACAGCACAACGTCGTCCCATTGCGAGCCCTGTGCCTTGTGCACGGTGAGCACGTAGCCGTAATCAAATTCGTCGTAGGGCTTGCGGCGTTGCCAATCGACATGTTCGATGCCGCCAATGAAACATTCCGGCCGCACGGACACCTTCACGCCGCGTGTTGCGGTTTCGTCGTCGGGCAACAGACGCATCGTCATGATTCCGGCTTTTGCGCCCTTGCGTCCGCCGCGCTCCTTGACCGTCCACAGCCCGCCATTGAACAGGCCTTTCTTCCGGTTGTTGCGCAGGCACACAAGCTTGTCGCCGGCCGACGGCATATCATCGCCGAAGCCGCGCCGTTCGCGCATGCGCTTGTTATATGATCGCCGCGTGACATTACGTCCGACCAGCACCTGGTCGGCCTCGAGCACGCGCTGCGGATCGAGATCGGTCTTGCGAAGTACTTCCGTTTGGCCGTAGCGGCCGGGCTCGAGATAATCGCCGGCGCGGATGTCCATCGACAGCCGCACGATCGGGTCATCCTGCGCCTGCCGATGCACTTCGGTGAGCATCGCGTCAGGCTCGGCTTCTGTGAAGAAGCCGCCACCCTGGATCGGTGGCAGTTGCGCGGGGTCACCAAGGACCAGCACCGGCACGCCGAATGAGAGCAGGTCGCGGCCGAGCTCGGCATCGACCATCGAGCACTCGTCGATGATGATCAGCTCGGCCTTCGAGGCCGGCGCCTCATCCCACAAATCGAAGCTCGGGATTTCCTCGCCGCTCTCGCGCGCGCGGTAGATGAGACTGTGGATGGTCGAGGCATCCCTGCAGCCTTTGCCCCGCATCACGCTCGCTGCTTTACCGGTGAAGGCGGCAAACTTCACCTCGCCGTCGGCCTCGTCGGCGATGTGGCGGGCAAGCGTGGTCTTGCCGGTGCCGGCATAGCCGAACAGACGGAAAACTTGCGGCGTGCCGTTCGAGCCGGGCTTGGACTTCAGCCATTCGGCGACGACGGTCAGCGCTTGCTGTTGGTGGGGGGTGAACTGGGGCATGTCGTTGAATCCATAGAGCAAGCCCATAGGAAGAGAAAGAACAAAATGTGAACTTTGTGTTGACATGATTACCCTAGGATAATATTCACATCGTGTCCTGCTCGATCGAGGGGCGTCTTCTAGAGACGATCCTGAAGGCGGAGCAGGATGCGGCGCCCGCCGCTGCGGCTCGTAACCGCAGGGCCGGGAGGCCTCGGCCAGTCGTCCGCCGGCACTAGGACCGGCTGCCTTTAATGGCTGGACGATGGAGCGACGACGGGCAGCGGAAGCCGCCCTGGACTTGCGGGTTCACGCCTGCAGGGTGCGCTCCACGGAAGCACGGCGCCGGGGACAGAAAAGCCGCCGATGGAGCGCCGCGGGGCGCGTGCGTCTTACCGGACGCACGCCGCGCCCAAAGCGCGGACTTGGCTGGTGCGCCTCGCGGTGCTCCATCCCCCTCGATGTTTTTCGAGGGGAGCAAAGACGGGCCTGCCCGGGGCCTCGACAAAGAATACGGGCGATGGCGCTTG
>Ga0105248_10006467_pt1 | contig 12854 bp, 11 predicted proteins | sample KBSS34metaG_FD_81524 | JGI IMG/M metagenome (GOLD analysis project Ga0105248, IMG submission 81524) | Switchgrass rhizosphere microbial communities from Kellogg Biological Station, Michigan, USA - KBS S3-4 metaG | ecosystem: Host-associated > Plants > Roots > Rhizosphere > Soil | place... | reverse complement strand
TGGGTGGGAATCTGCTGCGGGTTTTCAAGGAAGTGGAGGCGGTGGCGAAGGAGTTGCAGGCGGAGAGCCGGCCTCGGATTTCTGAGAAGCAGCCTTTTGAGAAGAAGGCGAAGCCTGAGTAAATTTATGACTGGCTTCGAATGAAGCCTTTGAAGATGTGCTCCATGTTTTAGGGCCTGTTCGGCTCTGTTGACATCGTTGGCGAGGAGACAGCTTCCGTGCCGTTGCGTAGAGAAACCGCAGGTCCTTCGACTACGTTTGGTGCAAAGGACGCACCAAACTCCGCTCAGGATGACCGCAATTGTGGGTATCAATCGATCCAAGTGAGCTAAATCTCTTAGATGGCCTCATTGCTAGTCGAGGTCTGTACGCTCGTTGAGGACTTCGAGGTGATCGCCGGCATCTTTCATGGCGTAGATTTTGCCGCGGGCGTTGCGGAAGGGCCTGTGCAGGATGAGCATGAGTGATCCATCGAAGGATTTGAAGAGCATGCCGTGGCCGCTGTCTTCATAGACGAGCGGATCGAGTTGTTGCCATGGGCCTTTGAGTGTGCCTGACTGCGAGCGGGCTATGGTCTGGATGTACTTGTCGTCGGTGCCATAACTGGACCAGAGCATGAGCAGGTGGCCGTCGTGGGTGCGATAGAGTTCGGGGCCGTCGGTGACGTATTGTTCGGACTTGGTGGATGGAACCATCGTCTTGTCGAACCAGGGCGCGTCTGAGGCTTTGAAGAGAAAGATGGGGTCGCCTGCACTTCGAGAGAGATCGTCTGCGAGCGGGACGGCTTCCATGGAGCCGTCGGTTTTCTGCAGCCATTCATGCGCGTAGACGAGCCAGGGCTTTTGATCTGGATCGACGTAGAGCGTTCCGTCGAGGGCCATGAAGTCTGCGGGTGGCAGCGGGCCCTCCGGATTGAGCGGATGGAAGGGGCCGAGTGGACTGTCGCTAACGGCGCTGATGGTGCCGCGGCGGTAGGTGGGGTGGGGTGCGTTGCGGCCTGGCGGCAAGGGCTTGGTGTCGTCGTGGACGGTGGTGAAGAGGTAGTACTTACCTCGCCAGCGATGGACCTCGGGAGCCCATGCGCCTTGCTGCGCCCAGTGCATCTCTGAGGTGTGGAAGACCATGACCGGGGGCTGCCAGTGCTTGAGGTCGTGGCTGCGATAGACCATGGTTCCTGTGCCTGCGGTGCCGGAGAGTTTGGGGATGTTTGAGGTGTAGAGGTAGTAGGTTTTGTCTGGCTCGTTGACGAGCATCCAGGGATCGTGGAGGGGCATGTTGGGCAGGGTGAGGGTGGTGTTGGTGGGGCTTTGGGAGCGGGCAGAGCCTGCCATGAGGAATGCGGCGAGACTGAGAGCTACGGCAATTTTCTTTGTGACAGGCTGAGTGGAAATGAACTGCATTTTCGACATGCTTTGCCTCTTGATGTGACCAATTGCCAAGCAGGGATCAGAGCCATGATAGCAAGCGATGAACCCATAGCCCGGAGCCTCCACCTGATCCGGTGAAACCAACCCCCGAGCATTCTGCTGCAGCCTATCGCAGGAGAGGATGAGCGGTGATGAATGGTTATGCCAAATCGGCAGCCCTGCATGGACACCAGCCACTTCAAGCCTGGTGTAAATGCGGAAGATCATCGGATTTCTGATGCGGATCACAACGGGTTTGATCTGTCGATGGAGTGCGAGGAGTCTCCTACTCTTCTGCGGCGATTTGAGGGGCATGTGGAGACAGGCAAGTCTTCGAAGAGCGATCCATCGGTGTTTGTTGAAGACGTGTGGGATAGAAATTTAAGTGCTGAATTTATAGCTTCTTGTTGATTAGTGGGTGGCCGGAAGCCATTTGTCGAGATACGCCGAGATCGTTTCTGCATCGACGCGGGCGGCTGCCAAGCCAATGTAGCCATCTGGGCGGATGATGTAGGTGGCGTCTTTGCCCATGCCTGCTGCTGTGGCCGCCGGGGTTCGTTCAAAGGCGTGGTATTCGAGGCCGCGCTGGTCGCAGAGGACCTTGAGTATCGGGCAGGTGAAGCCGTAGGTGTGGACCTGCCATTGCAGGTTTGAGAGGCAGTGGAAGTTATCGACTTCGCTTCCAGTTTCACCGCGATAGCGGAGCCACTTGAGACGGTTGCCTGCGCCTTCTACGTTTGCTTCCGCTACGCTTAACGCACTGTGCGGGTAGCAGATTAGCGTTTGCGACAGGACGGTGTAAAAGTAGCGGCGGACAGCTTTGAGCTGGAAGAGCATTGGCAGCAGCCAAGGGACGATGTTGAGGCGCACGAACCGGGCAAAGTTGCCGCGGGAGGTCACGAAGGTGAAGGCGCGGTCGGTGGTGGCGACCAGGCGTTGGGCGAAGGCAATGCGTTCCGGCTCGTAGGTATCCAGCAAGATTTCGGGAGCGCCGTTTTTGACTACGGATGCAAGCTTCCATGCGAGGTTTACAGCATCGCCGATGCCGGTGTTCATGCCCTGGCCGCCAACGGGACTGTGGATGTGGGCCGCATCGCCGAGCAGGAAAACGGGGCCTTTGCGAAAGGATGATGCGACGCGATGGTGCACGCGATAAAACGAAAACCAATTCACCTTGTCGACTTGCATCTTGAGATGGTTCATGACGGTCTTGCTGACGTCTTCCCAGCTGAGGTCTTTCTTGTCACTTAGCTCAGCTTGCATACTGCCGACAAGACGGGCACGGCCCTGGCCCTTCATGGGGAAGATGGCTATGAAATCGGCTTCATCAAGGGCACCGTTCATCTGGCCATTGATGGTTGGCCCGCTCCCTTCGATGTCGGCGACATAGAAGGTTGCGTTGTAGGTGCCGCCGGGGAAGCCGGTGCCCAGCTTTTCGCGGACTTTGGACCGGGCACCGTCGCAGCCTGCGATGTAGCGATAGCGGGTGGTTTCGTGCTCACCAGTTCCTAGACGCAGCGTGGCATCGACGCCATCTGGAGTGATGGCCAGATCTATGAGTTCGGTCTGGCGCTCGACGGCTATGCTCAATAAGCCGAGTTGTTCGTTGAGCAATTCTTCGTGGAGATCCTGCGGAAAGATTACGGCATAGGGAAAGCGGCTGATAGCCTGGCCGGAGTCTCCGAACGGAATCTTGGCGACTTCATTTCCTCTGACCCAGAGATGTGCTTCGGTGAAGTTCATACCTCGCTCGAGGACGGCCTGATCGAAGCCGAGCTGGCGATAGAATTCGAGCGTTCGGGCCTGGATGGCCATGGCCCGCGAGGTCTGTCCCGGGGCGTCTGCCTTGTCGATGATGCGGAAGGGAACTCCAGATTTGGCCAACCAAAGAGCAAGGACGAGGCCGGTGGGACCGGCTCCTACGATCAGTATGGGAGTTTCCTTCATCGCGGGCTCCTGCAGATGATTTCAAGGAAATTCAGTTCAGGGATCGTTCTATCTATTTGGGCGTGGTTCGTCAATCCATGACGTTCGGCGAGCAGCCCATGTGACCTCAGTCGTTGAGGACGACGAGGGGGTGAACCGGGTGGAAGTGGTCCCAGATGGCCTGGGCGGTCTTTTTGGGGACTACGGAGGCCAGGGATTCGGCGGTGGCTTTCTGGACTTCTTTGAGGCTGCCGAAGTGGGTTAGGAGGCGCTGGCGGGTGCCGGAGCCTACGCCTGGGATTTCGAGGAGTTCGGAGTCGCGGTCGCGCATTTCTCGGCGTTTGCGATGGTAGCCGATGGCGAATCGATGGCTCTCGTCGCGGATCTGCTGGACGAGGTGCAGGACGGGGGAGCGGCGGTCGAGGACTACGGGCTCGTCTTCGTTGCCGTAGACGTAGATGACTTCTTCGCGCTTGGCGATAGAGGCTAGGGGCTGGCTGGTGAAGCCGAGTTCTTCGAGTGCCTGGAAGGCGGAGTGGAGCTGGCCGAGGCCGCCGTCGATGAGGATGAGCGAGGGCATGGGTTCGCCGGACTCTTTGACACGCTTGTAACGGCGGCCTACGATTTCGCGCATGGAGGCGAAGTCGTCTACGCCGGTGACGGTTTTGACCTGGAATTTGCGGTAGGCGGATTTTTTCATGGCGCCGTCTTCCCAGACGACCATGGAGGCTACGGTTTCTGCGCCCTGGATGTGGGAGATGTCGAAGCAGTCGATGCGTTTGGGGAGGTCGGGGAGCATGAGGGCGTCGGCGAGGGCTTCCTGGGTGGCTTTGCGGGAGGGCTCAAGGACGCGGAAGCGCTGGGTGTAGGACTGCTTGGCGTTTTGGCCGGCGAGGTCGATGAGGGAGCGCTTGTCCCCTCGCTGGGGGGCGGCTAGTTCGACGCGGTGTCCGCTTTTCGAGGCGAGCAGGGTGGCGAGGGTTTCGCGGTCTTCGAAGTCTACGGGGACGAGGATGCTGCGGGGGACGTATTGCTGGTCGATGTAGAGCTGTTTGAGGAGGGCGGAGAAGAACTGGCCCGCGTCGAAGGACGCGACCTCCTGGGTTGTTGAGGACGGGGAATCTGTTTGATCCCACCCATGAAGCAGGGAACGCTTCATGGATGGGGCACCCGCATCTTCGTTTTGTTCTTCGCTTGCTTCTTCTTCGGGTTCGGTGGGGGTGGCGAGGAATTCGGGGAGTTCTTCCCAGAAGAATTCGCGGCGGTCGACGATTTTGCCGTTGCGGATGTGGAAGAGGTTGGCGGCGATGCAGCCTGCTTCGTAGTGGTAGCCGAAGACGTCTGCGTCGTCGGAGTCTGCCGTGGCGATGCGCTGTTTTTCTTCGAGCTGATGGACAGTGGAGATGAGGTCGCGGTAGCGGGCGGCTAGCTCGAACTGCTCGGCTTCGGCGGCGGCGGCCATGCGGGCGTAGAGGGATTTTTCGAGCTCGGCACTGCGGCCCTCGAGGAAGAGCTGGGTGTCTTTGACGGCTCCGGCGTAGATTTCGGGAGTGGTCAGTTCTTTGACACAGGGCCCGAGGCAGCGGTGGATGTAGTACTGTAGGCAGGCTCGGGGGTGGTAGCGGTTGAGATCGACTTTGCAGCTGGGGATGAGGAAGCTGCGATGGATGAGCTCGACGACGCGGTAGGCGAGGTTGCCGGGGAAGTAAGGGCCGTAGTAGGCGGAGCCGTCTTTGCGGAGACGGCGGGTCACGAAGACTTTGGGGTGACGGTCGCCGAGGGTGAGTTTGACGTAGGGGTAGGTCTTGTCGTCGCGGAGAAGGATGTTGAAGCGGGGTTTGCGTTGCTTGATGAGATTGTTTTCGAGGGCGAGGGCTTCCATCTCGTTGTCGACTAGGATGTAGTCGAGATCGACGGCCTCGCGCATGAGGGTGCCGGTTTTGGCGTTGGCCTGGGAGGCGGCAAGCAGGTAGCTGCGGACGCGGGAGCGCAGGTTGCGCGCCTTGCCGACGTAGATGACCGTGCCCTCGGCGTTTTTGTAGAGATACACGCCGGGCTTGGTGGGCAGGGTGCGGATTTTTTCGTAGAAGTCCATGGGGGAGAACAGGCAGCTTGCGATTGGCCCAATCCATAGGATAGCTGGAGACGGATAAGGATGCTCACGCTCGACTCTTCCGCGAAGACCGCTCGCGCCACGTCAATAGATGAGCCGCAAAATCATCGTCGGCAACATCGCGCCAGCAATCCCTGCCACGATGATCCAAACCCCGAACAGCAAGAGACACCCGATACCACAGGCACCCTGAAATGCCTTTGGCACCCTATCGGTCCATTTCACCAATTTTCCGACGGAAGCCCACATGGTCCAGGCGAAGCCCAAGCCGATCACTATTCCCATTAACAACGCTAAGGCGTGACCGAAAAATCCCAGCCTTAAATGACTTGCGCTCCCATATGCGGACCCAACTGCGAGGAAAAAGCTAATAGCGATGAGCAGTTCGATGAGTGTCATGGCGGTTGCTATCAATGACGCGGAGGGGTTCTGGACCGTTCACTCATCTTTAAAATAGGAGCTCTCCATGAACCTTTAGGAGGGCAGCTGGCTCAGATCTCGCCTACGACGCCTGTGTTTTCCCAGTGCCACATCTCCCGCTTTGCCCCTGTCGGCGGCTCGGCGAATTTGTCCCTCGACTTAGACTTGGTTGGATATCAGCGCCAGTCTTGTGCGCCGTGCCAGATGTGCAGGATTTCGACGATGTCTTCGGTGGAACGGTAGACAATCACGTAGGGTGCGCTGACAAGTTCGCAGGTTCCCTTCACCTCTCCTGGTCTGCTGAGGTTGGGGAAGGCGGCTAGTTGTTCTATGCGGTCAATTAGCGTTTGAGCAATATTCCGTGCAGCGGTGGGGTTGTCTTGTTGGATGTGTCGAACAGTAGCTTCTAGTTGGTCCGCTGCTTCGGTTGTCCACCGAATCTGCCTCACGATCGAAATAGCCTGTCGATACGGCCAACTACGTCCTGGTGCTCCACTAACTCGCCGCGGTCGGCCTGCTCAATGCCTCTTTGGACTCCTGCGATGAAGCGGGCCTGACTGGCGAGCATGCGGGTCACTGTGTCCTTGACCAATTGCTCGGCATTCTTGCCGTTGGCGGAAGCCACTTGCTGGAGCTGCGTTTCAACGTCGGGCGGAAAATGTACTTCCATGTGCTTCAAGGTACGTGAAAAGAGGGGGCGGGGCAACACGGAAGACGTATTGATGAAGGTCTGAGCAGGACTGGGAGTCAGAAAACGTCTAGGAAATGAGGGCGTCATAGACGTTGTGCTCGCCGATCCAGAACCAGAGATATTCGTCGGCCAATCTGATGGCAAGAGCACGGTATTTCAGCGTCACGCGGACGGACCAAATTTCCTCGCCGTGCCGCTCGCCGATCTTCTTGAATTGCAAGGACCTGTGCTGCGGATTGGATTTCAGCAGCGCGAATTGCTTGTCTGCACGGGCGCGAATCTCCACGGGAAGGGCGTGGTAGTCGTTCCAGAAATCCGCGTTCGCATGATGAGTCATCACTCGGATCAAAGAGGCTGAGTGTTTCCGGCCCGGCGATCGGCCAAAGCGCGAGCAATGCGGTCGTCTATACGCCCGGCGTCGAGATCAGTCTTGAGCTGTACGTCCATAGGGCTGTTTTGATCCATCCACCTGTACAACTCGTCCAACTCATCTGGCGATAGTGCACCAATTGCACGTTCGATCTCTAAGACAGTGTTCATACACGATGCTCCCTCATATCAAGGATAACGCGGGAGCGCAGATTGCTGCCCGTCGTGGCCTGTGAATTCGGCGGGTCGCGTATGATGCCGTCGAGAGAGGTGGAGGACTTGATGGATCGACGTACTTTCCTGGAGGGGGCCGGGGTGTTGGCGGCTGGTCATGGTTTGTCTGCTGAGGGGGTTGCCGGGGTGCTGGCCGCTGCGAAGGCAGGCGAGAGGTTTGAGGTGGCGGCTTACTACTTTGGGAACTATCATGTCGATCCGCGGAATGAGTTGGCGCATGGGCCGGGGTGGACTGAGTGGAATCTGGTGAAGACGGCGCGGCCCCGGTTTGCAGGGCATCAGCAGCCGAGGGTGCCGCTGTGGGGTTATGAAAATGAGGCGGACCCGAAGGTCTTTGCGCGGAAGATCGATGCGGCGGCGGATCATGGCCTGACCGCTTTTCTCTTTGACTGGTACTGGTACAACGATGGGCCTTTTCTGCAGCGGGCGCTGGAGGAGGGGTTTTTACAGGCGGAGAACCGGCGGCGGTTGAAGTTTGGGATTATGTGGGCCAACCATACGTGGGTGGATATTCATCCGGCGAAGCTGGCGGGGAATCCGCAGGTGCAGTTTGCGGGGCCGGTGACGGCGGAGACGTTTCGGCGGATCTCGGATCACCTGATCGAGTGCTACTTTACCCAGCCGAACTATCTCAAGATTGACGGTTGCCCGTATTTCTCGATCTATGAGGCGGCGCGGTTTGTGGAGGGTATGGGCTCGATGCGGGTTGCGGCGGCGGAGATTGGCCGGTTTCGCGAACGGGTGAAGGCGGCGGGGTTTCCTGACCTGCATTTGAACGGGATTATGTGGGGTCAGCCGCTGCTGCCGGGGCAGACGGCGGTGGGCGATTGGAAGACGTATCTGCGGGATCTGGGTGTGGACAGCGTGGGGTCGTATGTGTGGATTCACCATACGGAGTTCCGGCAGTTTCCGGAGTCGGAGTACACGGATATCGCGGAGCAGTATGAGCGGTACCGGGCGACGGCGGCGGAGAAGGCAGGCAAACCGTATATTCCCAATGTGACGGTGGGCTGGGATTCTTCGCCGAGGGCATGCCAGACGGATACGTTCATCAACAAGGGGTATCCGTTTACGCCGGTGATCCGGGGGAATACGCCGGAACTGTTTGCGAAGTACCTGCGCTCGGCCAAGGGGTTTCAGGAGTCGGTGGCGGGCGGGCAGCGGATGGTGACGATTAATTCATGGAACGAATGGACGGAAGGCAGCTACCTGGAGCCGGATGAGGCGCACCGGTTTGGGTATCTGGAAAAGATCGCCGAGGTGTTTGGGGTTCATGCCGGGTAGCAGTTTCTTCGGGTAAGGCTTACTCGACTGCGTAAAAATTACATAGTAAGATCGAGCAATATGGAACACTTGTATTTGTATAACCTCCTTTGAATCAATTACATCGGAAAATCTTTCCGTTTGGCCCGTGGGTTGCCATAGTTATTTGCGGAAGCGATGGACAGAACCCTGCCGGGAGTACAGTGCGGGGGCTGAAGACTGACAAAGGAAGGACTTTTCCCATGTTGATGCAACGAATGCAGATTCTGCCTGTTACTGCGCTGGCGATAGCTCTTGGGGCTACGGGCTGCGCGACGAAAAATTATGTGAAGACCCAGACGGCTCCGCTGATTGACCACACGAATCAGTTGAATGAGAAGACGGCCGAGAACAACCGCGCTATTCATGACACGGATGACCGCGCAACGGCTGGTATAGCCAAGGCTCAGGGCGCTGCGGATACGGCCACGACCAATGCCCAGACGGCACAGAAGGCTGCTGGCGATGCTGAGATGGCTGCGGACAACGCGGTTCACCGCGCTGACTCGCTGGCGAGCGTAGTGGCGGGGCTGGACAACTACAAGGAAATCAACAATTCGTCGGTGACTTTTGGCTTTGACAAGGCTGTTCTGACCAAGGAAAACAAGGAGCAGCTTGATACGTTTGCCGCGACCCTGGGAACTGCGAAGAGCTACATCCTTGAAGTGACGGGCGGGACGGACTCGACCGGCAATGCGGACTACAACTACGCGCTCAGCCAGCGTCGCGCCGATGCGGTGGTGCAGTACCTGGCTTCGAAGTACGACATTCCGGCACGCCGTTTCTACCTGATCGGCATTGGCAAGGATAAGGAAGTAGCCGACAACAAGACTCGCGAAGGCCGTGCCAAGAATCGCCGCGTGGAGATTCGTGTACTGACCAACATGGGCAAGCAGGATGGCTCCGCCCCTGCAGCCGGAGGGAACTAAGAACGATGACCGAAACAAACCTCACGCAGAAGTGGAACGACCTCAAAGAGCGGGCCGGTTTCCGGACTGGGCTACTCTTCTTCCTCTGGCCGCTGCTCTTTTCGCGCGAGACATCCGAAGCGATGTGGGTTGCGGATAGCGGACCCTACGCACGGTTGTAACTTTAGCAAGTCTCCCCCATTGGAACATTGAAAAGCCCAGGCCGACTGCAATCGGCCTGGGCGATTTTTGTTTTGGGGATGTTTTATCCGGCGTTGGCGCGGATGTGTTCGGCGCGTACGTCGTTTGCGGTGAAGAGGGTGTAGAAGGGGGCTCCCTGGGCGGCGGCTTCTACGGCGGGGCGGCCGTTGGCTTCTTCGCGCTCAACGAGGCAGATGACGGCTGCTACTTCCATGCCGGATTCGCGGGCGGCCTGGATGGCGTTGATGGTGGAGGCTCCGGTGGTGCATACGTCGTCGACGATGACAACTGAGGCGCCCGGCTTGTGAAAGCCCTCGATGCGGCGACCGGTGCCGTGGGCCTTTTCTGCTTTGCGGACGAGGAAGCCGTGGACTAACGGGAAGGTGGGATCGACCTGAGCGTGCCAGGCGCTGGCGGTGGCCACGTTGGAGACGATGGGGTCGGCGCCCATGGTGAGGCCGCCAACGGCTTCGGCTTCGATTTCTTTTTCGGCCATCAGCTCAAGAATGGCGTGGCCGGTGAGACGGCCTCCCTCGGCGTGGAGGGTGGTGGTGCGGCAGTCGATGTAGTAGTCACTGGTGCCGCCGGAGGAGAGGGTGAACTGGCCGAGGCGGAAGCTGGTGCGGGCGAGGAGGGCCAGCAGCTGTTCTTTGTAGGAGGGCGTTTCGTTCGCGGTAGTCATCTTTCGCAGTTTAGCAATGCGCGCGCTATTTCCGCAGGAACTGGCGAATTTGAATGATAGCCAACCAGATGAATGTTATGGGCAGGGTATACAGGCCTACAGCGCTGAGAAATGCAAACGCCATCCGCCAGGAAGCTGAAGAATCCGGCAAACCAAGCCAGGAGCCGCAGCCCCCGAGACCTGGAAAGCAAACAGAAGACCCTACTACGAGTGCTGCGATGGATCCACAGAGAGCTTTGGTGGCAATTCGCATGTGAAATGGATTCTAGCTACGCCATTGCGCAAAAGAAAGCGGGTGACGAAAAACCTCTTCGTCACCCGCTTTATACATCGCTTGATTTAGTTGGCGGCGGTCAGGTCCATGGGTTCGGTGAGGGTGAACTGGAGGATGGAGCCTGGTTCCAGGGTGGTCTGAGCGTGGTTGACCATGAGGTGGGTGGTGACGATGCCTGCGCCGATGAGGCCGCCGGTGAGAGCGCCTACGGGGCCTGCTACGATGGCTCCGGCCACGACTCCGGTGCCGGCGACAGCGCCGTACTCGATGCCGTCGCGCTTGGCGCGGGAGCCGGGGTTGATGCTGCCTTCGGAGCCGATGCGGGTGTGTGAGCCGATGGTGCCGGTGGTCTCAGCGTGGAGGCGGTAGCGGTTGCCGTCGGGCAGGGTGATGGTGTCGGGACGGAGACGGAGGCTGCCATGGCCGCCGAAGTGTCCGCTGGAGACGGAGGTGACTTTACCCTCGATGCTGGAGCCGGCGGGGATGAGCACTCGGCCATCCTGGAGGACATCGTAGGCAACCTGGCCGCGGAAGGCCTCGCCCTGCTCGCTCTCGCGGGAGGAGAGGCGGTCGAGGAGCTTGACGCGAATGGAGGTGCCTTCCGTCAGTTCACCGGGGCGGGCGGCGCGGGGGTGGACGATGTCGCCGTCGGGATCATTGGCTGGATTGTAGCGGCGGTTCAGGGAGGGCGAGGTAGCCTGGACTTCCTGGCCGGCTGGGGGCGCTATGGGCCCCGAATCGGGATCGGCGACTGGGCCTGCGGATGAGGGCCGGGGCGAGTATTGAGTCGAGTCAGACTGGATTGCTGACTGGGTCGTGGACTGCGAGGAGTAGGACTGGCTGGTGACGGAGGTGGTGGTGTTGCTGTCTGCGAGGACTCCGGCGGCAGGCTTACGGATGACGGGAGCGGCCTCGGGAGATGCCTCAATGGCGTCGGTGGGAGGCTTGGACACTCCCTGATAGTCGCCACTCTGCTGAGCCAGTGCCGCGGTGGTGAGCGATGCTGTGGCCAGAGCCAAAATCATGGTGGTTCGCAATTGCATGGCAGACTCCTCCTGATGCAGGAATTGTTCTTATTTCGTTAGACCCGGCCGGAGCGGGGAAGTTGTGCTGTGGCGCCCGCAAAAGAGAGCTTCGGCTAAGGTACCAGTGTCTAGGATAGGCTGGTTTTGCTGGTGTTTACGGGTATTTGAGGCTTGTTGCCCGAGGGCAGAATCCGGCGCGGTACGAATCAACTTAGGCAACGCCATCATTCATTCGGTAGGAGCCGACGACTGTGCTTGATTCGCGATTCATCGGGGGTTGATGGGCGGTTTGTTAAAATGCTCAAGGTATATCTTTTCCAGCGAATATAGGGGTCTACACACGCATGCCAGAGCTTCTGACGACGATTCAGAGCATTGCCGGTACGGCTGTGTCGGTAGACCGACGCCCTAAATTGAAAGACCGGCTTCAACACCGAATTCTGAGGACCAATATGACTGAGATTGTGGCCATCCGCGCCCGCGAGATTCTTGATTCGCGCGGCAATCCGACTGTAGAAGCAGACGTCATTCTGGAGAGCGGAGCACTTGGCCGCGCTGCTGTGCCCTCGGGCGCGTCAACCGGCGAGCATGAGGCTGTGGAGCTGCGTGACGGCGACAAGAGCCACTACCTGGGCAAGGGCGTGCTGCAGGCTGTCGAGAATGTCGAGACGGTGATTGCTCCTGAGCTTGAGGGCTTTGACGCGAGCAACCAGCGGCTGCTGGATATGACGATGATTCAGCTGGATGGCACGCCGAACAAGGCGAAGCTAGGCGCAAACGCGATCCTGGCGGTTTCGATGGCTGCCAGCCGCGCTGTGGCGCAGACGCTGGAGATTCCGTTGTACCGGTATCTCGGTGGCGCGAATGCCTGTATTTTGCCGACGCCGATGATGAACATTCTCAACGGCGGCGCGCATGCGGACTCGAACGTGGACTTTCAGGAGTTCATGGTGATGCCGGTGGGCGCGGAGCGCTTTTCGGATGCGCTGCGCTGGGGCACGGAGGTCTTTCACACGCTGAAGGGCGTGCTGAAGAAGAAGGGCTACTCGACGGCGGTGGGCGACGAGGGTGGTTTTGCTCCTTCGCTGACGTCGAACTCGGAAGCGATTGAGTTGATCCTCGAGGCGATCACGCTGGCGGGTTACAAGCCGGGCAAGGATATTTCGATTGCGCTGGATCCTGCGTCGAGCGAGTTCTACGACAAGGAAAAGGGTGTGTATGTCTTCAAGAAGAGCGACAAGCGCGAGCTGACGAGCGAGCAGATGGCGAGCTTCTGGGATGACTGGTCGCGGCAGTATCCGAT
>Ga0105248_10006465_pt1 | contig 12855 bp, 12 predicted proteins | sample KBSS34metaG_FD_81524 | JGI IMG/M metagenome (GOLD analysis project Ga0105248, IMG submission 81524) | Switchgrass rhizosphere microbial communities from Kellogg Biological Station, Michigan, USA - KBS S3-4 metaG | ecosystem: Host-associated > Plants > Roots > Rhizosphere > Soil | place... | reverse complement strand
TCTTTCGGCGAAGGCGCGATCCAGCCCGACTCGCCGCCACCGACGTCGTACCAATCGCTCGTCTTGATGCCGCCCTCCGTGGTGCGGCTCGCGATGCGCACGGTCGAGTTGTCCTGCTGCGCGCCGTAAACGTTGTAGGGGAAATCGTTATCGAGCGCGACACGATAAAACTGCGCCGTCGGTTGATCCTGTTCGGTCCAGCTCCTGCCGCCGTTGAACGAAACGTTTGAGCCGCCGTCGTTGCTTTCGATCATGCGATTCGGATCGTCAGGCGCGATCCACAGATCGTGATTGTCGCCGTGCGGGACAGGGATGCCCGTGAACGTGCGTCCGCCGTCATTTGATCTGTAGAAGCCGGTGTTCAAAACGTAGACGCTGTCGGCGTTCTTTGGATCCGCGTAGATGCGCGAGTAGTACCAGGCCCGTTGGCGCAGGCGTCGCTCTTCGTTGACCCTGGTCCAGGTGCGTCCGCCGTTGTCTGAACGAAACACGCCGCCGTCTTCGGCTTCAACAATCGCCCAAACGCGCTCCGGATTCGCCGGCGAAACGGTAATGCCGATCTTCCCGACCACGCCGCGCGGCAGTCCGGGATTGCGCGTGAGCTCGGTCCACGTGTCGCCGCCGTCGGTCGACTTGAAGATACCGCCGCCTGGACCACCACTCTCGAGCGTCCACGGCTTGCGATAAACCTCCCAGAAGCCGGCGTAGAGAATGCTCGGATTCGTGGGATCGATGATCAGATCGATCGCGCCTGCTTTGTTGCCGCGGCTCAGGATCTTTTCCCACGTCTTGCCGCCATCTTTGGAACGAAACACGCCGCGCTGATCGTTTGGTCCCCAGACGTGGCCGAGCGCCGCAACGTAAACGAGATCGGGATTCTTCGGATGAATGCGAATGCGCGGGATCTGCCGTGTGTCTTCGAGACCGATCCGTTTCCACGTCTTTCCGCCATCCGTAGACTTGTAAACGCCGTCGCCGTGCGACACGTTGCCGCGAATCGGCGACTCGCCCATGCCGACATAGACCACGTTCGGATCGGAATCGGAAACTGCGATCGCACCGACCGAACCGGTGCCAAAAACGGAGCCATCACTCACGGATTCCCAGTTGATGCCGCCGTCCGTCGACTTCCACACTCCGCCACCGGTCGCGCCGTAGTAGTAAACAAAGGGCTGCGAAGCGACGCCCGTAACCGCCGCCGAACGTCCACCGCGATATGGACCGATGCTGCGATACTGCAACGGCTTGACCAGATCGAATTCCTTCGGCGCGGGTGACGCGGAAGGCTGTGGACGCTGTGCTTGAACAGCAGTCGCGAAGACTGCCAGTGCGAGCAAGAGACGGAGAATGGCGCGATTGCGAGACGCACGCAACGTCGTGGACATGCGGATGGGCTCCTTTACGTTGTCAGTTGAAAAAAGATGGCTTGCGGTTCTGAATAATAGCAGATTCCTATACTTCCTCACGCAACGGGCGGCTCATTAACTCCGCAACCGCGTCGCCCGCGGATTTTCCGTCGTAAAGCACCGCGTTCACTTCGTTCACAATCGGCATCTCGAGGCCCGCGCGATCGGCAAGCTGTTTCACTGCGCGCGCGGTCTTGATCCCCTCGGCGACTTCATTCAAGTCGCGGATAATTTCGTCCAGCGGCCGTCCCTTGCCGAGCTCTTCGCCGACGAATCGATTGCGCGAAAGCGAGCCGGTGCACGTCAAAACCAGATCGCCGAGGCCGGCGAGACCCATCAACGTTTCGACCTGCGCGCCTTCGCGCCGTGCAAAGCGGGTAATCTCCGCGAGCCCGCGCGTGATCAATGCCGCAACGCTGTTTGAGCCGAATCCGAGTCCGGCAGCCATGCCCGCGGCGATCGCCATCACGTTTTTAACTGAGCCACCGATTTCCGTGCCGATCACGTCGGCGTTGGTGTAGATGCGCAGGTTCTCAAAACTGAGATCGTTCTGCACCGTGCGCGCGGCGCCGGCGTCTTTGCTCGCTGCCACGATCGCGGTCGGATGACCGTTGACGACTTCTTTGGCGAAGGAAGGACCGGAGAGACAGACAAAGGAATGGTTTGTGCCGATCACCTCTTTCACGATCTCGGAGATTCGTTTGCCGGTTTCGATCTCGATACCTTTTGCAACGCTGACGATGATGGCTGACTCGCTGAGGTGCGGCTCAATCGCGGTGAACAGTTCGCGCGCGGCGTGTGACGGCGCGGCGAAGAGAACGAGTTTGGCGTCGTCGAGTGCGGCGTTGAGGTCGCTGGTGGCGGTGACAGCGGAAGGAAGTTTTAAACGGACCACGTCGGGGTTGCGCGACCAGAGTTGAACGTCGTGACCGGCGCGCGCTGCGATGACGGCGAGCGCCGTGCCCCAGCTACCACCGCCGATGATCGCGATCCGTTTCATGAGAACCTGGGTTCCGTGCGGTTTATCAGGCGCGCGATGTTTGCGCGGTGCGCAAAGATGATCAGTAACGCTACTGCCGCTGCGGTCGTGAATATTGCTGACGTGAGGCCATTGGGCGAAACCATTATGGGGATTGTCGCGGCAGCGCCGATCGACGCCAGTGAAACGTATCGCATCGTTAAAAACAGAATCAGAAAGACAACGCCGGCGCACAGCAACGCAAACGGCGCGAGCAGTGCGAATACTCCCACGGCGGTCGCAACTCCTTTGCCGCCACGAAAGCCGAGCCAAACTGGAAAGATGTGGCCAACAACGACCGCAATCGCTGCGGCTGCGAGTAACCAACTGTCGGCGAAGCTCGCCACCATGAGAACTGCGAGCGCGCCCTTCAGCGCGTCGAGTACCAGCGTCACCACGCCCGCCGCCTTGCCTGCGCGACGCGAAACGTTGGTCGCGCCCGTGCCGCCCGATCCCGTTTGCCGCACGTCGCCACGACCCGTCAGTCGCACGATCAAGTAGCCAAACGGAATCGATCCGATCAGGTATGCAAGCGCAACTTCCAGCACTGGCCACATCTCTGTTAGTCCGTGGCTAAATTAATCTTCGCCGCAACAGATCGAGCGCGGCTTGCGAGGCGCGCCAGCGAATGAGTTGACGATCACCGGGCAGATGAAGTTTGCGATGCTCGGTTTTGACGTCGTCGGCGAGTGCGATAAAGACAGTGCCGACCGGTTTCTCTTCAGTGCCTCCGCCAGGACCGGCAATCCCCGTGATCGACAATCCGAAATCCGTTCCTGCACGCTTGCGAATTCCCTCAGCCATCGCCTCCGCGACCGGCGCACTCACCGCCCCATGCTCGAGCAACAACATCGGTTCGACGCCGAGCGTTCGCGTTTTCGCATCGTTCGCGTAGGTCACGACGCCCTCGATGAAGTATTTCGACGATCCCGGCACTTCGGTCAAACGTTGCGCGAGCAGTCCGCCGGTACAACTCTCCGCGATCGAAAGCGTGTAACCGCCAAGCGAGAGTTTGAGTCCAACGACCTCTTCCATCTTTTCCCCAGCGAACGAAAACACCGCGTTTCCGAGTCGCTCTTCAACCTGCGCAGACAAACGATCCAGCAGCTCGTTGGCTTCCTTCTCGCTGCGCCCGCGCGCGGTGAAGTGAATCTCGATCTCGCTCTGGTTGAAGAGAATTGTCGTTACCGGATTATCGTACTGCGTGTAAATCGGCGCGATCTTTTCGTCGACCGCCGACTCGCCTAGTCCCGCGACGCGCAGCATACGCCGCACGACGCACAAACCTCCCGCGCGCCGAGCAAGCCTTTCCGAAACGTGATTCTCAAACATCGGCCGCATCTCGCGTGGCGGACCAGGCAGCAGCACGATTGCCGTTCCGTTGTGATCGATAAACATGCCCGGCGCAGTGCCGTTTGGGTTCGGCAACACCACCGCGTCCTCGATCACCATCGCCTGTCGTGAATTTCGCTCGGGCATCGCGACGCCGAACGACTGAAAGCGCTGGCGAATCTCCGCGAGCACCTCCTCGTCGAGCAGCAACCGCCGGCCGAGCGCACGCGCGGTGATCTTGCGGGTGATGTCGTCTTCAGTCGGACCAAGACCGCCGGTCGTGATCACGACTTTCGAGCGCCGCACGGCGTCTTTGATTGTTTCTTCGAGGCGGGCATCGTCGTCGCCGACGATGGTTTTGAGTTTTACTTCGATGCCGAGGCGGTTGAGTTGTTCGGTGAGCCAGAGGCTGTTGGTGTCGGTGCGATCCGGCGCCAACAGCTCCGATCCGATAGCGATGATTTCGGCTGTTAGAGTTTCAAACAATTACGACTCGGGGAACTCTCAGTTATTCGCGCTGGTTTCTTCCTGGTAAACGTCGCGGAGCACTGCCGAAATCGGCGGCGGCGGCGAGATCGTGCTCAGCGGCGCTGAAGCCGCAAACGACGGTTCCCTTTCCGGTTTTGTTTCCGGCGCCGGAGCAGCAGGCACTCCGGCCGCGGCCGCGTTCACGAGCGCCTCCCGGCTCTCCGTCAACATCTTCGCCGCATTACGCTGGCGCAATCGCTCGAGATTTCTGATCGCGGCGAGCGTCTGCGGTTCCGCGGCGGGATGGTATTCGAGCCGTCGCAACATCATGACGTAGCGGCGCAGTTGCGGCGACGGCGCGAGCCGATGGGTTTCGTTAGCACCCTCTGCTTCAATCAATCGAGACAGGTATTGCACCGCGGCGGCGTGGTTACCGAGGCGCTGATACAACGCGCCGAGCGTGAAGTAACTCAACGGCGGCGGGTCAGGCATTAGGTCGAGCATACTCTCGCCGTGCTCGATCACTTCCGCGATTTCAAATCCATACCAGCGCCGTTCTTCCTCGCGCAGGATCGCGTCAGCCGCGACGTGAAACTCAAAGAGACGCTCGACTTCGCGCATCTGTGCGCGACGCGCGACCAGCCAGATCACAAAAACAACTCCGGTAACAAACACCATGACGACCGGTGAAAGTCCCACCGCATTCAGGATCGCCACGATAATCACAATCGCGATCGCTTTCGTCGTGAGTTTGCCATTCGCCGAAGTCATAACCCCTCCACTTCTGTTACAACCAACCCGATTTCCTGATCGATCTACTTCTTCCCGAGCCGCGCGATGACGGCGCTGCCGGCCTGCTCTGTAGAAAGTTCGCCGCCGAGATCGCTGGTCGTCTCGTTGGCAGAGACTGCGTTGCGCACAGCCTCTTCGATATCGTCACTCAATTTTTGGAAGCCCAGGTATTCTAGCATCATCGCGGAGGTCAGAATAGCTCCAATCGGATTAGCGATTCCCTTGCCCGCGAGCGGCGGCGCGCTGCCGTGCACCGGCTCGAAGAGCGACACTTTTCCGGGATGAATATTTCCAGAAGCAGCCAAACCGAGTCCGCCCTGAATCGCTGCGCCCACGTCAGTCAAAATGTCGCCAAACAAGTTGTTGGTGACGATCACTTCATACTGCGCCGGGTTGAGCACCATGAACATCGCCATCGCATCGACGTACTGATGGTTTGCTTCGATATCGGGATACGTCGCCGCGACTTCTTTAAAGACGCGCTGCCAGAGATCGCCGCCGAAACGCTGCACGTTTGACTTGTCAGCCATCGTGAGGCGCTTCCGGCCTTTCGCGCGCGCGTATTCAAACGCTGCCAGAACTATTCGTTCGACGCCGCGGCGAGTGTTGACCTCGTCCTGCAACGCGATCTCGTCCGCAGTTCCCTTTTTCAAAAACCCGCCGGCGGCGCAGTAAGCGCCTTCAGTGTTTTCGCGAAAGACGACGAAGTCGATGTCGGAGGTTTTTCGCTTCGCGAGCGGCGTGAGTCGTTCGTCGAGTAGACGCACCGGCCGCAGGTTGATGTAAAGATCGAGTCCGCGGCGCATGCCGAGCAGGATGTCTTCGGCGTGCTTGTTTGTCGGCACGCGCGGATCGCCGAACGCGCCCGCGAGAATCGCATCGAAGTCGCTCGACAACATATCGAGCGCGCCTTCGGGAAGGGTGACGCCTTCGTTCAGAAACTTGTCGGCGCCCCAATCGAAGTCAGTAAACTTCAGTTGCAGATCTCTCGTTTCGCCGAGATGTTTCAGCACGCGAACGGCTTCGCGCACTACCTCGGGACCGATGCCGTCACCAGGAATAACCGCGATTCGTTTCATTTTCATCAGAAGGGCACGCAGAGCACGGGCACTCGCGAGCCGCGCAAAACTTTCTCGGCAGTTGAGCCAAACAACAGTTCTTCAGGCGGCGTGGAACGTCCTCTGACGCCAATGATGATCATCGGCAGATCCAGGTCGCGCGCGATCTTGAGAATCTCGACGAACGGCAGGCCGACGACGATCATCTTTTCGATTTCTACCTGCCCCACGTCTATCCCTTCGAGCATCGACGCGAAGTTTCCTTCCGCCTGTTCCTTGAGCCGGTTTCTGATTTCATCGCTCGAACCGAGGCTCGCGGCCACCGCATCGTCGATGAACTGCTGATCGATAACGTGCAGGAGAGTGACGTCGCCTTCAGGCGCGGCCATGCCGATGGCCACTCGCAACGCGTTCACCGAGCACGGCGAAAAGTCTACCGGAACTAAAACTTCTGGAGATGTAAGCATGTCTATTGTTTGCCTTTTGGCGGTGTTGTGATCTTGTCGACGATTTTCGGCAAACTCGCGAGCACGGTGTCGCCCACAATCTTCATGCTCTGCGCGGAGATCTTGTCGATAGTGTCGTCGGCCTTGTGCCAGTGTGGATAACTGGTTAGTTGAATCAGATCGACCGCGTCGATGCCGGCTTTTAGAAACGGTTCGTGATCGTCGCCGCCGACGCCTTCTTCGCGATCGACGAAGATCTTTTCGTGACCGAGCTCGCGTCCCGTTTGCCAGATGATGTTTTGCAACCAGCGAGTGCTCATTGTGTCGCGGCCGAGCTCGAGATTCTTGTAGCCCATCATGTCGAGCAGGATCAGGGCGCGCGTGTTTTCGAGCTCGTTCTTTGCGCGCAACTGCGAAACGTAATGACGGCTGCCGTAAGTGTTGTCAGGTTCTTCTTCCGAGCCGCAGTCGCTCCAACCCTCGCAAAAAGCCTCTTCACCGTCGAAGAACACGAGGCGGTAAGTGACTTTCGGTTTGTCTTTCAGGCTGCCGAGCACGCGGCCGATCTCGAGAAGCGTGCCGACGGACGCCGCGGGATCGTTCGCGCCGAGAAACTGCATGTCTTTGAAAAGTTTCGTGTCGTAGTGACTGGTGATCAGCAACAGGTTTTTCGTCTCACCGGCAATCTCGCCGACGATGTTGGCCATCTTCTTCTCGCCTTGCGGAGTTTTGGCGGTGAACTCGTCGAGCGAGACAGTTAATCCATAAGACTTGAGTTGATCGACGATGTAGGCGCGAGTCTTTTCGAGTTGCGGGCTGGCCGGCGGCCGTGGGCCAAACTCGATCTGCTTGCGCGCGTGGTCCATTGCCCGTTCGCCGTTGAAAGCAGTCGGAATCGGGCGGGGGCGCTCTGCCGATCGCGCTGTGGATGTAGCGCGGATCCGAGGTTGCGCCGGTGGATCGTTTTTCGGGCAAGCAGCACAGAACAGCGGGATGAGCAGCGCCAGTGCGGCGCGTTGAACTGTGCTTCCTGGTGCGGTCATGAACTTACTTCTTCGGAGTTACCGAATTAGCTTTCGCACGGGCGCGGCTCATGAGTGAGTCGAACGTTTTCGAGCCGAACGCCAGCGGCTTCTCGAGCGCGGAGTCAAACGCTTCGGACATCGTGATCGCTTCGAGCTTCATGAGTGTCGCTAACTTTTTGCTGAGAGGCAACTCGCCGAATTTCTTGCGTACCTCGGTGTCCGTGTCGACGGGTTCGGGACGTCGTGGCGTGACAGTGCTGACCATCACTACGACGTCGCCGCGATTTTCGAGCTTGGTCTGGCAGGCGAGACGATACGCCTGGTCCAGGTATTCAATGCCGAGCTGTTTCTCTTCAGCGGCGCTGGGTATTGATAACAGGTCCGCGCCGGTCTTCACGGAAACCACGCACGCGGGGCAATCGCCTTTGCCGGCAGTGCAGCCGGCGCCGATCGTGGCGCCCATGCGACGGGCGGCATCGATCAGGTAAGTTCCCTGGGCGACGACTCCGCTGATTCCGGAAGGTTCAAATGTAATCGAAACGCTCATTTCAACCTCCAACAAATTAATGATCTCGGACAGTTTAGTCTGTGTGATGTTTTAAAAGCGACTGGCGCTGGCCGGGGAGTCTGCGGCGTCCTCTTTTTGTGTTTCCCGGCACTCGGAGCAGCGGCCGATGATGCGGAGGAGGTGTTGGGTGATCTCGAAGTCGTGTTTGGCGGCCATTTCGTCCTGCAGCGCTTCGAGCTCGGCGGAGAAAAACTCGATGATTTTGCCGCACTCCGAACAGATCATGTGATCGTGATGCTGGTGTTTGTAGTTGTGCTCGTAGTGCGTACGTCCGTCGCCGAAGCGCACTTCGCGTGCGAGTCCGGCTTCGGTCAGGATTTTGAGGGTGCGATAAACGGTCGTCTGCCCGACTGTGGGGTCTTCACGTTTAACTAACTGGTAGAGATCTTCATTCGAGAGGTGCTCTTCGGTACGCAGGAAGACGTCGAGGATGAGATCGCGTTGGGAGGTGCGCTTCAGCCCCTTCTTCTGAATGTGCTTGAGAAAGACTTCCTGCTCTTCAGTTCGTGGTTCTTCAGTCGTCGTCATGTGTGAGGATTTTAGCACTCAGGGGAACAAGGCGGAAAGAGTTCAAGACAAGGGTTGTTTGAGCTTGCTGATTTGTTGACGTCTGTGGCGCGTGCTATGTTTGCGGCGTTTGCCCCAGTGGCGGAAATAGCCGACGCTGCGGACGTAAAATCCGTCGTCCGCAAGGACGTGCGGGTTCGACAATGGAAGTACCAGGATTACGCTTCGTTGAGGGTGATATTCTTGAAATATAAACTGAAACTAAACGGCCTTAAGACGCCCTCCGGCACCATTTCAATTCTTGCCCTCAAGGATTTGGTCGACACTCTCGTCGAGACCGCTGAGCGCGGGCTGCGTTTGGCCGTTCAGGGAGAGAGTGTAAAGCGAGGTCCGGTACCCGGCTGGCTGGCGAGATCCCTCGATTTCACAATCATCGAGTTAAAAAAGGGGTCAACTACGCTTACGCTTGAAGCGCCTGAACTGGGCGAAACGGCCGAGGAGCAAATCCAGCAACAGGATCTCTGGTACTCAAAGCCCAGCCCAAAAGACACCGCCATCTCACTGGTAAGCCGTTCAATCAAGGATGCTGTAGCTGAAAATCTTCAGAGCTATTCATTTGACAAGGGTGTTCTGGATGGTCTGTTGCTGTTCGAAACATTTTTCAAGACTTACGGGGATAGACTTGAAGTAACTGCGCAAGGTCGTCCTTCCGAGAACTTTTCCCTGAGCTGCAGTGAACTTCAGCAGGTGCGAGCTCTAAAGCAGGACACTCCAGAGTCGTCAACGTTTGTAATAACCGGCAATTTTGATTTGATCCAACACAGCCGTCGGAAATTCCATCTGGCGCTGAGCAATGGACAAGTAATTCCTGGTGTAATTGACCCTGAAATCTTGAATGTCGAGAACATGCGTGAGTTTTGGGGCAAGAGAGTAACAATTAAGGGCTTGGTCCACTTCAATCCTGACCGCAAGGTGCGCCTTTTTGAGGCCCAGAGTATAAATGCGGCTGAATCTGGAGAAGAGATTTTTGAACGAGTTCCCAAAGCAGCCGAGCCGCAGTTGTTGTTTGATGTCGAGTCTCCAAAACTGAGTGCCGCTCCAGCTCTGGACGAAATTTGGGGTAGGTGGCCTGGCGACGAGTCTATCGATGAACTGTTGACGGCGCTCACTCAATAGCAACCTCACTCGTATGCAAAAGTTTGTACTCGATACAGGAGTAGTTCTCGGCTATATAAGGGCTGCTGGTTTTGCAGAGTATATAGAACGGAAATATGCGCCGTTTACTTCCCCCAATATTCCTCTGATTTCTGTTGTTAGCAAAGGCGAGATCTACTCTCTGGCGAAACAGTTCGGCTGGGGAGCCGGTAGGTTGAAAACTCTCGACGAACTTTTACGAAAGCTGCCAACGGTCGATATTAGCCATGAACAAATAATCCAACGGTATGCCGAGATTGATGCATTCAGTCTGAGCAAAGACAAAGCGCAACCTCTCCGAAGCGGTCAAACAGCCCGTGTTATGGGAAAGAATGATTTGTGGATCGCGGCAACGGCGTCCGTCTTGAATGCGGCGCTGCTGGCAATCGATCATGACTTTGATCATTTGTCTAGCGTGTTTCTAAACGTAATCTACATCGATCAAAAACTCTCGGCTACTGATGCCTGACGGGGTCTCGACGGTAAGCTAAAGGGCAAAAGTCCTCAGAACCGTTAGCGACACGAACTACGCTCTACCCAACCGAAAATCTGTACGGTAGAGTGGCGTGTCCCCTCCAACAAAAAGAAGCGGACCGACTTGTGCACCGAACACAAAGCCGGTCCTTGACCCTCAACCTTCCACAGAAAGGATGAAGACCATGACTCATAATGGTAACGCAACATCGCGCCCGGAAACATCTCAACTCGACGCTTCAATCAAACAACGCGCTCGATTACTCGTAACCAACAGCTCCATACCTTCACAAACTCGCTCGCTGATCCGCTACGCGCTGGAGATAAAAGACCCGGAGCTCGCTCAGTTAGTGCGTCGTGTTGAAGCAGGAGAAATGACCATAGAACACCTTGAATAGACTATTCTGGCGCGTCCTCTGCACCTCTGCGGTGATCTTCAAAACGCAGAGTTGCGGAGACCGGTCATACTCACTGCAAGCTTAACAGCACCAGAATCTCGCCACGACCTTTGGTTAACGGCTCAAGTGCCTTTCCGATAATTGTTCCCGGCAGGTGCATCTTGCGTCCGGCAAGTTCAACCGGCTCAGACTTCATCGCGGTTCCTTCGAGATTACTTGTGACCAGCAAATCGCCAATCCGAATTGGACCATTCGTCGCATCTACCTTCACTTTCACCCGACCGGTTGTGGCCACCAACACACGACCCTTGCCCTGTTCACCGAGTGCGATTCCCGGCGTCAACGAAATCACACCTGCCACACGAGTGTCATACGATTCACCTGAAGCGATGACTTGATTGGAATTTGTCGTGTCCAAAACGACGACCGTGCCGGCGGTTAATTGCTGCGACGATTCGACCCATTCGGCCATGTCCTGATACTTCGCATTGATGTTGCCGTCCACAGTAATACTGCCTGTTACTTTAACGTTACCGGTCACATGCAGCTTTTCCGTCGGCGAAGCAGTCGCAATCCCGACGTTGCCTGTCGCATAGTTGATCGTCGTTCCACTCGTGCTCCATTGGCTGCTGCCGACTTGAGACCAGGCCGTCTTGCAGTCGCCCGCGATGCAGAGTCCACCTGACGAGTTGATTTGACCGCCACTAACATCGAGCCGATAACCCGGAGCAGTTGTGCCAATCCCGACACTTCCCGCGCTGGTAATGCGCAAACGCTCGGCGCTGGAGCCGTAGCCACCAACAGTAAAGGTCATGGGAGCACTTGGACCACCGCTGACGATTGAAACCCCGCCGGACGCGCCGGAATTTGTATACAGGGTCAGCGCGTTGCCTCGGAGCCCTTCGTAACCCGCGCCCAAACTGAAACTCGGCGCCGCGTATTGCAGCGCTCCACTTCCTGCTCCGCCGGCGTAGTTAAGAAAAAAGATCGAGCGGGAGTTTGTGCCATTTGTAGTGTTATCCACTTGTACGACTGTAGCGTTATCCTGATTGTTCACGATGTGCAGGATATTGACTGGATTGTTGGTGCCAATTCCAACATTGCCACTTTGCAACAGCGTCATTCGTTCACTGCTGCCATCGCTGCTCAAAAAGCTCAGCCGATCATTCGCGGCAACGTTTCGCAAAAACCACTTGGACGTTGCGCCTCTCTGCAGAGTCAAGCCTGAACTAAACCCTGATGCAGCATTGATCAGCACCTCCGAATTGGCGGAAGCCGAACTATCAAATCGAGCAATTTGGGCAACGGCTGAAAGTACATCCAGTTTTACGGCCGGCGAACTTGTTCCCACGCCGACATTGCCGCTATTTGAATTTGAAATGTTGTTTCCGCTTGTAGTCCACTGTGCAAATATCGAAACCGGACTCGTGATCAGACCGATGACGGCCAGCCGAAAAAGAAGCCGAAAAGTTTCGCGGCTCTTGTAAAAACTGGTAAGCGATATCTCCTTCATCAGCGTACCTCCTGTGGCGGTAGGATCGTGGGTTGAATCGAAGTTGTGATTAGTGACAGTTCGGACGTTTGGGTTTTGGCTGTCTTAAAGCGAGGGCGCGAGACCAGGAGTCTTCGTGAGAAATTCAGCCGCTAATATCAGGTAGCGCACGAACCTTATGCCACGTCACAGCCGCAAGTCAAGGTAGTTAACCGGTCTCAGTTTGTGGTTGGGAAAGTCGTTTGCAGGGTTTTACAGCCATCGCTGAAAGTGTCTGCCTTGACAACCTGTCGCCAGAGGCGCTAAGTAACCGTTCAGATGCTCACAAATGCTTTACGCAATGCTGTAGGTCAGGCACGTTGCCGAATTTTTGATTGGCAACACGGGGTGCACACTTGCGGCAATTCCCATCTCGCCGGTTTGACCATCGTCGGGCACAACAGTTCTCACGGAGCACCATATTATCCGTCACATCCGAAGTTTCTCTTTGAAGTCTTCAGCTCATTGAACATCGATTATCCGTCTTACACCTTTGTGGATGTCGGTTCGGGAAAGGGTCGAGTGGTGCTCATCGCTTCGGAATTTCCTTTTTCTGAGATCATCGGTGTCGAATTCGCCACCGAGTTGCACGAGATCGCGTGTCAGAATATTCGCCGTTACCGCAGCAAGACTCAGCG
>Ga0105248_10006464_pt1 | contig 12857 bp, 16 predicted proteins | sample KBSS34metaG_FD_81524 | JGI IMG/M metagenome (GOLD analysis project Ga0105248, IMG submission 81524) | Switchgrass rhizosphere microbial communities from Kellogg Biological Station, Michigan, USA - KBS S3-4 metaG | ecosystem: Host-associated > Plants > Roots > Rhizosphere > Soil | place... | reverse complement strand
GGCCGCCGCCGACTGGCTGCGCGGCCGCGCGGCCCAGCCGGCCGACACGCTGCGCGGGCGCTATCCGCGCTTCGCGCTCAAGCGCGCGCTGCGCTGGGCCTTCGATCGCTTCCAGTCCGATCGCGTGACCGAGTGGGCGATCGGATCGGATCTGGCGAGGTCGGTGGTCGGACGCCTTTACTTCCACAAGCGAAGCGCGGCGAGCGAAGTGACGCCGGCCCCGCGGGTCGGGCCGGCGAAGTCGCGGGCCGGGACCGATCAGGCTTGAGCGACGCGCACTCGGACGTGGGCGCGGATGCGTCCGCGGCGACGAGCAACGGGCGACTGGCGACTGGCGACGAGCGACGAGCGACGACCGGCGAGCTTGCGTGCGCGACCGAGCGCGAGCTAGGAGCGCACGAGCACGACGTGAGTCGCGAGGTCGGTGGCTTCGCGCCGGGCCACGCTGAAGCCTCGCGCGGGCAGGTCGAGCCCCGCGAAGAAGTGCTCGCCGCGCCCGAGGAGCGCGTTCGAGATCGCGAGGTGCATCTCGTCGACCAGCCCGGCCTCCACGTACTGGCGAACGGTCGACACGCCCCCGCCGATGCGGATGTCCTTGTCGCCGGCCGCGGCCCGAGCCTGCTCGAGCGCGGCGTGGATCCCGTCGGTGACGAAGACGAACGTCGTTCCACCCTTCATCTCGATCGGCGCGCGCGCGTGATGCGTGAGAACGAACGTCGGCACGTGGTACGGCGGGTCGTCGCCCCACCAGCCTTTCCACGACTCGTCGGGCCACGGCCCGCGCACCGGGCCGAACATGTTGCGGCCGAGGATCCAGGCGCCCATGTTCGCCATGCTCGCGGCAGCGAAGTCCTCGTCGACGCCGACCGAGCCGCCGGGACCGCCGCCGTGCATCCGCTTGAAGGTGCGCGTCGCGAGAGCCCACTGATGCATTGCCATGCCGCCCTTGCCGAGCGGATCCCGCAGGCTCTGATCGGGACCGGCCCCGAAGCCGTCGAGGGAGAGAGAGAAGCTGACGCGGATCTTGCCCATGACTTCCTTTTTACCGCACGCGGGATGTCGCGCCGGATCCAGGGATTGCTTGCGGAATCGGGCTCGCGCCGCCGAGGATCGGCCCGTAGTCGGGCTGCTCGGAGACGCTGTTGTGGTCGCCGTTCGCTACCATCTTCAGCGTTGCGATGCCCGGCTGGAAATGCGTCAGCAGCCGCTCGGTGCTGGCACGCGGGATGACCTCGTCGTTCTCGGCGGCGATGATGAGCGTCGGCGCCGTCACCCCCGCCGCGTGCCGCGACGACTCGTAGCGATCGAGCAGAAGCCAGCGGACCGGCAGGTAGGGAAAGCGCGCCGCGGCGATCGCCGCCACGCTGTCGTAGGGCGTGACGAGGACGAGCCGCGCCGCCGGCCGAGCGCTGGCCACCTGCACGGCGATGCCGCTGCCCAGGCTGCGACCGACGACCTCGATCGACGCATGCTCGCGATGGACGAGATCGAACAACGCGAGCGCGTCGCCGACGAGCGTGGTTTCCGACGGCTTGCCTCCGCTTCGTCCGTAGCCGCGATAGTGGAGGAGATAGAGCGCGTGCTGCGGGAACGACGCCGCGAGCCCGGCAATGCTCAGGGTCACGTCCTCGCCGTTGCCGCCGAAGTAGACGACCGCCTTCGGCCCCGGCCGCGGCCTGACCGACGCCACCACCTGCACGTCGGCGACGGGGACGACGACCAGCGTGTCGCGGTCGCCGAGCGACGAAGGCTGCGGGAAATAGATCAGCGAGCGCTGCACGGCGAAGGCCAGGATGCACACGCCGACATACGCGGATGCGACCACGGCGAGAGCCAGCATCATTCGCCTGCCATGACGCGTCAGGCGTGCCACGCGTTTATAGCCGCGAGCGGGGAAGGCTTCTGCTTGACACGGCGGATGCCCCCGTCCCGGTCTGCGCTCATGGCGGTGCTCTCCTGCCTGTCGAAAGGCCGAGGTTGTATCACCCGCGTCTGCCGGTGTAGTCTGCCGTCGCCTTGCCGGCGGGGCGGGTGGACTCCAGGATCGCCGTCGTGAAATCCCGCGAGGAGAGCGTTCATGAGTTCTTCGCCACCGAGTCGGTTTGCAGAGGACTATCGCGCGGGCGAGGAGTTCGACCTCGGCTCGTACCGGGTGACCCGCGAGGAGATCGTCGATTTCGCGACGAAGTACGACCCGTTCCCATTTCACGTCGACGAGAAGGCAGCGCAGGCGACGCCGTTCGGCGGAATCATCGCCAGCGGCTGGATGACGGCGCTCGTCTGGCTGAGGCTCATGCACCGGTCTTTCCTCGACCCCGACACGACGCTCGGATCGCCGGGGCACGAGGAGGTGAACTGGCCGACGCCGGTGAAGCCGGGCGATACCCTGACCGGCAAGGTGGCGATCAGGGAGAGCCGGATCTCCAGGAGCAAGCCCGGCATGGGCTTCGTCCGCTACACCGCCACGTTGCAGAACGAGCGCGGCGAGTGCGTCTTCGTGACCACGAGCACGATCATCGTTCGCGCTCGCGGCGAGCACGGGTCGTGACGGATGTCGCGCCTCGGCGAGCGGCGGGGTCGCCACGCGTCCTTGTCCGACATCGGTGAGCGGTCGCGGCGGACGGGCGGCGCTTTCGCTTCTCGTTAGCGTCGATCCGTTGTCACTCTCACCTCACGTCGATGTTTCGCTACTACATGACGCCGGAAACCCGGCAGGCCGTCATTGCCGAATCGAATCGCCTGATCGCGGAACGGGCGGCGCTCAATGCCGCTCGCAAGCAGCTCGACGCCGAGCACGCCGGGGAGCCTGGCGAAGGCGAGACTTTCGCGGCGCAGGTCGGCGCGGATGAATCGCATCCCGGGTCCGACAGCGCGTTCGCCCGGCTGGTGTCGGACCTGCAATTGACGGCACTCAGAACGACTTCGCGCGCAGCGCCGGCCGCGCGCGCCTAGCGGCGAGCCGGCGCCGCCGATTCCGCAAATGCAGAGGAGAACCCCATGAAGGAACAGGCCAGCGACACCCATCCCTTGAGCGACCTCGCCTACGACTGGATCACGCTGATCCAGAACAAGGCGCAGGCGCTGATGGCGTACGACCAGTACATCAAGGACGCCGAGCAGGCCGGCTCGCCGGAATGCGCGGCCTTTTTCCGCAAGGTGCACGACAGCGACAAGGCCCAGCTCGCCGAGGCCAAGGAGCACCTCGTCGCGGTTCTGCAGGGGAAGATGGGGCGCGGGTGACCGCGCTGGCCCGGTGCGGAAATCGCCCGGCGACCGACACTTCAATGGGCTGATCTCCGACGCCTGTCAGGCTGCTCTCCGACAGATGCCTCCCGGCGGATTCCTCACCATGAGGCATCTCGACACGTTGGAGGCTCGGATGACGAACCACGTGAAACGCGGCACCGGCGAAGACCGGTCGATCGGCTCGGGCAGTCGGTCGATACCGGGCGAGGCGAAGGCGCGCCACGGCAAGCGCGAGGCGGGCGAAGGCGAGAAGAACGCCGGCGGCTCGCGCGGCCAGGTCCGGCAAAGCGCCGCCGCCGCGTCGTTCCCGCTCGACTACCGCTTCTCGGTTCTCTAGCCGCGCCGGCTCAGGGCGATCAGGCGGAGGGTGCCGCGCGATCAGCGCGCCGCCCGCGCCGCCTGCGCCTCGTAAAGGCTCCGGACCGTCTCGATCGTGTCCGCGTCCGCGGCTCCCTTGTCTTCGCGATAGCCCTTGACGCGGGCGAAGCGAAGCGCCAGCCCGCCGGGATAGTGCGGGCTCTCCTGCAGGTCGTTGAAGGCGACCTCGACGACTAGCTCCGGGCGGACCCACACCGTGCCGCTGTCGCGCCGCACCTCGCGCGCGAGCAGCTCGGCCGTCTGCCACTCGAGCAGCGCGTCGGTCATCCCCTTGAACGTCTTGCCGAGCATCACCCAGCCGCTCGGCGAATGCGCGCCGGTCGGATCGCGCGCGCCGAGGTGAAGGTTCGACAGCCAGCCCTGGCGGCGCCCGTGGCCCCACTCGGCGGCGAGGACAACGAGGTCGAGCGTGTGCGCGCGCTTGACCTTGAGCCAGCTCGCGCCGCGCCGGCCCGCCTCGTACGGCGCGTCGAGCGCCTTGGCCATCACGCCCTCGTGGCCGCGCGCGATCGCGTCGGCGTAGAAGTCGACCGCGGCGGCGACGTCGGCGGTGACGATGCGCGGGACCACGAGCGCTTCCGGCAGGGCGGCGGCAAGCGCATCGAAGCGCTCGCGCGCCGGGCGGTCGAGCAGGGACGTCCCGTCGAGGTGAAGGCAATCGAAGAAGACCACCGCCAGCGGCAGCTCGGCGCGCATTCGCTCGACGTCGAGCTTGCGGCCGAAGCGGCGCATCGTCACCTGGAACGGCAGCGGCGAGCCGTCGGCGGCCAGGGCGACCGCCTCGCCGTCGAGGATCAGCTCCCGTGCCGGAAGCGCCTGCAGCGCCTCGACGATCTCGGGGGCCGACACGGTCACGTCCTTGAGGGCGCGCGTGTAGACCCGGACTTCGTCGCCCGTCTTGTGAACCTGCACGCGGGCGCCGTCGATCTTCCATTCGAGCGCCGCGGTGCCGAGCCTGGCCATCGCCGCGGCGATGTCGTCGGCGGGCGTCGCGAGCATCGGCTGGACGGGCCGGTGCAGGGCGACGGCGAGGCGGGCGAGGCCGGCGGCGCCGTGGCCTTCGCCGTCGCCCTTGCTCATCGCCATCCGCGCCACCTCGCCGAGGCGGCCAGTGACCATCGCCGCGCGGCGCACATCGGCCGGCGGCAGGCCCGATGCGGCGGCGACGGCGTCGAGCATCACGCCTTCGAGCGCGCCCTGGCGCAGCTCGCCGACGAGCAGGCGGACGAGGAAGTCCTGCTCGGCCGCGCTGGCGCGCTCGAAGAGCGCGCGCAGGGTGGCGCTTCGCGCCGCCGCCGAGCCCTTGCCGCCGGCGGCGGCGACGGCGGCAAGGGCCGCATCCGCATCGCGCAGCGTCAGCGTCGGCAGGGCGGCGGGCGCGCCGCGCAGCGACGCCAGCGTCGCCCAACCGACGCCGATCCGGCCCTGCCGCGCTTCGCCCGAGAGCCAGGCGACGGCGATCTCGACCTCGTCGCCGTCGGCGCCGCGCAGCAGATCGGCGATCGCGTCGCGCTTGGCGAGGCGGCTCGAGGTCGCGGCCGCGCGCGCCGAGGCGTCGACGAGGGTGGCGAGGGCGATCGGCATCGAGCCCATTTTCGGAGATGCGGAGCGCTACGCGCGCTGCGGTGGCCAGCGCGACAGCTTCCCGCTACTCCGCGCGGGCGAGAGACGCGCTGGGGCGCCGCACCCGACGCCGGGTTCGCCGATCGACGCATCCGGGCCGCGCCTGCCGACGTATGTTCTCCTTGGCGTCCTCAGGCTCATGATGGAATAGCCGACTCGGACGCCACTCCCGGACCTGCGAATGGATCCCACGCCCCCGATCGGATGGAGACTTCGCGCCAGGCTCTTCTTCGAGCGCTTCTGGCAGCCGACGAGCGCCTGCATGATGTGCATGCCGGGGAGCCTCGGCAACGTGTGGAGCGTCGTCCACTGGACGACCGCGCTGCAGACCGGCCTAGCCACGGGCGTGGTCGCCTTGCTGCTGAGCTTCACGCCGGTCGCCCGGCTCTACCCCAACCGGTACGGCAACGCGCTCGTCGTCGGCGCCGTCACGGCGTTCGGCGACATCTGGGCGCACCCGAATCACTACGGCTTCTTCCACGCCGAGGCGCTCCTGACCGGTGCGGTCTCGGCCTCGCTCGCCCTGGTCGCGTCGTACCTGCTCGAAGGCCGCGCCCGGCGCGTGCGTGCGGCGTGGTCGTGGCTGCGGTCGCGCACGCAGCGCGTCGCCGAGTAAGCCGGCGTCACGGCGGCGCTGCCGCCGCGCGGCGGCGAGATGATGCGCCGAGGGCGCGTCGCTCGGCGCCCGCGCTGCCGACCCGTGCCCCGCTCAGCGGCCGACGCCGCCTTCCGGCGCGCCGTTTCGTCGCTTCGTCGCAGCGCAGTGTCGCCCGGCGCCGGTCCCTGTCACGATCCGGGACGCCGACCTCCGCGCGCGACCCTCGTCGCGTCGCGTGTCGCGTTGCCCTGTTCGGAGCCTCGCTTGGACGCTGCACTCGCCTCGGAAACGCCAGCCGTTGCGGCGCCCCGACTCACGCCAGTCGCCGAGGGGCAGCGAATCGAGGCGCTCGACGTCGTCCGCGGCTTCGCCCTCTTCGGCATCTTCCTGATGAACATCGAGTGGTTGAACCGCCCGATCGCGGCGCTCGGAATCGAAGGCATGCCGCGCGGCCTGACCGGCGCCGACTGGCTGGCGAGCTGGTTCATCGCCTATTTCGTCCAGGGCAAGTTCTGGACGATCTTCTCGCTCCTCTTCGGCATGGGCTTCGCGGTGATGCTGGTCCGGGCCGAGCGCGCCGGGCGCGAGTTCATCACCGTCTACCTGCGCCGCATCCTCGCCCTGGCCGTCTTCGGCGCGGTGCACTTCATCTACATCTGGGAGGGCGACATCCTGTTCAGCTACGCGGTCGGCGCTCTCGCCCTGCTGATCGTTCTCTACGGCCGCGCCGGCCCCCTGCTGGCCGCGGGCGCGGTGCTCGTCGGCCTCGGCGTCGGCACGAGCTCCGACCTGTTCTTTCGCGTCGCGGTGGGCTGGCCGCCGCGGCGCTGCTCGCGCTCTACCTGCGCGGCGAGCTGCGCGTTGCCTGGCGCGGCGCCTCGATTCCGCTCGCCTCGTTCCTCATGATGGCGGCCGGCGCGCTGATGACGATCGTGGCCGCCGTGTTCTGGCTGTGGCCCGACGCCCCCCTCGGGCCGCGCGTGCCGCTCTCGGTGTTCGGCCCGCTGCTGGTCGTCGCCGGCTGGCTCTCGTGGGAGTACCACGCGCCCGCCGAAATGCGAAGCCTGCGAATGGCGGTGAGCCTGTACGTCTTTGCCGCCGTCGCCACGACGTGATGAGCGTCGTCAAGCAGTTCGCGCCCGACCCCGAGGATGCCTTGGCCCCTGCGGCAACGCGGCCGGCCGCGCCGGCGTCGAATGCGCGCGCTGGTGACACCGCCGCGCCGGCCGCGTCGCCAGCCCTCGCCGCCGCGACCGCGCAACCTGCCTCGTCGGCGCCGGGTACCGCGACGAAGGAAGCGAAGAAGACGCGCGCCGAGCGCGCCGCCGACATCAAGGCCGAACGCGAGAAGGACCTGAAGGAGCTCGCGACGCGCAAGGCCGGCGAGATCAAGGTCTTCACGACCGGCAGCTACCTCGAGGCGGTCGAGTGGCGGCGCGACGCTTTCTCGACAAGGCGGCGAACGACGCCGGATTCGGTGTCATCCTGGCGAGCATGTTCCTGCTTGGAACCTGGTTCGTCCGCTCGGGCGTCATGGAGGACACCGCCGGCCACCTCGATCTCTTCCGCGGGCTCGCCCTCTACGGCCTGCCGATCGGGATCGGCATCGGCGTGCTCACCGGCTTCATCGGGCTCTCGCACACGCCCGGCGACCGGCACGACGGCTGGGGAGTCGCGCGCGGGGCTCGTCATGCTCGGCAACCTGCCGGCGTGCCTCGGCTACGTCGGGGCTGGTGGTGACGATGCTGCACAGCCGCACGGCGGCGTCGCGGATCCGCGTCCTCGCGCCGGTCGGCCGCATGGCGCTCACCAACTATCTGCTCCAGTCGATCGTCTGCATGGTCGTGTTCTACGGCTTCGGCCTCGGCGGCTGGGGATTGCCGCGCGCCCAGCAGGTGCTGTTCGTGGCGGCGGTGTTCGCCGCTCAGGTCGCATTCAGCCACTGGTGGCTGGCGCGCTTTCGCTATGGCCCGATGGAGTGGCTGTGGCGCGGCTTCACGTACCGTGAGGTGCCGCCGATGCGGCTCGCCTCTCGCTCCTAGTAGGACTCTCGCTCCGAGAGGTGGCACGCGCCAAGTGCCCAAGGCGCTGGGCCAAGCCCGCGCGGCGAGCAACTCGTCGCGCCGATTCCGCACGCACGCCTGCTCAGGGCAACGCGCTCAGGTAGGTCGCAAGCGTCTCGATGTCGGCCGGAGTGAGCGGCTGGGCCGCGGCGGTCATGTTGCCGTCCATGTCGAAGCGTGTTCCAGCCTTGAATCCGAGCAGCTGCGTGCGCAGGTACTCGGGCCTTTGGCCGGCGAGGCGCGGGATGTGCTGCTGGCCCTTGAGCTCGGCGCCGTGGCACGTGACGCAGCCCAGCTTCTCGACCAGGCCGCGCCCGGCACCGGCCGCATCGGCGGCGAGCGGCTTGGCCGCGGGCGCCGCCGACTGGGCGGCGAAGTAGCTGCCGAGCTCGCTGATCTCGGCGTTGCTGAGCGGCGCCGCCAGCGCGTTCATGACCGGGTTCTTGCGATTGCCCTCGCGGAACATCACGAGCTGCGTCGTGATGAACTGCTTCGGCTGGCCGGCGAGCGACGGGATCTCGGCGAGCACCGACCGGCCCTCGTCGCCATGGCAGGCGATGCACGGCGCGGCCTTCTCGCGCTGGGCGTCGGTCCCGGCGGCCGACGCGGCGGCGCACGACGCCATCGCCGCGACGGCAAGCGCGCTCTGCGCGAGCAGGCGGCCGCGGCGGCGCGACGACCGCCGCCAACGCGTCGGCGCGATCGTCATTTCGCGTAGCTGACGCGATAGACGATGCCGTTGTAGTCGTCGGAGACGAGCAGCGCGCCGTCCTTCATCACCAGCACGTCGACCGGCCGGCCCCACATCGGCGGGTCGGCCTTCGCGTCCTGCAGGAATCCTTCGAGGAACGGCTTCAGGGTGACCTTGCCGTCGCGGCCGACCGATGCGTGCATGACGTTGTAGCCCTGCTTGCTGGTGCGGTTCCACGAGCCGTGCATCGCGATGAACATGCCGTTCCGGTACTCGGCCGGGAACATCGAGCCGGTGTAGAAGCGCAGGCCGAGCGGCGCGATGTGCGCGCCCAGCCTGGCGGCGGGCGCGTCGAACTCGCCGCACGCACGGCCCTTGCCGAAATCGGGATCGAGCAGGTCGCCCTGGTGGCAGAACGGATAGCCGAAGTTCATTCCCTTCCGTGCGGCGCGGTGCAGCGTGTCTTCGGGCGTGTCGTCGCTCACCCAGTCGCGCGCGTGGTTGGTGAACCAGAGCTCCTTGGTGCGCGGGTCCCAGTCGAAGCCGACCGAGTTGCGAACGCCGCTGGCGTAGACCTCGGTGACGCCGGTCTTCGGGTCGACGCGGTTGATCGTCGCCTGATAGTAGGCCGGCATGACGATGTTTCCCGGCGCGCCGACGTTGTAGTAGAGCTTGCCGTCGGGGCCCATCGCGAGGAACTTCCAGAAGTGGCCGGCCTGCTGCTGCGGATCGAGGTTGTCGATGACGACGCGCGCCTCGGGCGGTGTGGCGAGCCGGTCCTCGATGCCGTCGTACGCGGTGATGCGATGGCGCTCGGCGACGTAGAGCGTGCCGTCCTTGAAGGCGACGCCGTTGGGCGCGTTGAGCCCTTTCAGCACCTTGGTCACCGTGCGCTTGCCGCCCTGGTCGGTGATCGCGTAGACGTCCTTCAGGTTCCGGTTGCTGACGAACACCGTGCCCTTGTCGCCGAGCGCGAGCGACCGCGCCTCGGGAATTCCGTCGGCATACACCTCGACCTTGAAGCCGGCCGGGACCTTGAGCTTGTCGGTCGGCAGCTCGCTCGCCGGGCGGCCGGTCAGGATCGGCGCGATCGGATGCAGCGTCGAGCTGCTCTGGTCGGCCGAGCGGCCCTGCTGCCACGAGGGCGCCGGCGCGGGGGCGGCCGCGGGCGTCTGCGCCAGCGCGGAGCCGGCAAGGCAGGCGCCGGCGACGAGCGCGCCATAAGAAATCGATCGATTCATGGACATGTCTCCTCGTTGTTTGGATGTATCGCGAGGCGGCCATTCTGCGGCTGCGTCGCCGTACTCGCGAAACGCAGGCACTTCTCGCCGGGAACCGCGGGGTCGGCGAAGGGCGGGGCGGGACGAGCGTCGCCGATCGAAGATGCCGAACCCCACGAACATGGGGGTGCAAAACCACGGGCCAGGATTACATTTTGCGCAGGCATCTTTCGTCGCCGGCGTGAGCCGGCTCTTCGACACCGGGGGCAGCATGCAAAAGAGGCAGGCGAGATCGATGACCGGACGGGCGCTCGTTGCCGGCGCGCTGGCGCTGAGCGGTGCCGGCGCCCACGCCGTCCCCTTCTTCTGGACCGACTGGACCGGCGATGACCTGGACCCGGGTCCCGGCTTCAGGGCTCAGGGAACGATCACGACGTCGACTTCCACGGTCGGTGTCACGTACACGAACGCGAACGGGATCGGCTTCTACCAGCCCACCGGCGGAACCGACTTCTACATCAGCGTCGGCGCGGGAACGTCGCCCTATACCAGCGCGGTCGTCGACAACCGGCCGACCGGCACCGACATCATTGCGCTCTCTCACGTCGGCACGCAGACGCTCCAGTTCTCCCAGGCGATCGCCAATCCGGTGTTCGCGTTCGTCAGCCTGAACGGCAACGGCTATGCGTTCGACCAGGACTTCGACATCCTCAGCGTCGGCGGCGTCGGCGGCCATGCGTGCGGCTACTGGGGCTGCGGCGGCGTGAGCAAGGTGGTCGTCGACCTCGGCGGCGGCAAGTTCGAGTACCAGCTCAACAGCAACAACGTCGGCGGCACTGAGCCGCACGGAACGCTGCAATTCAAGGGCGCGTTCGACACGGTGACGTGGCGGAGCTCGACCGACGAGTTCTGGAACGGATTCACCGTCGGCGTGCAAGGGACGGCGATCGAAGTCCCCGTCACTCCCGCGGTTCCGGAACCCGAATCCGTGGTGCTGCTCGGCGTGGGGCTTGCGGCGGTGGGCTTGTTCAGGAGGCGCCGCACGGCGCGTTAGGCGCTACGCCGGGTCGGTCAGCATTCGCAGAGCACGGCGCGCGCCTCACCGCTGCGCCTTGTCCTTCGCGTTCTGCTTCTCGATCATCTCGCGCGCCTGCTTCCAGTCGTCGTCGCTCCACTTGCGCAGCTCGTAGAAGTTCCCGCCCGTCGCGAGCGCGTTCGCGCCGTCCATGAAGATGCTCTGGCCGGTGAGCCAGTCGCACTGGCCCGGCGCCATCAGGAAGGTCGCGAGGTTCTGCAGCTCGCTCATCCTGCCGGCGCGCGCCATCGGGTTGCCCTCGCGCGAGCGCGCGCCAGGCTCCTCGCCCGGATTGAGGCGCTTGCTCATGCCTTCGGTCGGGATCTCGCCGGGGCCGACGGCATTCAGCCGGATGCCGTGGCGTGCCCATTCGATCGCGAGCGATTTCGTCATCACCTCGATGCCGGCCTTGCTCATCGCCGAGGGCACGACGTAGGGCGAGCCGTTGTCGACCCAGGTCACGATGATGCTCATGACGTTGCGGTAGGGCTTGTCGGGCGTCCACTCGCCCGCCTTGGCGGCGGCGACCCAACGCTTGCCGACGGCCTGCGTGACGTAGAACGAGCCGTGGAAGACGATGTTCGCGACCGCATCGAACGCGCGTGCCGAGAGGCTCTCGGTCGGCGCGACGAAGTTGCCGGCGGCGTTGTTGACGAGGCCGGTGAGGCCGCCGCCTTGCTGCCAGAGCGACTCGACCATCGCGTCGACGGCGGCGGCATCGCGGATGTCGACGCCGAAGGTGTCGATGCGGCGCTCGGGGAACTGCGCGCGCCAGGCGTCGGCGGTCGCGTCGCAGACCGCCTTGCGCCGACCGCAGATCGCGACGTCGGCGCCGAGGCCGAGGAAGCGCTCGGCCATCGCCTGGCCGAGGCCGGTGCCTCCGCCGGTGACGAGGATGCGCTGGCCGGCCATCAGATGCGGGTCGAACATGGTGGCGCTCCTTCGGCGGCGTGGAGATGTCGGGCGGACCGGACGGGTCCGAAGGGAGCGTAACGCAGCCCCTCGAACCGGTGCTTCGGCACTTGCCCGGGGCCTTTCCGCAACTTCTAGAATTTGCGGTTCACCGCCCGCCGCTCCAGGAACCGCCATGCCTCTCGTCTCGATGCGCCAGCTCCTCGACCATGCCGCCGAAAACGGCTATGGAATCCCCGCCTTCAACGTCAACAACCTCGAGCAGGTCCAGGCGGTGATGAGCGCCGCCGACGAGGTCGGCGCTCCGGTCATCCTGCAGGCGAGCGCCGGTGCGCGCAAGTACGCCGGCGAGCCCTTCATCAAGCACCTGATCGAGGCGGCGATCGAGTCGTGGCCGAAGGTGCCGCTGGTCATGCACCAGGACCACGGCCAGAGCCCCGACATCTGCCGCAGCGCGATCGACCTCGGCTTCTCGTCGGTGATGATGGACGGCTCGCTCGAGGCCGACGGCAAGTCGATCGCCTCGTACGACTACAACGTCGACGTCACGCGCAAGGTCGTCGACATGGCGCACGCGCGCGGCGTCACCGTCGAGGGCGAGCTCGGCTGCCTCGGCTCTCTCGAGACGATGCGCGGCGACAAGGAGGACGGCCACGGCACCGAGGCGACGATGACGCGCGACCAGCTCCTCACCGACCCGGAGCAGGCGGCCGACTTCGTCAAGCGCACCCAGCTCGACGCGCTCGCGATCGCGATCGGCACCAGCCACGGCGCGTACAAGTTCACCCGCAAGCCCACCGGCGACATCCTCGCCATCGACCGCATCAAGGAGATCCACCGGCGCATCCCGAACACGCACCTGGTGATGCACGGTTCGTCGAGCGTGCCGCAGGACCTGCTCGCCGAGATCCGCGAGTTCGGCGGCGCGATGAAGGAGACCTACGGCGTTCCGGTCGAGGAGATCCAGGAGGCGATCAAGCACGGCGTCCGCAAGATCAACATCGACACCGACATCCGCCTGGCGATGACCGGCGCGATCCGCCGCTATCTC
>Ga0105248_10006463_pt1 | contig 12858 bp, 15 predicted proteins | sample KBSS34metaG_FD_81524 | JGI IMG/M metagenome (GOLD analysis project Ga0105248, IMG submission 81524) | Switchgrass rhizosphere microbial communities from Kellogg Biological Station, Michigan, USA - KBS S3-4 metaG | ecosystem: Host-associated > Plants > Roots > Rhizosphere > Soil | place... | reverse complement strand
GGGTCTCGAAGGTCGCGCCGCGCTCGACGGCGCGACGCAGGTCGTCGACGGCGCGCAAAGGGTGCAGCCGCGCCGTCACCAGGCGAACGGCGTCGAAGGCGAAGACCAGCCGTCCCGCGTCCTGCGGCCGACCCGACAGGTCGCGCTCGAGGTCCGGCAGCACGCCGAACACCCAGCCGGCCTCCTCGACGATCTGCACCCGGGTCTCGCCGGAGACGAACAGCTCCAGCGCCTCGGCCGGCAGGTCGGCGATCCCGCGGATCATGGCGAGCGCGCGGACGTCGCCCAGCCGAAGGTGGGTCCAGGACCAGCCGCCGGGCGCGTCGGCGACCGCGCTCAGCTCGGGCTGGCGCACGGCGTTGGCGGTTCCGTCGCTGAAGCGGAAGCTGCAGATCACGCCGGAGGCCGGGCCCTCCCAGGATTCGAAGCCGCCGAGGGACAGATCAGGCGTCCGCGGATTCGCCGCGCGGACCCGCGTGCTCGCGGCCTGACATCCTGGAGATTCGCAGCTTCACGGCGCGATCCTGCGCGCGCTGTACGACAGCGACGCGACAGCGGTTGCATGGCCATCGAGACCGCGAACGCCCGGTCGGCGAGCGGCCCGGCGGCCGTTCACGCTTGCGGCAAGGAGGGGGCGGCATCCGGCGGGGCGGCCGGCCGAGTGTGGCTGTTTCGGCCGATAACTTGACTGAAATTCACCAAACAGTATCCCACGATAATTTGGTAACAGGCTCGTGAATTCAGGCTAAAATTTGATTGTGACAAGCTCTAATGTGCTGGGTGGACGCGATATGGACATTATATGTCTAAGGTTTCGCGCGTAGCTATATAATATGTGTTGCGACGCGATCTGTTTTCGCACGCCAAGCGGCCGTTATAAGGAAGGGGGCTGCTATGTCTATGGCGCTCGAAAGCGAAATTGTTCCGGGAGGCCGGCTAAATAATTCTGTCAATGCGGAAGAGAAGTCGCCCATCGACGTGAGGACTGCGCGAAGTTTTTGGCGCGCTGTCGAGAGAATCCAGATCGGCGCCAGCGTCGCCAGCGGGCCGGAGGGCCGCGAGCGGACGATCGTGGTGGTGTCCGGCTGGGTGTCGGAAACCCGGATCCTGCCGGATGGTCGACGGCAGATCTTCTCCTTCCTGTTGCCGGGCGACGTGGCGAGCGTCGGCCAGGCCTCGAACATCGGCAATCGCGGACTGGTGGCGCTGACCAATGTCGAGGTCGCGGACGCCGGCGCGCTGGGCGTGGCCGAGGCGGGAGAGCGCCACGGCGCCTGGATGACGGAGGCCGCGCGTCGGCGCGAAGAGCGGCTGTTCGAGCAGATCGTCCGCATCGGCCGTCTTTCGGCGGGCGAGCGGGTGGTGAACCTGCTGCTTGAACTCTACGACCGGCTGGACGCCATCGGCCTGGTGAAGGACCAGACCTTCCGGATCCCGCTGACCCAGGAGGTCTTCGCCGATGCGCTCGGTCTGAGCGTGGTGCATATCAACAGGACGCTGCAGCAACTGCGGCGCGAGGGCCTGCTGACGATGGGCCGCGGAACCGTGACGCTCCATCACCGCCAAAAACTGGCCGGCTTCGCCTGCTACCAGGCCGAGATCCATCATGGCGGCTTCGAACAGTCGCGGTCCGCGAGCGCGGCGAGATCCAATTGAGATCCCGCCGCCCGGGCGGGCGGGCAAACCCTCGCCCGGGTGGCCAAACCACCGCGTGGTCTGGCGAATGATAAGGTATCTGCCCTCGGAAGGCTGATCTTGAGGTCGTGGCCAGGGGCGCGTGACGCGCGCTGCAGTCGGACCCGAGAGATGCAGCAACCCAGCGCCCTCCACAGAACTGACGCCGAGCACGCCCTCGCCGGACTGGCGAGCGTCACCGGGCTCTCAGCGGCGAGCGCGGAGAGCCTGCGGCGATTGATCGGCCCGATCGAACGCTATCCCGCCGGCGCGGTGCTGAGTTCGATCGCCCCCGCGCCGCGGCTGAAATGGATCCTCAGCGGCTGGGCCTGCGAAATGCGCGTCCTGCCGGACGGCCGCCGGCAGATCTTCTCCTTCTCCGCGCCGGGCGACGTGGTGCTTTCCAGGCCGGTCAACGTCAGCAGTCCCTGTTCGGTGGTGACGCTGACCAGCGTGGAGTGCGTGGACGTGGCCCAGACGCTCGCCCGGGCCAAGGACGCCGATCGCGCCGAACTGTGGCGGGCGATGTCTCTGGCGCTGACGGTCGCCGAGGAGCGGCGCTACGAGGAGATCATCCGCCTGGGGCGGCGATCCGCCGTCCAGCGGCTCGCGGATCTTCTGATCGAGTTGCACGACCGGCTCGACCGCATCGGCCTAGTGGAGAACGGCAGCTTCAACCTTCCGATCACCCAGGAGCATATCGCCGATGTGCTGGGCCTGAGCGTGGTGCACGTCAACCGCAGCCTCAAGACGCTGCGCCTGAAGAACCTGGCGACCTTCCGCTTCGGGCGGGTCAGCGGGATCGACCGGGCGGGGCTGGAGAAGAGTCGCGAGAACTGAGCGCGGCGCCCGGATCTAGTATCCCGCTCGCATGAGCGTGGGGGCTCGGGCGAACCCGGCACACTAGACCTCGTCCTGCGCCTGGTAGGCGGTGACGATGGCGCGCAGCCCGGCCTTCGGGTGGGCGGAAATCCACGTGTTGGGACTGTGCTCCACGATCTTGAAGTCGCCGGTCGCGTGGGCGGAGCCGCCAAGGTCGAACCCGCCGTCGAGGACGAGGATCTCGGCCATGACGATCGGATCGTGCAGCGGCGCATGGGCGCCAGGGTCGACGCGCAGCAGGTAGACGGTCTCGCCGATTCCACCGGCGGAGGGCGCGGCCGCAACCTCCACGCCGGGCGCCACCGCCTTCCAGGGGCCTTGCGGGCCGACGCTGACGGGGGCCCCCGCGGCGCCCATCTGCTGGATGAGGCCGCGGCAGCGGGGGCAGATCTCAAAGTGAAGTCCCAGCAGGGTGGCGGTGCCTGCGGAGCAATCGCCGATCAGGAAGTCCGCCAGCGCCTGGGGGCTGGGGTGATGGTTGGGGGGCGCCGGTGCGGCGACGCTAAACGGGCGGGTCTGCGCATGGCTGGCCGTCTGCACATCCTGCTCCTGCGACATCTCTGGCGTAGCATTTGCCTCGATCATGGGGCGTTCGCAACCTCAAGGCGTTTGCGCCTGCGGCAATTACGCAAGCTTTGCTGCAGATCAGTCATTTCGGGGCGTCCGGTCATCAGTTGGCGCCCGCCTCTTCGCAGAGTGTTCGATCCAATGGCGCGGCTCCCCGTGCGATTTCGACACGGATAAGGGGTAGCATTCTGGCCATCAATTCCAAGCTGTGCAGCCCTCGTCTTCGGTCATATTTCCCTGAAAGCTGCCGATGGACCTGTCGGGGAACTGCGCAGCCCCGCCGCCGTTCCGCAAATCGTCCACCGCCACCCGCGCCGCCGGGATGACGCGTGGTGGCGATTCGGATCCGCGGCGGCCCCATCAGCCATGCTGGCGCAATGGAGTTCGACCATGGCCGACGAAGTGATTGAAAGGGGGGCCTGGCCCTCGTTCTGCGAGCGTCTTTCGCCGCTTCTGGACGGCAAGCGCGCCGAGGTGGAGGTGGCGTCGCTTCGGCTGGGCGACCAGGTCGCGGCCGAATGGGCGGCCATCACCGGCGTCTCCTATGATCCGGCCAACGACGTGTTTTCCGTGCATCTGCCGAACCTGGATCACCTGATCCAGCAGCCCAGCGCCCTGGCCGTGCAATGGCGCGGACCGGTGGTCGAAAGCCTGGCGATCACCGACGCGGAGGGCGCGCTGCACCTCGTGCGGTTCCGCGAGCCGCTGATGCTGCCAACCGCCGCGTCGTCCCGGGAGGGACCATCATGAGCTACCGCAGTATCGCGGTCCTGGCCGACGCTGCGGGCCATGCTGCATCGCGTCTACGGATCGCCGCGACGTTGGCGGCGCACAGCGGCGCGGTTCTCGACGGAGCTTTCGTCAAGCCGCGCTTCATGCCGCCGCTGGCGGTCGGCGGCGCCGAGCATGTTCCGCCCACGACCCTGCAGGCGCTGGCGGACGCCCATGATGGGCTTGTCGCCCGCGAGGCGGAAACCGCCAAGGCCGCTTTCGACGCCGCGCTGAATGCAGCCGGCGCGCGCGGCGAGTGGACGATGCTGGAAGACGACGGCGACCAGACTTTCGTCAGCCTGGCGCGATGCGCCGACCTGGTGGTGTATCCCAAGGACGAACCCGCGGAGCTGCCGCTGCCGCCAGCCGATCTCGCCGCCGCCGCGGCCACGCCAATCCTGCTGATCCCCAAGACCCCGCACGACACCGGCCCGGGTCGTCGAGTGCTGGTCGCCTGGAACGCCTCGCCGGAGGCCGCGAGCGCCTTGCGGGGCGCCTGGCCGCTACTGGAGGCCGCCGACGTTGTCGAGGTGTTGATGGTCGATCCGGGGCCCGAGGTCGAGGCCTTCATCGGCAAGGCCATGGTGCGGCGCGGCGTGAAGGCCAGGATCGCCGTCGATCGCTCGTCCGACGCCGGCGCCGGGGAGATCATCCGCCGGCACGCCGAGGACCTCACCGCCGACCTGGTGGTCATGGGGCTCTATGGTCATTCGCGGTTGCGCGAACTGGTGCTGGGCGGCGCCAGCGCCAGCATGCTGAAGCAGGAGATCTTTCCCCTCCTGGTCGCCAGCTAGCCGAGCGCGACGATGTCAGAACCTCAGCCGACCGCGAGAGAAGCCTCTTTGCGCGAGGGAGCTAGATCGGAGTGCTGTCGCTTCGCCCGCTCCGGGCGGTCAATCGAGCCGGCGGCCCAGGCCAGGATTCCCCAACCGGCCAGCAGCAGCATGGCGCCTGGCCACTGCACGGCGCCGGCCCACGGTGGCGCGCCCGCCGCAGCGGCGTAGCGGGCTCCACAAAAGACGAGGGTCCCTGGCAGGAAAAATCCGGGCGCCCAGCGCGCCTGGCGGCCGCCGATGTTCATGATCGTGGCGCAGGCCAGCGTGGCCATCGCATGCGCCAGCTGGATCTGCGCGGCGCTGCGCACGAGGTCGTTCCCGAGGAGCATGGCTAGGACGCTCATGCCGCCGCTGAGCGCGGCCAATCTCATCCAGAGCGATCGCCTCCACATCCGGTCGAAATGTCGCCGCTTTACGTACACGGCAATGCTGAGATCGTGTGATCGCGCGCCGAGAGCTATGGCAGCCTGCTAATTTGGCGCCGCAAGACGGCGGCGCCGCCAAATTGCCGCCGCCTGGGCGCATGAAGCGCAGGATCCGCATCAAATGCTCGGGCCTCAGCCAGCAGCGTGTCGATATCCTCGTGTGACCGGATCATCCGAGGTCGAACGTCGCCGTCATTTTCCTGCGGGGTGGGGGCTACTCCGGCGCGCGGGCCTGCTAGCTTCCCATATGCAGACCGGCGCTCAGAGCGGAACAAGGCGAGAAGAACCCACCCGATGACGGACACGCCCGGACCCGAAGAACGGCTAGGAAACGACGAAGCCGACGTGTTGGATGTGCTTCGCGCGTTGGTGAGCCAGATCGCCGGCAGCGAGTATTGCGACCGTTTCGGTCACCGGCTCGAGCTGAACGCGGCCTATCTGGAGGCCGTGGCCATGCTCGAGTTGCACGGCGTCCTCGAGCCCTAGGCGCCGCGCGCCCGGGACCTAAGTCCCCGCCGCCGCGCGGTGCGGCAGCTTCCAGCCCGGCCGCGGGAAGTGGCAGGTGTATCCGTTGGGGATCCGCTCGAGATAATCCTGGTGCTCGGGCTCGGCCTGCCAGAAGTCGCCTGCCGGCTCGACGGCGGTGACCACCTTGCCGGGCCACAGGCCCGAGGCCTCGACGTCGGCGATGGTGTCCTCGGCGACCCGCTTCTGCTCGTCGCTGGTGTAGAAGATCGCCGAGCGATAGCTGAGCCCGATGTCGTTGCCTTGCCGGTTCAGGGTGGTGGGGTCATGGATCTGGAAGAAGAACTCCAGCAGATCGCGGAAGCTGATCTGCTCGGGGTCGAAAATGATCTCGATCGCCTCGGCGTGCGTGCCGTGGTTGCGATAGGTGGCGTTGGGCACGTCTCCGCCGCTGTAGCCGACGCGAGTTGAGATCACCCCGGGCTTGCGCCGGATAAGGTCCTGCATGCCCCAAAAACAGCCGCCGGCCAGGACGGCGCGCTCGGTCTTGGACATCGCTCTGCCTCTTCAATCTGACGAGGCCGGAACAACACTCCCGAGCCGTCGGCGGCGCAAGTCGGATCGGCGCGAAATTGGAAAATTGTCGCCGTCGTCAGCTGTAGCCGATCCAGCCGCTCGTGAGCGCACTCAGCTGCGTGTTCTGGAGGTTGAAGTCGACGCCGTTCGAGACGTGGACAAGGACGTTCGCGCCGCTTTGCGCGGCCGTGTAGGTCAGACCTGCGTCGAGCCAGATGCGGTCGCCCTGCGAGTGGTTGAAATCGGTGATCACAGACAGGCCAGGGCCGCCGGCGTTGCGGAAGGCGTCCGCTCCGGCTTCGCCGGTCAGGGTGTTCGTGCCCAGGTCGCCGAAGATGACGTCGTCGCCTGGGCCGCCATGGATGACGTCGTCGCCTTGCCCGCCGCGCAGGGTGTCCGGACCGGATCCGCCGGTGATCGTGTCGGCGCCCATGTTGCCGTTGATGATGTTCGCGCCGGTGGAGGATTGGGCCTGGAGCACATCATTGCCCTGACCGCCCATCAACCAGTCGCCGACGGTGGACGAGCCGACGATGCTGTCGTCGCCCTTGTTGCCGTTCACGCGACTGAAGTCTGGACCGCCGAGGATGTAGTCGTTTCCGTCGCCGCCGAATATGACATTGTCGCCGGAGCCGCCATCGAGGGTGTCGTTTCCCTCGCCGCCCTGCAGCAGGTCGGCGCCAGCGAGACCCACCAGGCTGTCGTCGCCTGCGACGCCATACATGGCGTCAGCGCCCGCGCTGCCGTACCACCAATCCTGCCGATACGGGCAACCGATGAACAGCAGGCTTCCGTCCGCGAACCGTCCATCGCTGCCATGGATGCCGAAGCCGAAGTCCACGGACCGGCCGCCCAGCGTGACGGTCACGTAATCCGGAGAGCCGGAAAACGACCCGGCCGGGTTGAAGACCAGAGTGGCTTGCCAGGGGTTCTCGCCCGGCGTCGTGAACTTCAGCGTGTCACTGGTCGCCGAGTAGTTCGCCGCCTGGTCAGCGGTGATCGTCTCGAAGGTGTAGTCCGCCATGGACCCATCCAGTGCTGAAGCGCCGGCGCTGTATTTGCGCGACGAAAGCGGCGCTGGGCGCGCTCGGTTCGCACCCGAGGGTGCTTGCCGGCGGATCCTCTCGACACATCAGAAGATGGGCGCGCTCGGCAGGTCGTCCTCACGTCTGCGTGAGCGGTCGGACCTTCCGGTCACGGACTATTCCCGCACGGCGCTTTCGCCGCCGGCGCCGTGACCAATATGCCGGTGCGTTCCCACCAGCGAGCTGTCGCGGGCATGGATCATCACGCGCGCGTCCTGCCCGAGCTCCGCGATGCACGCGGCCAGCTTCCGCGCGTTCTCCTCGGCTTTTGCGCCCGACATGAAGAAGAGCGGTTGACCGGTCAGCGAGCACTGAACCGACCAGCCACCGTCCACAGGCACGACCACGATCACCTGTTCGCCAGTCATCGCCGCTCCAATTCTGGCCTGTGCGTCGCCTTGGGTCTCATCGCGCCAAGATGTTGTTCAAGGGAATAGCCGTCGCGCGCCAAGGTCAATCCTCTTGCTCGCGAAATAGGCGCCTCACCAAATGCCAGGCGCGAACCGAAACCGCACCTTTTCGGCGTAGTCGGCGTAGCCGGGGAGGCCGGCGCGGAGCAGGGCTTCTTCGCCCAGCGCCCGGGCGGCCAGCAGGGGAATGAAGATCACCAGGCCAGCCAGCCCCCAGAGCGACCCCAACAGCAGCGGCGCCCCGAGCATGAAAAGCAGGGTGAAGCCGTAGAGCGGGTGACGCACGACGGCGTAGGGGCCGGTGGTGATCACGGTCTGGCCGCGGGCGGCCTGCAGCTCGATGGTGGTCGCCGCGAAGGTGTTGGCGCGCAGGACGATGCTCCAGCCCCAGAAGGCCGCGAGCATCAGGCCGCCGCCGCACACCTCGGCCCAGAGCGGCGCGTGCGACCAGCCGAACCGGCGCGCATCCAGCGGAATGAACGCCATCCAGCCGATGAAAAAGACCAGGATCACCCTCATCACCGCCCGATCGCGGGGCTTCTGATCGGGGGAGATCGGCGACTTCATTCGCGCGGCGAGCAGGGCCGGATCCCGCCGCAACAGGTCGACGTCCGTCACCAGGCCGCACCCGATGAGCAGGACCAGGAACACCCAGCCCTGCGGCCATGCCAGGGTGCCGGCCGGCAGGAACAGGATGAGGGCGGTGAGCACCAGGCCGGTCACGGACTGGACGATCATCGCGCGGACGACGGTTCCTGGCGACATCAGCAATCTCCCCCGGGCTGCCTGCGGCTACCCAGGCCGCGGGGTCTCGCAGGTTCAGCAAGCCGGCCAAATTTAGCTTTTGCAATTGTTGCTTCCTGCGGGCGGCGGCAAGGATGGCGTGCAGCTATTCCGTGGAGGCTCGAGGGCGGCGGCGACCGGCGTCGCCATTTGTCTGGCTCGGTCTGCAAGCGGTCCAACGAGGGCGAGCAAGCGCCCGGGCGAGTGGGAGGTGGTGGTGACCCGTGTCGAATTTCGCGGCCAGTCGGGAGCCATATACTCGTTCGTCCGCCTGGAGGGGGACCAGGACTTGCGAGCCGTCGGCGTGACCTATGTGGTGGCGGAACCCGGCGTTGACGACTGGCGCCTGCTCGGCGTCGGTCACACCAACAACCTGGCGGAGAAGAGCTGGGACGGGCTGCTCGCCAAGGTGCGCGACGCCCATCCCGGCGCCCCACTGCTGTTCCGTCTCAACGTCAGCCGCAGCATCCGCGAGGCCGAGGCCGACGACTTGAAGCCTGTGCTCAACTAGGTCTCGACTGCCGCCTCCGCGGGCGGGGCGATCCTCGGAGCGTGTCACGGTCGCGGAAGGTTGCCGAACCCTCCGCTGCCGGCGAAGGTCTGACAAGACTCGCGACAGCCGGGCGCGGCTGACGACTGGTTCGGCCACGTGTTCGAAGGCGCGGGGAAGAATGGTGGATGCGACAGGGATTGAACCTGTGACCCCCTCGGTGTGAACGAGGTGCTCTCCCGCTGAGCTACGCATCCGCCGGGGCGGCCGTCTGGCCGGCCGCGAGGGACGCGCATATAGCCTGGAGACTTATTCGCCGCAAGCGCCCAGCAGCGTCTCGCAGCCGGCGACCAGTTGATCGAAGTGGTCGATGAGAATGTCCGGTCCGAGGTCGCGGGCGGGAACCTCGGTGTAGCCGAAGCTGACCAGGATCAGCGGCGCGCCGGCGGCCCGCGCGGCGCCCGCGTCCGTGCCGGCGTCGCCGACCATGACCGCCGTCGCCATCGCCCCGCCGACCGCGGCGACCGCGGTGGTCAGGTGGCGCGGGTCGGGCTTGCAGGCCGGCGTCGCGTCGGCGCCGATCACCGCGTCGAACCGCCGCGTCAGGTCGAGCGCGTCGAGCAGCGCCAACGACAGGCCGGTGAGCTTGTTGGTGCAGACCACCAGCCGCGCACCCTCGGCCTTCAGCCGGTCCAAGGCGGCCTCGACGCCGGGAAAGGGACGGCTCTCGTCGGCGATATGATCGAGGTAGTGAGCGAGGAAGCGGTCGAACAGCTCCGGCGCGCGGGCCTCGTCCAGCGTCGCGCCGGCCGCCTGGAAGCCGCGCTCGAGCATCCATTTGGCGCCGCGGCCGATGAACGGCCGCGCCTCGCTGAGCGCCAGCGGCGGCAAGCCTTCCTGCGCCAGCAGCACGTTGAGGGTGCTGATCAGGTCGGGGGCGGTGTCGACCAGGGTGCCGTCGAGGTCGAAGGCGATCGTCGCGCCCTGCAGCGGTGACCGGGGGAGCGGGGAGGGTGCGTTCGCCATGCCTTGGCGCTAACGGCGTCGCGCCGACGGCGCAAGCCTTCTCGCGCAGGATCAAAAGGCTTGGTAAGGCTCGCCGACCCGTGGCCGATTCCGCAGTTCGCTCCGGGCGCACGACCGATGCGCCGGCGAACCTCGGATCCAGGCTGCTCGCGCATGACCCGCCCGGAGGCCTTCCGTCCATGACCGCCCGCGCCGCCGTGATCCTCGCCGCCGGTCAGGGAACGCGGATGAAGTCCGCGACGCCCAAGGTGCTGCACAAGGTGGGCGGCCGCACCCTGCTGGACCGGGTGATCGACACCGTCGAACAGGTGGGCTGCGAGCGGATCGTCGTCGTCGTCGGGACCCACAGTCCGGCGGTGCGCGAGCTGGTCGAGACGCGCCTCGGCGCCGGCGCGGTGGCGGTGCACGACCCGCCGCTCGGCACCGGCCACGCGGTGATGGCCGCCGGCCCGGCGCTGGACGGCTTCGAGGGCGACGTCCTGGTCACCAACGCCGACTGCCCGCTGCTGGCGCCGGCCGACCTGGAGCCGCTGTTTTCGATGCGCGCGGACGGCGTCGACCTGGCGCTGCTGGGTTTCGAGCCGGCCGACGCCCTGCTCTATGGTCGGCTGATCCGCGGCGCGGCGGGGCAGGTGCTGAAGATCGCCGAGCCGAAGGATGCGACGCCCGAGGAGCTGGCGGCGACCTCCTGCTACGCCGGCATGCTGGCGGCGGAGAAGTCGGCGCTGATGGGCTGGCTCGGCCGGACCAGCAACACCAACGCCAAGGGCGAATACTATCTGACGGAGATCGTCTCCCTGGCGGTCGGCGACGGCCTTAGCGTGCGGGCGCACATCGCGCCCGAAAGCGCGGTGATGGGTTGCGACACGCCCATGCAGCTGGCGGCGGCCGAAGCGGTCTTCCAGCAGCGGGCGCGGGCCCAGGCGCTGGCCGACGGGGTGGCCCTGCAGGCGCCGGAGACGGTGCATTTCGCCTACGACACCAGGATCGCCGCCGGCGCCACGATCGAGCCCTTCGTGGTCTTCGCGCCCGGCGTCGAGGTCGAGACCGGCGCGGTGATCCGCTCCTTCAGCCACCTGGAGGGCGCGACCGTGCGCGCCGGCGCCAGCATAGGGCCCTATGCGCGGCTCCGGCCCGGCGCCGACATCGGCGAACAGGCGCACATCGGCAATTTCGTCGAGGTGAAGAAGGTGACCCTTGGCAAGGGCGCCAAGGCCAACCACCTGAGCTATCTGGGGGACGGCACGGTGGGCGCGGGCGCGAACATCGGCGCCGGCACCATCTTCTGCAACTACGACGGCTTCGACAAATATGAGACCCACGTCGGCGAGGGGGCTTTCATCGGGTCCGACACCGCCTTGGTGGCGCCGGTGAGCGTCGGCGCAGGGGCCTTCACCGGCACTGGTTCGGTGATCACCCAGGACGTGCCGGCCGACGCCCTGGCGTTGGCGCGTGGCCACCAGGTCGACAAGCCGGGTTGGGCCGCCCGCTTCCGCGAACGCAAACGGGCCGAGAAGGCCGCCAAGTTGAAGAAGTGACGGGGAAAGACGTGAGCGACGCCGACAGTCAGAAGCGCGCCGCCGGCGAGGCCGCCGCGGCCCTTGTCGAGGACGGCATGGTGGTGGGCCTGGGCACCGGCTCGACCGCCGCCTGGTTCGTCAAGGCGCTGGGGGCGCGCAAACTGGACGTCACCTGCGTCTGCACCTCGGAAGCCACCGCCGAGCTGGCCCGCAGCCTGGGCATGAAGCTGGGCGAATTGGGCGAGACCGCCGAGATCGACCTGACCGTCGACGGCGCCGACGAGATCGGCCCGGGGCTGTCCCTGATCAAGGGCGGCGGCGCGGCCCTGCTGCGCGAAAAGCTGGTCTGGGAAGCGTCCAAGCGCTGCGTGGTGATCGCCGACGCCGCCAAGCGCGTGCCGGTGCTCGGCAAGTTCCCGCTGCCGATCGAGGTGGTGGCCTTTGGGCACAAGACCACGGCGCTGCGGATCTGCGACGCCCTGGTCGAGTGCGATATCGGCGCCGCCCCGCGGCTGCGGCTGAAGGACGGCCAGCCGGTGCGAACCGATGGCGGCAACCTGATCTATGACGTCGCCTGCGGGCGGATCGCCGAGCCGGCCCTGCTGGCCGTGGCGCTGAAGAGCGTCACCGGCGTGGTCGATCACGGCCTGTTCCTCGACCTCGCCGACCAGGCGCTGATCGGCGCGCCCGAAGGCGTGCTCACCTTCGAACCCTAGGAAACCCGCCTTGGCCAAGTACGACTTCGACCTCTTCGTCATCGGCGCGGGTTCCGGCGGCGTGCGCGCGGCGCGGCTGGCGGCCATGTCCGGGGCCAGGGTGCTGGCGGCGGAGGAGCACCGGGTCGGCGGCACCTGCGTGATCCGCGGCTGCGTGCCCAAGAAGTTCATGGTCTACGCCTCGGAGTTCGCCCACCACTTCAAGATGGCCGAGGGCTACGGCTGGACCGTCGGCGAGCGCAGCTTCGACTGGCGGGGCTTCATCGCCGAGAAGGACAAGGAGATCGCCCGGTTGTCGGGGATCTACGTCCGCAACCTGCAGAACGCCGGGGCCGAGCTGGCGCACGGCAAGGCCAGGCTGCTCGACGCCCACACCGTCGAGGTCGAAGGGCGCGGGACGGTAAGCGCCGACAAGATCCTGATCGCCACCGGCGCGCGGCCCTGGATGCCCGCCGACCTGCCGGGGGTCGAGCACGCCATCTCCTCCAATGAGGCCTTCCACCTGCCGGAGCTGCCCAAACGCATCGTCGTCGCCGGCGGCGGCTATATCGCCCTGGAGTTCGCCGGCATCTTCAATGGCCTGGGCGTCGAGACCACCCTGGTGCATCGCGGCCCCAACGTGCTGCGCGGCT
>Ga0105248_10006461_pt1 | contig 12863 bp, 10 predicted proteins | sample KBSS34metaG_FD_81524 | JGI IMG/M metagenome (GOLD analysis project Ga0105248, IMG submission 81524) | Switchgrass rhizosphere microbial communities from Kellogg Biological Station, Michigan, USA - KBS S3-4 metaG | ecosystem: Host-associated > Plants > Roots > Rhizosphere > Soil | place... | reverse complement strand
TCGCAGCCGGCGTGGTGGCGGATCGGATTCATCGTCTCGCTCGCGCACCTGGTCATTTGGCTGCCGATCGGCTTTCTCTGGTGGAAGGTCCTGGGACTGTGGTGAGCATGAAGACATATCGCATTGCCGTCATTGCCGGCGACGGGATCGGACAGGAAGTCATCCCCGCCGCCCTGTCTGTCCTCGACGCCGCCGCCCGGCGCGCCGGCTTCCGCTTCGAGTGGCAGCATTTTCCGTGGGGGTCGCAGCATTACGTCGATCACGGCCGGATGATGCCGGAAGACGCGCTGGACCTGCTGCGGCCGTTCGACGCGATTCTTTTCGGCGCGGTCGGCGATCCGCGGATCCAGGACAACGTCACCCTCAACGGGCTGCTGCTGCCGATCCGACGCGGCTTCGATCAGTATGCGTGCGTGCGGCCGGCGGTGCTCTACCCCGGCGTGCGCAGCCCGCTCGCCGGCAGAAACGGCGGCGACATCGACTTCGTGGTCGTTCGGGAGAACACCGAAGGCGAGTACGCGCAGATTGGCGGCGGGCTGCACGCCGGTGGACCGTACGAAGTCGCCATGCAGACGGCCACCTTCACCCGGCACGGCACCGAGCGAGTGATCCGGTTCGCCTTCGATCTCGCGAGCCGCCGCAACCAGAAGCGCCTCGTCACCTCGGTCACCAAGTCCAACGCCCAGGGCTTCAGCATGGCGTTCTGGGACCGCGTCTTCGCGGCGGTCGCGCGCGACTACCCCGACATCCGGACCGAGTCGCTGCTCGTCGACGCCGCCTGCATGGATCTCGTCCGGCGTCCGATCGACTTCGACGTCATCGTGGCGTCGAACCTGTTCGGCGACATCCTGACGGACCTGAGTGCCGCCATCACCGGCAGCCTGGGGCTGGCGCCCAGCGGGAACCTCAATCCGGCGCGCACGTTTCCCTCCATGTTCGAGCCGGTGCACGGCTCCGCGCCCGACATCGCCGGCAAGGGCATCGCGAATCCACTGGCGACGATGCTGGCGGGAGCGATGATGCTGGACTTCCTCGGCGAAACGGACCCGGCCGCGCGGATCGAGCACGCCGTCCGCGGCGTCCTCTCCGACGGTCGTGCCGTGACGCCGGACCTCGGCGGCGCCGGCACGACGCGCACCGTCACTGACGCGGTGCTGGCGCTGCTCTGAGCGAGCCCCGGCCGACCTTCGAAAAGCCGGATTGAGCTTCAACGCTATGGGTGGCGGGTGAAGTCACTCAATACGCCGTCGATCCAGCTTCTTATCGCTCTCCGCAGTTGTTCCGTTACCTGGGGGCGGTCCGGGAGCGCACGAAGCCTCCGCAGCAGAGTGGCCGGCTTGATGAGGGTCTCGACAATCAACACCCGGACGAAGTCTCTATCTTTTTCGCGAAACGCCACGAGTTTGCTGGCCGCGAGATCGTGAGCCTCGACACACCATCCGGTCATGTTGCGAGTGTTGTCGTTGCGAACGGCGATCGCTCGTTTCTGCCATCCCGCGGGCAGGACCGCGGCGTCGATCGACAGACCATGAACGTAGAATCCAAACGCGTCGTGGAACTGTGACAACTCCCCGAGCTGAGCGTCGATGGCATCGGCCATGTCAACGGCGTGTACGGGTGCAACGTCCGCCTCCGCAGACTGGCGCAGCGCTTCGGGCGCGTCAGGATACTGCCCAAGTATTGCCTGCGAGCCGAACACGTAGAGTTCGTCATCGCCTGAAACGTCGCAGGCCGCGCGTATCGCGTGCTCGAGTTCCGACCTGGTCACCGCCCCGTTACCGCTGCGACGACCTCTCTGTCGGTGCGACTGCGGAGGACGGCCTGACGTTCCGCCGCCGACAGGAAATTCAGCGCGGGAAGGGACTGGCGGAGCCTGGTCGCTCGCTCGCTGTCTTCAATGAAAAATGCCCGAAGCCGGGCCGGGGACATTGTCGAAAGGGCCCGCAGCCACTCCCTGAGCTCACGTCGTTCCCGCGGGCTCGCTCGCTGCGAGCGGCGCTCGAGCCGAGACTGGGCGAGGACGATCAACCCTGGGTCTCTCTTGATTTTCAGTGCAATCGCGAGAGCCAGTCTGCGCGCGCGCGCATCATGTTCATCATGCGACGCTGGTGCCGGCTTGGCTGCTCCTATACGGTGTGGCCGCAAGAGCCCATTGGGCGGGACGCCTTCAAGCAAGGTTGGATTGTCGAGGGCACTTCCTTGGGTCCGCGATAACGCCTCGAGTTCGCTTCGGGTGAGGCCAGTCACGACGACATGAAGGTCCTGTGCACGTTCGACGGCCGGCAACCGCTCGTCCAAATAGTCCGACAGAGCGTCCTTGTCTTCGGGCGTGGCAACGAAGTACAGCCTGACGCCGTCTGCAGTGCGGGGTGCCGTCGTCACATCCTCAACCCACGCAGAAAGGACTCGAACCGGCGACTCGACAAACAACTCCCGCAATGCTGCCGTCAGTTCGTCGAATCGACGGGCCTCGGCCCGGAAAAGATCTTTGAGTCCGGGCGCCAGCGGATGCCGCTCCCGCAACTGGAGTTGACGTTGTGCTCCTGCGCCGACGAACTCGACGATTCCGACGAATTCGAGTTCGCGGAGAGCCGGATAGATCGACGTCCGCCCGAGGTCCGCGCGGCGGGCGAGTTCCCCCGACGTGAGCGGAGTCGAGGAGAGTGACAAGGCCCGAATGAGGCGCACATTCGCGTGCGTGCCAAGGATCTCGTTCAACGGCTGGAGGATCCGACTCTGCAGGCGCTTAGGGGGACGCATGTATTCAATATAGTACTACTGTCTTTTATAAAAGACAAGAGTCTGTAATTATAGACGGTGCCGCCCATCAACCTTTCGCTCGCCTTCCTCAGGGACACGCGCGCCGTCCCGATCTTCTTGCCGGCGACGAGAACCGTCGCTCGGAGCACGTACGCGCCGGGTTCGAGCGTGTCGACGGAGAACGGGGCTTCAGCTCGCAGAATGCCCCCGGTGCGACTGGGCACGACGTCCTTCTCGGCGAGAGGCTGCGATCGGCGGCCGGCATACAGGCCGAGCCGCACCTGGACGTCCTCCGGCGACGGCCGGGCGTCGCGGGCCGCGGCGTTCGCGCCGACGGCTGGATACAGTTCGAGAATCGCGTTGATGGTCTTGACTCCGGCCGGCAGGTCCTCGATGCCGAGGAACTGCGGCGTGCCGTCCGCGCCGGTCCACGACGTGAGCAAGTCGCTCACCTGGAACGGGCCCATCGTCGCAAGTCTGGCCGCGACGGCAGTCTCGACACTGCCGACAGCGCCGGTGGCGTCGGCTACCGCGAAGCGCAACTTGTAGCTGCCGGGCGACACCGGCAGAGCAAATGCCAGTCGATACGCGCCACCGTCCACCGGCGCGGCCACGACCTTGCGTCCGCTCTTCATGGCGCCGGACTCATCCACCAATCCGAACATCGTCGTCAGGGGCCCTGTTGCCGATGCCGGAATCATGACGTTCACGGCGAGGTCGATGGGCCCAGATCCCGACCCGCGGCGCAGGGCGGTGCCGACGCTGACGGGGACGTCGTGACGCGCGCGGCCTTTGCCAATGGCCGCCCGCAATTGATCCTCGATCGGACTCCCGGCCGCGGCCGAGGGCAGCGGTGTCGTGAGCGCTGGGGCGGCCGCGGGCACCGCAGCGGTGTCGGGAGGGGCCTCGACCGGCGGATCCTCCATGAACACGCGCCTGGATCGCGTCGTCGTCTCCGCGCGGAGCGCGCGGACTTTCACTTCGTGACTCGCGCGGGACAATCCGGGCGCTGAGAACGCGAAGAGATACTGGTGACGCAGCTCCTCGGCGATGCGTCCGAAGGCGTCGACCATGTCCGCGCGGCTGTTCAAGGAGAAATAACCTCCTCCAGTTGCCTCGGCGATGGCGCGCAACGGCCCCGCGGCGAGTCCTTCGGAACCAACGAGGCCGACCGTGTAAATCATGACCCCCGCGCCGTTCGCGTGTGCAATGACGGCTGCCGGCGTCGTGCTGCTGGTGTAATCCATGCCGTCCGTGAGCACGATCACGGCGCGACGCGGGGTCTCGCCGTCGCTCGCCACGGCATTGATGCCACACGCCAGGCCGTCCCACACCGAGGTTCCTGCATGTTGGAGAAGTCGTTGGCCAAAGAGTGGCCTGGCGCCGTAGCCCGGGGTCGTCGCCGGTGGGGCGCCCCGTGAGGGCGGGCCGGGCCGGCTGAGACTGGTCATGTCGATCCAGTCGCCCGCGCAGAGGCCGGGCGTGCCCGCCATCACGTCCGACAAGAACTGCTGGAGCACCTGCGGGCGGCTCGAGAAACGCGGGGCAATCCAGGGCAGTGCGTCGAAGCCTCCGATGGTGGCGCGATCGCCAGGCTCGAACCGCCCGACTAATTCGGTCACCGCTCGGCGTGTCGTCGTGAAGTTGTCGACCATGCTCAAGCTGATATCGACCATGATCGCCACGGCGACCGGCACGACGTCGTTGCGAAACGCGGTGATCTCTCGCACAGTGCCGTTGTCACGGACTTCGAAGTCGTCTTTCGTCAGATCGGTGACGAGATGGCCGTCTTTGTCGACGACGCTGGCGGTCACCCAGATCCCGTCGGTGGCGCTCTTGAACGTGGCTTGCGCGGCGAGGCGTGCGGATGCCAGGAACAAAACGACGCCCAGAACGACGCCGGCAATCGCGGACGGCGCGCTAGCGAATGTCTTCATGACTGGAGGCCACGTAGGATGGGCGCGCGTGAACCGAATAGCCGGGCTTCTTGACCTTCACGTCAATGCGGTGGAGCTTGTCGTCCAGCGACGCCGGCGCGAAGCCCAGAAGATATTGACGATGAAGTTCGTCCACGACTCGCCGCGCCGCAGCCACCACGTCATCGACTGGCTTGAGCTCGAAGGACCAGCCGCCGGTCGCGCGGGCCAGTGCCCGGAGCTCACTCGTGTCGATTCCTTCCCGGCCTCTGATGCTCATCGCGTAGAACATGACCCCATCGTGCTGCACACGCGCGCGCAGCGCGGCGACGTCCACGCGACTGCAATTGTCCTGGGCGTCGCTCACCACGAGGATCACGCGACGCCCGCCTTCGCGCTCGAGGGCGGCCCGTCCCGCCTCGACCGCATCCCAGAGTGCCGTCCCGGCCGGCCACGGCACGTCGTCACCAAGGTGCTTCACCAGGGCGTCCCGGTCGGCGGTCAGGGTCGGGTCCAGCGACACGACATGACAGAACGTGCCGAGACACACCCGGTCCCCTGGCAACAGGCGATGGGACAGTTCGATGACGGCGGACTGCGCGCGCTGAGCGACCGGAAACAGACTCGGACTTCGGTCCAACAGGATCGCCATCGTGATCGGCTGAACACCCCCCTCGAACAGCGTGATCGGCACCGTCTTGCCGTTGTCGTCGACTTGAAAGTCTCTTGCGGTGAGGTTCGAGACGAGCGCTCCGCTCGCGTCGCTGACGGTCGCGTAGATTGGAACCATACGCGTACTCGCCCGAAATGAGTCCTGTCGGGGCGCGGCAGCGGGAACGACGAGGAGCGCGCCGCCGGGACCCGTTCGGACTTGCAGACCGTGCGGACGCAGGATCTCGTCGAGGATCTTCCTCGGCAGCACGGCTTTCGGCTCGGCGAGGACGTTCATCATCGGCCGGACAATCTCGGAGCTGAACACGATGTTGAGGCCGGCGGCCTGGAGTTCCCGGAGGACGTCGCCGAGCGGCCGCCCGGCGTACTTTTGCCCGATGCCGCTGGCAGGCAATCCGGTCGCGACCCATGCGAGCAGGACGAGCACAATCAGGCGACGCTGCCGGGTCATCGCATCGCTCCCGCGCGCGTCTCCCGCTCGATCACGACTCGGTGGCGATCGACGCGGTAACGGAGCCCGCAGGTCGGCAAGACAACGTCGAGCGCTTCGGCCGGCGTCAATCCTTTCAGCAGATCCGGCCTGCCGTGGAGCACGGTCGCGCGCGCCGCCGCCGAGAATCTGCGGTCGGCGAACGCGACCGTCCAGGCGCCCTCACGGCTCACCCAATCCAGAAACGCGCCCAGGGTCTTTCCGTCCACGGAGAATGGGGGTGCCGCACGTTCCGCCCACGCCCACTCGCTCCCGGTTGTGGCAATCGGGCGGCGATCGATCGATCGGTCCGATCCGTCGGGCCGTGAGAACAGTTCCTCGCCGGCGCCCGCTCGAGCGTCCACGCCGTTCGCGTCGGTGAGACGTACCTGGCCGTCACGCACCCGGATGCGTATGCCCGGGCCGTCCAGCCGGGCTTCGATCCGGACTTGGAACTGTGTGCCGATGTCACGCACGAGTCCCGCCGGCGTCTGAATGCTGATCGAAGGGACGCCCGGCTCGATGGGACTCGCGCCAGCCGAGTCTACATACACGGCGCCACGCTCGAGCGCGACGTCGGTGGCCGAGTCCACGCGCGCCGTACTCGAGGCGTCCAGCCTGAGGTGCACGCCGCTCGTGAGCGTCATGGCCAGCGTGCCCGCGGATGTCGCGACCGTCGACCCTGACATCACCGCACCGCCGGCCGTCACTGGTGCGGGCGACCCTGTGGCCTGATCAATGCGCGCCACCACTACGGGTACCGGTGTGCGGATCGGGCCCCGGATCGCAAACCCGATGACGACGGACGCCGCCGCGCCAAGCAGCAGGGCGACGGTGAGTCGGCGGCGCCGCGTCCTGCCGACATACTCGTCGCGCCACGCGCCGTGGACCGCCGTGCGCACACGTGCGAGGCGTTCGGCGTCGATCGAGCCGCTCGGACCTGTCGGGCCGGCCAATCGCACGAGAAGGGCCACCTCGTCGTCGCTGGAGTCGCCCGTCTGGATGACGCGTTCCTCTGTGCTCATGGTCGTGCTCCGGCGAGCGTGTGAAAGCCGTCGCGAAACGCCAGACGAGCGCGCGTCAGCATGGACTCGGCCGCCTTGGCCGTGGATCCCAACCGTTCGGCGATCTCGACGACCGAGAGGCCCTCGATGTACTTCCAGGCGAGCACGTCGCCATACGGGCGAGGCAGATGATCGAGCGTGATGCGGACCCGGTCGGACAGGTCGTGTCGTTCGAGTTGGGCATACGGTCCCGGGGCATCGTGCGCGAGTGATTCGAGCTGCGCGCGAGTCTCGGGATGATCGTCGAGCGGCAGTGTGACCGGCTGCCGGCCCGTGCGGGCATAGTAGGCCGACAGTTCGTGGCGGCAGATCGTGCACAGCCAGGTGAAGAGCGCCGCTTCGCCGCGCCACGTGCCAATCTTCCTGGTGGCGATGATGAGCGCCGCCTGGACGACGTCCTCGGCGGCGTCTTCATTGCCAAGTCGTCGCAGCGCGAAGTGGAAGAGGCGCGGGAAGTAGGCGCCGAAGAATTCATCGAACGCGCGCTCGTCGCCGGATCGCATGCGCTGAGCGAGCTGGATGTCAGTCACGTCAAGGTCCGTGACTGCGTAGCCTACCGCCAGTTCCGCCGCCGGACATGCTCCCGGACGTCATGCCTATGAGAGTGGCCGGCGGCCCGGAATCCTTCGCGTGCTTCACCGCCCGCATGGTTGACGGGCCTTACTTTGTAATATAAAGTTAATCGGGTGGAGTCCCAGACAGACCCAGGGCGCTGGAAACAAACGGCGCTCACGCTGATTGGTGCGGGCGTGTTCGTTCTGCTCCTGGCAGGGCTGGGAGTCTACACGTTCGTCATGGCCGTCTCCACGAAACTGCACCCGAATCCGAAGGACGTGCCATCGGTGGCGCTGACGGCCCCTTCAGCGAAGTGGGCGACAGCGGTGAACCAGGGGCGACAGTTCGCCCATGCCGGTCTCGTCGAGCAGAACCTGCCGGGGCTGTCAGTGGCGGTCGGCGTCCGCGGCGACATCGTTTGGGCTGAAGGATTTGGCTGGGCGGATATGGAGCAGCGCGTGCCCGTCGCACCGGGCATGCGCTTCCGGATCGGGCACACGTCCAAGGCGCTCACGTCGGCCGCCGTCGGCCTGCTCCTCGAGAAAGGCCGCCTGCACCTCGAGGACGAAATCCAGACGTACGTGCCGGCGTTCCCCAGAAAACAGTGGCCGGTCACGCTGCGCGAGCTGATGGGAAACGTGGCGGGCATCAGGCACTACGAGCGCGGAGAGGATGACGGGCAAACGGCGCACTGCACGCGAGCAACCGACGGGTTGAAGACGTTCGCGGATGATCCGCTGCGCTTCGAACCGGACACGCAGTACGGCTACTCGACCTACGGCTGGGTCCTGGTGAGCGCCGCGGTCGAGGCCGCGGCGAAGGAATCGCTCTCGTCATTCATGGCGGCGCAGGTGTTCACGCCGTTGGGCATGACCGCCACGACGTTCGATTTCCCATCCAAAGCGTCCGAACGGATCCCGGATCGGGTGACTTTCTACCAGCGAAGGTTCACCGGAGACGGCGGTGAGGGAGTCGTGCCGGCGACCACCGTCGACTACTCCTGTTTCGCTGGCGCCGGCGCGATCCTGTCGACGCCGTCCGACCTCGTGCGGTTCGGGATGGCCCTCAACGGCGGCAACCTGCTGCGGCCCGACACGGTCAGCAAGCTCCAGACACCTCAGACGCTGACATCGGGCCAGGAGACAGAATACGGCCTCGGCTGGATGGTGGAGGAGGTGACGCTTGCGGGCGAACCGACGCGAATGGTGCACCATGCCAGCCGGAGCCTGAAAGGTGGCACCACGTCGTTCATGACCTTTCCGGCGCGCGGAATCGTCGTGGCGGTGACAGCGAACATTGCGAACGCCATCACCAGGGATATCGCGCTGAAAATCGCGCAGGCGTTCGCGGACCCGGGAACGAGTCCGGCCACGCCCCGATGACGCCGACGCAGCCCCGGCCGCGCTGAATCCACGGCTCACGCACCTTCTGGCAGCAATGGACTTCCGGAACCGGGTGGACTGCGTTACCATTGGTCGCCCCCCTTCATCAGCGCTTCGATCAACTGAATGCTACGGAAGCTCCTATCCGGCCTGGGTCTCGGTGCGGTAGCGGCGCTGCTCGTTCTCGCGGTCGCCAGCACCAGCGATCTGCTCGATCGCCTGGAGCTCACCACCTACGACTGGCGCATGCGGCTGGCCGCCGATCCCGCGCACGTCGATCGAAACATCGTCCTGGTCGAAGTCAACGATCTCAGCATCCGCGAGATGTCCGGCGTCTTCGGCCGCTGGCCGTGGCCGCGCCTGGCAGTATCGTTCGCGATCGATTTCCTGCGACGCGGGCCGGCGAGGGTGGTGGCGGTCGACCTCAGCCTGCCCGAAGACGATCGCGTCGAGACCTACGTCTGGGACGATCCCAACGACAAGTGGAGCGGCCGGCAGAGCGATCGCGCATTGGCCGATTCCGCCAGGAAGTCCGGCACCGTCGTGATGCTGGCCGACGCAGTCTACGAGGGGATCCAGGGCGGCGCGCGTGATGCGACCGCGGCCCACTGGAACGGATCCCCGTACCACGCTGGCAGCCTGGCCGAACCACGCCCGATCGTCCTTCCACCCTATCAGGCGCTCACGGATGGCGCCGCCGCGCTTGGCCATAACTTTCTCCCGTTCGACGAAGACGGCGTGGCGCGCCGGATGCCGCCCTTCGTCGTCAACGGCGGCAAGGAGCTGGCGTCGCTCGGCGTCGCGACCGCGCTCCTCGCCGGCGGGTTCCGGCCGGAGGATGTCGCGGCTGAGGACAGCATGCTCCGGGTGGGGAATCGCCACATTCCGATGATCCGCCGTCGCGTCGGCGATCACGACGAGTGGTCGATGCTGATCAATTTCCGCGCGCCGGCGCTGGTGCGCGACGCATCGGGCGAGCTGTCACGCCCCTATCCCGCCTACGAATTCCGCCAGCTCTTCGCCGCGGAACAGGAAATCCTGCTGGGCCAGAAGCCGCGGATCGATCCCGCCGTCTTCAAGGACAAGGTGGTGTTCATCGGCCTCACCGCGTCCGGCTTGCTCGACGTGTTCGCCACGCCGATGTCGAGCGGCCAGATGCCCGGCATCCAGCTCCACGCCAGCATGGCCGACAGCATCCTGAACAACCACTTCATCAAGCCGGCGACCGAACGATCGCGCATCGCGACCATCGTCATCGCCGCGTTCTCGATCGGGCTGCTCTCGGCGTTCCTGCCGTTTGCCGCCGCCGCCGCGGCGTCGCTGGGAATCCTGGGCGGCTGGACGGTGTTTACCGTCGCAGCGTTCAAGGGCGGCCAGTGGCTGAACCTGGTGCAGCCGGTCGCCGTCGGCGCGCTCGCGCTGTTCTTCGGGACGGCCTACCAGTACTTCATCGAGGGGCGCGAGAAGCGCAAGGTGTCGAAGCTGTTCGGCCGCTACGTCTCGCGCGACGTCTACACGCAGCTGATGGCGCACCCCGACTCGGCGCAGCTCGGGGGCAAGCGGCGCGAAATGTCGGTGCTCTTCTCCGACATCCGCGGCTTCACCACCGTCACCGAGCGCGGCAACCCGGAGGAGCTGGTCAGCCAGTTGAACGAGTATTTCTCGCGGATGGTGGAAATCGTCTTCAAGCACAAGGGGACGGTGGACAAGTTCGTCGGCGACATGGTCATGGCGCTGTTCTCGGCGCCGGTGGACGACCCCGATCACGCCGAGAACGCGGTGCTGGCGGCGATCGAGATGGTGAAGGTGCTCGGCGAGCTGAACCAGGCGTGGACGGCGCGGGGCATGACCCAGCTCGATATCGGCATCGGCGTCAATTCCGGCGACATGATCGCCGGCAACATCGGGTCGTCGTCGATCATGAGCTACACGGTGATCGGCGACAACGTGAACCTGGGGTCGCGCCTGGAGTCCCTCAACAAGGAATACAAGACCCGCATTATCATTAGCGACGCGACCCGGACCCGGCTCACGGGGCAACACGACATCGCTCCCCTGGGCGACGTCGTCGTGAAGGGGAAGAGCAAGGCGGTCGCCATTTTCGAAATCAAGGTTCCAGCTCCCCTGGTAGAGGTACAGAAAGTATGAGAACTACGGCATTCGTCGTCGGGGCGTCGTTGGTCATGTTGGCCATGGGCGCCGCGCCGGCGCACGCGCAGCTCGGGGCCCTCGGCAAGATCAAGAAGGGGGCCGACAAGGCGGTGGAAGGCAAGCAGAAGTTCGACGACTACAACATCACCGATCAGGAAGAGAAGGAGCTTGGCGATCAAGTCAGCCTGAAGCTGCGCGATCACTTCGGCGTCTACCAGAACGAAGCCGTCACCAAGTACGTGACGCTGGTGGGCAGCGCGCTGGCGCAGTCGAGCAAGCATCCGAACTACGACTGGAAGTTCATCGTCCTGGACACGGACGGCGTCAACGCTTACGCGGCGCCCGGCGGCATCGTTCACATCACGCGCGGGCTGCTCGGCCTCATGAAGAACGAGGCGGAGCTGGCCGGCGTCCTCGGGCACGAGATCACGCACGTGACCGAAAAGCACACCGTCAATGCCATCAAGCAGAGCAAGGGCATTTCGATGGCCAGCGAGACGGCGGGCGGCAGCGATCTCCGCAAGGAGTTTCTCACCCGGATGGCGGCGGCGGCGTTCAACAAGATCTTCGAAGGGGAGTTCAGCCAGAAGGACGAGAACGAGTCCGACAAGATCGGCGTCCAGGTGGCGAACAAGGTCGGCTACGCGCCGACGGGCCTCGCCGACGTGCTGAAGAAGATCGACGCGCGCAACAGCAGCCGCCAGGACCGCAACGGCATGTTCGCGTCGCACCCGGCAATCAAGGACCGTCTCGACAGCATCGACAAGGAAATCAAGGCGGACAAGCTCACGGCGACGGCGACCGCAGAGAGCCGCTACAAGCAGAACATCACCTTCGACGCCAAGCCGATCACCGAGATCGCGGCCGACGTCGAAGGGGCAGCCGGCCTCGCGGCGGGCGACAAGAAAAAAGAAGATACAAAGGATACGAAGGAAGCGAAGGATACGAAGGACAAGGATACGAAGGACAAGGACACGAAGGAGCAGAAGAAGAGCGGCTTCGGCCTGTCCAGCATCACCGGCGGCAAGCAGGCGCAGAACAATCAGCAGGTGGCGTCGGCAGGCGCGCGCGGCGGCGTTCCGGATCGTGACGCCAAGGGCGGCCCGAACAAGAACGCGCTGACGGTGAAGATCACGCCGGCCGAGCTCGAGGCGTTCAAGAAGGGGATCGCATCCTAGGCCTGTTCGCGCAGCACTCCGCGCACCTGCTCCTGGGCATCGCGGCCATGGCCGTGATGCTCGGGTTGATGAGCCTGACCGTCAACCGGCTCGTCAGGCGGAAGCTGCGTCTCTCGCTCTTCCTGCTGCTCGCCTACGTGGCCACCGACGTCGCGCTGGCGCTCTATCCGTTCTCTCCCGACACGTCGACGCAGCTGTCGGCGTTCGGCAAGCTCGCCATGGCGGCGGCGTTCATCAACGCCGCCGTCTCGCTGCTGATCAACCCGCTGCGCACCGACCGCGTACCCGAGCGGTTCCCGATCATCCTCCAGGACGCCATCGTCATCGCGCTGGTCCTGCTCGCGTCGACGTTCCTCAGCCAGCAGCTCGTGACCACTTCCGCGGTCAGCGCCGTGGTCATCGGCTTCGCGCTGCAGGACACGCTCGGCAACGCCTTCGCCGGGCTGGCCATCCAGAGCGAGCGGCCGTTCCACGTCGGGCAGTGGATCCGCGTCGGGGATCACGAGGGGCGCGTCGCCGAGGTCACGTGGCGCGCGACCAAGCTGCGCACCAAGGCCGGCAACTTCGTCATCCTGCCGAACAACATCGTCGCCAAGGAGCCGATCACCAACTTCTCCGAGCCGGCGGCGCCGATTCGGCTCGAGGTGACCGTCGGCGCATCGTACCTGGTGGCACCCAACCAGGTGAAGGCCGCGATCATGGAGGCGCTGCGGCAC
>Ga0105248_10006457_pt1 | contig 12866 bp, 14 predicted proteins | sample KBSS34metaG_FD_81524 | JGI IMG/M metagenome (GOLD analysis project Ga0105248, IMG submission 81524) | Switchgrass rhizosphere microbial communities from Kellogg Biological Station, Michigan, USA - KBS S3-4 metaG | ecosystem: Host-associated > Plants > Roots > Rhizosphere > Soil | place... | reverse complement strand
AGGACGCCGGCGATGAGGCCGATGATCGCTGACGCCACCGGGTTCACGAATCCGCTGGGCGCGGTGATGGCCACGAGACCGGCCAGAAAGGCGTTGCCGCTCATGGATGCATCGGGCTTGCCGTAGCGGATCCACATGTAGAGGATGCCGCCGAAGGAGCCGGTCATGCCGGCGAGCATCGTGTTGACCGCAACGGATGCGGCGCGCAGGCCGCCGTTACCGGACAGCGCCAGCGTCGATCCGGGATTGAAGCCAAACCATCCGAACGCCAGGATGAAGCAGCCGCAGAGCACCCACATGATGTCGTGCCCGGGGATCGCGTTGGCGTTGCCCTTGCGGTCGTATTTGCCGATGCGCGGTCCGAGGATGAGTGCGCAGGCCAGCGCGGTGACCCCGCCGACCGAGTGCACGACGCCCGAGCCGGCGAAGTCGGCGTATCCATGGCCCAACTTGAAGTTCGTGCCCAGCATCGCCAGCCAGCCGCCGCCCCACGCCCAGTTCGCGAAGATCGGATACGTGAAGGCGCCAAGGAACATCGTCGAGACCATGAACGCCGAGTACTTCCAGCGCTCGCAGCACGTGCCGGTGACGATGGTGGTGGTGGTGTCCATGAAGACCATCTGGAACAGGAAGATCACCATCACCGCGACGTCGTAGGTGCCGTGGTGCATGAGCATGTAGCCCGTGTTCCCGAAGAGACCGATGTCCTTGCCGAACAGACTGATCGTGAACTCCGAGTTGAGCACCGGGCTGCCGCCCAGGTTCGCCACTGCGCCCGCGCCGCCCATCTGCAGCGGGAATCCGATCAGGAAATAGGCGAGCATGCCGACGCCGTACACCATGAAGTTCATCATCATCGTGTGGTTGGCGTTCTTGGCGCGGCACAATCCGGCTTCGACGACGGCGAATCCGGCCTGCATGAACATGATCAGGAAGCCGCAGAGCAGCGTCCAGCCGAAGTTGACGCCGATACGGTTGGCGCCGATCTGGTTCAGCACGTCGGCGAGGGTCAGCCCCTTCGCGGGATCGCTGATCGCGATGTCGTTCACGGTCCCGGTCAGAGAGCCGTCCGGATCGCCATTGGCCCGGTCAGTTGGCTTTACGGCCGCTTTCAGATCCGCCTCGGAGATCGCGACGCCACTCGGCGCCGCGGCGACCGCCGCTGCGGCTGGTGGCTGACTCTCCGGCGCCGCCGCCGGCGCCTGCGCGCGGGCGAACTCGGCACGGGTCAGACACGCCAGTATTGCAAGGACGAGAACGAGCTTCTTTGTCATGGTCTCCTCACGTTGTTGGGAACGGGCAAGTGTCGCGGCCTTGTCCGGTTCTCACTTCTTCCAGATCCACGTCTTCTGATATGCGGGCGTCATCACGCCCATGATGCCGACCAGGCTGACGGCGATCCCGACCAGGACGATCCCCATCCGGGCCGCGGTGCTGTCGGTGATGCCGAGGCTGAAAAATGCGATCAGGAAACCGAGAAACGTGATCCCGAGTCCGACAAACGTCATGGCTCTCTCCTCTTCAAAGTCGCGGACGACCAGCCGTCATCCGTTACCCCTGGTTTTCCAACGCTTTGGCTTTGAGGAACATCCCGATCGACGCGCCCATGGCGAGGACCGCCAGCAGCAGGGCGATGATGCTGCCGCCGTAGAACATCGCAATGCTCAACAGGGTGAATGCGATGAGCAGAACGAGTAGTGCCAGTCCCTGGGTAGAGTTATTCCCCATCGGTTACCTCCGTGAAATGAATGGCCTGCGTAAACGCCCGCCGGGACGCACGCCAGACGGCGTGCGCGCGAAGGCGCTCGTGACGCGTACGAATCGGCGACGTTGTGGATCGAGAGCGTTCCTGCGGCGCCCCACGCGGGCGGCGGAAGAACAGATCGGTGGTGCGGCGTTAGAGACGAAGGATGGTGTGAAGGGCTGCTTGTCGTTGCGCGGGTACGAACGTGTCAACGACCGGTGCGGCCTGGCCGGCGATTTCCGTCCGCGCCCGATCGTGATGACCCGGACGAGCGATCAGCTTCGAGCGGCCGGTGAGGATGCGTCCGGGCACGAGCGCTGAATTGGTATCGATCGATGCCGCGGCCACGCGCGGCGCGAATGGCGCGCCGCGGCCGGGGCCGTGGAGCGGATTCGCCAGGTCGCAGGTCGAGAACGGCGCCGTGAACGGCGACAACACCAGGACGACCAGCCACGTGGCACAGAGCTTCGCGATCATGAGATGGAACGCCAGTGAAAAGAGCAAGAGTGACGCCAACCTCCGCGAACGGGATGGCGTCAATTTGTTCGATTTCTCTGCGTCGGCGAATCGCCGGCAGCCGACCCGAAGCGACAGTTGTGTTGGACAGATGGCGTGCCGTGACGTTTTTGTCGGTTCGCTGCGGAGCCAGGCAGGCGGCGTCGAAAAAGAAACCAGCGGTCCCTCGACGCGCTTCGAGCCAGCCCGACACTCGCGTCACCAATCTGCGTTGCTGTTACCAAAATGTAGCGCCGATTCCGGATAGGATGCCGCAAGGAGTTGCCCCATGGCGATCTTGCTGCCCCTCCACGTCGCGATCAGTGTCGTCGGCCTCGGATCGGGATTCGTCGTGCTGGCCGGGCTGATGAGGGGACAGCGGCTCGATGGCTGGACCGCTCTGTTCCTCGGCAGCACGCTCTTGACGAGCCTCAGCGGATTTCCGCTGCCCGCCGACCACCTGATGCCGTCCCATATCGTCGGTGTCATTTCGGTGGTCGTCCTCGTCGTCGCGATCGTCGCGCGATATCCTCGCGGCCTGGCGGGACCCTGGCGCTCGATCTACGTCGTCACCGCTCTCATCGCCCTCTACCTCAATGTATTCGTCGCCGTCGTGCAAGCGTTCCTCAAGGTGCCGGCCCTGACGGCACTGGCACCGACCCAGTCCGAGCCGCCGTTTGCCGTCGCGCAGCTCATCGTGCTGGCGCTTTTCGTCGGAGTGACCGTCGCCGCGGCGCGCCGGTTTCGCAGCACGCTGGTTCTGCGCTGAGGCCATTTGCCTTGACGAATGGGGCAGGGCGGCTCATAGTCCGTCCAGGCGGAGGCGGAGGACATGGTAAAGGGTCGTAGCGGGATGGACCGTCGCAAGTTTCTGGCGGCAGGCGCGGGGCTCGCCGCTGTGACCGGCATTGGCGCGCGCGTCGACGCCGCCGACATGACCGCCGACGAGCGGGCGAACGTCAAGATCGTCAACGATTTCTGCGCCGCGTGGCCGAGTCACGATCTCGCGAAGGTGATGGCCTTCTTCGCCGAGACCGGGGCGTACCGCATGACCGAAACGATGGAGCCGGCCAAGGGCCGCGATGCGGTCACGGCACGCGTGAAATCCATCATCGATCGCGTGGAGAAGTTCGAGGTGCTCGACACGTTCGCGCGCGGGCCGATGGTCATCAACGAACGCATCGATCGTTTCTCGAGCGGCGCGCTCAAGGCGTGGCATGGCGTCGGCGTCTTTTTCGTGAAAGACGGCAAGATCGTCGAGTGGTACGACTACACGATCTCCATGGATCGCGGATAACCCGCGCTCCCACTGTCGAGGGTGTCATGAAGCGACTGACGATGGCCCTGGGGCTGTGCGTGGTGCTCGCCGCAGGAACGCTGGCGCAAACGACGATCGTGGCCGATGTCCGGACCGCGATCGGTGCCCGCGATCTGGCCGGCGCCGCCGCGCTCGTCGACAAGTTCCGCAAGGAGCACGGCACGACCGCCGAAGCGCTCGAGGCGCTGTCGTGGGTCGGGCGCGGCGAACTGGCGGCCGGTAACAACGACCGCGCCACCACCGTCTCGCAGGAGACACGCGAGCTTGCGGTGGCCATGCTGGCCAAACGGCCGCTCGACGCGGATACCCATCTTCCGGTCGCGCTCGGCGCGGCCATTGAAACCGAAGCGAAGGCGCTGGCCGCAACGGGTCAACGCGCCGCCGCCGTGCTGTATCTGCAGCAGCAGGTCGCACGCTACAAGGACACCTCGATCCGCGGCCGGCTGCAGAAGAACATCAACCTCCTGAGCCTCGAGGGCCAGCCCGCTCCGGCACTCAACGCCAGCGAGCATCTCGGCGCGCCGATGCCGGACACGAAGGGCCGACCGGTGATGCTGTTCTTCTGGGCCCACTGGTGCTCCGACTGCAAGGCCGAAGCGCCCATCGTCGCGGCACTGCAGGAGGCCTATCGCGATCGTGGATTCGTCGTCATCGGGCCAACGCGCCGGTACGGGTACGCGGCGGCCGGCAAGGACGCCACCCCGGCGCAGGAGATTACTTACATCGACACGATCCGCCAGCAATACTACGGGACGATCAAGGACATGGCGGTGCCGGTGAGCAACGAGGACGCGCTGGGGTATGGAATGGACGCCACGCCGACGATCGTACTGGTGGATCGCCGCGGCAACGTCGCGCTCTATCACCCGGGACAGATGACGCGCGACGAACTCGAGCCGTATATCAGGAAACTGGTAGCCGGTTCGTAAAGCCGATTCGGCTTCTTCCCTCTCTATCACAGACACGCTTCGCGCGCCACGTTGGTACTATTGAACCTTCATTCTTCGGAGGGTTCATGACACTAGGGCGTGCAGGTACCACTTTCATTGCGGCGACATTTCTTCTCGTCGTCCCATCACTCGCACACGCGCAGCTGCCGAACTCGCTGGTGACGAGCGGCGCGAAGACCAAGGCCACCGAGACCCAGTTGTGCTCGGCAGACTACGCAGCATCGGTTCCCGAGATCTCCAAGCGGGAACGAAGCGAAGTGCTCTCGCGCTACGGGCGGAGAGACGACTTTCAGGGGCCGCTCGATCACCTCATTCCCGTCTCTCTTGGCGGATCCAACGATCCCGACAATCTCTGGCCGATGCCGGACAACAAGGAATACGGCATCGCCGCCAAGAACGAGCTGGAAGAGAAGCTCCACACGATGGTGTGTGGCAAGCAGCTCCCGCTGAAGACCGCGCAGGACGCCATTCGCAAGAACTGGGTCAAGGCCTACGACCAGTATGTGAAGGGCACCAACAACACGAAGTAACGTCCCAGGCCAAAGCAGGCGGTGCTTCGTCTCGGAGCACCGCCGGCCAGGCGGCTCATGCGCGCTTGGCCAACGCCACCCCGACAATCCGTTGCGCATCGCTCTGAATCTGGCGGAGATGGTCGGCGCCGCGGAAGCTCTCCGCGTAAATCTTGTAGATCTCTTCGGTGCCTGAAGGGCGCGCGGCAAACCAGCCGCTCGCGGTGACGACCTTGATGCCGCCGATCGCGTGTCCGTCGCCTGGCGCCTTCATCAACACCTGACGAATCGGCTCACCGGCCAGATCGCCTTTTACCGATTCCGCCGACAGCGTCGCGAATGCCGCTTTTTGTTCGGGCGTCGCCGGCGCATCGATCCGCTCGTACACGGGATCGCCACAGACGCTGGTCAGCTCGCGATAGATCTCGCCGGGATCCCGGCCGGTAGACGCCAGCATTTCGGCCGCCAGCAAAGCGGCGGCGATGCCGTCTTTATCGGTCGTCCACACGCTCCCGTCGCGCCGCAGAAACGTTGCGCCCGCGCTCTCCTCACCGACAAACCCGAGTGCGCCGTTCAGTAGTCCGTCGACGAACCATTTGAACCCGACCGGCACTTCGTAGAGACTGCGCCCGGCCCTGGCCGCCACGCAGTCGATCACGCTGCTCGAGACGACGGTCTTGCCCAACCCGGCCTTCGCCGTCCAATCAGGACGATGGCCGAACAGATAGTGGGCGCAGGCGGCAAGATAGTGGTTTGGCGGCAGCAGACCGACACTCTTCGCGACGATCCCGTGGCGGTCGTGGTCCGTGTCGCATGCGACCGCCAGATCGAACCGGTCTTTGAGGACGATGAGCGATCGCAGCGCATACGGCGACGAGGGATCCATGCGAATGCGGCCGTCCCAATCGACGTCCATGAAGCGGAAGGTCGGATCGACTGATTCGTTGACGATCGTCAGGTTCAGGCGATACCGCTCGGCGATCCTCCCCCAGTAGTGCACGCCCGCGCCGCCGAGCGGATCGACGGCGAGCTTCAGGCTCGCGCCGCGTATACGTTCGAGGTCGACGGCCGCGTCAAGGTCATTGACGTAGGCGCTGACGAAATCGTGCCGGCGCGTGGTGGGTGCTTTCAGCGCCTTCTCATACGAGATCCGCCTGGTGGACGTCGGCGCAGTGGAGAGCATCTCGTTGGCCTGTGCCTCGATGAAACTGGTAATTTCCGTTCCGGCGGGCCCGCCATGCGGTGGGTTGTACTTGAATCCGCCGTCGTCGGGCGGATTGTGCGACGGCGTGATGACGATGCCGTCGGCGAGGCCGCGCGTGCGGCCCCGGTTGTAGCTGAGGATCGCGTGCGAGATGGCTGGCGTCGGCGTGTACTCGTCGTTGGCGGCGAGGCACAACGTCACCTCGTTTGCGGCGAGCACCTCGATCGCCGTCCGCAGCGCCGGCTCGGATAATGCGTGCGTGTCGATCCCGAGAAAGAGCGGTCCGTCGATCCCTTGCTGCGAACGGTACTTGCAGATCGCCTGCGCGATGGCGAGGATGTGCCACTCGTTGAAGCTGACGGCGAACGACGATCCGCGGTGCCCCGACGTCCCGAAGCTGACGCGCTGTTCGCGGATGCCAGGATCAGGACGCTCGGTGTAATACGCGGATACCAGACGCGGAATATTCACCAGCAGCGACGGATCCGCAGGTTGTCCGGCCAGGTCGCTGATCATTCATCGATTATCGTATGACCGCGGCCTGGGCTGCACGCGGGCGTGCGAGCAGATCGGTCAGGACCAGCGTCACGACGATCTGCACGAAGATGAACGTGACGATCGTGAGCGGTCGATTGGCGAGGTACTCCTCCGGCCCGGGAATCGCCGGAGACAGAATGGACAGGTTCGCCAGGTTCCCGACACAGATCAGGGTCAACAACCCCCAGCTGCCGCGATACACGAACCAGCAGAGCGCGCCGTACGCGCATTCGATCGCGAAGGCCAGCATCGGCGCGGCGGCGTACAAGCCGAGGCCAAGTTTCGGTTCCTGGACGCCCGGCCAGAGAACGATGTCGCGCGCGTGCGTGGCGAGATCGAGCACGAGATGAGACGCGATGCCCAATCCGACGGCGCGCCCCAGCAGCGGCTTGTTTAGTCCGTATTCGAGAATCAACCAGGCGAGCAGCGAGGCGGCGAGCGCCGTCCCGACCGAGTGTGAATACGGCATCGAGATGAGATGGATATCCGCGACGCTGCGGACTTCGGCCTCGGTGGTGGTGCGTTCGATGCCGAGGTAGTTGAAACCGACCCAGGCGAGCTCCATGGCCTGCACGGATATCAGCAGCGGCGCCAGCGGCACCGAAGGGTAGCGTCGTTTCACCAGCAGGGCGGTCGCAGCGTGATCGATGGCAAACATGTCGGAGAACCGGGCCGGGCGTCCCGGGCCGGCGGTCTGTCGAGTTCGACGCGATTACATCCGGGCCAGCGCGGCCAGTTCGCGCTCAGCTTCGAGCCAGTCGTCGATGTCGTGGCCGTGCTGCGCGCCGTGCTCCAGGAATCGTCCGTAAGCCCGGCGCTCAATATCGTCGCGCCGGACCTCCGGCAATGCCTCACGCGGATGAGCAGCCTCAACAGCGAGTCGTGGGCGGGCCGACTGTTCGATGAGTTTCGCAGGCATGGCACCCTCGGAAAATGCGGGTAACGTCCTCGTCAAATGAGCGGTGATCACCGGAGAGTCGCAAGGTGCGTACCGCGCAGGATTGCCGCATGCTCGCGTGGTGCGCGTAATGGATCTGAAAACGTGTCTGGAATACCTACGAATGCTGACACCTCACGCTACACGCGCAGCGCTACGACCCGGCGAGATAGCCGGGGCGTGCGTGCACGGTTGCGCGACGGCCCTTAACGCGCACCTCGAGGCGGTGCCAGCCGTCTCGTGCGACGCCCGCCGGTGTGTAACTGATCAAGTAGCGCGTCCGGAATTCGTTGAGGATGTCGACGAACACTTTCGAGAGGTTCTGGATCCGCTCGATTTCCTGCAGACGCCCGCCCGTGGCCGCTGCCAGCTCGTTGAGCAGTTCCGGCTTGACCTTCGAGCGAACCGACACCCCGTAGATCACCGCGTCGGATCGTTTCGCCGTATCCAGCACCTGCTCGCTCGTCAGCCAGCTGGTCGTGTCCACGCCGTCGCTGAACACGATGACCAGCGCCCGTCCCGGATCGGTTTCCCCAAGCATCACGCCCGCGTAAACGCCGTCGCCGAGCGACGTGCCGCCCGAGCCGGCCGTGTCGCCGAGCGCGCTCTTGACGCGATCCACGTCGGCCGAGAGCGGCGCGGCGAGCCGGACCTCGTGGCTGAAGGTGATGAGCGCGGATTGATCGCCGGAGCGCAGGCCCGAAAGCAGCGCGCCGCTGGCGCGCTGCAACTGTTCGAGGCGCTCGCCGGCGACGCTGTCGCTCATGTCGAACGCCAGAATGACGTTGAGCGGCAGTTCTTCGAAGCTCACGAGATCGACGCGCTGAGAAACTCCGTTGTCCAAGACTTCGAAATCGCGCGCGGTCAGTCCTTTGATGAGGTCGTTTCCTGATGTGACGAGGGCATCGACGCGCACGGCCTCGAGCACTGACTTGAAGACCGGGTCCTGCGCTGAGGCGAACCCGGCCGCCGCAAGCGCTGACGCCGTCACGAACGTGCCGAGCAGCCGGCGGATCATCGCGCCGGCTCCTTGCGAAGGGGCTTGTAGAGCGCGTCGAGGCGCGCCTCGGCGTCGCGTGCCTGGACGGACAGATAGCTCCACCACGGATCGCTGCGTCCCTCAGGATCGGGCGGGGCGTCGCGATCGAACAGCGCCTTTAGCGTCGCGAGCGACGACGCGCGATCCCCGCGGCGCCGGGCCAGCTGGCTGAGCGCCAGCCGCGGAGACTGCGCGCTCGGAAACAGCGCCGTGGCCTGCAGGTACAGCGAGGCCGCCTCGTCGAAGTGCCCCCTGCGTTCCTCGACGGCGCCAAGAAACAGCCTGGCCAGAAATTCCTGCGTGTCGTCCGGCGAGGCCTTCAGCGCCGCGGTGAGCTCCGTACCCGCGGCGGTCGCGTTGTCCAACTGCAGGAGCACGCGGCCGAGCCTCAGATGGGCCTCGGTCCAATCGGGCCGGATAGCCAGCGCGCGCCGGAAGTCGATCTCGGCGCCGCGCAGTTCATTCTTTTTACTCTCGATGTCGGTCGGTGTGCCGAGCGGCAGGTCGATGGACTTGACCGCGCTCTGCAGGACCGGACCCGCGTGGATTTCGTGCTGGCAGGCGTTCAGGAATCGCACGTCGGCGTCGTCCGGGAAGAGGCGCAGGGCCTGGTTCATATGGGTCATGCTGTAATGCGAGGTGAACTGCATCCAGCGTCCGGTGGCGACGAACCAGTCGCGGACCCATGAATCGCGAGTGGGTTCGGGGCGCGGCTGGCCAGGCGGCGCGATCTGATCCAGGAGCGAGTACGCGATCGCCCATTGGACGCCGTACTGCCGCAGCCCGCTGCCGAGTCCGTCCGTCACGTCGAACTTGAAGCCGAGCGACCCATACGAGAAGCCCGCCTCGTGGTCCCGGGTCTTCCCGCCTCGCGCGAGATCGGTCTGGAGCAGGACGCCGAGCCGCAGCACGTAGCTCCGATCGCCACGCTGGCGTGCGGCCGTCGCCCGTTTCTGTAACTCGAGCAGGTCCGGCGCAAGCTGTGATGCGGTCTCCGGACACTTCAGGCTCCGCAACGACTCGTTGACGACGCAGGCCAGGACGCGAAGACGCCGCGATTCCTCTCCCGAATACCGCGGTGGGAGTCCGCGCCCCATGCCCGGGATCAATCCAAGTGCGGCCGGTTGATCGCGGGCGATCAACAGGAGCGCCCGAACGTCGTACGGCAGCGACAACCACGCTGGCGTGGGCCATTTCTCGAAAGGATCGAGCAAGGGATCGTCGACGTTTCCAAGGACGTGCTGGCCGAGCGCGCCGAGCCATCGTTCGAGGTCGGCGATTCGTGGTGTCGGTGGGGGACCCTGATCGGCCCGGGCGGGTGCCGCACCCAGGAGTGCGGCAAGCACAATAGCCGATAGCCTGCCCGGCATCGCGCGATTATAGGGCGCGCCGGGCACTCTCTTTGCTTTGTTCTGTGCGGTCGCTACCGCGATCCGGCAGGAGGAATCATCATGGCCTGGGGACTGTGCAAAGACTGCAAGTGGTGGCAAATCGAACCCGAATCGACCGGCGGCGATCACGCGCTCGGACTCTGTATCGACGAAGATCTGCAGCCGTTCCTGCTGCGCATCAATGGCAGCGGCGGGTGCAACAACTTCATGTCCGGCGAGCCCGCCCGGGCAGCCGGCTCCAGCGCCGCACCGCCGACTGCGAAGCCCGTTCGCTAGCGCGCCGCGACGCGCAGGTTGATCGTCAGCCGTTGTCCGCTGGTGACGGTGATCACGCTCGCGCCAGGCTGGAGACTTTCGAGAAACTGTGGGTCCTGCCACGCGTCGGCGCCGTCAGACGGCGTCGCCGCAGGCGCGACGGCGTAGTACGTACCGGACGGCAATCCCTTCACGGAGAACGATCCGTCTGCACCGGCCGTCGTGCGCCGGATGAAGCGCGACGCCGGATACCAGCGATCACGGTCGTCCGCAAAGATGATGACCACTGGAGAGGATCCCGGCCGGCCATTCCGGTCCGCAACGCTTCCGGCGACCTCACTGAGACGGTCGGTCAGCACGACGTTCACGTTCGCGAGTGACTGCTCGTCGTTGCCGAAGGGCAGCGGTCGATCGGTGACATCGACGCCGTCGATCAGCACTTGTTGCAATGTCCAGCCGGGTGGGACGTTCGCGAGCTCGAGGCGGCGCGGACCGTTCAGGCCGCGCAGTTGGAATGATCCGTCAGGGCTCATCCCGTCGCTTGCGACCGCAGTCGCAGAAAGATCCGGATCGACCGGCGCCGCGGTGACCCTCACGGTGTCGCGCGGCGGCTGGCGCGATCGATCGTACGAATCGAACGTGACGTACCCCGTCACCGTCGATCCTTTCGACATCTGCAGAACCAGGCCGCTCACATCGGCGTCCGCGACCGTAACCCGCAAGGCGCCGAAATCGCCCTCAGTGAACTGGCCCATCCGGTCGCGATACGCCTGAATCACGTAGTCGCCGGGCGCGACGCTCGGGAATTCGAATCGGCCGTCGGGAAGAATCCGCGCGCCTGCGACAAGATTCGTCGCGGCACTCGAGTGCTGACTGGGCGCGAGCGAGACGGCGCCGCCGGTTGTTCCGCGGCCCGACGCATCGAGCATCTGTCCCATGATGCGAGCGGTCCGTCCCTGCGTGAGCGCAAAGTCGACGGAGCCTGCTTCCTGACCCGCGCGGATCAATACGAATTGCGCCTCGCCGGCCGCAGCGGTCCCTGGAAAATATGAACGCGTATATCCGGGCAGATCCGCCGACGACACGTCGCCGACGTCCGCGGAAACGATGTACTGGCCGGGTGCGACATTTGCCAGACGATACGCCCCGAGGTCGTCGGTCTGCCGCGGTCCGGCCACGCCGACCAGGCGCCGGCGCCCCGCTTCGTACCGCACTTGCAGCAGCCGCACGTTGGCGCTCTGAACCGGCTCGCCGTTTTCGTCGAGCACATGTCCGCCAAGCGCGGACCAGCGCTCGAGCGCAAGGTCGACGCGATCGATGCGATCGCCGGCCGCGACATCGAGTGAGCGGCTCGATGCGTCGATGCCTCGGTAACCGGGCTTGACTGCGACGATGCGGAAGGGCCCGGCAGGCAGGTTGGCGAAATCGTAGCGGCCGCTTTGATCCGTGGTCGTCACGCGCGGAGGCAGTCCGGCCGCGCTTGCCGCGATGACGCGTGTGGACGGCAGCGGCCGCCCATCGGTCGCAAGAACCCGGCCTCGAACGCTGGCGTTCCCCTGAATGTCCGGTTGCACCGCGCGACCGGATCCACCGGGGTAGACGCCGGGCACCGGAGGCTGAACGATTTCCGCTTGGACCTGGATGTCGACGCCGGCGCGCTCGTCGCCAGGATTGAGCCGGAGCTTCAGTGCGGCTGCGGCTGAATCGACGCCGGGATAGTAGATCTGGCGTCGCACGGCGACGGACCCACTCGAACCCGGGCGTTCAGGGACGAGAGCCACCATTCCGGCAGTCGTCGCCGCGACGATGACGTCGGCTGGATTGAGACTGCCTAGACGGTACTCGCCGCGATCGTCGGTCGTGGTCGTCGCGACGAGATTGCCGGGCGGCGACTCGGCGGTCACGCGCGCGCCGCTGAACGGCTCGCCGAATTCATCGACGACGCGCCCCGAGATCGCGGCGCCGTGAACCAGTCGAATCTCCACAACACCGCCCGGCGGCGTCAGCGGCGAAACGCGCCGGCCGTATCCCGTCTTGGTCGCGACGACGGTAGCGCCTGCGCCCGTCACCGGCAGCACGAAACGTCCGTTCGCATCGGTGAGCGCGACCGCCGCACTTCCCGTTCCCGGGATCATGACGCGCGCATTCCGGAGAGGCGTTCCGGTCGTATCTGACACCACGCGTCCGATGATGGTAACGGCTGGTAGAGGTGGGGAGCTCGACGGCGACTGCGCATGCAGTGGCACGCTGCCTAGCAGGGCAATTACCAGCGCGACAGATTTCATAACTGCCGCGCCGGAGGATAACACGCGCTGACGGTCATCATTTTGCTACGTGGTCCGCTGGAGCTTTGACGATGACCAAGATGCTTCGGCTTGACCATTGGCGTTCCTGTCTCTTGACCGGGGCTGCCGTTCTCGTGCTGGGCGGTGCCGCCGGTGTGGCGATGCAGAATGCCGAGATGCCTGGGGTTGGTACAGCCCCGGT
>Ga0105248_10006456_pt1 | contig 12866 bp, 10 predicted proteins | sample KBSS34metaG_FD_81524 | JGI IMG/M metagenome (GOLD analysis project Ga0105248, IMG submission 81524) | Switchgrass rhizosphere microbial communities from Kellogg Biological Station, Michigan, USA - KBS S3-4 metaG | ecosystem: Host-associated > Plants > Roots > Rhizosphere > Soil | place... | reverse complement strand
GCCACTCTGGCCAGCCTCGGTCGCGTGCTCCTCGCCCAACGTCAACTCGACGCCGCCAGAGTCGCGTTGGAGCGCGCCCGCACGATCCAAGAGACTGTGCTTGGCGAGCATCCGGATCTCGTGACCACTGTGGAGGATCTGATCGCCGTGCTCGAAGCGCTTGGTCATCACGAAGAAGCCGAATCCGCCCGGGAAAGTGCGCAGGCGATATCCAAGGCTCTTGCCGATCGGCCACGACGCCATCCGTTGCTCATCGACTAGGCTGGCAGTCGCTCAGTCCAGTGCACTGATAGCCGAGCTCCGGTAGTTTCGCCTGCTCGGCGCGTCTTACCTGGGCGCCGCTTGCGCCTTCAATTCAATCGCACGGTCGTAATCGACGCGAACTGCTGCCAGCATGCCGCTCATGACTCCCTGATTGCCCTCGTGGCAGGCGTACTCGTACAGCGATGCCGTCGTCCTCTTCAAGTGAATCTCCACGGTCCAGGAACGCGTCCACGTCGTCGCGTCGTCGATGGTGACGTCGTAGGTAATCCCGTCCGGGGAGATTCGTGTCAAGCGTTCAACCAGATGCAAGTGTTCCGAGGCGCCCATGAAATTGCTCTTGGGAGAGAAGTTCGTCGTATCGATGACTAGGGTACTACCCTCCCATCGGCCTCGCGAGTCTCCCAACAGGTGACGAATGCTCTGTCTGAGGTGCGGACGGCCATCCATCGGAATGATGCGGAGGTCGGTTTCGAGATCGAGCACGACGTACCCTGGAGACTGAATGATTCGATAATGGTCCGTGTACGGATTCACGATCAGCCGCGGCAGACCCCAGGTGATACAGCGCAAGGCGTTGGACAGATCGTCGGGCCGCATCTGACCTCCCTGGCGCGCGGCCGCGCGGGCCACCGCCGTCGCCGCGAGCCTCTGTTGCGCGGCAGCCGTCAAGGGAGGAATCCGTCCATCTGGCGGATCGACGATCAGCGATGTGCGGTTGTCGAACTCTCTGTCGCCGCTGAGCAGCGAGTCCGCCGTCGCGTCCGGGTTCTTGTAGGTGTCGAGATTGGCAAAGGCCGCCAGGAACACGGCATCTCCAGCCGCGAAATCGCTGTTCCCGTTCTTGAACAGCCTGTCGGCGCGCTGCTGAAAGGCGATGACCTCGGCGTCGGTGAGGAATGGCCGTCCTGCCAATGCCTTCGGCCGTTCCAACGGCGTCGCGCGGTGGTTCACCCACACGCCACCGAGGTCCGGCGTTCCATACGGTGTTACGGGCGGGATCCACGCCGTCGCGGCGGCCTTCGAAGTCGGCCCACGATCCACCGCGGCCGCACCCGAGGCGAACAGGACGATGAACAGGCCGACCCGGGGATACGCCGATTTCATGGCCACTCCAGTCGCTGGCCAGCAGCGGTCGCGCAGCCAGGAATCAACGGAGCCTGCGGCGGAACCGGAACGTCGTTGACGTCGAAATAGTGGACCGACGCATCATCGACCAACCGCTGGCCGTTTGCCGACACATGAATCGAGTGACGGATCTCCTGGGTGCCGGCAGGGAACGGACCACCACCGAAGAGAATGAACGCATCCGAAACAGCAGAGTAGGTGCGCTGTCCCGTCTGTTTCCAGATGCCGAAGGAGGCGCTGTACTGGCCCGGTTGGAACCCGGAATTGGAGCTGGCCCCGCTCAGCGTTCCCCCGCGCGCGAAGGTCAGCAGGGCGTGAAAAGGAACACCAATCAGCATCCTGGTCGAACAGTTGTAGGGCGTCACCGTCACTCGCCACGTTCCTTGCAGTGCCTTCTGAGATTGCTGGGATGGTGCCTTGGCGCCAGGTTCGGAGCCCAGAGCGATCACAGCCACAAGTGCCAGTGCCACGCGAATCACCCTCAGGTTCGGTTTCATCGATGTGTCTCCTCTACTCGCGTTCGGTTCGCCGGCATGGCGCCCAACAGTCCGCATCGTGGCACCGGCCCTCCGATGGCGTCTTGTAGAAACCCTGAAGTTTTCTGACTGAGAAGTGACCCCTTTCGTACAATGCCTTCACGGTCCCAGTGGCAGGTATTCCCAGCACGCCCCCCTTCGCGTACAAATTTGGTGGTTTCTCGCTCGTCCCCGCCGACAAGCAATTGCTCCACAACGACCGGCCCGTTCCCCTGCCCCCGAAGGCGTTCGACACGCTGTTGCTGCTGGTTGAAAATCAGGGTCGTCTCCTCGAAAAGGACGTGTTTCTGAAACGGGTGTGGCCCGATAGTTTCGTGGAAGAAGTCGCGCTGGCCCACAGCATCTCGCAGGTGCGCAAGGCGTTGCGAACCGGCACGCCCGAGTCGGAGTTCATCGAGACGGTTCCGAAACGTGGCTACCGCTTCATCGGGGCCGTCGAGACGGTTGCGCCGCCGGCCGATCCACGGCCGTCGCGCACGCGGCTGGCGGTGCTGCCGTTCGAAAACCTGAGCGCGGATGCGCAACGTGAGTACGTGGCCGACGGGTTGACCGAGGAGGTCATCGCGGCGCTCGGCCAGGTGGACCCCGAGCACTTCGGCGTGATCGGCCGCACGTCGATGATGGCCTACAAGCGCACGACGAAATCGCTGGCGGAGGTGGGCGCCGAACTGAATGCCGAGTTCCTGGTGGAGAGTTCGATCCGCTTTGAGGGCGACCGGCTGCGCATCACCTCCAGGCTGATTCGCACCGGCGACCAGATGCAGATCTGGTCCGCGTCTTTCGACAGCGAGCCGCCGAGCGTGCTCGAGCTGCAGCGCGAGCTAAGCACCGCCATTGCTCACCAGGTGCGGCTGCATCTGTCTCCGGATCGGCTGAGCGCGCTGGAGCGGCGCCAGCCTCGGCAGGCGGAGGCCTACGACCTGTACCTTCGTGGCCGGTATTTCTCGAATCAGCTCGCGCCGCTGCCGACGCGGCGGGCCCTCGAGTTCTATGGTCAAGCGATTGCTCTGGATCCGAACTACGGGCTGGCGTGGGCTGGCCTGGCGATAGCCTACGCCGGGAGCCCCATCAACGGCGACGCCCCTCCGCTCCAAATGTGGTCACGCGCCCGCGAGGCGGCCGCGCACGCAGCCGTCGCCGCCCCCGCTCTTGCCGAGACTCAGACCTCTTTAGGCATGGTGAAATTCTGGCTAGACTGGGACTGGCCCGCCGCGGAAGCCGCCTGCCGCAGGGCCATCGCGCTCGATTCCAGTTCGGGTCTGGCGCACCGGATGCTTGGCATCGTCCTGTCGGCGTTGGGCCGACACGAGGATGCCTTCATGGCAATGCGGCGCGCCCGCGAATTGGACCCGTTTGATTTCGTTCACCACGCGCTTTCCGCGCAGGTGGCCTTCACGGCTCGTGACTACACGACAGCAGTCGAGTGCGCGCGGCAGGCCACGCTGCTCAATCCAGAATTCTGGGTCGCGTACTATCAACTCGCGCAGGCCTACGAGCGCCTGGGACGCAGCGATGCGGCGCTTGAGGCGCTGCAGAAGGCGGGGTTGTTCAGCAGTGGCAACAGCAAGGTGATTTCGCTTCGCGGCTACGTGCTCGCCAAGGTCGGACGGACGGGCGAAGCCGAGGATTTGTTGCACACGTTATCCGCGGTCTCGCCTGAGCAGTACGTGCCGCCATATGCTTTGGCTCTCCTGCACGCTGGCCTCGACGAACGAGAGGCCGCTTTGGAATGTCTGGAGCGCGCATACGACGCGCATGACGTGCACCTCGTCTTACTGATCATCGATCCCAAATGGGATGCGTTCCGAGCGGACGCACGCTTTCTCGCCGTCATTGAGCGGTGCGCGTTTGTCGATGGCACGGCCAACACGCGCCGCCGAACAACGCCTGACGCGGCTGATTGAGATGGGGGCTTTTAAGCGCCAGAATCGCTGCCGACACCATGACCCAGCGACGCACGCGGAAATGTCCACCTGACGATCGCCTTGGACTAGCCGGTCTGTCTATGGCTTGTCTACCTGCGCCCTCACCACGAGCGAGGCCCGAAGTCGGCACGAAGCTGGTAGACTCAACCCATGTCTGCCACTGACATGCTCGCCGAAGTCCTCCGCCTTCCCGCCCGGGAACGTGCCCGACTCGCGCTCTAATTGATCCGCAGCCTCGATGCAGGAGCCGAGGCCGGTGCGGTCGACGCCTGGGATTTGGAGATCACCCGTAGAGGTGCCGAAGTGGACGCCGGCATCGCGGAGACGATGACGGTCGACGAATACCGAGCGCGCGTGCGGCAACGGAGAGCCGCGCGCGCGCGTTGAACACCCTTCGAATCCATCGGCTCGCGGTCGCAGAGATCGAGCGCGAGGTCGACTACTACGAATCGCATCAACCCGGTCTCGGGATCGAGTTGGAGGACGAGATCGACGCGACGTTCTCGTTGATCGTTCGACTCCCCGAGGCTGCCCGCGATGGCTCGACCGGTTAAATCGGCGCGTGGCCGTTCTCGATCGCTTTCCGTTCACGATTCCTTATCAGATCACACGCGAAGACATCGTAGTCCTCGCGCTCGCCCACACAGCCCGTCGGCCCGATTATTGGTCCAGACGCAGCATCACGACTCGATGAAGCGGGGCGTCGGTGCGGCACAGCTTTTCCCCTGGAGACGTCAACCACCATTCGTAAACAGTCGGGAAACAGTTCTCCCGGAATCGCCGGCGGCTATTCGATCGCCAACCTCCGTGTTGGCCGCCTATATAATGCTCCGCGCCTCGGGCCTCCGTGACATCTCGGGCCTCGCGGCTCGTCTCGGAAGGCGGTATACCGGTGGCCAGAGGGGTGGCAACAGCGCGTCCAAGACATCGCCGTCAACCATCGAAGCGCAACAGGCGCGCGGGCACTGTCGCACGCGAACCAGATCGCCATGGAGCAGGCGACAACGCTCAGGACAGGCGTAGGATCGTCGCCGTAAGAGTGATGGGACTTTCTGGGCAATCAGTTGATCGTGCCGCTGCCAGCGCAGCGCCTCGACGACCGCCGCATTCTCACTCGTGAGCGACTCGGCGGTTTGCTGAAGTACTACCACAGACAGGCCGCCTGAGGCGCCACGGTCGACAACTGTATCGCGCGGCGGATCCACGCAGGGCCGACCGCGGTGCCAATCGGCCGCGGCAAACCTGATGGCGTGTGTGCGACTGCGGTTGCAAGCCCGGTAGCTTCCGAACGGCCGATCGAATTAATAGACACCACGCCGTGAGTGCCAGAAACGGCCGATTCTACTCAGAGAGTGCTACGCGACACAGGATGCTCGACATCTGATGCTTGGCGGTCGGGCCAGGCCGTCTCAGGAGAGTCGATCACCCTGTGCTGCCGACGTCCAGCTCAAACCGTGTCAGTGCTGAACGATCGACGCCTTCAGCGGCCCAAGTATGGCGAGCAGCTGGCTTTTCTCCTGCGCTGGCACTTTCAGTTCGTCGAGTACGCCGACGAGATCCTCGACCACGGCGTCAAACGCGTCGCTAGTGACCGCACGCCCCTTATGGACGGCGACCATGTCGCGGCCGGTGTAGGTGCACGGGCCGCCAGTCGCCTGACAGACAAACTCGTACAGCTTGGTCTTGTAGGCGATCGTGTTCTGGGCGCTGCCAGCCGCGTGAGCGAACCATTTGTTGACGCGTGTATCGACGAGGATGCGATCGACCAGACCGCTGGTGACCGCCTGGACCGCCGGCTGTCCGCCGAGGCGGTCATACAGCGAGTCTCCCGCGGCTGCGTGTAGACCCGAGACGAGGCCGAGCGCCGAGACCAGGGCCAGACCGGTCGATTTCCATGTCGCGATGTTCATAGGGTGTCCCGTGTGCGCGCTGTGGACTCGGCTCTGGGATCGGGATGATCGAGACGCCGGTCCAACCAAAGTGGACAAAATAATGCCACTTATCCGCACCGCGGTGCTAGACTGCCCACTGGATCGCTGCCACTGAAGGAACCGCCGTGCGATTGTCCAGACACTCCGACTACGCCTTTCGCATGCTGATCCACGCCGCGCTGCGCGCGCCGGCGCTGACGACGGTCGGGGAGATTGCGCAGGACTTCGGTTTGTCGGCCACTCACCTGAACAAGGTGGCACAGACACTGGCGGCGCATGGGTACCTCCAGACGGTACGTGGTCGCGCCGGTGGGCTCCGCTTGCTGCGGAGTCCCGAGACGATCCGACTCGGTCAGGTGGCGACCGTGACCGAGCCCGACTTTCAGGTGGCGCCCTGCATGTCGCCAGGCGAGCATCGCTGCCCGATTTACGAGCCGTGCGTGCTTCGCGGCGCGTTGTCCAACGCCGCAGCGGCCTTTATCGCCGAGCTCGATCGATGGACGCTCGAGGATTTGATCGCGAAGCGCAAGCCGCTACTGCTGAGCATCGGTCACGGCCGTCCTGATGCCATGGCGGAGCGTCGATTGCCCCTCTGACGGCAGATGCGGGCGTGCACGGACCGCGCGCACGGACCCGACGGCGCGGTCGATGTGCTCACGGCAAACGACCAGCTGCTCAGCGCCCACCGAATCGCAGCGTGAGCGCACGCCCTTCGAAGCGCGAAGCGCCACCTGCGTCCAATAGTCCCTACAGCGATTTCAGGAATTCAACGAGGTCTGCCTTCTGTGCGCGGGTGAGCTTCAGTGCAAACAGCCGGTTGTAGTGGTTCACCACCGCGAGGAGGTCCGGCGCACTGCCGTCGTGAAAATACGGGGCGTGCTGCCACAGCCCGCGGAGTGGGGTGGTCCGATACTTTCCGGTCGCCGTTCTGTCCGCGTAGCGGGGATCCATCCCGACCTCCGCCGGATCGTGAAGAAATGGCACTCGTCGATCGGGACCACTGAGGACGTCAGTCTGATTCGGGGATTGATGGCAGGTCGCACAGCCTGCCTCATGACGAAACAGCCGCTTGCCGCGCGCGGCCGCTGCCTTATCGACACTGCCTTGGGGCGGATCTGGCACCCGCAGGCTCAATTGATAGTTCAGCAGTGCGGCGAGCTTCGGGGTGACCAGATCGGGCCGCTGCGTGATCGAGAGACCAAGCCGTGGGTCGCGGAAGCTGCCATGGCCGCCCATCTGCCCCACGCCGACGTAGCTGTTCCAGTAGGAGATGGGACCATCCCCCGTGAATGTTTCGAAGCCGACGCCCTCGAGTCCATAGATCGACGGGATGACAATCGGCAGCGACGGATTGTTCAGCGGCACCAGGTTTGTGCCGTCAAACGCATGGTGTCTCGGATCGTATCTGCCCGGACCCCAGGTGCGGAACTCCGCCTTCAGCGCATCCGGCAGCGCCGGCGACAAGGCGACAATCGCGCCGACATTCAGGTCGCGATTCGCCCAGCCATCCAACCGCTTGCCGATACCAGGAGCCAAGGCGTTGTCGACGGTCGAGTGGCACAACGCGCAGGTGATGCCGACGCTCGTCAATTGGCCGCTGTCGTTCACCTTGCCCTTGACCCCCACGATGGCATTCAGCTGGAGCAGCGAGGCGGTCACGGCGGGGTCGGTCAGGTCGACCCGTGCGGCGCGAAGCGCGGTGATGATGGGCCGCGGTAGGGCCTCCACGTCGACCTTGAGACCGACTGCCAGCGCCGTGGCCGGATCGACGGTCGCCAACGGCTCCTGCAGGCGCAGGACGTCGGTCCACAACTGCTCGTCGCCGAAGGTGTCGAAGCGGAAGATCGCCTGACCGTCTCGCTGTGTCCGCCCATCGTCTTCATGGCGCTGGCGATCGGCACGATCATCAGGCCGATCCGCCCGCTGTTGCGCGTCCGTCGCGTGACCGAACCCGGCGATGACCAACGTCAGGACGAACGTGAATACGGTTGATGCGACGCCGATGAATCTCATTGCTGCTCCTCTGCAACCATGGGCGAGCCGACGAAAGAGCGCCTGTTCCGTCGCCATCAGGCCGTCATCGTCTCGCGGTGTCCGACCGGGCGTGGCGCGCCGGCGCGGTCGCGGGCCTCGGCGCCGACGCCCGCTTCGGCGAGGCGGGCGAGTGCGAGCGCCGCGATCGCCATCACCACGTCTCGTACAGCGATGTCGAAATAGTGGCCAGCGGTGATCAGGTTCATGGCGATCCCGCCAAGCCAGATAGCGCCACATACCCGCCCAGCCGGGTGTAGCCTGAAAGAATGACGGCGCCGACCACCATCTCGACCGGGCCGATCACGTGCATCAACGTGGTGGGGCGGAGCGGCAGCAGCGCCGCGACCGCGGGACTGAGGTAAGCCGGCCAGTCCGCCAGCAGGTTGAAATACTTGTCGAGGCCCGCCAGCAATGCGGCGGCGCCGAGCCCGACGCGCAGGGCCCACCACGGTGTCGTCAGACGTGCCATGTTCACATGTGCCTCCTGCCAATCAGAGTGACCGGAGGGGCAAAAGGTGACAGCCGCCGGCGCTGCAACCAAATCGGCGCTGGAGGACTCCAATGGACATGGATACGCTTGCGTCACACCAGACGGGACCGACTGCGGCGCTGCCCGACGAGGCAATCGTCAAGCGCGTGCGCGCCGGCGACCGCGCGCTGTTCGAGATCTTGATGCGCCGACACAATCAGCGCGTGTACCGCGTGGTCCGGGCGATCGTGAAGGACGAGGCCGACGTCGAAGACGTGATGCAGCAGGCGTACATCAATGCGTTCACGCATCTGCACCAGTTCGAGGAGCGATCGCAGTTTTCCACTTGGCTGATTCGTATTGCCCTGCACGAAGCATTCGGCCGCCGGCGGAAAGTGCAACGCGCGGAAACCACGACGGCCCGGAATCGCGCCGGCGTTGCCGACGATTCTGGAGAGTTCATGGATGCCCTCACCTCGCCGGACGCCGATCCCGAGCGCCGGGCGTACGCACAGGAGCTACATCGCGTGCTGGAGGCTGCGGTCGATACGCTTCCCGAAAGCTATCGCGCGGTGTTCATGCTGCGGGACATCGAAGGGCTGACGACCAGTGAAACGGGACAGGGACTGGGCCTCGGCGACGAAGCCGTGAAAACGCGGCTGCACCGGGCCCGCGCGATGATCCGCCGGGCGGTGACGCTGCGCATCGGCGAGGTGGCGGCCGGGGCGTTCCAGTTTCACGCCCCGCGCTGCGATCGTGTGGTGTCGGCGGTGCTCGCCCGGGTCTGTCAGGGCGCGTGAACGAATCTGCCTCGACGCCGAGGTAATCGATCGGAATCGCCTCGCATGATTTGCTGGTCTTTCGAAAGTCTAGAACGGCCGTTTCCCCGCCCCGCAGCGACGCATTGCCAAAGGGCCGGCGGTGGCATCTCTGGTGCGGTGGGGTTAAGGCACGGTGGCGTGTTCTTAGAATGGTTCGCGACGAAGACGATGTCGCTGATATTAGAGCGGTCGGGCAATACGTGCGCCTGGCAGGCGGCGGGAAGATCCATGAAGTCCACGTTGACCAGCTTGGATTCCGCATTTGCCGGTCGTCGCTACTCGATATTCATCAGGACACGCTGAAAATCGTGACGGCCGAGGAGCATTCGGCGAGCACTTGCGTCGAATGCGGCCAAGCTTCCAGCGGAAGCCGAAGCCGTAAAGGTGTTTACTTGTGCAGAGTTCCGTTTCGGGTCGCCAGGTTGCCGACGCGCAGGATGGTCCGAAACTCAAGACCAAGCGGCGCATCGTCGTGAAGCCCGGACATTGCTCTTTCAACCTCTGGCCACCGAGTATCTCCAGCACGGCGGCAGGCTTGCGACTTCAGCCGACAGGTAGGAGCGTCCGCCGCAGTCGTGTGTCGCAACGCGGTGACGACGCTATATAGTTGCGCGCAATCGCTTACGTAGACCCTCGGTTTGTTGACCGGAACCGCGGGCCGACCAACAGGAGGCTTCCATGCGCCGACTAGCTTCGATCGTCGTGGTGTTGGCCAGTGCCGTCGTTGTCCCCACTTCGCTCTATGCGCAAGCGTCGATTGCCGGCATCGTGCGGGATAGCTCAGGCGCCGTCCTGCCTGGCGTCACCGTGGACGCCTCGAGCCCGGCCCTCATCGAGAAGACCCGGACGGCGGTCACCGACGGATCGGGCCAGTTCCGCATCGTGTCCCTCGACTCGGGCGTGTACGCCGTGACCTTCACCTTGCCGGGCTTCACCACCATCAGGCGCGAGGGCATCGAGCTCACCGGAGCGTTCGTGGCGACGGTGAATGCCGAGCTGCGCGTCGGCACGGTCGAGGAAACGATCACCGTCACGGGTGAAACGCCGCTGGTGGACGTCCAGAGCACCAAGTCGCAGCAGACGTTGAAGCAGGATCTCATCAATGCCATTCCGACCGGGCGCACGTATTTCGGCCTCGCCTCACTGGTGCCGGGGATCACGACGTCGACACAGGATGTGGGCGGCATCGCCGGACCGGCGACGGTGACCTTCTCCATCCACGGCGGCCCGTTGTCGGAAGGCCGCCTGCAGGTGGATGGGATGTCGATTGGATCGTCCCAGGGCGGCAGCGGCGTGTCGTACTACGTGGCGGACGTCGGGCATGCGCAGGAGATCGTGTTCACGACCTCGGGCGGATTGGGAGAAGCCGAGGTCGGCGGCCCGGTGATGAGCATCATCCCGAGCACGGGCGCCAACATTATCAAGGGATCGTTCTTCGCCAACATCGCCAACGACTCCATGCAGGGCAGCAACTACACGCAGGCGCTGAAAGACGCCGGGCTCCGCGCACCGCAGCAGCTGATCAAGCTATGGGACGTCAACGGCTCCTTCGGCGGTCCGATCGTCAAGGACCGCCTGTGGTACTACGCCGCCGCGCGCCGCCAGGGGAACGACCGCTACGTGACGGGCATGTATTACAACCAAAACGCCGGCAATCCGAACGCGTGGACCTATCTCGCGGACCTGAACCGGCAGGCGATCAACTCCGGCACCTGGAAGAACGCCAGCATGCGCATGACGCTGCAGCCGACGGCGCGCAACAAGTTCAATCTGTTCTGGGACGAGCAGCGGTTCTGCCTCGACTGCGAGCTTGGCGGCAATCCGACGGCCTCACCCGAAGCGGCCGGGACGACGTGGGGACACCCGACGCGGGTACAGCAGATTACCTGGACCTCGCCCGCTTCGCCGCGCGTGCTGCTCGAAGCCGGCTTCGGCACCTACTTGAGTCACTTCGGCGGACCCGAGCGAACAGACAACCCGCGCGATCTGGTCCGGGTCACCGAGCAGGTCGGCGCCATTCCAGGACTCGTCTACCGCTCGCAGGATGGCGCGAACGCCCATACCGGCAACCACAACTGGCGCGGGTCGATGTCGTATGTCACCGGCCAGCACAACGTGAAGATCGGCTACGCCGGATCGTTCATCTCGTACTGGAACACGCCGTTCACGAACTCGCAGCGTCTCGCCTATCGTTTCAACAACGGCGTCCCCAACCAGCTGACGATGGCGGCGGGCACGTACGATCTCTTCGCGAACGTACAGACGGCCGCGCTGTACGCGCAGGATCAAGCCACCTTCGGCCGCCTGAGCGTTCAGGGCGCGGTGCGATACGACAACTCGAGCAGTCAGTTCCTGGATCAACACCTGGGGCCCGACCGCTGGATTCCCAACGTCGTGCCACTGCCGGCGCAGGACGGCGTCAAAGGCTACAACGACCTGACGCCGCGGATGGGCGCCTCGTACGACCTGCGCGGCAACGGCAAGACCGCTCTCAAGGTGATGCTCGGGAAGTACGTCGAGGCCGCGAGCCACACCGCCGTATACTCGGGCACCAATCCGCTGAACCGCATCGCGACGAGCACGACGCGCGTGTGGACCGACGCCAACCGCAACTTCGCAGCCGACTGCAATCTGCTGAACTCTGCCGCGCAGGACCTGCGCGCCGGCGGCGGCGATTTCTGCGGGGCCATGGCGAGCCCGACTTTCGGCACCGACACGCTGACCAACACCTACGATCCGGCCGTCCTGCAGGGTTGGGACGTCCGGCCGAACAACTGGACGTTCGGCGTCTCGGCGCAGCACGAGCTCATGCCGCGAGTGTCGGTGCTGGGCAGTTACAACCGGCGCTGGTTCCAGAATTTCCTCGCGACCGACAACCTCGCGGTGGCCGCGACCGACTTCAGTCCCTTCAGCGTGACCGCGCCGGCCGATGCGCGGCTGCCCGGCGGCGGCAGCTACGTGGTCTCGGGTTTATACGACGTCAACCCGCAGTTTTTCGGCCAGACGAACAACTACATCACGCGCGCCAGCAACTACGGGAACCAGACCTCGTACTGGCAGGGAGTCGATCTGACCGTCAGCACGCGGCTGGCCGGCGGACTGACGGTGCAGGGAGGCGTCAGCACGGGCCGCGCCGTCACTGATAGCTGTGAGGTGCGGGCGAAGCTGCCGGAAACGAACCCGTTGAACCCGTACTGCCACGTCGCGGACGCGTTCACCACGCAGCTGAAGTGGCTCGGCACCTACACGGTTCCCAAGATCGACGTCCAGTTGAGCGGCACGTTCCAGAGCATTCCCGGCGCGTCACTCGCGGCCAATTACGTCGTGCCGAACGCGGCGATTGTGCCGTCTCTTGGACGCAACCTGTCGGGCAACGCCGCCAATGCCACCGTCAACATCGTCGCGCCGGCGACGCAGTTCGGCGATCGCATCAACCAGCTCGATTTCCGGGCGGGCAAGCTGCTGCGCTTCGGCAAAATGCGCACGCAAGTCAGCCTGGACCTGTATAACGTGTTGAACGTGGATGCGATCCAGACCTACAACCAGACGTTTGTCCCGGGGGGCGCCTGGCTGCTGCCGACGGGCATTCTCGCGGCGCGGTTCGCAAAGATCACCGCCCAGGTCGATTTCTAGGGAGCGGTCTTCCTTTGGGCCGGGACGAGATCGTCCCGGCTGACACATCGCAAAGAGTCGTCTTTCGCCTCCGGATTCCCTGCGTCAAAGCCCAGAAAAATCGAGGCGTGACGCCTGTTCTGCGGGTT
>Ga0105248_10006455_pt1 | contig 12871 bp, 5 predicted proteins | sample KBSS34metaG_FD_81524 | JGI IMG/M metagenome (GOLD analysis project Ga0105248, IMG submission 81524) | Switchgrass rhizosphere microbial communities from Kellogg Biological Station, Michigan, USA - KBS S3-4 metaG | ecosystem: Host-associated > Plants > Roots > Rhizosphere > Soil | place... | reverse complement strand
TCAACCCACGCAAGTCGCTCTCGCGCCACTCATACTCGCCCTGCTCGGCAATCACCTGCAGCGGATATTTCATCCCCGCGCGCTGCTGAAAACTGGTGCGCAAAACTTCGTGCCGCGCCACCACTTGCGACAATGCTTGCCGCAGTCTGCCACGCTCAAGCGCTCCGTCCAGTCGCACCGACACTTGCAGCCCGTAAGCCGCACTCTGTTGTTGCAGCCGCCACACTCGCTGTTGTTGCGGCGATACCTGGTAGCCTTCCATCACTTCCATCACTGTGTTACTCATAGACCCGCGCTCTCTTTACTATTTGCTTTAGTCTGGTTGTGCTTCCGATTCGAGGTAGCTGGTTTTGACCGGGCTGAACTGTCTTAGACTCACCGCTGCTCGTCTGCTGTTCTTCAGCCTGTTGAGTTTGTTCTCTTCGCGTCTTTGCTGTTCCTGTCTCTCTTGTTCCTGCTCTTCGGGTGTCAGCAGTTCAAGATTGTTGAGGCGTGTGTCGGGCTGCGCGAGTGCATTGGCAAGCAGTGTCTGCCACTGGCGCGTCATCCGTTCAATCGTAGCAGGCTCGAACAAATCCGTGCTGTATCGCCATAGCCCCCGCAAACCTTCGTCGGTCTCCATGATCATGAGAATCAAATCGAACTTTGAAGTTGTGTTATCGAAGTCGAGCGAGCTGAGCGATAGGTTAGACAGTTGCAGCGATGAGGCCGGTGCGTTCTGCACCACGAACAGCACTTGAAACAACGGTGTGTGGCTCAGGCTCCGCTCCGGCTGTAATTCCTCCACCAACTTGTCGAAAGGCAAATCCTGGTGTGCATAAGCACCGAGCGTGACCTCTCTGACGCGGTGCAGTAATTCACTGAAAGTCGGATCGCCGCTCAAATCTGTGCGCAGGGCTAACTGGTTCACGAAGAATCCAATCAGGTTCTCCGTTTCCACTCGATTGCGATTCGCGATATCGGTGCCGACGATCAGATCGTTTTGCCCGGTGTACTTCTGCAGTAAGACTTGAAACGATGCGAGCAGAGTCATGAACGGCGTCACGCCTTCTTTCCGGCTCACCTCTTTGAGGTTTTTTGCTAACGACTGCTGAAGCACAAAGTTGTGCGCCTCACCCTCATATCTACGAGCTGCTGTTCGGATCCTGTCAGTCGGCAACTGCAACAGAGGCGGCGCCCCGGCCAACTGCTTGCGCCAGTACTCGAGTTGTTCTGCCAACGCTGCGCCCTGCAACCACTCTCGCTGCCACAAAGCGTAATCCGCATATTGAATCGGCAACTCTGCCAGTGGCGACTTCTGTCCCTGCCGGTACGCTTCATACAGCGCCATCATTTCTCTGACCAGCACTCCTATGGACCAGCCATCGCTAATGATGTGGTGCAGCACCGCCACGAGGACGTGCTCTTCTTCCGCCAGTCGCAGCAACAACACTCGCAACAGCGGTCCGCTCGCCAGTGAAAACGGCATTTGCGCCTGCTCATCCGCCAGCCGCCGCGCTTCTTGCTCACGTTCCTCCAGCGGTGACGCCGACAGATCCACCAGCGGCAGTGACAGTGAACAAGGCTCCTGGATTAGTTGCACCGGTTGCCCGTTTGTGTTTGAGAAGGTCGTGCGCAGCACTTCATGCCGCCGCACAATCTCAGTGAATGTTTGCTCTAAAGCTTCGACGTCGAGTGGCCCGCTTAAACGCACTGCCGCGGTCATGTTGTAGGCTGCGCTCTGCAGCTCCATCTGCTGTAAGAACCATAAGCGTTGCTGTGCGAACGATAGTGGCAGTGAGCCATTGCGCGGCATGGGTTTGATGGGAGTAGACGACACGGATTCGCCCGCCTTCAGCGCTTCAGCCACGCTTCTGGCGACGCCTTCCACCGTGGGCAATTCAAACAGGCGGCGCAGCGGAATTTCGACTTTGAAAATGGCGCGCACGTGCGCGAGCAGTTGTGTCGCCAACAGCGAGTGACCGCCCAATTCGAAGAAGTTGTCTTTAATGCCGATGCGATCAGCACCGAGCACCTCGCACCACAAACCGGCCAGCACTTCTTCCACAGGATTGCGCGGAGCCACACAAGCGGAACGATCTCTAACCTGCGCGGGAGCCGGTAGCGCGCGCCGATCAATCTTGCCGCTGAGCGTACGGGGCAGAGACTCCATTAGTACATAGGCGGTTGGCACCATGTACTCCGGCAGCAGTCCCAACAAGTACTCACGCAGTTGCTTCGCGTCCGTTTCCTCCTCGCTGACCACGTAGGCGCATAGGTACTTGTTCCCGTCCGTACCTTCAAGGTCGACGACGGCCACGTCGCTGATCGCTTCGTATCCGCGTAGCGCCTCCTGAATTTCGTCCAGCTCCACACGTGCACCGCGCACTTTGACCTGGTGATCCTGACGACCGAGGAACTCAAAGTTCCCATCCGCCAGCACGCGTCCGAGGTCGCCCGTTTTGTAGACTAAGTCTTCAAGGCTTTGTCCAAATGGATTTGGGACGAAGACCTCTCCTGTCAACTCGGGACGTTGCCAATAGCCATGTGTTCGATAAGGTGTACGGATATAGATTTCACCCACCGAACCCGGCCTGCACCCGTTTCCTTTGGCATCGACCACGAGGGCCCTTGCACCTTCCATCGGTTTGCCAATTGGAATACGACGCTGCTGACTGTCAGACGCCTGGACCATGTAGAAGAACTTCGTCATGGTCGTCTCGGTTGGACCATACAGATTGATTAACTGCACTCGCTCGCCAAAGACATCCATCCAGCGTCCGACATCCGAAGGCAGCAGCGGCTCGCCGGAGAGCAGGACATAGCGGAGCGCCGCAAACTGGTCGGAACGAAGCCCTGCATTAATAAGTGAGCGAAACAGGGATGGAACGCAGTGAATAAGATTGATTCTCTCTCGATCGATCCAATCAACCAGATTGCGCGAATCGAGAATGACGTCGCGGCTTTCAGGAACACAGATCGTCCCGCCCGTACACAACGGCAGGAAAACATCGCGCAGGAAGGCGTCGAAGGCGGGGCTGGTTAACTGGCTTACGCGCACGCCTGCCTCGATACCGCAGGTCTTTACTTCCCAACGAATGAAATGGTCGATGCCCTTCAGACGTCCGACTATGCCTTTGGGTCTGCCGGTTGAGCCGGAGGTGAAATAGATGTAGCAGGGATCGTCCGGATCTGACGCAACTTGTACTTGAGAATCGTTTTCATAGCAGGCGAAGTCCGTGCGCACGACTAGCGGCGACGAGCACGCAACGGCTGTCGTGCCCCCGTCAAGACATATCGCACTCGACGCGAGGTTTGCACTCCCGGCGATCTGGCAAATTCGTCCGAGGAGTTCGGATTCGGTGAGGAACCAGAGAGGTGACACTTCTTCACACAAGGTCTGGAGTCTCTGGTCCGGTGTCGCCGGATCGAGAGGCACGAAGATGCAGCCGGCTTTGAGGCAGGCAATGATCGCCGTGATGACGTTGACGGGACTGTGTGCCAGGACAGCGACGACCGAGCCTTTAGGAGCGCCTTCACGAATGAGGAAGTTGGCGAGCACGTTGGCGCTATCGCTCAACTCAGAATATGAAACGTGCCGGCCGCGAAATTCGATGGCCGTGAAATCGCCGTAGTCTTCCACCGCGTAAGAAAACAGTTCTTGAATATTTCCGCTCTTCATAAGTTCGTCCTTAACCACGCCAACCTTGTGCGCCCGCAAAGATGTTGTTCAGGTATTCCTGCTGCATCACGTGCTTTTCACGCTCTGGAACTGAGGCGATTTCCAACGTCAGCAGCTTGTGCGCCTGCGTCATGAAAGACTTGAATCCGTCCCGGCTGACGCCCCGGCCGATGAGATAGGGGATGGTCCAAAAGTCGAACGACCACTGCGGCAGCCAGACCGACTCGGTGATGGACAAAAACATGCGATCGATGTGGTCCATCGCTGCCAGACTGTCCATGGTCTTGTGACTCCAGACGAAACCTTCACCGTTGATGTCGTATTTCGCGCGTTCTTTCTGAATCGGCGTGCCCGGCTCGCAGTACCACATTTGCACGCGGTAGTAGTCCGGCTTTTCGGTCCTGATGAAGTCGACTGTCTCTTCGACAGTTTTGTCTGTCTCTCCGGGGAAACCAACGATGAACGAACCGAAAGTCATGATGTTGTGGCGCCGTAGCATTTCAATGCCCTTCGCATACTTCTCGATCGTCGCGGACTTGTTCATGTTCTGCAGAATCGTGGGCGACCCTGACTCGATGCCGAGGAAGACGCCTTTACAGCCGCTCTCAGCCATTAACTCGACGGCTTCTTCGTCCGAGTTGCTGCAACGAAAGTAGGAGTACCAGTCGAACGGATACTTCTTCTTGATCATCAGACGGCAAATTTCCTTGAAACGCGGGAACGGTACGTTGAAGGTATCGTCGATGAAGACGACGTTCTTTACGTCAGAGAGCTCGTACATCGAGTCGAGTTCCCTTTCGATCACATCGAGGCTCGCGAGCGTCAGCGCGCCCGCGCGCGCCGGGTAATTGCAGAACGAGCACTTGAAGGCGCAACTGCGCGCGGTTCGCGTCTGAATCGTCGCGCCCATCTCTTCTTCAGGGAACGTGGTCCAGTTAATGAAATTCTCATCCAGCGAATTATTCTCGGTGACGGTTTTGGTGCGGTGCAGTTTTCCATCCGCGATATAGGCGAGGTTCGGTACGGTGCTCAAATCCCCGCCCTGCTTGATACAGTCGACGATTTGCGCAAGCGTTCCTTCGCCCTGGCCTTCGACGACGTAGATGTCCGCACCCATATCGTCGAGCGCAGCCTTCAGGTCTTCGCCGTGTGAGTTCTTGATGTGGTTCGATACAAGTGGGCCACCAACCACGATTTTCACCTTGCTATTGTGCCGGCGAATAAACTCGACCATCTCGTTGACCGGTAGATTGACGACGTAGAACGTCGTGGTGATGGCAACACACGCGGGGTCTTGTTCAAGATAGGCAACAAGTTTCTCTTTCTCGTATTGAAAGAGATTGACGTATTTCGCGTGGTAGCCTCGCTGGCGCAGGAAGTTCGTCAGGTACACGGCTCCGAGGTTCGGGATATCGCCCGATTTGAATTCGTCCTGCGGGGTCCAGCCGCCGTTGCCGCCTCGCGCCTTGCTCATCGCGAGGTTCATCAATCCCATGTAGTCCAACTTCCGGCCGTTTACGTTGACGAAACTGAACTTCAGATCGCGGTATGCTTCGGTATCCTCACCGTAATTGCTGAGGAAGCTCTCGTAACGCTCGAAAGGAACTTCGTTGTAACCGATGACCACGCAGTCGAGTGGCCCATTATTGTTAATCATTTACTGCTCCTGATTTCTTGATGACGCTGTGGTTTGTTACCTAGCGGTGATTCACACTGGAGGAACTGACGGCGGCTCTACGCAAGAGGCCGTGATATTCGTGAGCCAACGTTTGTCCGATGATGATCAATGGGTCAACGCAGAGAGCGTGTTGGCAGACGCACCCGGGATGCGTGAGATGTTTTGTCAGCAGGTGTATTTCCGTACAACCGGCGATAAATGAAGTCACTTCGTATTTCGCGAGGAGAGATTCGAGAAACGGCATCACCTCGTTTGGGTTCTGATTCTGCTTAAGGCTGTAGATCACCTCGTGAATAGCGTTTTGATCTCTCGCTTCCGGAAGCACGAAGTACTTCCGCAGGGACTTCCATTGCTCGTGCCGCTGAAATATTTCCAGGCGGCGTGTCCCATTCGAGCAAATGAGGAGATGCTTCTTCCGATTGCGCCCGACCGCCTCAAAGATCACATCCAGTAGCGAGCGAACGCGCGCACTCAGGTGCGGTGGCAGGCGCGGCAACAGATGGTGCATCGTGACGCAGCAGATAACGATTTTCGAGGCGCCCATCTCGCACAACTGCTCGAGGGCGGCGATAAGCCTTGCCAATACGATGTCGTCATCACCGCGCAGGAAAGCCTGCGTTCGATCGGGAAAAGCCGGATCGGAGTGCATCACCACCGCGGGTGCGCTCTGTTCGCTCGCACCGATGCTGCATTCATAAATCGTTTTCAGAAACTCGGCGGAGGCCAACGGGCCCAGACCTCCGAGAATACCCAAAAGGTTTGTTCTAACTTCTTCTGTCATAGCTTGCCTGCCTGGTCAGTTGAAATTCGGCATCGAGAATGTGTCCAGAAAAATGCCGAAGGTGAGAACAATCATGAGAAGGTCGCTTTCGAGATGCGGATGCAACTTCACGCCCGGGCGTGAGTATTGTTTCTTGAGCTGCTCGATCAGGTTCTCGTTGAAGTAACCCTGCCGTTTGATTCGCTCGTAAGAGAGAAGGTCGTTAATCCATTCAATGTTCTGTTGCAGCAGATAAGGGCTGCCCGGGGCACGAAACCCGAACTTCTCGCGGTTGATAATCTGCGCCGGGACGAGGTCTTCCGCGACTCTTTTGATGATGTACTTTTCCGTGAAGCCGTTCAGTTTCAACTCCGGCGGGATCGTTCGCGCAAACTCCACCACATCAATATCGAGAAATGGGTAGCGTGCCTCGACGGAGTTGGCGAGCGCCATGCGGTCGCCGTGCTCGGAAAGCAGATGATCCGAAAGACGAAGCTTGAAGTCGAGATAAGACCGCCGATGGATAAAGTGCCTGCCGCGCAAGCGGGCCTTCTGGACCAACGAGAAGTTGAGACATTCAAAATCGTCGAACCGTGTGTTGACCTGTGCTGAGTAAAGAGCACCTTTCACATCGCGCAGCGGGTATTGGTCCACCTCGTAAAAGAAGTCTCGGTCACCCCAGAGCCGCTCCCTCAATTCACCTTCCAGAAGCGTTTCGTAGTTATCCTCTTCCCCGTTTCGCAGACCCAGTTGATCGAAGCGATATCCGACGTAGCCGGCGAAGAGCTCGTCGGCCCCTTCTCCTGCCAGCACCACTTTGATTCCGGACGCCTTCGCACTGGCGGAAAGCGCAAGCGAACAGGTGTTGAAAGTTTCTTTGACCGGGCATTCGCAGTGATAAATCATGTCGCGCAGTCTCTCGGAGATTTGCGACCAGTCGAACGCGATTTCGTGGTGGTACGACTGCACGTGATCAGCCATCATCCGCTGATAGATTGACTCGCATATCTCTTTATCCGCGAAGCTGATCGAAAACGACTGGCGCTCTTCGCCGTTGGATACCTGCCGGATAAGCGCCGCGATCAGTGACGAATCCATGCCCCCGCTCAGGTAAAAACCGACTGGCACGTCCGCCTGCAAGCGATACTTAACCGCCTGTTCGAGCCGGCCTTTCAAACCGTCGACGTAATAACTTTCAGGCTTGTCGTAATCGAGTTCTCCGGCCAACGGATAATCAAGGTCCCAATACTCGCGCACGCTGATGTCCCCATTTTTGACCGAGATAAAATGCCCATTCGGCAAACTCTCGATGCCCTTGAACATCGTGCGCGGGCTGACTACGCCGGGAAACGACAGGATTTGATCGAGTCCCGTGAGATCTACCTCGCGGACGACGAGAGGATGTTCGAGGATGGCCTTGATTTCGGAGGCGAAGATCAGGGTGCCGTTACTAATCGTGTAGAAAAGCGGGTTGATGCCGACATGATCTCTGGCTAAGAAGAGAGAGCGATCTCTTTTATCGTAAATCACGAAGGCGAATTGCCCGTTGAGCTTGTTTAAGAATCCTTTCCCTTCTTCTTCATACAGGTGAAGGAGCACTTCGACGTCGCTCTGGGTGCGAAAGACATGTCCTTTCTGTTCCAGCTCGTCTCTCAATGAACGGTGGTTATAGATTTCGCCGTTGCACATCAGGACGATGGAATTGTCTTCGTTGCAGATCGGCTGATCGCCTCCGGCAAGATCGATGATTGAGAGACGACGAAAGCCGAGGCCGATGGAGCCGTCAACAAAGAAACCTTCCGCATCCGGTCCCCTGTGGATCAGTGTGCTCGACATCCGACGCAAGAGCTCTCGATCCGCGGGACGCTCATACCTTAAGTCTGTATATCCGACAAAACCGCACATTGTTTTTGATCAACTTCGCACTGAGCTCTAAGCGATGTCGTCGATGAACGCACGCAGACTGTTCGCGTAGGCATTGTTGAGGAACTGCGCCGATTGGACCACGCGCACCATATCCAGATATCGCAGGCTTTCCATGATTGCTTCATAGTCGTCGAGGAAATCGATCAAGCAGGCGATTTCATCAACTCCAATATCTGTTAGTGTGGAAACAAACTCCTGGCAACTCTCAGGCGTCCCCATCAACGCTGCTTCACGGAAGTAACGCTCGAAAGTGAGATCGAGCAACTCCTCCATCACGTCTGGTGGTATGTCGTGCGGTTGAATTTTGTGTCCGCCGCTGATGACGCCGCCGCTCATCGCCGCCTGCTCTTCGAGACTGATAGCCGACCTTAGATATTCGCGGAACGGCGTCCGCACTTTCGCCTTTACGCTTTCAATATCCGTTCCGACGAAGGTGTGCAGCATCAGCGAGACTTTACCGGCGTCAGGGTCGAAGCCGTTTTGCATGCGTGCTTCGCGGTAACGTTGAATCTTCAGCTCGAGCGTCGGTAGGTCCTGACCGATAAGGTGCGTAAGAACGTTGGCCCCGGCAGCACCCGCGCTCGCGAATGTCTCGGCGTTGCCCGAAGACGTGATCCAGACCGGCAGCTCCTTCTGCACCGGCTGCGGATAAATCGCGACCTCAACATCCCTGTCGCCGCTCGTCTTTCGCACGACGCGTTCGCCCTTCCATAGACGTTTGAGCGTGTCTAACTGTTCGTACATGATCGGGTGGCGCTGCGGGTAACGCTCTGGGAAAAACACGAAGTCGTTGATGTTCCAACCGGAGCCAAACGATATTGCCGCGCGGCCGTCCGACAAGTTATCCACCACTGCCCATTCTTCCGCGATTCGTACAACATCATGCAAAGGCGACACGAGGCTGCCCGCACGTAGCTGCAAACGGTTGGTAACCATTGCCAGTGCGGCATTGGTGACTGCCGGATTTGGAAAGAGTCCGCCGAATTTGTGGAAATGCCGCTCGGGAGTCCAGACGCAGCAAAACTCATGCTCGTCAGCAAACTTCGCCGCCTCAATCAACAACTTGTATTTATTACCGTCGAGATTTTGGTCTGCGCTGAAAAAGAACATGAGTCCGAATTCCATAGTTATTCCTCCTACGGTCCAAAAGGCCGTGTGGTACTGCCTGATTAAATTGCGAGAGAGTTTTTGTGTGGGCTCGAAGTTGCTATTGAAAATCGTCGTTGAAGGCGCCGATCAACTGTCTGTCTTCTTCTATCGTCAGCACTGAGAAGCATTCTGCGCTTGCGTCCGGCTCACTCGTCATGACTTCCAGAACGTTTTGCCAGTCCGCAATCATTCGCGTAATGGTGGTTTCGTTGAACAGTTCGACGTTGTACTCGAGCGCACCGACGATTGCGCCTTCGTCCTCGTTGATGAAGAGTGTCATATCGAATCTCGAGACTTCGCTCGCGAGGCTGAACGGCGTCAGTCGGAGACCGGGCAGCTCGAGCGCTTCGAATGGGGTATTGCGCAGAATGAACATCGTTTGTAAAAGCGGCGCGCGGCTCGGGTCACGCCGGATGGATAAACTCTCCAACACCTTTTCCAACGGCAATCCCTGATAGGCGTATGCCTCGAGCGTCACTTGACGCACTCGTCTGAGTAGCTCGCGAAAGCTTGGCCCACCTGATAGATCTGTGTGCAGTGGCAAGACGTTGGCAAAGCATCCGATTAGTGACTCGGTTTCGAGACGCGTGCGATTTGATATATCCGTCCCCACCACGATGTTTTCCTGACCGCTATACGTGTGGAGCAACACGTAGTAAGCCGTCAGCAGCGTCATGAACAGCGTTACGCCTTCGCTCCGGCTAAACTCTCTGACGCGCAGCGACAAGTCTTCCGAGAGCCTGAACGGCAGCGTCTCGCCCCAGTAACGCTGGACCAGCGGACGAGCACGATCAGTCGGCAGCTCCAACGCCTCCGGCACACCCGCGAGTCTCTTCTTCCAATAAGAGAGTTGCTCGTCCAGAACTTCTTCACTCAACCTTTGTCTCTCCCACGCAGCGTAATCAGCGTACTGTATGGGCAACTCCTCGAGTGGCGAAGATTGGCCCTCATGATACGCCGTATAGAGAGCAGCGATTTCTCTGACCAGCACACCCATAGACCAACCGTCGCTCACGATGTGATGCATCACTGCCGCCAGCACGTGCTCGTCTTCGGCGAGCCGCAACAATGAGATTTTTATCAGTGGCCCGGTCGAGAGAGACATGGGCTCTCGTGACTGGGCATCCGCGAAACGGCGAGCTTCGGCATCTCGTTGGTCTGCCGGTAACTGTGAGAGGTCTGTGATCGGTAACGTCAGCGGCGCGGGGTCATGAATGAGTTGGAAAGGCTGGCCATTCGACTCTGGGAAAGCGGTGCGCAGCGCCTCGTGGCGGCGGATGATCTCCGTGAATGTCTGCTCTAACGCTCCAATGTCGAGTTGGCCCTTGAAGCGCATGGCGACGGGAACGTTGTAAGCGGCGCTCTCCGGCTCCAACTGCTGCAGGAACCAAAAGCGATGCTGCGCAAACGAAACCGGCAACAGACCTTCGTGCGACACCGGAACAAGCGGTCGGACTTCCGCACCCGCTCCAGCCGCCAGTTGTTGCTCGATGGCGGCCGCCAGTCCCGCTACGGTAGGAGACTCGAAGAACGCGCGTAGCCGCAATTCGATTCCGAACGCTTGCCTGACGCGCGAGGCGACTTGCGTCGCCAGCAACGAGTGTCCACCTATTTCGAAGAAATCATCTCTCGAGCCGACTCGCGGAGTGCCCAGGACCGCTGTCCAAATTCCTGCCACTATCTCTTCGATCGGTGTGCGTGCCGGCTCGTAGTCTGCGTTGCTGCCTTCCTCGACACCCGAAGGGGCAGGCAGCGCCAGCCGATCAACTTTCCCGTTGGACATGAGCGGCAATTCATTCAATTCGACAAAGATTGAAGGAATCATGTAAGCGGGCAAACGTTCCTTTAAAAACGCGCGCCACTCACCCGAGCGACTCTCGCCTGACGGTGCGTCGTTGACTACGTATGCAACCAACCGTCTGTCTCCGGCTTCCGTTTCCGTAATCACTACCACGCAACCGCGCACGCTTTCATGGCTCGCCAGAGCAGCCTCAATCTCTCCTAACTCGATGCGATAGCCACGCAGTTTCACCTGATGATCGGCCCTGCCGACAAACTCTATTTCGCCATCGCTGCGCCAGCGTGCGAGGTCTCCTGTGCGATAAAGGCGTGCTCCAATGTTTGCGCTAAACGGGTTGGGAACGAACCGCTCGGCTGTTAATTCCGGACGATTGAAATAGCCACGCGCCAGGCCCGCGCCGCCAATATAGACTTCGCCCACGACACCGAATGGAACAGGCTCTAACCGTTCGTCGAGCAGGTGGATTTGTACGTTTGCAAGCGGGCGACCAATTGTTGGTCTGTCGGTGTAGTCAGTGATGTGGCCGCCCGTTGAGTTCACCGTGCATTCGGTAGGTCCATAGACATTAAAGAATTTCGATCTGTCCGCGGTCCCGAGTACTTGCCACATCTCCTTATCAATTGCTTCTCCACCGACCAGAAACAGCGAAGGTCTTGCTTGTCCTTCCTGCAACAGCCCGGCTGCCAGCAACATGCCAAGTTGTGATGGAGTGCAATCCAGCACTTCGATTGAGTGTTGCGCCAGGTAATTTAGTAAAGCTTCTCCATCAGCGCGGATGGCTTGCGGCACGATGAATAGAGTGTGGCCCCGCGTGAGTAGCAGAAGTTGCTGTATCGAAGCATCGAACGATAGCGGCGCATTCAGGCTGGCTCGGAGCGGCTTGTTCTCATGCTGCGAATAGACGAGGTCGCTCAATCCCTTCAGCAGATTGATCGGAGAGCGATGCTGGACCATCACTCCTTTTGGCTGGCCCGTGGAACCGGAAGTGTAGATGATGTAAGCGAGATTATCCGGAGCTGCCCCACTCTCCAGGTGTTCTCCACTCTCAATTGCGATTTGCTCCCACTCTTTATCAATCCGTATCAAATGCCTTAACCGGCTCGCCTGCGCAGGCACACGTTCGACGAGTAAATCCTGTGTGAGCAACACCTCGATCCCTGCATCTTCCAACATGAATGCCAGCCGTTGCGCCGGATGCTCCGGGTCGAGAGGAACGTAAGCAGCACCCGCCTTCAACACCGCGAGGACTGCCACCACCATCTCCGCACTCCGCTCCATCAGCACGCCAACGCGGCTCTCCGGTCCAACACCCAATCGCTTTAAATATCTTGCCGCACGGTTTGCCTTCTCATTCAACTCCCCGTAACTCAATGACCCCGATTCGCTCTCGACCGCCGTGACTTTCGGTCGACGCAGCGCTTCATCCTCCACCAACTCGTGCAAACAGCGTCCGGTCTCATACTCTCTGCTCGTCTCGTTCCACTGCTCGATCACATGCTTACGCTCGGCCTCGTCCAGCAACCTGATCTCCGACAGTCCCTGCTCGCTGTCGCGCACAACTTCCTCGAGCACGCGCTGGTAATGCCACGCGAGGCGCTGCATGGATTCACTGTCATAAAGATCCGTGTTGTAGGAAAGTGTCCCCGTCAATTGTCCTTCGATATCGTCTATCGACAGCGTGAGATCGAACTTGGCGGTCGAGTGCTCAGCTTTAATCGGTTCCAGCGTCAGCCCGCCGAGCCGCAGCGGATCGCTCTGCGTCGCGTTGTAACTAAACATGATCTGGAAGAGCGGGGTGTGGCTGAGACTTCTGCTGGGCTGCAAGTCATCTACCAGCCGCTCAAACGGCACGTCCTGATGCGCATACGCTGCCAGCGTCACTTCCCGCACCTGCCG
>Ga0105248_10006453_pt1 | contig 12873 bp, 11 predicted proteins | sample KBSS34metaG_FD_81524 | JGI IMG/M metagenome (GOLD analysis project Ga0105248, IMG submission 81524) | Switchgrass rhizosphere microbial communities from Kellogg Biological Station, Michigan, USA - KBS S3-4 metaG | ecosystem: Host-associated > Plants > Roots > Rhizosphere > Soil | place... | reverse complement strand
CGGCGTGTTCGGCAGCCGCTTCGGCCAGGGCGGCTGGACCACCGACTATCCGGGCGCCGACAACAATTTCTCGATTCGCCTGGGGGAGCTCACGCGCATCCCGGTCAAGTTCGATGTGAACCGACAGCCGCACCACGTCGTCGTCAACCTCGACGATCCCGTGCTGTACCGCTGTCCCATGCTGTTCATGGAAAACGTCGAGCGGCTCCATTTCTCCGAGTCGGAGGTCATCAGCCTCAGAGACTACCTGACGAAGGGCGGATTTCTGTGGGTCGACGACTTCTGGGGGAGCGCCGCCTGGGAAAACTGGGAGCGCGAGTTCTCGCGCGTGCTGTCGCCCGGTGAGTTCCCGATCTTCGATGTGCCGATTTCTCATCAAATCATGCACGCGGTGTACGACGTCGACGCGTTCCTGCAGGTGTCCGCGATTTCTTTCTGGTATCGCAGCGGCGGCGGGGTGTCGGAGCGGGGCAACGACAGCGCGGAAGTTCATTACCGGGGCGTTCAGGATTCGCGCGGGCGGCTGATGGCGTTCATGACCCACAACACGGACGTCGCCGACACCTGGGAGCGCGAGGGAGAAAACAAGGAGTACTTCAACTTGTTTTCCCCGCGCGGTTATGCCATCGGCGTGAACGTCGTCGTGTACGCGCTGACGCATTAGTCCGGAGACATCCTTCCTGCCGGGGCTTTTCCCGCCCGGCATCGCGGATTAATCCCCACTCAACGGTTTATCTCCCATCTTTATTTCAATTTCCTCAAGAATCCGTTGCCTATAAGGCAAATCGGTCTGGCATGACGGTTGCGGCATCGTCGACTGTTCCTTATTCGCGGGGGTCAGTCATGGTATCGATGCTGTTTGACGGTCTGTTCATCATTGCTCTTGTGGCGCCGCCGTTGGCCGTTGGCCTCGGAGTGCTCATGTTGTTGCTGCCTGCAGGGATGGAGCGGCCGGCAAGCGTGCGCCGCGACATGCCGGCACACGCGTAGAGAAGAGGGAGGCAGCATATGTCTCGCGAAATAGTGACCGGAGGAGAGGCGGCTTCGCTCGCGGTTGCCCTGCCGTTCGAAGATCTGGCGGCAGTTCCACGGGATGACAGCATTCAACTGGACTCGTGTCCCCAGTTCCAGTGGATCCTCATGAGGACTCGCAGGAGCGTGTATGACCTCATCGTTCTGTCCGGTAAAGCCGGCGAAGTGATGATCCGCGGAGGCTCCTTCTTTCCCGAATTCCAACTTGCGACGATTGTGGGCTCGACCCTCGGCGGCAGCGCCGTGAAGTTGGGGAGCATTTGCGCCGGTTGCCACCTCGAGCTCCACGTCGACGGGAAGTCCTTCGTCACGTCACGAATCGAGACGGTTTCGCTCGGTCTTCCGCACGCTGCGTGACCGTTACCGGCTCCAGCTTTGTAGCGCGCGGATGTAGTTCGCGCGCTCGAAGGACGCCGGATCCTTGGTCTGTTCGAGGCTCACACGGCCCCGGACGTCGTCCAGGCTCGTCATCTTGTGCCACTCCATCCAGTGCTCGAGGCCCATGCGCATCGCTGACATGTACGTCGGGCCGTGGCGCAGGAGCGCCGAGACCATCTGCACGGCATCGGCGCCTGCGAGCAACGCTTTGATGCCGTCGTTCGGCACGGCGACTCCGCCCGTGACGCCGAGCGACGGCCGGACCCGGCCATGAAGGATCGCCAACCACCGCAGCCTCAGTAACAGCTCGGCGCTCGTCGAGAGATCGACCTGGGGTGACGGGCGCATGGTCTTGATGTCGATGTCGGGCTGATAGAAACGATTGAACAGCACGAGTCCGTCGGCGCCGGCCAGATCCAGCTGGCGGGCGAGATTGCCAAACGACGCGAAAAAGGGCGACAGCTTCACGGCGACCGGAATCTTCAGCGTGCCCTTCACTTCCTTCACGATGTCGACGATCTGATGTTCGACCGCCAGCCCCGCCACGTCGAGGTCGGTGACGACCTCATATAAGTTCAATTCGAGGGCATCCGCGCCGGCCTGCTCGATGAGGCGGGAGAAGCTGAGCCATGATTCCGCCGACGTGCCGTTGAGGGATCCGATCACCGGAATCCTCACCGCCGCCTTTGCCTGACTGATGTGCGCGGCGTATTCCTGCGGGCCCAGGGGGTACTCGCCTGCGGCTGGAAATTCGGCGAGCGCGGCCGCGAACTCCTGGTCGAGCGGATCGCGGTGACGGATGTGCCCTCGCGACGCCAGCGTGATCTGCTCCTCGAACAGGGAGTGGAGGACGACGGCGGCACAGCCGGCATCCTCGAGCCTCTTGATCGAGTCGACGTGATACCCGAATGGCGATGCCCCCGCGATGAATGGATGCGGCAGGCGCAAGCCGAGATACGAGGTTGTGGTGTTCATACATCACCCGGGCCCGGTCAACGGAGGAATACGTCGGGACCTACGACACGACGGCTGCAATCACCGCGCCCGCCACATACGCCGTCGCAGCCACGATCGCACCAAGCGACAGCATTTCCAGTCCCGCGATCCACCAGCGATCGACGGTCACCATCGTTCGAGCCGCGCCCACGGCAAACAGCGCCACGAACGTCGAGACGATCGACCAGGAGAATTCCTCCTCACGGAACTCCGGCAGCACATAGGGAACGAGCGGCAGGGAGCCGGCGACCACGAACGCGGCGAACGTCGCGAGGGCGTGCCTCAACGGACGTGCCTCCTCTTCGGGCAGGTTCTGCGCCGCGCGCGCGCTCTCGTGCGACCGGATGGCCAGGAAGTTTCCGACGGCCATCGACAGCCCGTCCGCCGCGATGTTCGCGGCGCCCACGATCAACACCGCGGAATGCGACAGCGCGCCACCGGCGACGCCCGCGACCACGGCGAACGTCGTGATGATGCCGTCGTTGGCGCCGTAGACGAGATCCCCGATGTAATGGCGCGCGATGCCGACGGCGTCGTGCGGTTCAACGTGAATCGACACTCGCGCCACAGATGCTCCTGTCTACTTGACCTGGATCGACTCGATGAAATTGACGATGTTCTCGATCCGGATCCGGACGCGCGCGTCAGACGGATCCAGCGCGCTGAAGATGGGACCCCACACCGGCATGTCGCTCGGCCCGTGGGTCGGCAGCTTGTTCGAGACGCCGGTCACGAACGCGATGACGTCGGCGCGGGGAAACGTACCGCCAGCGCGCTTGGTCAGGAGCGTGAGATCCGGCGGTCGCGTCTTGAGCGACGGGCCGACGGGGCCGTCGCCCTTCCCGCCGGCGCCGTGGCATGTCGCGCAGTAGAACATGAACGAATCCTCGCCGGTCATCGATTCGATGACGAGACGCGGCGGCGCGCCCTGTCTGGAGCTTTGACCGGCGGACGCCATCGCGACGCCGATGGTGAAGAGACAGACGATGGCGGCCGTGAATTTCATCGGAGACCCCTTACGCGGTTGCCCGAAGGCGGTCGCGCGTCAATTGGCGACGGTCCACGGCCCGATCCGGCATCAGCAGGATCGGGGTGAAAGCGTGGCGCAGCACGCCGGAAGCGATCGAACCCGCACGCGATCCGAACCATCCGGGGCCCTTTCGACGATGCATCACCACGAGGCCGATTCTTCCTTCAGCGGCAGCCGCGGCAATTTCGTCCGCCGGCCTGCCGGTGGCCACCTGTATTTCCGTATTGATGCCCGGGCCGACGGTCCGTTCCAACGCCTCGAGCTGGTGGCGGGCGCTCGTCGTCTGCATGCGCCAATGGGCGGAGAGGTCGGCTCGAAACCACGGCGGTGCCTGGACGGGAGGCACGACGTGGATGAGGACGAGACCCGTGCCAAGCCCGCGCGCGATCTCCTCCGCATCCTTGATGTCTCGCGTCGATTCGCGGCGCAGGTCCACCGGCACCATGATCGCCGTCCCCGGCCACCGCCTTCCCGGTGTGTGCCCGTTCGTCGCGATCGACGGCGTCGGCGGGACCGCGAGCACCGGCAGCGAACTGCGACGGAGCATCCGTTCCGTGGTGGATCCGAGCAGCACTTTCTCCACGCCGCTCAGACCATGCGTGCCCATCACGATGAGGTCGCATCGCAACCGCTTTGCGGCCGCTGCAATCATTCGAGTGGCGTCACCGGTATCGACCGAGCAGCGGATGATGATCCCCTTCGTGCCCGCGGGAAGGGCCCTGGCAACGAACAGGCGCAGCTCGTCGAGTGCGACTTTCGCATAGTCCTGGTCGGCAAACGCCACTGCCGCGGCAGTGGCGAGCAGCGGATCGTTCACGTGCAGGACATGAAGCCGGCCAGCCGATCGCCTCGCAATGATCGCCGCATACTTCAGAGCCACCGCTGAATGCGCTGAGAAGTCGACGGGGCAGAGAATCGATCGGAACCGGCCGCGTGGATTGAAGGATCGTGTCTTCGGCATGCCAGACGCATTCGCAACGGGTATGCCGGAAATGTCCGGTCGACGATCGCGCAATTTCAACGGGTTGCCGGTATACAGCGACCCGGGCGCGCGAAAGCGTGCCGGGAAACCGTCGATGTCTGCCGGAAATCCGTCACCGGACAACGCGTCTCCGTGGCATGCGCAGAGGGTCGACTCGGTCATCGAGCGGCTCGAGACCTTTTCTACCGGCCTGTCCGACGAAGAGGCTGAGCGCAGACTGGGACGATTCGGTCCTAACCTCTTGCCGCCGCCTCAGCGCGCCTCTGCATTCCGTGTGCTCATGGATCAGCTCAGGAGCATCGTGGTCGTGCTCCTGATCGCCGCGACTGCCGTGTCCCTCGCGCTGCGGGATATCCCGGAAGCGGCCGCGATCGGGGCGGTCCTCGTCATCAACACTCTGATCGGTTTTGCGATGGAGCTTCGCGCCCGCCGCGCCATGGAGGCCATTCTCGGGCTCGACGTGCCAATCGCATCCGTGCTTCGCGCAGGGCACCTTCGGACCATTCCCGCGGAAGGTCTGGTCCCGGGCGACGTCGTCGAACTGGGCGCGGGCCAAAAGGTGCCTGCCGATGTCCGGCTCGTCGAGACGACCGATCTGAGAATGAACGAGGCGACGCTGACGGGCGAATCGCTCCCGGTGTCGAAGACGGCACGTACGATTCTTCAGAATGAGACGGCCCTCGCGGATCGCGTCAACATGGCCTACAGAGGCACGACGGTCGCGGCCGGCCTTGGCCGCGGCGTCGTGATCGCGACTGGAGCGCACACCGAAGTTGGTCGTATCGGTGTGCTCGTTGGCGACGTCGATGTCGAGCCGACTCCGCTTGAACGGCGGCTCGACGCGCTCGGCCGGCGTCTTGTCTGGCTGACTCTCGCGATCGCGGCAATCGTGGCCGCGCTCGGCGCGTGGCAGGGCGCCTCGCTCGCCCTGATGCTGCAGACGGGTATCGCGCTGGCCGTCGCCGCCGTGCCGGAAGCGTTGCCGGCGGTCGCAACCATCGCGCTGGCAGTGGGCATGAGACGAATGGCGGCGCGCCACGCGCTCGTACGCCGGCTCGCCGCTGTTGAATCCCTGGGGTCGACGACGGTGGTCTGCACGGACAAGACGCGGACGCTGACCTCCGGCGAGATGGCGGTCGTCTGTGTCCTGGTGGCGGGACGTCGCGTCGAGTTGCCACACGAGGCCAGCCCGCTCGTGCCGCACGACGATGCCCTCACATGCGTGATGGAGTCAGCCGTCCTGGCGAGCCGGCCGCAGCCGGCACCTGATGGCGGCCTGGCGGCCATCGGCCGCGATCCTGTGGATGCCGCAATCCTGACGGCGGCAAGTCGCCTTGGTGTCGAGCGCTCGGAACTGGTGGAGCGCCGTCCAGGCCGCGGGCTCGTGCCCTTTTCGAGCGAACGGAAATTGATGGCCGCGTTTCACGACGTGGATGGTGTCCTCGTGGCCTATGCGAAGGGCGCGCCTGGACACATTCTGGCGCTGTGCGCGTACGCGATGACGGCAGCCGGCACACGGCCACTGGATGATGAGGCGCGCAAAAGAATCCTCGCCGCCAACGACGAGCTCGCGCGAACCGGACTGCGCGTGCTGGCGGTCGCATTCGGCCAGACAGACGCGCCCTCGGAACCCGGGTTGCGCGGGCTGACGTTCGCCGGATTCGTCGGCTTCGCCGATCCGCCCGCCCCCGGTGTGAAGGACACGATCGCGCGACTGCGCAGGGCGGGACTTCGCACCGTGATGCTGACGGGCGATCAGCGGCTCACGGCGGAAGCCATCGGCCGCGAGCTCGGCGTTCTCGGTGCGGCGGAACGAGTCGTCGAGGGGCGGGCGCTCGACGCGATGACGAGCGAGGAGCTCGAGATGACCGTCGCGGATGCCGCTGCATTCAGCCGCATCACCCCTGAACACAAGCTGCGAATTGTGACCGCGCTTCAGGCGCGCGGAGAGATCGTGGCGATGCTCGGCGACGGCGTGAACGATGCCCCCGCGCTGAGGAAGGCAGACGTCGGAGTGGCGATGGGAATCCGCGGCACGGACGTGGCGAAGCAGGCCGCCGCCATCGTGCTCGTCGACGATCGGCTCGAAACGATTGCCGCAGCCGTCGAAGAGGGACGCGTGATCTTCGACAACATCCGGAAATTCGTCTTCTATCTGTTCAGCTGCAATGTGGCCGAAGTCCTGGTCCTGCTCATCGCGAGCCTGGCGGCGTTGCCGCCGCCATTGGCTCCGCTGCAGCTTCTGTGGCTCAACATGGTGACCGACACGTTCCCGGCGCTGGCGCTTGCGATGGAGCCCGGCGATCCCACGGTGATGACGCGGCCGCCGCGAGCTCCTCAAGAGGCGATTCTATCCAAGCTGTTCCTGAGGGACGTCTTCGGGTATGCCGCCCTCATCACGGCGTCGACGCTCGGCGCCTACCTCTGGGCGCTCGGGGCCTCGCCGGCGCAGGCGCCGACGATCGCGTTCATGACGCTGGCACTGGCGCAAGTCGCCCACCTGGGCAACGCGCGCAGCGCCGAAGCGGTGCTTCGCCCCGCACGCGTCGTTGCGAACCCGTATGCGCTCGCCGGCGCATGTATCTCGGTCGGTCTGCAAGTTGCGACGGCTTTGATTGTGCCGCTCGCCGACATGTTGCATGTAACGCCGCTCGGCAGTCGCGACTGGATCGTGATTGGAGCCGCGTCGGCGGTGCCGGCGGTCGTGGGACAGATGCTCAAGCATGTTCAGGTGCGGAAGACTACACGCTGAGGCCAAAAAATGATCGGGGGTGAAGAATGGTGCGCAAGCTCTTGCTCGTCTGTGGTGTCTTCTCGTCGCTGCTCTACGTCGCCATGGCCGTGTTCATCGCGAGGCAGTGGGAGGGCTACAGCTCCGCCTCGCAAACGATAAGCGAACTGTCCGCGATCGGCGCGCCGACGAGATCGTTATGGGTCTTGTCGGCCGCGCTCTACACCGTTCTCGTGACCGTCTTCGGATGGGGCGTCTGGAGATCGGCCGGGCGAAATCGCGCCCTGCGCATCGTGGGAGGCCTGATTGTCGCCTACGGTACCCTCGGCCTCGTCTGGCCGTTTGCTCCGATGCACCTTCGTGAAGCGCTCGCAGCGGGCGGAGGCACGCTGAGCGATACCATGCACCTCGTTCTGGCAGGTGTGACGGTTCCTCTCATGCTGCTCGCCATTGGTTTCGGAGCAACGGCATTTGGGAAGCGGTTCCGCCTCTACTCCATCGCGAGCCTTGCGATCCTGGCCGCGTTTGGCGCGTTGACGTTCGTGGACGCGCCCTGGATCGCCGCCAATCTACCGACGCCGTGGATAGGAGTCTGGGAGCGCATCAACATCAGCGTCTTCCTGCTCTGGGTAGTGCTGCTGGCCATTACGCTCTTGCGCGTCCGAGACAGCGCGGCCGTGACCGGTCGGCACGATAGGTTCGCCGCATGACGAAGCCGTGAAAAAACACGCGGTTGCCGGCGGAAAGTCCGCGTCGGCGATCCGGTAGACCGGCAAGGCTGCCTTGAAACGAGGCTTTTCGAGCACATCGGATGGCCGACAACTTGCTCTCTTGCCGGCGGAGGGAGATCCATGGGGTATTTTCAACGACTGATGTTCGCGTCGATGCTGCTTGCGCTCCTTGTCGGCCTGCCCGGCCACGTCAACGGGCTGCAGGTGTCGGTTCGGGCCCAGGATCCGCATCACCCTGATCAGGGATTCGCGTCCGACGCGGTCACGCCCGAGCCGCACGAGCGCATGATGAGCCAGCACATGATGCGGATGATGAGCGAAATGCAGACGGCCGACGCGAAGCTGGACGCGCTCGTTCAGGCGATGAATGCCGCGAAGGGAGCGGAGAAAACCGATGCGATCGCGGCTGTCGTGACTGCGCTGATCGAGGGGCATCGTTCGATGCACGCGTCGATGGCCACGATGATGAAGATGATGGACATGACGGGCGCGACGAGGACGAATCCATCGGGCAGCACGGAACACGACCACTCGAAGCCTTAGGGCAGTGGCGTCAGCGCGGGCGTCGCCGTCAGCCGGCTGTCGGGGTGCCTGACCCGGATCCGTGCGTCCACGATGCGGCATCCCTTGCCTGGAGCGAGCGCGATCACCGGATTGAGGTCGAGCTCGAAAATCTCCGGCACCTCTTCGGCCAGACGCGAGACCCGAAGCAGAATATCGCGCAACGCCTCCATGTCGGCCGGGGCATGTCCCCGATGTCCCTTGAGCAGCGGCAGGCCCCGGATCTCGTGCAACAGATCGTCCGCATCGTGATCGGTCAGTGGCGCCACACGGAACCGCACGTCTCCGAAGACTTCGACGTTGATGCCGCCGATGCCGAAGGCGACGAGCGGTCCAAACACGGGATCGTGGGCGATGCCGACGATCGTTTCGACCCCGCCGCTGATCATCGGCTGAACCACGATCCCGTCGATTCCATCCGCACCCACGGCCTGTGCGCCGCGCGCCATGATGTCGGCAAAGGCTTCTCGAACGGCCTGCGGCGTCGTCAGGTCCAGGCGCACAGCGCCGAGCTCGGTCTTGTGCGGCACCTTGGTCGATGCCAGCTTGGCGACGACGGGAAAGCCGATAACCGACGCGAATGCCTCGGCGTCGTCCGCCGTCCTCGCCAGGCTCCGGACGGCTGCCGGCATCGCGAAGGCGTGAAGCACGGCCCACGTCTCTGTGTCCGTCAACCATGTGTCGCCGCGTTCGGCGAGCGCATTGCGGCAGATCGCCCGTGCCTCGTCGAGGTGGATGTCATCGAATCCCCAGAAGAGTCCGGCCGGCCGTCGCCGCCAGGCGGCGTAGGCGGCCACTTTGCCGAGTGCCCGCACGGCATTTTCTGGAAACGTGTAGGTGGGAATCCGTTCGGCGCCGGCGCACAGGGAGACCCGGCCATGCCCATCGGCCATGACACACGCGAGAACCGGCTTGTCCGCCGCCGCCCGCGCTCCCGCGATGCCGTCCTGAATCGCCGACACGATCTGATCGGAACACGATGGATCGATCGGCGTGAAGAGGATGATCAGCGCGTCAATGTCGGTCGACGTCAACACCGCTTCGATCGCGGCGCGATACTCGGTGGGGCCGGCCGAGGCCACCATGTCGACAGGATTTGCGACGCACGCCGTCAGAGGCAGAAACGAGCGCAGGCGTGCCCGTGTGCCCGACGAAAACTCGGGCACCGCCAGGCCGGCGGCCTCGCAGGCGTCAACCGCGAGAATGCCCGGCCCCCCTGCGTTCGTCACGATGCCGACGCGGAAACCAGCCGGGAGCGGCTGGGCATCCAGCAGGGCGGCGATATCGAACATCTCGTCGATCGTCTCCGCGCGGATCACGCCGGACTGATGGAACAGCGCGTCGACGGCGGCATCGCTCGCCGCGAGGGCGGCGCTGTGGCTGCCGGCGGCGCGCGAGCCCGCGCGCGTGCGTCCCGCCTTCAAGGCCACGATCGGTGTGCTCCGCGCGACACGCCGGGCGATGCGGCAAAACCGGCGCGGATTGCCGAACGACTCGAGATAAAGAAGGATGACCCTCGTCTCGGGATCGTCTTCCCAGTACTCGAGCAGGTCGTTCCCGGAGACATCCGCCTTGTTCCCGACGCTCACGAACGTCGAAAGGCCCACGTGCCGTTCGGCTGCGAGCCCGAGGATCGCGATCCCGAGCGCCCCGCTCTGGGATGAGAGCGCGACGCGCCCGGCCGGGGGGAAAATCGGCGAGAACGACGCGTTCAACCGCACGGCCGGGTTCATGTTCAGCAGGCCCATGCAGTTGGGGCCGACCATGCGCATCCCGTACGCGCGCGCTTTTTCGACGAGCGCCTCCTGCCGCGCTCGTCCTTCGGCGCCGATTTCCGCGTATCCGGCCGTGATGACGACCAGCGACTTCACGCCTGCCGCGGCGCAATCATCCACGGCCTGCAGGACGCCCTCCTGTGGCACGGCGATGACGGCGAGATCGACCCCTGGCGGTAAATCGCGCGCGGAGCGAAACGCCGGCAGGCCGCCGATTTCCGCCGCGTGCGGATGGACCGGATAGACCGGGCCGGCGAACGCTCCTGATGTCAGAGCACGGAGAATCCGGCCGCCTATCTTGCCTGGCTCGCGCGATGCCCCGATCACGGCCACGGCGCGCGGCACGAGCATCGGACGAAGAGACTCCGCCGTTGCCTGTCGGCGGCGCCGCTCCGCGGAGACGACGCCGTCGGCGGATGGCGCCAGCGACAGCTGCACTTCCACCGTGCCTGCCGCCGACCGGGACCGGACTTCGAATCCAGAATCGCGGAAGACCTCCCGCATGGCGGCGTTCCCGTCGAGCGTGGTCGCATGGAATCGCTCGAAACCGTGGGCAGCGGCGCGGGCGGCCAGGCGCTCGAGGAGAAGGGTGCCGATTCCTTTGCCCTGAAAGCGATCGTCGACGGCGAACGCGACTTCCGCCGCGGTATCGGTGAGCCCGATATACGTCGCCACGGCGATGATGCGGACCTCGCCGTCCACGTGGCGGCACGCCACGAGGGTGAGCGCGTGGTCGTCTTCGAACGATTCGGCAAAGCGATCGACGATTGCCTGCGGTGGTTCGCCGGCGGCAAAGAACCGGTTCCGCCGCGAACCGGGCGTGAGATCGTGGAAGAAACGGCGCAGCGCGTCCCTGTCTTGCGCGCTCGCGGCGCGGACAGTCGCCGTCGTGCCGTCGCGAAGCACGAGGCGCGAGGCGTCCAGGTCGTCGGTCGCCGGCGGCGGTGACGGGATCGTACGCACGGCTCAGGCCTTCGCGACCGCGACGAGGGCGTCGGGCACGACGAACTCGCGCTCGGGATGCCTTACCGTCAGCACCGGGCAGGGCGCGGTGCGGAGAACGCGCTCGGCCACGCTGCCCATCAGCAGGTGGTCGAATCCGCGCCGTCCGTGCGTGCCCACCACGATCAGATCGATGTCACGTGTCCGCGCGTATTCGACGATCGTCTCGGCCGGAGAGAGCGACGTGACGACGACCGGCCTTGCGCGTAACAGCTGCCGGTCTTCCACGGTGACGACCGAGTCCAGGCGTTCACGCGCGTTCTCCTCCATCTGGACCTGGATGCCTGGAAGCACCGCCATCGAAAGTTCACTGGCGTACCGGACCGCCACGTCATCAACGACGTGCAGCACATGCAGGACCGCGTTGTAGCTGCGTGCCAGATCACGGCCGTACGCCAAGGCGGCGTCGGACGCGTTGCCGAAGTCGGTGGCAACAAGAATATTTCTGAGAAGGATCATGACGCACCTCGGCATTCCGGGGAGCAGGCGGCGTGCCAACAAACTGCCGGATTTCCGGCAGCATCCCTGACGCTCCCGCGGCACCGCCTTTGCCTCTGCGTTCACCAGGAGTGATTCCCATGCGGGCGAAGCAGACGATGAAGGCCGTCGTGTTCAAAGGAAAAGATCAGATCGCCGTCGAGGAGGTTCCGAAACCCGTCGCACGCGCGGGCGAGGCGGTCATTCGCATCACCACCACCACGATTTGCGGAACCGACGTTCACATCGTGCGGGGCGAGTATCCCGTCAAGCCGGGACTCGTGCTCGGACACGAACCGGTCGGCGTCATCGAGGATCTCGGCGCCGGGCTCGATGAAATCTATCAGGTCGGCCAGCGCGTCATCGTGGGTGCCATCACACCGTGCGGCCAGTGCTTCTACTGCCTGAACGGCGTGCATTCGCAATGCGGGGGCGCGCTCGGCGGCTGGCGCTTCGGCAATACCATCAACGGCGCGTGGGCCGAGTACCTGCTGGTGCCCGACGCGCGCGCGAACCTCGCCCCGATTCCACGCGAGCTCGCCGATGAAGACGTGATGCTATGCCCCGATATCTTCTCGACCGGCCTCGGCGGCGCCGAGAGCGGCAACATCAGGGTGGGCGATTCAGTGGCGATCTTTGCGCAAGGCCCGATCGGGCTGTGCGCCACGCTCGGGGCGAAGCTGATGGGCGCGTCGCTCGTCATCGGCATCGACTCGGTGGCCCCGCGGCTCGAAATGGCCGGGCGCTTCGGCGCCAACGTCACGCTGAATATCAACGACGGCGATCCTGTGCCGGCAATCAAGCGGCTCACGGAGGGACGTGGCGTGGACGTCGCGATCGAAGCTCTCGGCCGCCAGGAAACGTTCGAGAGCGCACTGCGGGCGGTGCGGCCCGGCGGCACGCTGTCGAGCCTCGGGGTGTACTCGGGAAAGCTCGTGGCCCCCTATGAAGCATTGCACGCGGGCCTGGGCGATCAGAAGATCGTGACGACGCTGTGCCCTGGGGGCAAGGAGCGGATGCGGCGCCTCATGGCGATGATCGCGAACCACCGCGTCGACCTGACCTCGCTCGTGACGCACCGCTTCGCACTCGACGACATCCATGAAGCGCTCGACCTCTTCAGCCATCAGCGTGATGGCGTGCTGAAAGTGGCGCTGTATCCCGACGCGGCGCGGGCG
>Ga0105248_10006448_pt1 | contig 12876 bp, 10 predicted proteins | sample KBSS34metaG_FD_81524 | JGI IMG/M metagenome (GOLD analysis project Ga0105248, IMG submission 81524) | Switchgrass rhizosphere microbial communities from Kellogg Biological Station, Michigan, USA - KBS S3-4 metaG | ecosystem: Host-associated > Plants > Roots > Rhizosphere > Soil | place... | reverse complement strand
CTTCTACTTCCTCGAGATGAACACCCGGCTTCAGGTCGAGCATCCGGTGACCGAGGAAGTCACTGGGCTCGATCTCGTCGAGCAGATGATTCGCGTCGCCGCGGGCGAGCGGCTCGGCTTCGGTCAGGACGATGTGAAGCTGAACGGCTGGTCAATCGAGACGCGGGTCTATGCCGAGGATCCCTATCGCGGCTTCCTGCCGAGCACGGGCCGGCTGGCACGCTATGTCCCGCCGGCGGCGACGCGCGACGATGGCGGTGTGACCCGTGTCGACGACGGCGTGATCGAAGGCAGCGAGATCTCGATGTTCTACGATCCGATGATCGCCAAGCTGATCACCTGGGCGCCGACGCGCGAGGGGGCGGCAGACGCACAGGTCGCCGCGCTCGACCGGTTCCGCATCGACGGGATCGGCCACAATGTCGATTTCCTGTCGGCGCTCCTGCAACATCCGCGTTTCCGCGATGGCCGGCTGACTACCGGCTTTATCGCTGAGGAATATCCCGAGGGCTTTCATGGCGCGCCGGCCTCGCGCGATTTGAGGCGCAAGCTCGCGGCCGTCGCGGCGTTTGTCGACGTCGAGCGCACGCGGCGCGCGCTCACGATCAACGGGCAGTTGAACGGTGCGCCCACCCCTTCTGGCAAGCGTGTCGTCACGATTGACGGCGAGGCGATTGCGCTCTCGGTCGCTCGAGACGCGAGGGGCGACAATTTCGTCAACTTTGGCGAGGGCGAGCCGGTCGGCTTTGCCTTGCGCAGCGACTGGCGACTGGGCGAGCTGACTCTCGAGGCCCGCATCGATGACGAGCTGTTCGCGGTCGGTATCGAACGCCGTGGCCAAAAGTGGCGCTTGACCTGTCGCGGTGCATCGCATCTGGTGACAGTCTATCCAGAGTGGGTCGCCGAACTCGCGCACCACATGCTCGAGAAGGTGCCGCCCGACACGAGCAAATTCCTGCTCGCACCGATGCCGGGGTTGCTCACCAAATTATATGTCGCGCCGGGCGACAAGATATCTGCAGGGCAGCCGCTTGCGGTGGTCGAGGCGATGAAAATGGAGAATATCCTTCGTGCCGAACGGCCTGGCTTGGTCAAGGAAGCGCATTTCGCGCCCGGCGACAGCCTCGCGGTCGACGCGGTGATTCTCGAATTTGCCTGAGCATTTCCGAAGCCCTCACGCCAGGTGAGGGTCAAGCGTCATCCGGCGACCGGAAGCCGCAACGCCCCGTCGGGTTCATATTCGACCGGCGACCAGGCGAGCACGGCGTCGAGCGTCAGCACGCCATAGAGATGGGGAAACAGCGCGCCGCCGCGCGATTCCTCCCATTTGATCTGCTCGGCGATCGCTTCGAGGTCGACCGCGACCAGCCACAATTCTTGTTGGCCTGCGAAATGCTTCTCGAGCGTTCCCAGTAGCTGATCGGCGGTGGAAAGGTGGATATAGCCGTCGGTCAGATCCACCGGCGCGCCGGCGAAGCATTTGTCGTGCTCGAGCACCGTCATCTGTTCGCTGGTCAGGATTTTGTATGCGACTGCGTCGGCCATGCGCCACTCCCAAAGCTACGCGACGTCTAGGCGCAACCGCTTCGCTTCGGAAGCCGCGTTCGGGTTCAGAGATCGGTCGACTTGCTCGCTGCCGCGCAGGTGTGGCGCATCCGCTGTTGCCACTGCGCCTGCGCGTTGCCCTTACGCCCCGCGCGGAGCGACCGAACGATCTGCTTCAATTCATAGCAGCGCTCGCCGCCCGTTCGTGGCGGCGCGAACCGATAGCGCGCGATCTGCGCCCGGGCGCTGGCGATGCTCGAGCTGATATCCGCGGGCGAGGGTTGGGTTCGCACCTGGCCCATCACTTGCGAATGCATGAACAATGCTGCGGATATAACCGCGGAAAGCAAAATCAGGGGTCTCATCGATAACGCCAACCGGATTGGTGACCGAAGGTTCCCTTTCCCGCGCGCGCGACAGGCCGTTCAATTCCGACGGCGATATGAAGTTTCGCTTACCGGCGCGCGACTGATCGATTTTCTCGCTTGCAGCAATTAGATCGTATCGTTTCTCGATCCGCGCTTTCGCGCCTAGCGTGCATTCCGGGCGGATGAGAGGAGATCATCATGGACGCACCGACCTTGGACGCACCTTCGAGCGGCCCGCTGAGCGATCCGGCCAAGGAGCCGGAAGCGCTGCGCACGCTGCTCGGCCGGACCAACCGCGACTGGTGGCCGAACCAGCTTTCGATCGACATCCTGCATCAGAACGGCCTGACCGGTAATCCGATGGGCGACGACTTTGATTATGCCAAGGAATTCAAGTCGCTCGATTATGCCCAGCTCAAGGCCGATCTGACCGCGCTGATGACCGACAGCCAGCCATGGTGGCCGGCCGATTATGGCCATTATGGTCCGTTCTTCATCCGTATGGCGTGGCACAGCGCGGGCACTTATCGCACCGGCGACGGGCGCGGCGGAGCCTCGTCGGGCACCCAGCGTTTCGCGCCGCTCAACAGCTGGCCGGACAACGCCAATCTCGACAAGGCGCGCCGGCTGCTGTGGCCGATCAAGCAGAAATACGGCCGCAAGCTCAGCTGGGCGGACCTGATGATCCTCGCGGGCAATGTCGCGATCGAATCGATGGGCGGCCCGACGTTCGGCTTCGGCGGCGGCCGTGCCGACGTGTGGGAGCCCGAGAAGGACATCTATTGGGGCACCGAGGAGGAATGGCTCGGCGCGACGCGTATCGATGAGGAATCGGGCAGGGCGCTGGAGAACCCACTCGCTGCGATTCAGATGGGTCTGATCTACGTCAATCCGCAGGGGCCGGGCGGCAAACCCGACCCGATGCAATCGGCCCGCGATATCCGTGAGACCTTCGCGCGCATGGCGATGAACGACGAGGAGACCGTAGCACTCACTGCCGGCGGACACACGTTCGGCAAATGCCATGGCGCGGGTGACGCCGCGAAAGTGGGCGCGGACCCCGAAGGCGCGGACATCGCGCAGCAGGGCCTTGGCTGGCAGAGCGGGCATGAGAGCGGGATGGGCGATCACACGATCACCAGCGGGCTCGAAGGCGCGTGGACGCCCACGCCGATCCAATGGTCGATGAACTATTTCCGCATGCTGCTCGAATATGACTATGAGCTGGTGAAGAGCCCCGCGGGGGCGGTGCAATGGCAGCCTAAGAACCAGAAGCCCGAAGACATGGCGCCGGGTGCGCACAGCCCCAGCCGCCGCCTGCCGACGATGATGACCACCGCCGACATGGCGTTCAAGACCGACCCCAAATATCGCGAGATCGCCGAGCGCTTCTACAAGAACCCGGACCAGTTCGCAGATGCCTTTGCCCGTGCCTGGTTCAAGCTCACGCATCGCGACATGGGTCCGAAGGTTCGCTACCTCGGGCCCGAAGTGCCGGCGGAAGACCTGATCTGGCAAGATCCGCTCCCCGCGGCGCAGGGCCCCGCAATCGACGACGGCGACGTCGCGAGCCTCAAGGCGAAGATCCTGGCGTCGGGGCTCAGCGTCGCCGAGCTCGTGTCGACCGCCTGGGCTTCGGCATCGACGTTCCGCGGGTCGGACAAACGCGGCGGCGCGAACGGCGCGCGCATCCGCCTCGCGCCGCAAAAGGACTGGAAGGTCAACCAGCCGGCGCAGCTCGCGAAAGTGCTCGGCGTCCTCGAAGGCATCAAGTCCGAATTCGATGCCGGCGGCAAGACGGTGAGCCTTGCCGACCTGATCGTGCTCGCGGGCTCGGCGGCAGTAGAGAAGGCGGCGCAGGACGGCGGCCATGCGGTCACCGTGCCGTTCACGGCGGGCCGTACCGACGCGTCGCAGGAACAGACCGATGCCGCGAGCTTCGAGCCGCTCGAGCCCAAGGCCGACGGCTTCCGCAACTATCTGTCGGTTCGCTTCAGCGTGCCGACCGAGGAGTTGCTGGTCGATCGCGCACAGCTGCTCGGGCTGAGCGCGCCGGAGATGACCGCGCTGGTCGGCGGACTGCGCGTGCTCGGGGCGAACTACGACGGCTCGAAGCACGGCGTGTTCACCGATCGGCCGGGGCAGCTGACAAACGACTTCTTCGTCAACCTGCTCGACATGGGCACGGCGTGGAAGGAAGTCGACGCCACGGGCGACGAGGAGTTTGTCGGCACCGATCGCCACAGCGGTGCGGAGAAATGGCGAGGGACGCGCACCGACCTCGTGTTCGGGTCGAACTCGCAGCTCCGCGCGCTGTCGGAAGTCTATGCTTCGAGCGATGCCGGCGGGCAGTTCGTCGACGACTTCGTCAAGGCGTGGGTCAAGGTGATGAACGCCGACCGGTTCGACCTCGCGGCCTGATCCGCGTCGAAGTGCTGGTGCTGCATGGGCTCTCCCGGCCGCGGTCGGGGGAGTCCGTGTCCCTCTGCGTGCGGAACCGGTCTCAGCGTGGTGCGCCGCGGCTTCTCAATTCTGACCGGGCGCCATATGCAGTTCGATACGATGGAGACCGATGCCGATCGACCGCAGGCACGCGTTGAGCGAAAAATCCTCCTGTTCCTCGTTGCGCCGATCGCGCTGATCACCTTCGCCAATTCGCTCGACCGAGTGAACATAAGCTATGCCGGCAGCGCCATGTCGGCCGAGCTCGGCTTGTCGCCCGCGCAGTTCGGCACAGGCGTGAGCATGTTCTTCCTGGCCTATCTGCTGTTCCAATATCCGCACGTCCGATTGCTGCGCGCATGGGGTATCAAGCCCTGGATCCTGGTTTCGATGCTGATGTGGGGATGTTCGGGGCTTTTGATGTCCCAGGTGCATAGCGCAGCTGGATTTTATCTCGCGCGCTTCCTGCTTGGAATGGCGGAGGCGGGGTTCGCGCCGGGCATGACGTGGCTAATCTCGCAATGGACGCCGCCCTCGCTTCGCGGCCGCGCGCTGGCTGGCGCACTGGTTGCGGTGCCGCTCTCGATGGTTCTCGGGGGGCCGTTGTGCGGCTGGCTACTGGGTGTCGATAATGGCTGGGGGCTCCCCGCCTGGCGGTTCCTGTTCCTGATGCTGGCCATCCCGAATTTCGTGCTCGCGCTCGCCGCGGCAATCTACCTGGTGGATCGCCCCGCGCAGGCGCGCTGGCTCGATCCACGCGAAAAGGCGTGGCTGGCGGCCGAATCCGGGAGGTCCAACACGCCGGTGCCCGACTCCAGCGCACATCGGCAGATCGCGCGCGATCCTTGGCTCTGGCGCTGCAGCATCGCCTGGTTGCTTATAATGACCGGCTCCTATGCTCTGGTGTTCTGGTTGCCGCAGCTGGTACGCGCGCTCACCCCCGGTTCGAGCGAAATCGCCATCGGCTCGTTGAGCGCGCTGCCACTGCTTGGCCTCGCACTGGGGCTGGTGATCAACGGACATCGTTCCGACCGCAAAGGCGAGCGCCTGTTGCATGTAGCCATTCCAGGCTCGGTCGCGGGAATGGCAATGATTGTCGCGGCGGCGTTGCCGAGTGGCTGGCTGGTGCTGGCACTCTTGACGATCGCCGGATTCGGCATCGGCGCGGCGCAAGGCGTGTTCTGGACCATCCCCGCCGCCGCCCGGCTCGGCGGCGATACGGTGCCCGCCGGCGCAATCGCGCTAATCAGCATGTTCGGCACTGCGGGCGGCATCATCGGCCCTTATCTAACTGGCTTTCTCGTCGGCAGGACCGGGGGCTACTCGCTCGCGATCGGCGTGTTGGCTTCGCTGCTGGTGCTCGCGGCGGGAATCATCGGCACCGATCGCCGTGGACGCGCGGCGCCCACGGCCGGGCGCTCCGGTTAGGCAGAGCGACGCACCAGGTCGCTGGCCTTTTCGGCGATCATGACCGTTGGCGCGTGCGTATTGCCTCGCACGATCGTCGGCATGACCGAAGCGTCCGCCACGCGCAGCCCCTCTACTCCTTTGACGCGCAGCATGTCGTCGACCACACTACCCATCGCGCAGGTGCTGGTCGGATGGCCGGCGCTGATCAGCGATGCACGCAGCCACGCGTCGATCGCAGCGTCGTCCTGGGCAGCGAAGCCGGGGGCGATCTCGACTTCTGCCAGTTCGGCCGCCGGTCCAGTGGACATGAAGCGGCGGGTGAAGCGGAAAGCTGCTCGCAACCGCTGCTTGTCGGCATCGGCGCTCATGAAATTGAACTGGACTTGTGGGAGCGCCAACGGGTCGGCCGATCGCAGCGTGACCTCGCCGCGGCTCTCCGGATCGAGCAGGATCGCGCCACAGGAAAATTGCGGCACCGGTGGCTTGCGCCAGAACGGGAACCAGATTCGGGCGTCATAGCCGCTGTGCACGATCTGGAATTGAATATCGGGCCGCGCCTGTTCGTCGCCTGAGCGGACAAAGCCCTGGATCGACATCGGGCTTTGGCTCAGTGGCCCCGTGCCGAACACGCGCCATCGCAGAAAGGCGAGCGCCAGCCGGTCGAGTCGCAGGTCGTCGTTGAAGGCGATTGGCACGGCAGACTTCCAGATCGCCATGGCGATGGGATGATCCTGCAGATTCCCACCCACGCCGGGTAGATCGACCAGCGCAGCAATGCCATGCCGCGCCAGCTGTTCGGCCGGGCCGATCCCGGAAAGCATCAGCAGATGCGGGCTGTTGAGCGCGCCTGCGCTCACGATCACTTCGCCGCGGCAATCGATCCGACCGCGCCGGCCGTGCCGCTGCAATTCGATACCGCGCGCCCGCTTTTGTTCGAAGAGGATTCGCAGGACGGTCGTGTCGGGCAGTAGCAACAAGTTCGGCCGGTGCCGCACCGGGTCGATGAACGCCCGCATCGTGCTCGCCCGGCGACCGGCCCGGATCGTGCAATCCGGCATGCCGAACCCCTCGGGACTGGCAATGTTGAAGTCGGGACACTCCGGATACCCGAGGCGTTTTGCCGTCTCCAGGAACGCCGGATAGAGCGTCGGGTCGGGCCGCATCGGCGAAACTGTCATCTCGCCCGACGCGCCATGCTCAACGCTCTCACCGCGCCAGTTGGCCTCCGGCCGGCGGAAATAGGGGAGAACATCGTCATATCCCCAGCCGATATGCCCGGCGTCACGCCAGCCGTCGTAATCGGCCGCGGCGGCACGGATATACATGGTCCCGTTGATCGACGACGATCCGCCCAGCAGCTTGCCGCGCGGGATCGGCTGGCGTCGTCCGTCGAGATTGGGATCGGGTGAAGCCTCGTAGCCCCAGGTGAAACGCGGGTCCGCCGCAGCTTGCATCCAGGTCAAGGGCATGTCGATCAGCGGGTGGCGAGCCTCACCGCCAGCCTCGATCAGGCAGACCGATATCGCCGGGTCCTCACTCAACCGGCTCGCCAGCACGCATCCGGCGCTGCCTGCTCCGATCACGATATAATCGAACGTCGTTTCCATCGCCGCGTTGTAGCGTACGAACCTCGGGCGCCAAGCCAGGGGCCGCCTTCTCGTCATGCCAGCTTGGGGCTGCTAACCAGCCTGCGGGCCGGCACGTGCCGACCAAAGCCGGAGAAAGCGCCTTGCAAGCACCTGCACTCGAACTGGCGTTCCATGTCCGACTCGACTTCGGCGACGGGCCGAGGCTGCGCTTTCGCCCTGCGTTCAGGAACCTCACGCGCGGTTTCGTCGCGCTGCTCGGCGGCGAGGTCAGCGGCCCGCGCCTCACGGGTCGCGTGGTGCCGGCCTCGGGCGGCGATTGGCCGTCTATCTGGGACAGCGGGCTGATCGAGTTCGAGGCACATTACATGCTCGAGGCAAGTGACGGCACGCCAATCTATATTCACAATCGAGGCATCGCCTATTCGACTCCCGAGGCGATGGCGCGAGTCGAGGCGGGTGAGGCCGCCCGGCCAGAAGACACCTATTGCCGCATCACACCGCGGTTCGAGGCGCCCGAGGGTCCGCACGACTGGCTCAACCGCACCATCTTTGTCGGCGCGGCCGAGCGGCGCGGCGCTTCGACCTTCTTCGACTATTATGCGGTGAGTTGAGAATGTCCGACCCTCTCGATCTGATCGACCAGCTCGCGATCCGTGACGTGATCTCGCGCTATGCCTGGGCATTGGACACCGGCGACGTGGAAGCGTTGGTCGCGTGCTTCTGCAGCGACGGCGCGCTCGTGTGGGACGCGTTCGAAACGCTCGACCGCTGGCAAGGACACACAGCGCTGCGCCATTTTGCCTGTTTCTTCCGCGACCTTCCTTCCTCCGCCGGGCGGCAGCATCACGTCACCAACACGCTGATCACGCCGAGCGACGACGGCGCGCGGGCTAAATCCTATGTCGCGGTCGCGCTGCGCCAGGGCGATGGGCCGCACCTGCTCCACGTAATGGGCTATTACGAAGACCGGTTCCGCCGCGAACGGGGAGAATGGCGGATCGCCGAGCGGACAATTCGCGACTGGTCGGGGCCGGTACTAAAGAACTTCGCAGGGCAGACCGGTGAACGCGTCGCGCGACCGCGACCCGCGCCGCTGCAGGGGCTCCTCTACCCGCCCGAGATCGGTTGAGCGCTCGTTTCGGAGTACGTCCACGTACCGCAATGCCCGCTTCCACGCATTTTCCAAAAAGTTTCCGAGCAACAGCGACGCCAGCGTGATCGACTTGCCGATGGGCCGGTTCAAAACGTCGAGGTAGTCGCGCCACCGTCGATGACCAGGCTCTGGCCCGTAGTATAGTTGGCGAATTCGCTGCAGAACATCGCGACGAATGCGCCGACGTCGTCGGAATCGCCGAAACGCCCGGCCGCAATGCGCCACTCCTTGACGAATTCGGCAACCTCCTCGTGATAGCTGGTGCCCTTGGCCAGTGCCCGAGCGTTGAACTGCTCTTCGACGGTCGCGGTGTGATGCATGCCCGGTAGCAGGTTGTTGATCACGACATTGTCCCGCGCGACAATTTTGGAGACGGCGACCGTGTAGTTGACCAGGGCGGCACGCGTCGCCCCCGACAACGCGCGTATCTCGGCAGGATATTTGGCCGCAACCGTCGCGATGTTGACCACGCGGCCCCATTTGCGGGCGACCATTCCATCGAGCACGCGCCGCATGAACTCGACCGGGGACAGCAAGGAGATCTCGATAGCGTCGCGCCATTGCGCGTCGCTGATCGCGCGATAGTCGGGCGTCATCGGTGGCGGCGCGCAGGTGCCGACGAGGATGTCCGGCTCGGGGCAAGCGGCCAATATGCGCTCACGCCCCTCGTCGCTGGCATGGTCGGCGCAGATCGGTACGACCTTGGCGCCGGTTTGCCGAGCGATCTCCTCGCACGCGCGCAGTAGCCGCTCCTCTCCGCGTGCCGACACGAAGAGGTCGACGCCTTCGCGTGCGAGCGCCATCGCCGCGGCCTTGCCCATGCCCGCGCTGCCGCCGTTGACGATCGCCTTGCGTCCGCTGATCCCCAGGTCCATGCCCCATCCTCCGTCCGTACCGTGCGGTTTGCGGCACCTTGTTGCGAGGGAATCCGGTCGGCACAAGGGGCGGGCGGTCGCTCGATAGCTGGTTGCCTAGTGTATGCCGATCAAAGGGGTAGAAGGGGCCATGCGGTTGGTTGCGCATGCAACCCCGATCTCCGCTTTCAGGATAATGGCCTTGGCCGGGTCGCGTTGCTGGTCGCCGGCGATCGCTAGCCGGTCCCGCCTCGCTCGACCGGCACGATCTCGACATGGTCGAGCCGGGCGTTGCGAATCATGCCCAGTGTGACAGCTTTCCCGATCCGATCGCCTCCGAGCACGCGGACCAGCTGATCGGTACCCGTGATCGGCACCCCTTCCAGGCTGAGGATGATGTCGCCCGCGCGCATGCCGCTCCGCTCGGCAGGACCGTCCGGCTCGGTCTGGCTCACTCGGATCGCACGCGGACCGGCGCGCGTCGCAAGCGCGAGCCGGCGCGGGAGTTCGATCGTCTGCGCGGCGATCCCGAGATGCGCGCGTCGGACGCGGCCATGGACGATCAGTTCCCCGAGCACGAACAGCGCGGTATTGCTCGATACGGCGAAGCAAAGACCTTGCGCGCCGCCGATGATCGCCGTGTTGACGCCGATCACTTCGCCGTTGCTCGCCACCAGCGGACCGCCCGAATTGCCGGGATTGAGCGCCGCGTCGGTCTGGATGACGTCCTCGATCAGCCGGCCGGCCTGGCCGCGCAGCGATCGACCGAGCGCCGAGACCACGCCGGCGGTCACGGTTGCGTCGAACCCCAGCGGGTTGCCGATCGCGACAACCAGCTGTCCGCGCTTCAGCAGGCGCGAATCGCCCAAGGTCGCCACCGGTGCGTGTTGCGGCACTTCGGCGCGAAGGAGCGCCAGATCGGTGTCGGGATCCTCGCCGATGACGATAGCCGTGGTCTCCTGGCCGTCATGAAGCGAAAGCCGCAACGCCTTGTCGCCGGCCACGACATGCGCGTTGGTCAGCACCAGGCCGTCGTGCGCGATCACGAAGCCCGATCCCGTCCCGCCGCCACTGGCACGTCGGTTCTCGACTCGAACCACGGCGGGCCCGACCGTTTCCGCAACGTGCATCACTGCTCGCGAATAGGCGTCGTGCAGGTCTGCCTCGGCGCTATCGAATTGTCTGAGCGGCTCGAGCATCACCGGTTCGCCTTCATAGATGGATGACCCCGCGCCGCGCGGCGTGCGCGACGGCGTCGGTGCGGCCGGTCGCATCGAGCTTGTCGATGACCCGACCGACGTGGAATTTTGCCGTATCGAGCGCGATGCCGAGCCGTCGCGCGATTTCCTTGTTCGAGAGCCCCTCGGCCAGCAGCGCCACCACTTCACGCTCGCGCGCGGTCAGGATCGTCTTGTCCGCGTCGGCGCTGACTCCGGAAAGCAACAGCTCGGCGGGCTCGCCGCTTCGTGCGAGGCGCACGCCCGCGACCGGTCCCAGCACCTCCGCCACGCGCTTGGCGAGCGCCGGATCGTCGATGCGCAGGGCAATGACCAGCGGCGGCGCATCGCTCATCCGCGCGGCCGCGTTCCGATGGTGATGCTGATTTCGACATCCTGCCCGGCGCGCCGCAGCGTCAGTGCAATCGACCGGCCGATCGACGCATGGTCGAGCGAGCGCACCAGGCGATGGACCGAGCGAACCGGCGCTCCGTCCCAGTGCACGATGATGTCGCCCTGCAGAATGCCGGCGGCAGCGCCCGGACCATCCGAATCGACGCTCATCACGATCGCGCCATGGCCACCGCCGGAGACCTCGACTTCGTTGAGCCCGAGACCGACATAGCCACGCGGAATGCCTCCGTGCTCGAGCAGCAGCGGGGCGATGCGCTCGATCGTCGCCGACGGAATGACCAACGTGCGCCCACGGGGTCCGCGGACCGCCATGCCGATCGCGCGTCCGTCGGCGTCGAGCGCCAGCCCGCCTTCTGCGCGACGGCGAAGTCGGACATCGAGCTCGATGCGCGCGTCGATCCGTCCGCCACGCATCGACCGCCAGGCCGGCCCAACCGCGATCGCGCTGGCCAAGGTGACGAGCGGCGCGCTCTCCGCAGCGGCAGCGACCAGGACGAGCGCACCTGCGTGCGGCGGATCCTGCGAAAATGTCGCGGGAGTGGTCGCGACGCCCTCGACAGCGAGCAGCGCAATATCGGTCGAAGCGTCCCGGCCCACGACGGTGACGCGGTGCTGCGCGCCGTCGGAAAATTCGACGAGCACTTCGCCTTCGTCGGCAAGTGTCTCATCCGCAGTGACGATCAGCCCTTCGCGCCAGACGAATCCGCTCGCGAGCGATCGTCGCGACGCGACTTCGACGATGCTCGGGGCCGCGGCGGCTGCGACGTCGACGATCGCCGAAGACAATTGGCTAAGCAGGGTAGGGCCGGCCATGAAGTTTCTCCTCGGCACCCAATCTGGGCGTCGCGATCGCGCTGCGCCACTGCCCGGTACGGTAGGTCGGTGCGTCGCGCCGGGATGTCCGCTCGCTTCGCGGCGGCGATATCTTCGTCGCAAATTGGTCGCCTTCGTCGCGACAGTGCTGACGAGGCCGCGATTGAATCGCAACGCGCGGGGCGGAAACGAACACCCCGGAAGGCGAACTCCCCGTGAAACGCAGGTTGGATCCGTTCATCGCGCTCGTGATTGCGAGCTTCTGCATCACGGCGGCGCTGGTCGGCCCCCTGATGACGTTCGCCCAGGCTTGAGCCGGCGCGGCGCAGTTCCAAATTTACTGCGGCGCGGCAGCTTCTATAAGGCTGGCTGCGAACAGGGGAAGCGGCCGTAACAGCGCCGCCGAAAGGAAAACGGTGGCCGAACAGAAGAGGCGAGGACCGCCTCGCGGACCGAGCTTGGGGCCGCTGCTCAAGCCGTATCGCGGCTGGATCGTGCTGCTGATCGTGCTGACCGTGGCGGGCAACGGCATCGGGCTGCTCGTACCGCAAGTAATCGCGCGCGCGATCGACGCGTTCACTGCGGGCAAGCTCGACCTCACCGCCGCGCTGATCGAAATGGCCGCGCTCACGCTCGGCACCTTCGTGTTCGGCAATCTCCAAAGCGTGGTGCAGACCATCGCGTCCGAACGCGTCGCGCGCGACCTGCGCGCGCGGCTGGCGGACGTGATCTCGCGCCAGACTTATGCGTCGGTCGAGGCGATGAATCCGGCCAAGTTGCTGACCAATCTCACGTCCGACGTCGATGCGATCAAGGCCTTCGTCGCGCAGGCGATGGCGCAGCTGATCGCGGCGATCTTCACGATCATCGCGGCGAGTGCGCTGCTGCTGTGGGTCAACTGGCGGCTCGCGCTGGTGGTGCTGACGATTCTCCCGTTGATCGGTCTGACCTTCTTCACGGTGCTGCGCCGAGTGCGGAAACTGTTCGGCGAAGTGCAGGGCACGGTCGACCAGCTCAATCGCGTGCTCAACGAGAATATCGTCGGCGCGGCGCTGGTGCGCCTGCTGGACG
>Ga0105248_10006446_pt1 | contig 12878 bp, 12 predicted proteins | sample KBSS34metaG_FD_81524 | JGI IMG/M metagenome (GOLD analysis project Ga0105248, IMG submission 81524) | Switchgrass rhizosphere microbial communities from Kellogg Biological Station, Michigan, USA - KBS S3-4 metaG | ecosystem: Host-associated > Plants > Roots > Rhizosphere > Soil | place... | reverse complement strand
CGATCAGTTACGGCCTGGCGGTGGACACTTCCGGTTCGCTCCGCTCGCAGTTGCAGAGCGTCATCGACGCCGGCAAGACCATCATCAACGCTAACAAACCGGGCGACGAGACTTTTCTCGTGCGCTTCATCAGCAGCGACAAGATTGAAACTGTTCAGGATTTCACGGCGAGTAAAGAGCTGTTGACGGACGGTCTCGACAGCTTCTACGTCGAAGGCGGACAGACCGCGATCATCGACGCGGTTTATCTCTCGGCCGAACACGTTTCCGAGTACCGGCGCGGCGATGACGGCGATCGCCGGCGACGCGCGCTAATCGTGATCACCGACGGTGAGGATCGCAACAGCTTCTACAAACAGGAACAACTCTTTGCGCGTCTGCGCGAAGAGGACGTTCAGATCTTCGTTATCGGTTTCGTCAACGAGCTCGACAAAGAAGCCGGTTTGATTCGCAAGAGCCCGCGCGAGAAAGCGGTGCAGCTAATCAACAAGCTGGCGACGGAGACTGGCGGACGCGCGTTCTTCCCGGAATCGCTTTCTGACCTGCCGCAAATTGCCAACGAGATCATTCGCGATCTGCGCACGCAGTATGTGATTGCCTACAACCCGACCAACAAAACTCAGGACGGAACATACCGCGCGATCAGGGTGACGGTGGACCAGCCGACGAGTGGTGAAAAGCGAATTGCGTTAACGCGAAACGGACGGCTGGCGCGAAAAGAAGGTCAGGGCGGCACTCCCAAACCACCGGCAGTGCGGTTGCCCGCCACCTCCGGCACCCGCAAACCCTAAGCACCCGCACGCCCTAAGCACCGGCAAGCCCTAAGCACCCGCAAGCCCTAAGCACCCGCAAGCCCTAAGGCACCCGCAAGCCCTAAGGCACCCGCAAAACCCTAAGCACCCGCAAAACCCTAAGCACCCGCAAAGCCCTAAGCACCGCAAAGCCCTAAGCACCCGCAAATTCTAACGTCTTTAGAACCTCCAAAAACGCCAACGGCGTTTGCTAATTCCAGCCCAGGGTTTCCTACCCTGGGGATCGAAACCCCGCCTTTTACTCAACTCTGTAAGAGTTGGCCAACTCCTTCGGAGTTGCGACCTTTTTAGAAATCCATTTACCCCAGGGTTAGAAACCCTGGGCTGAAATTCGCGAACGCCTTCGGCGTTTCGGCGATGCCACACCACTTCGGCGTTTTCGGCGATGCCGCACCTCTTCGGCGTTTTCGGCGATGCCACACCTCTTCGGCGTTTCGGCGATGCCGCACCACTTCGGCCTTTCGGCGATGCCGCACCTCTTCGGCGTTTTCGGCGATGCCGCACCTCTTCGGCGTTTCGGCGATGCCACACCTCTTCGGCGTTTTCGGCGATGCCGCACCTCTTCGGCGTTTCGGCGATGCCACACCTCTTCGGCGTTTTCGGAGTTGACCTTCGGGGTTTCTAAATTCGCCAATCACTTCGCCTTCTTCTTGTACTTCGTGCCGTGGCGCGAAGCAGCTTCTTCGACGGAATGCGTGGCGGTGAGATTGTCGTCTGTTCTCGCCAGCTCGATCAGTTTCTGGTAATACGTTCGCAGCGCGACGATCTCCGCTTCACTCAAATCTTCAACATCGATGAGCCGGTTACTCGCCCCCTCCATCGCCGCCACGATCTCGTTCAGCTTCAGATGTATCGCCAGCGCGTCTTTGTTCTGCGCGCGCTGGATCAAAAACACCATCAAAAACGTGACGATCGTGGTGCCCGTATTGATCACCAGTTGCCACGTATCCGAATACCCGAACAGCGGTCCAGTCACGAGCCAAACCAACACGACTCCCAGCGCCAACACAAACGCCAGCGACGTTCCGGTCGCTTTCGTCGCCTGATATGACAACCTCTCAAGCAATCCGCCGAATTTATTTCTTTTGGCTTTGGCCATCGATCCTCCCAAAAGGATTCGTTGGAAAAGGAGGGGGCTACAGCGTGGGGAAGGGGTTTGAGGGTCAGGAATTTGGTCTAACGGAGCCGCTAATCTTTTTGCGCGTCGTCTCTCCGGTGTGCAATACGGGCAAGCCCTCATCAACGTCAGCATGCGGCTGTGGAATCACGTGCGTCGCAACTACTTCACCGACTCTCTTCCCGGCCGCCGCGCCGGCATCGACCGCGCTGCGAACCGCCGCCACGTCACCGCGCACGATCGCCGTCACCAAACCGGCGTCGATCTTTTCCCAACCAACCAGGCGCACGTTCGCCGCTTTCACCATCGCGTCCGCGGCTTCGATCATCGCGACCAGTCCGCGACATTCAACCATTCCGAGTGCTTCGGGCATTGAGACCTCCGGCTAAGATTAACACGGGAATCGGCTCATCAGTTTCGCAATGAATGAATCGGCGCGGGAATATGACCGCCGCGACGAATAAACTCGGCGCACGAAAACGCGCTCACCGGCATGATCGGCGCGCTGCCCAACAAGCCGCCAAACTCCACCACCTCGCCAACCTCGCGGCCCGGCACCGGAATAATCCGCACCGCCGTCGTCTTGTTGTTCATCACTCCGATCGCCATCTCGTCGGCGATGATCGCCGCGATCGTCTCAGCGGACGTCGAACCCGGCACCGCGACCATGTCGATGCCGACCGAGCAGACGCTGGTCCAGGCCTCGAGTTTTTCCAGCGACAACGCGCCGACCTGTGCTGCCTCGATCATTCCCGCGTCTTCGGAAACAGGAATAAACGCGCCACTCATACCGCCAACGGATCCACTCGCCATCGCGCCGCCTTTTTTCACCGCGTCCGTCAACAGCGCCAGCGCTGCGGTAGTTCCGTGCGTGCCCGCGCGCTCGAAACCCATCGCTTCGATGATGTTTGCGACCGAGTCTCCCCGAACGGGCGTGGGCGCTAACGAGAGGTCAATGATCCCGAACGGAAACCCGAGCCGGCGCGCGGCTTCACGCCCGACGAGTTCGCCCGCGCGCGACAACTTGAACGAGAGTTTCTTGATCGTCTCCGCGAGCTCCTGCAACGGCAGCGACTTGTCTGCGTGTCGCACCGCGTAGTGGACCACGCCCGGACCGGACACGCCGACATTGATTACCGACTCCGCTTCGCTGACGCCATGAAACGCGCCGGCCATGAACGGATTGTCTTCAACCGCATTCGCAAAGCAGACAAACTTCGCGCAGGCGAGCCCACCTTGATCGCGCGTGCGCTCAGCGGCGTCCTTGATGATGCGCCCGATTTGCGCCACCACGTCCATGTTGATTCCCGCGCGCGTCGTCGCTGCGTTGACTGACGAACACAAGCGCGACGTCGAAGAAAGCGCTTCCGGAATGGAATCGAGAAATACTCTTTCCGAAGGCGTCGTGCCTTTTTGCACGAGCGCCGAGTAGCCGCCGATAAAATCGACGCCGACCGCGCCCGCTGCGTCGTCAATCGCGCGCGCAAGCTCGACGGGGTTTCCTTTCGCGCCTTCCGTGAGCAGTGAAACCGGAGTGATCGAAATGCGCTTGTTGGCGATGCGAATACCAAACTCGTTACCGATCTCGTCCACTGTTTGCACGAGACGCGACGCAGCGCGGCGAATCTTCTCGCCGGCTTTTTGCGCGATCGTGGAGATCGAGTCACTGCTGCAGTCGAGCAGGCTGAGACCGAGCGTGACCGTGCGCACGTCCAGATGTTCCATCTCGGTCATGGCGACGGTCTGCAGGATTTCGGCTTGGGTGTATTCCATCGCGTTTCTAGCCGATGACTTTGCTGAGGATCAGCAGGATCAGAAACAGGATGAAGAGCACGGCTGCGATCAGCAGGAACCGCAGACTCGGATCGTACGCGGCTTGATCGATCATGACGCTCGAAACGTGTTTGATCTTCTCGACGCGGTCACGCACGTTTTCCGCAACGCTTGTTTTCGCGGGGACAAGCGGAGAAGAATTTTCCGGAACGGGATCGGCGCCCATTTGTTGCCCGCACTGCGGACAAAATAAAGCGGTATTGCGAACTGAAACTCCACAGGCAGAACAGCGTCGGGCGATTTCTGGTTCAGACATAGAGTCTCTCACACTCGATGCATCGCGTTGAAAAGGTCTTCGCGTTGCGCGTAGATCCGCACGCCGAGATTCTCGCCTTCGCGCCGCAGCCGTTCCTTCAGCTCCGACGTGCTCTCCCGCGCGCGCGCCGTGTCGGCGATTATCACCATCGCAAACTTTCCCTGCACCACTGTCTGATTGATGTCGACGATGCTGCAACTCGCTTCGGCAAGGATCTGCGAAACACCGGCGACGATTCCCGGATGGTCCATGCCAAAGACGGAGATGATCATGCGGCCGGCCGAGCCCGAAGTCGAAGCGTTGGTGGAGACGGAGTTTGACGAACTGACTTCGCGATAGATGTCGGTGACCAACTGCTCTACCATCTGCTCGTCGGCACTGGGACCTAAACGCTCGTAAACCGCGCGAGTGATGCGATAGATCAAATCTTCATTGGCCATGGGAGATCAGTGGTGGGTAGTCAGGGTCTGCCGTTTTCGTGCGCCAGTCGCTCCGCCGCTTCACGCATCTCGGCCGAGAGCGTGTCGTTGATGTCCACGCGATCGACGATGCCGACGACCGCGGCTTCAATCGACATGTCCTGGTTTCCGATCGCGGTTCTGGCTGCTTTGCCATACGCGCACATCACCATCTCTCCGGTTCCGGCCCCGAGTCGATCGGCAACGACAACGATGTTTCGTGTTGGTTCTTTGTCGAGGTCGTAAGGGTGAACGATGAGGAACCGGACGCCTTCGAGATCGGGCGACTTCTTGGTGGACCAGACCGTGCCTACTACTTTCGCCAGGAACATTAGACTTTTGCGAATACCTCCGCCGGTTCACCAATATCACGAGCAGCGGGGGTAATTATGGTTTTACCGTTGATGTAGATTTTATCCCCCCTCTGAATCGCACGCTTCACGTCGTCTTCGCTGACAAACTCAACCACCGCTTTGTTGCCGTTTGTTGCGGGCGACTCTTTGGGTTTGCTTGCGACGGGCTCCGTCACTTTCACGGACGGCCCGGTGTACATGCTGCCCGCTTCGGCTTCGATCTCCGGTTTCGGCAGCGGAGACGCAGGCGGCGCGGGTGGCGTTTCGATGCGCTTGCCCGCGAGGAAACGATCGACGATCGCCGCGATCTCCTGCCGATCGATCTTGCCCCCGGCAATCGCGGGCGCCGGAGCGGCGGGTTGCGCTTGCGGCATACTCACCGCGGGCTGCACGCCAACCGCGGGACGCGCGCTTTTCACCGGTCGCGTTTCAAACGCGACTCGCTTGATGTCCATCAGGTGCAACGGCGAAACGTTATCCGAAGTAACGTTCCCGCCCCACGATCCGCAACCAAGCGTCATCGACGGCGGCAACGCGGTCGAAAAACCGATCGCGCCGTGCGTCGTCGGCGTGTTCACAGTGATACGCGACGCGGGCATCTCAGCGCCAAACTGCACCGCGGCTTCACGCGAGCGCGTGTGTATTCCCGCAGTGTGGCCCATGCCGCCATAAGCCAATACTTCCTGCGCGCGCTTCGCCGCCTGCGCCAGACCATCGACGACGTAAAACGCGAGAATCGGCGAGAGCTTTTCCATCGACAACGGGTAGTCGCGTCCGATGCCGCCCACGTCCCCGAGCAAACAGCGCGTTCCCGGCGGCACGTTAAGACCGGCCATCTTCGCGATCGTGTCCACCGACCGGCCAACGATCGCCGGATTCAACGAACGCTGCGGCGTCGCGACGACTTTGCCTAACTGCTCTGCTTCCGCTGCGGAAAGAAAATGCGCGCCCTGAAGCTTGAACTGTTCGCGAACTGCCTGTTCGATCGGCGCGTCGCAGATCACTGCCTGTTCCGACGCGCAAATGGTGCCGTTGTCGAAACACTTGCCGGTCAGAATATCCTGCACGGCTTTCGGCACGTCGGCGCTGCGTTCGATACAGACCGGCACGTTACCGGGTCCAACGCCGAACGCGGGTTTGCCCGACGAATATGCTGCGCGCACGAGCCCGATACCGCCGGTGGCGAGAATCACCGCGGTCTGCTTGTGCTTCATCAACGTTTCAGTGCCTTCGATCGTGGCCGTGGTCATGCACCCGATCGCGTCCGCCGGCAGACCTTCCTTCACTCCCGCTTCGCGCATGACGCGCGCGGTCTCGTTAATACATTTCGCGGCTGAAGGATGCGGCGACAAAACAACCGTATTGCGCGATTTGATCGAGATCAGGATCTTGAAGATTGCGGTTGAAGTGGGATTGGTTGAAGGAATGACCCCGGCGACGACTCCCCGCGGGCTCGCGATCTCTACGACATCTTTTGACTCGGAAACGACACCCTTGGTGCGCAGGCCGCGAAAGTAGTTCCAAACATCTTCGGCAGCGAAACGGTTCTTTTCTCGTTTGTCGTCGGGAACGCCGTAGCCGGTTTCTTCCACCGCCATCGCGCCCAGGCGCGCTGCCTCGCGCAACGCCGCTTTGGCCATCGCTTCGCAGATGCGATCGATCTTCGCCTGATCGAACTGGGCCACCTCGGCTTGCGCGCGATGCGCTGCTTCCACCAGGTCGCGCGCCTGTTGTACCGAAACTAGATCTTTATCGACTGACATAACGCCTCCAACCCTGTCCGTTTCCGGTGGTCAGTTAGCGGGCGCGTTCCTTGTTTCCCTCGCGGGCGCCGGAGCTGAGTGAGCGGCTCTGATCTCCCTGGCCCAGTTGTCCACGCGCGCCGCCCTGCAGTGCTGATTCGTCGGGACTCAAACCAGTGCGTCCGTTCACCGGGAGTACACGTTCGACTTCGGCGTGCGGTCTCGGAATGACATGAACACTGATCAATTCGCCGACTCGTCGCGCCGCAGCCGCGCCTGCGTCAGTCGCTGCCTTGACCGCGCCGACGTCGCCGCGCACAAAGATTGTTACGTAGCCTGCGCCGATGTACTCCTTGCCGAGCAGTTGCACATTCGCCGCTTTGACCATCGCATCGGCGGCCTCTACTGCGCCCACGAATCCTTTGGTCTCAACCATTCCGAGTGCTTCCAGGGGCATCTCATTATCCTCACTTTGTAATTGTAAAGATTAAAACCGAGCTACCGAATCGCTGTTGGCGTCAACCTATCACTGCGAGCGACAAAGAGCAAGAGAGCGAGATCTTTCACGATGCAAAAGTTTGACACCGTTTAGCAGGCCAAGCTATAGTGCAGAAAAAGTGGGAGTTGTAAGCATTCATACAAGCGGCCCGACAGACAAGGCGGTTCATTAAAACTTAATAAGTAAACCGGCTCCGGAGCTTCGCCCGGAGGGTCGTCCACCCAGCCAACGCCAGGAACGAGCGATTGGAGATGGCAGCGAGTATCGGCGAACAATTGCGACTCGCACGCGAGTCGCGAGGTATAGGCCTACGCGAAATCTGCGATCAAACCCGCATCTCTGTCCACTATCTCGAAGCAATTGAAGCAAACGACTACAAGCGCCTGCCCGGTGGTGTGTTCAATCGCAGTTTTATAAAGGCTTATGCGAAGTGCGTCGGCTACGACGAGCGCGAAGCGATCGAGGGCTACACACGTTACCTGCGCGAACACGGCGGCGAATCGGCCGATGAAGTCAACACTCACCCGATGCATTCGAAGGTTTACACGGATACGCCCGCGACGCGTTCGCCGATTTTGACCGTAGTGCTCGCGATTCTGATCCTGGCGATACTCACTGCAGCCGCGCTCGCCGCCCTCGCCTGGTTCCAAAAACGCGCCCAAAACACACCTCTCAATAGCGAACCGTTTTACGCGCTGAACCAAACTCACACTCCTATGTATAATGACCTCACTACAGCAACGACAGATTTAGGCGCCCATGATCACATCAGATATTTTTGAAGGTCTTACTTTCGACGACGTACTCCTGATCCCCGACCGCTCCGACGTTCTGCCTTACGAGACTGACACCGGCACCCAGTTCACGCGCAACATCCGGCTGCAGATTCCGTTGTGCTCTGCCGCGATGGATACGGTGACCGAAGCGTCGCTCGCGATCGCGCTCGCGCAGCAGGGCGGCATCGGAGTCATTCATAAAAATCTCAGCATCGAACGCCAGGCGGAAGAGGTCGATAAGGTCAAACGATCGGAATCCGGCATGATCGTCGATCCGGTCACTATCAGACCCGATCGTCCGGTACGCGAAGCGCTCCTGGTAATGGAGCGCTTTCACATTAGTGGCGTGCCCGTGGTTGATGAAGCGGGTCATCTCGTCGGCATCATCACGAACCGCGATCTGCGTTTCGAAACGCGCTTCGATATTCCGGTTTCTGAAGTGATGACGAAGCAGCCCCTCGTCACGGTTCCCGTCGGCACGACGCTCGAGCAAGCGAAAGCGGTGCTGCAAAAACACCGGATCGAGAAGTTGCTGGTGGTCGACGAGGACAAACATATAAAAGGACTGATCACCGTCAAAGACATTCAGAAGGCGATCAAGTATCCGTCAGCCGCCAAAGATAATCTCGGCCGATTGCGTGTCGCGGCGGCGATCGGCGCGACCGGTGACTATCGCGAACGTGCTGAAGAACTGGTCCGCACTCGGGTTGACTGTCTCGTGATCGACACGGCGCACGGCCATTCATCGCGCGTGATCGAAGCCGTGAAAGAGATCAAAAGCCGTCACCCGGAAACGGATCTGATCGCGGGTAACGTCGGCACCACTGCGGGTGCGCAGGAGTTGATCGACGCCGGAGTTGATGCGATCAAAGTCGGAATTGGGCCGGGTTCGATCTGCACGACGCGCGTCGTGACCGGCGCCGGCGTGCCGCAGATCACCGCGATCGGGAATTGTGTAAAGGCGGCGCGCGGAAAGGTGCCGGTGATCTCCGACGGCGGCGTGAAGTTTTCGGGCGACGTGGCGAAGGCGATCGCTTCGGGCGCAGACGTCGTGATGATCGGATCGCTGTTCGCGGGTACGGAAGAAGCGCCGGGCGAAGTGATTCTGTTCCAGGGCCGGTCGTTCAAATCCTATCGCGGCATGGGTTCGATCGGCGCGATGCGCGAAGGCTCGCGGGATCGTTATGCGCAGGATCTCGGCGTGAGCGAATCGAAACTCGTTCCCGAAGGCATCGAGGGACGCGTGCCTTACAAAGGAACGCTCGCCGACATGGTGACGCAACTCGTCGGCGGACTTCGTTCAGGCATGGGTTACACCGGCTGCCGCACCATCAACGAGTTTCAGGAGAAGACTCGTTTCCTGCGCATCACGTCGGCCGGTTTGAAGGAATCTCACGTACACGACGTGATCATCACCAAGGAAGCGCCAAACTACCGCCTTGAGTAATCGGCTTCCATCCGTTTTATCCGTGTGCCAATACGCCTAGCAACTCTGATCGCCAACCCCAAGACGGGCCGCTACGGCTCTCGCCGTCTTCGACCGATTGAGGATGTTGCCGCACAACTGCGATCGTTAGGTCTCGAGGTCGAAGTGAAACTTACTGCGGCTCCGGGCGAAGCGACCGAGATCGCCGCGCGTGCGGCACGTAACGGAACTTCCGACGTGATCGTCGTGGGCGGCGACGGAACAATCAACGAAGCCATCCAGGGACTCGCGGGCAGCAAAGCACGTCTCGCGATCATTCCCCGCGGCACCGGTAACGTGCTCGCTCGCGAGTTGAAGTTGCCTCTCGACGACGAGCAGGCAACTCTTGTCGCCGCGCGCGGCAATGCTCGGCGCATTCATCTCGGGCTGGCGATTGACGAAACTACAAACGCGAGACGTTTCTTTATCTTAATGGCGGGGATCGGGCTTGACGCGTCGGTGGTGCGCCAGGTGAAACCACGATTGAAGAAGCGCATCGGCAAAGGCGCGTTCTGGATTTCGGGTTTGAGTCATCTCGCAACCTGGCAGCCGGCGCCTTTCACGCTCGAGATCGAGGGGCGAAGTTACACCGGAACGTTTGCGGCGATTGGCAAGGCGGCGCGTTACGGTGGGGATCTCCAGATCACACCGGGGGCGCGTTTGGAAGAGCCGGAGTTTGAGATTTGTATTATCGAGACGTTGAGTCGCTTTGGTTATTTGCGCTTGCTTTCGCATGCGCTGCGCACGGGCCTGCCGCGGGATAAACGTGGCGTGCGGTTTGTGAAGGCGTCGAGTGTGCGGGCGACGGGCGACGCGCCGGTGCAGGTTGATGGAGAGTTGATTGGTGCGCTGCCGATGCGTTTCGAGATCGCATCGGAGTCGCTCGAAGTCATCGTACCTTAATCGGGTTTTCTTTTATGGCTTTAAAATTCACTTCCCGCTGAGCCACGCCGTGCGGATCTCTCGCTGTTGAGTAGTAGCGTTTGGAATCTCTTCAAGTCGATACTCAACGCGCTCTGGATCGCCGAGGATCATCTCCCCCTTGATCGTTCGCCGATCGCGCTTCACAACGATCGGAACAGCCTCCCCCTTCTTATACCGCGCCAACGTCTTCAACCACGTCTCTCGCGTAACCTTCTTCCCGGCCAACGTCACGATCTCATCGTTCTTCTGCAACCCCGCATTCTCCGCCGGCGAACCATTGCGCACATTCTCAACGATCGCCCCTTCGTCAAACTCGATCTCCAAACCCGCATCGAACGGCTCTTTCGCCTGCGTCTTCACCAGCCGCAACCCTGCATACCCAAACGCCTCGTCATACGGCAACACCTCAACATCACGAACGTGCCGTTTGAAGTACTCATGAAACTCCACACCCGCCATCTCCACCACGACTCTCTCCAAATCTTCCGTTTGATAACCACGCCCGCGCAGGTAATAACTACTGTTCGGACTCTTCAAGTAAAACTCTTCGTACATACGCCGCATTGCATCATCCAGCGACGACTTCCCTTTCGTGCGGCCACGAATCAGCAGATCCATCACCATCCCGATCAACTCGCCCTTCGGGTAATAACTGATCGCCGTGTTCTCGAGATTCGTTAACTGCGCGTGCGGCGCATCGTCAAGAAACGGCGCCGACAAAGACGATTCTTCCGCGCTCATCAACCGACTGCCCTGCGCGCTTTCAATCCGCCGGATCGTTTCCGCTTCGCGATTCAGAAACTTCTTTTCATCCCAAATGCCGGCGCGACGCAACATCAAGTGACCGTAGTAATTCGTGAACCCTTCCGCGACCCACAATCCGCGTGTGTTGAGCGGCCGCGTGAAGTCCCATGGTCCAAGCTCGACCGGGCGCAGTCGTTTCACGTTCCAGACGTGGAAAAACTCGTGCGCGACCGTGCCGAGTGTGTCTTCGTAAACGCCGGGTTCGCCGAGTGCGCCAGGCTCGATGATCTGCGTCGACGTGAGATGCTCCATGCCGTCGCCCGAATGATCGTCAGCCGCGAAGTGAATCAGAAAGGTGTACTCGGTAAACTCCGGCGGTCCCCACATCGCGACCTCTGCGCGCACGATCTTTTCAATGTCGCGCACGAGCGCTGCGCGTTTGCCGCCTTCCGCTCCAAACGAATGGACCATGACGTGATACTTCTTGCCGTCGACTGCAAAACTGTCCAGCGTCCAATCGGGAGCGATCTCGGTCGGCGTGTCGATCAGAATGTCCCAGTTCGGAAACTGCCATTCGGTCTGGCCGGGTTGATCGATGCGTCCGTTGACGATCTTCCAGCCCGCGGGCGGATGAATTGTGAGTTTTACCGGATCTGGTTTGTGGCCGGCGACGTACATGAAGATCGAGCCGCCGTTGTAGTTCGCGTGTCGCTCATCGAGTTGCGAAAACGTGCCGGAGAGATCGTTGGCGAAAACTTTGTAGGACACGGTAAACGTGGAGCTTCCCGAAGGTGCGACGCTCCATGTTTGCCCGTCAATACGCGTTAGGGGACGAGAGGTTTTGTTGGCGCAGGGCGCGGCAGGCGAGCAAATGCCGTCAAAAGCGCGAAATTCCTGCACATTTTTGGCAAAGTCGAACACTGCGTAGCGGCCCGGCGACCATTTGGGCATTTGAAACTGCAGCGGCTTGTCTTTTAGCTCGTCGGGAAGTTCGACCTCGATCGCCACCTCGAAGAGATGCGACTGAGGGCGCGTCATCGCGAGTCGGTAGGTGATCGATTTTAGCGGCGGCTCCTGGGCAGCAGCGGGGCCACAGACGAACAAGATTAGGAATGCGCAGGTTAGTAAGTAATGTTTTTTGAAGAGAATCATCGGACACGGATTATGCCGTCGCTTGCAACGAGGAAACAAGTTAGTTTATTAACTCGACCCATACGCATGCTGGCAACTGAGCGACTCTATTACCAGGACTCTCATTTGATCGAGTTTGAAGCTCGAGTCGTTGACGTCACGGAACGCGTCAGCGGCTGGACCGCCGTGGTTTTGGATCGCACTGCGTTTTATCCGACGGGCGGCGGGCAGCCGAGTGATACGGGAACGCTCAACGGCGCGCGCGTCGTTGAGTGTATCGACGACGGCGAGCGTGGCGTGCTTCACGTGGTGCAGGGAACGGCGCCCGCGCTCGACGCGATCGTCGCCGGGCGAGTTGATTGGTCGCGTCGTTTGGACCATATCCAGCAACACACCGGGCAGCACATTCTGTCGCAGGCTCTTGTCAAACTGTTTGAGGCGCCGACGAAGAGTTTTCGCGTGCTGGACCAATCGTGCGAGATTGACGTCGAGCTCGCGAATCCGACGACTGAGATCATCGAGCGCGCGGTTGAGCTGGCGAACAATGTCATCTGGGAAGACCGCGTGATCACGATTCATAACGTGAGTGCTGAAGAAGCGAGGGCGATGCCGTTGCGAAAAGAGTCGGCGCGCGAGGGCGAGTTGCGTTTGATCGAGATTGAAGATTTTGATTTGACGCCGTGTGGTGGGACGCACGCCGTTCGCACGGGTGAGGTTGGAATGATCGCGATCCGTTCGTGGGTGCGGGCGAAGGGTTTGACGCGGATT
>Ga0105248_10006443_pt1 | contig 12879 bp, 9 predicted proteins | sample KBSS34metaG_FD_81524 | JGI IMG/M metagenome (GOLD analysis project Ga0105248, IMG submission 81524) | Switchgrass rhizosphere microbial communities from Kellogg Biological Station, Michigan, USA - KBS S3-4 metaG | ecosystem: Host-associated > Plants > Roots > Rhizosphere > Soil | place... | reverse complement strand
TCGACCTGCGCCGGGCTCGTCAGCTTCACGTCGAAGTACCAGCGGTTCGCCGATGCCCGCAGGCGCTTGACGATGCGCGCGCTGCGGATGTCGGAGGTGGACTTCAGCGTGACGACGATGCCGTCGCGTTTCGTGGCGACGCCGGCGAACGCCGTCCCGCGCGTCAGGTGAATCGACGTCTGCTTGGGATCCTCGGTGACCGGCCCGAAGCGTGCCGCCCTGTCGAGGAGCCGATCGTAAATCTTCCGTACGACCGGATCCTTGCCGGTGAAGTGCGCCGCCACGGTGGCTGCAGGCATGGGAGACCTCGCGCGCAGCGTATCATGAGCGCCGGCCACATGAACGACCACGCCGGTCCGACCGGTTCCGCTGACGGGTTCTTCGCGCGGCTCAGCACCTATGCAGCCAACGCACTGCGCTACTGGGAGCCACGCCGAATCATTTACAACGCGGTGCTGGCCGCCGTCGTCGCCGCGGAATACGTGCTGGCCCTGCCCGGCTCGCGCGCTCGACTGACGATGGACGCGGTGCTCGCGCTGTTCATGTTCGCCGTGCTGGCCAATATCGCCTACTGCGCAGCCTACGGCGCGGATCTGTTCGTGCAGTTTGCCGGTCTCGATCGCCCGTGGCGCCGCGGTCGACTCGTGCTGCTGATCGTCGGCACGGCGTTCGCGGCTGCGATCACGCACTTCATGATGTCGGGATTCTTCCAGGTCTAACCGTCGGACCGAGGACCGAGGACCGAGGACCGAGGACCGAATGACAGCGTTCGATCAACAGCCATCGGCGTGCCGCTGTGAATGGGGCGAGGCGGCGGCCACCGGCCTCGCGCCGGCCGACGTGATCATCGTCGTCGACGTGCTCTCGTTCATGACCTGCGTGGACGTGGCCGTGGCGCGCGGCGCGGCGATCCTGCCGCATCCCTGGATCGACCCGCATCCGTGGCAGGCACCCGAGGCGATCGCGTTCGCGCACGCGCACCAGGCGGAACTGGCGAGCAAGCGTCGGCATGGCCGGTACTCGCTCGCGCCCGAGTCGTTTCTCGACGCGCCGGAGGGGCTGCGCTGCGTGCTGCCGTCGCCCAACGGCGCGCAGGTGACGCTGGCGGCGGCGCGCACGGGGGCCGCGGTTTTCGGCGGCTCTCTGCGCAACGCGCGCGCGGTGGCGGAGGCGGCGCAGCGGCTGGGGAACACGTTCAACGTGATCCCGGCCGGTGAGCGGTGGCCGGATGGCTCGCTTCGGCCGGCGCTGGAGGACTGGCTCGGCGCCGGTGCCATCCTTCGCTGGCTGCCAGGCGGCCGCTCACCGGAGGCGGAGGCGGCCGTCGCGGCCTTCGAGCACCCCCGAGCGCATCTGAGCGAGGTGCTGGCTCGCTGTGGCTCGGGGCGTGAGCTGCACGAACGCGGTCAAGACCGGGACAAGGCCATCGCGGGGGAGCTCGACGTGAGCACGTGCGTGCCGCGCTTCGACGGCGTGGCGTTCGTCGCCTAAGAGTCGCCGGACAGCAGGTAGCAGACGTCGGTGCGGATCCGGGATGGATCCGAGTCCCATTCGCTCAACCAGTGTCCGTAGATCTCCCAGTTCGGCCCCGCCGGTTGCCGGTTGTGAGCCCGGCACCACTCTCGAATCGCCGCATGGGCAGCGCCGAGGCCGCCATAGGGTCCCAGATACGTCACCGATGCGACCGGTCCCGCGGGGGTCGCGGAACGAACGACATCCGGGTGCTCCGCAAGCGTGCCGAACAGTTCCACTCCCACCTCGAGACGAATGGTGCCGTCCCAGTAGATGGCGACGTGTCGCCCCGCCTTGACGTGTTGCGCCCGGACGACGTCCCAGACCACTCCGCAGTACCGGGGAATCACGCCCGCCAGCTGCGAGGATTGGACCTGCCGCCGGACGACAGCAAGCGGAATACTCTGGAGCTGCTCGACCCGCACCGCGGACACCGCCATGCGCCGTAACATTACTACGTGATGACTCTTCGATCCTTGATGCCTGGCGGCGTTGCGATGCGCGTCGTCCTGACGGTGCTGGCGCTCACAGGGAGATCCCCGGGCGCAGCGGCACAGCCACGGCCCCCTGTCGTCACGGAAGTGCCGGCACCCGCCGGCGCCGACATCGCCGGCGTACAGTGGATGAAGGTGGCGACGCCGGACGTCGGGGCGATGCTGATCGCGATCGCGCGGCCGTCGGGCGCCGGTCCCTTCCCTGCGCTGCTCATCCTGCACGGCACTCACGGGTTCGGCCGGGAATACGTGCGGCTGGCGCAGGCGATGGCGCGCAACGGGATCGTCGGGGTGGCGGCGTGCTGGTTCGCTCCGGGCAGCGGCGAGGGCATGCGCTTCATCACCCCGATCCCGTGCGCCGGGGCGCCGGCGATGACCGCCCCTTCCTCACCGGCCGCGCACGGCAGGGTCGATGCGCTGTTGCAGGCGGTGCGTACCCTGCCCGGTGTCCGCCGCGATCGCGTGGCGCTCATGGGGCATTCCCGCGGCGCCGGAGCGGCGCTCTACTACCAGATCGGCAACGGATCGGCTTCCGCCCTCGTGCTCAATTCAGCCGGGTATCCGGACGAGACCGTCGCGAAGGCGGCGTCCGCCGTGAAGGTGTCGGTGCTGCTGTTCCACGGCGTGGCCGACAACCCCGCCGACGGCGGGTCCGAGTACACGCGCGTGGAAGCCGCACGCCAGTTCGAGGCGGCGATGAAGCGCGCGGGAAAGTCCGTAGAGGCGAAGTACTACGACGGCGCCAGCCACAACGGCCTGTTCAGCGACGCGGCGCAGTTCGACGACGAGGTGCGGCGGATCGCGGCGTTTCTCACCCGCGCTCACCCGTGATCCCCCCTCCCCGGTACTACTAAGGTGCCACCGCCCCGGCGGGTCATTCGCGGCTATAATGACTACCTCATCAATCACAAATGGCGTGCGGGCGGTGCGGCCAATCGATATCCGCGACGACTGGTCGTTGCCCTTCGTGCGGCTCTCTGCCGGAGCCGACCGGCGTCGTCACCATTGACGCCACGACCGGCGGCGCGCACACCACGTTCGGTCCCGATCCCGTCACCAGCACCGCGACGACGTTGTCAGGCGGCGACCCGCCGACCAGTCGGGCGGCCGGCCCTCTGCGGGCCGGTCAGAGCTTCGGTCCGCGTTACCACATCATCAAGGTCCTCGGCGTCGGCGGGATGGGCGCGGTCTACCAGGCCTACGATGCCGAGTTGAATGTCGCCGTCGCGCTGAAGGTGATCCGCACCGACGCGCGGCGCCGCAGCGCCTCGTCCGAGGCCGAGAAACGCTTCAAGCAGGAACTGCTCCTCGCGCGGCAGGTCACCCACAAGAACGTCGTCCGCATCCACGACCTCGGCGCGATCGAGGGCATCAAGTACATCACCATGCCCTACGTGCATGGCGACGACCTCGCGACGGTGCTGCGGCGCGACGGCCGCCTGCCCGTCGCGCGCGTGCTGCGCATCGCGCGCCAGATCGCCGACGGGCTCACCGCGGCGCACGACGCCGGCGTCGTCCACCGAGATCTCAAGCCGGCGAACGTGATGATCGGCGCCGACGATCTCGCGCTGATCATGGACTTCGGGATTTCCGCCTCGAACGAGGAGGCGGCCGGCGGCGGCATCCTCGGCACGCTGGAATACATGGCGCCCGAACAGGGAGCCGGCGGCGCGGTGGACGGCCGCGCCGACATCTACGCCTACGGGCTGATCCTCTACGAGCTGCTGACCGGCCCACGGCAGGTGACGGCGACGACGGCCCGCGAGCGCATCGAGGCGATGCGTCAGCGATCCGCCACCGGCGTCCCGCCGATACGCGACGTCGACGAGTCGATTCCCGCGCCGCTCGCGGTGCTCGTGATGCGCTGTCTCGAGCGCGATCCCGAGGCGCGCTTCCAGACGTCCGCCGAGCTCGTCACCGCGCTCGACTCGCTGGACGATGCCGGTGAGCTCATCCCCGGGCGGGCACGGATCAGCCGGTGGACGATCGTTGCCGCATCGCTCGTCATGACCCTCCTGTTCGCCGCGGTCTATGTGGTCGGACGCCGCGGCGCGCCCGCGCCGGAGGCCGCGCACGAACCGGTGTCGGTCCTGATCGCGGACTTCCAGAACACGACGGGCGATCCCGCGTTCGATCGCACGCTCGAGCCGATGCTGAAGCTGGCGCTCGAAGGCGCGGGCTTCATCAGCGCCTACGATCGCAACGGCGTGCGCCGCAGCCTCGGCGTGCGCCCGCCCGAGCAGATGGACGAAGGTGCGGCGCAGCAGATCGCCGTCAAGCAGGGCGTCGGCGTCGTGCTGTCGGGCGCGGTGTCGCGCGACGGCGATAGATACGCGCTGTCGATGAAGGCGACCCAGGTGGTCACGGGCGGCGTGCTCGCGAACGCGACCGGCAGCGCCGCGTCGAAGGACAAGGTCCTGGACGCCGCGCTCGGACTGGCCGTCAGGGTGCGGACGGCGCTCGGCGACGAGACGTCGGAATCGGCGCAGCGCTTCGCCACGCAGACGTTCTCGGCCACGTCGCTGGAGGTGGTCCGGGCGTACGCGGCGGGCGCGGACGCGCTGTCCAGGAGCCGGTTCGACGAGGCGCTGCAGAACTTCTCGACAGCGGTGTCGCTCGATCGCAACTTCGGGCTCGGGTGGGCCGGCATGGGCATCGCGTCGAGCAATCTCGACAAGCAGCAGGACGCCGAACACTACATCAAGGAGGCCGTGCGTCATCTCGACGGCATGACCGAGCGCGAACGGTTCCGCACGCGCGGCCTCTACTACATGCTGACGAGCGACTATCCGAACTGCGTCAAGGAATATGGCGATCTCATCGCGCGCTATTCCGCCGACGCGCCGGCGCGCAATAATCTCGCGCTCTGCCTGACGCACATGCGCGAGCTGCCGCGGGCGGTCGCCGAGATGCGCCAGGTCGTCAAGATCGTGCCGAAGCGCGCGCTCTACCGGCAGAACCTGGCCCTGTATGCCGGCTACAGCAGCGACTTCACGCGCGCGGAAGAGGAGGTCGCGGCGATCGAGCAGCCGGAGCTCTTCGCGCTGCTGGCCCTCGCCTTCTCGCAGATGGGACAAGGACGGCCGGCAGATGCCGCGGCGACCTACGCGCAGATCGCGAAGCTCGACACGCAGGCTGAATCGTATGCCGCGTCGGGCATCGGCGATCTCGCGCTCTACGAGGGACGGCTGGCCGACGCCGCGCGGATCTTCGCTACGGGAGCGGCCGCCGACGTCGCGTCGAAGGATCCCGATCGCGCCGCGAGCAAATGGGCGGCGCTCGCGCACACCGAAGTGCTGCGGCACCGCGCCGCCGCGGCCGTCGAGGCGGCCGACCGGGCGCTGGCCGCCAGCAAGGCCGTGAAGATCCGTTTCCTCGTCGCACGCACCCTGGTCGAGGCCGGGGCGATCGAGCGCGCGACCGCTCTGGCCGCGGGACTCGCCGCGGAGCTCCAGGCGGAACCCCAGGCCTACGCCAGGGTAATCGAAGGTGAGGCGGCGCTGAACAAGGGGGATGTGCGCCAGGCGATGAAGCTGCTGGGGGACGCCAACGCGCTGCTCGACACCTGGATCGGCCATTTCGATCTCGGCCGCGCCTACCTGCGCGCCAGGGCGTTCACGCAGGCGGATTCGGAATTCGATCGCTGCCTGGCCCGCCGCGGCGAGGGGCTCTCGTTGTTTCTCGACGAGGAACCGACGGCAGGTTTCCTGCCGCCGGTCCTCTATTACCAGGGCCTGGCCCGCGAAGGGCTCCAGACCGCGGGCTTCGCCGACTCCTACCGCGCGTATCTCGCGATTCGCGGCCAGTCGAAGGACGATCCCCTGCTGCCCGAAGTCCGCCGCCGCGCCAGCGGCGCGGTCAACTGACAGGCGCGGCGCGCGTGACTCACTTCAGCTGCACCGGCGAGGTCAAACTCGGCGCCGACAGATCGCGGCGATCGTCCAGATACAGCAGCACCGTGTAACAGCCCTTGCCCGTCAGCGTCGGCGCGGTCGTCGTCGTCGTGGTATCCCAGTTGAACTGATACCCGCCCGACACCAGCCGGAAGCTGCTCGCGCCGGTCGCACCTTCGGGCTGGCTGAAGAGCGTCTCGCGGACACCGCTCGAAGACGCCACGCAGCCGCCGGACGGTACCGGGCCGTTGTACACGCTCTCCATTTTGAGCAGCGTGCTCAGCGAGGTGATCGGGTTTCCTGCCGCATTCTTCAGCGACCACGAGATCGGCACCGCGCTGCCCTGCTGTGCCGGCGTCTTCAGCGGCGGAATCGCGATCTGGTATTGCGGCAGCGCGCGCACCGTGATCGCCACCGTCGCGACGTTCGAGGAACGCCGCGTGTCGACGTCGTTGGCGCTATACGCGAAGCTGTCGTTGCCGGCGAAGCCGGGGTTCGGCGTGTAGACGAACGATCCGTCCCCATTGACGGTCACGCTGCCGCCGGACGCACCGGCGGCGATGCGCGCCGTCAGCCGCACACTGTCCGCGTCGCTGTCGTTGCGCAGCAACCCGGACGCGGCGATGACCAGCGGAGTGCCCTGATCGGTCGTGTAGCGGCCGCCGGACGCATCCGGATCGCTGACCGCGACGGGCGCGTCGTTGACCGCGAGAATCGTCACGGCATTCGACGGACCGCTGATGGTCGCGGGCGGACCGTCGTTGAACTCGGCGACGACGAAATAGGTGAACCGGGCGTTTGGCAGCTCCTCGAGATCGACGAGCGTGAACTCCGTCGTCCCGGACGACACCACGACTGCGCCCACGGCCGTCCGAACTGTATTCGGATCGTCGGCGCCGATCCGGTAGGCGACGTATCGCGCGACCGTGCCGACGTTGGGTGCGCGCCAGGTGAGACGGATGCGATGGTTCTGCGCCGGATCGGACGTATTGCCGGCGCAGCCGCCGATGCCGATCACGCAGGCGCTCAGCTGATTGGGCGGCGTATTTCCTGCGGCCGCCGCGATGTCCGCGTCGATTTCATCCGCGGCCTGGCCGATGTCGCCGCGGCCGATGTCGCCCCGGCCGATGTCGCCCCGGCCGATGTCACCGCGACCGATATCGCCGCGGCCGATGTCGCCGCGCCCGATGTCGCCACGCCCGATGTCGCCCCGGCCGATGTCGCCACGGCCGATATCCCCGCGGCCGATGTCGCCGCGGCCCACGTCCAGCGACAACGGGCCGAGGATCAGATTCCCGGCGGCATCGAGAAACAGCCCGCCGACGTTCCGGCGCGAGCCGACCTGGTTCACACGCAGGCTGGCCCAGTCGTTCGAACCCGCGTTCAGCGGACTCGCGAGCGCGCCGTCGAAGTTCAGATCCTGCGCAAACGCCGCCGACGCATGCAGGTTCCAGTCGATGGGGCCGGCCACGCTGTTCGCGTCTACGCGAACCATCGGCGCAGGCGGCGGGTTGGGAAACGCCCCGCCGGTGCAGTATCCGCGTGCAGGTGTCCCGATCGTGCCGGGTCCCTGCGGCGCGTACCACCCGCTCCGATACCGCGCGGCGGCGCCGAAGGAGAAGCCCTCAGCTGGGAAGTTCTCGTCGATCGCGCCGAGCGCTTCGCCGGAGAAGTCCATGTGCGGCACACCCGGCTCGGCGTCGTTGAACAGCCCGCGAAGCTGGAACAGGTAGTTCATGACGCTCATGTAGTTCGGCTTGCAGTTCGGCTCGGCGGGCGTCTGCGGTGCGCCGGCGTGCGTCAGCTCGAAGTTGTGCCCGAGCTCGTGCATTAGCGTGGCGCCCTGCATGTACGGCGACCCGACCGGCCGTCCGGCCGCATCCGGGAACGCGCCGAGGGTAACCATCAGATCGCCACCCGGAAAATCGGCGACGCCGGAGTTGGTCCTCGGCACGTGGAAGTCGGGATTGACGATCTGGCACTGCTCGTCCACCGTCCCGTCGGCCGACAGGCAGGCGGCCTTCGGCAGCCCGATGGCGTGCGCGAACAGGACGTAATGGAAGATGTCGCGCCGGTTGCGATCGAAGCGGCGCTCGCATGCGCCGCCGGGGCCGTCATCGGCGGTCGGCGCCTCGCACGGATCGGTGCCGTCCGCAGTCACCGGCGGTGGGGTGTTGACCAGCTGGTCGCGGAGGAACTTGAATCCGGTCTTCCATCCCACCGTCCCCGGATACGCCGAGAACTGGCAGACATAGGGCGGATCGGCGGCGCCGCGCGCGCACACCGTCGACATCTCGTCGATTCCCTCGCCGCCGCGCGCGCGATCGGCACGAATCACGTAGGGCGAATCCTGGAACCGATCGCCGACGTCGAAGTGGACGTCGATCGCGCGCTGCTTGAAGGCCTCGCCGACGGCATTCAGGGCGCCCTCGTCCGGCAGGTGCGCGTGCCCCGGCTTCGCCACGCCGCCGTAGGTCGTGCCGTCGGCGGCCTGCATGTAGCCCAGTTCGACGAAGAGGTCCTTGCGATCCTTGCTCGCGCCCATCGCGGCCAGATCGGGCAGCGGACGCCCGTTCGGATCCGTCAGCGGCGGCGTCGCCGTCTCCCACGCGTCCAGCAATCCGTCGCCGTCGGAATCGAGCGCCGATGTCCTGAGGACGATGGCCGTCCATGTCAGGCAATCGAAACTCGACGTTCCGGCGTGATCGACCGATGTCACCGCGGGCTCGGTCAGGCTGGCGAGGCTGACGTCGTAGGTGACGTTGTCCCAGGCGCTGCCCGCCGACCCGGCAAAGGGATTGGCGATCGGCGCAAGTCCCGGCAGCAGCAGGCGCTCGGTCTTGTTCGCCTGGCCGCTGCCGACGATGTGCGTCATCTTCGCGGCGGGTCCGGCGGCCTGGTAGAAGCCGCGGAGCCGCTGCGTCATCGACTCATGGCTTTGATCCATCGTGTAGCCGCCGTCGTAGATGACGATCGCGTTCAGCGGCCGCGTCGCATCGCGGTAGACGACGACCAGGCTCGCGCCGAGCGCGATCGGGACGCCGTTGCCCGACGGGCCCGAATCAGGAATCTCGACGGTGTGCGGCCCGTTGACGACGAAGCGTCCGTCCGCATCGACCGGCAGGAAGCGCAGCACGTCGGCGCGATAGGAGTAGGTGCGGTGCTGCCCGTCGGCGGCCCCGGTGGCGCCGCCGCCGCTCCAGCACGGGGACACGCCGTCCGAGACAAGGTTCTTCGCCAGCGGACCACTCGCCGTACCGAGCGGAACGCCGTTGAATCTCGCGCCGGTCGTCCCGGACTGCGGGCCCAGCGTGTCCTTCGAGACCACCTGCCAGTAGAGGAACGCCGCGACGACTTCCCCTTCGGCCGGGACGCCGGCGATCTGGATGACTCCCCTGGCGATGCCGGGGGTGCCGCTCAAGCCGCCGAGGCCGCGGAGGCCCACGCCGCCGACGACGTAATCGCCGGTCAGGAAGTAGTTCTTGAAGAACGAGAGGGCGTCAGGCTGCGATTGGGCGGCCGGGCGGCCGGACGCCAATGCGAGGGTCAAACCGCTAAGAATGAGCCACTTACGCAACCGCCCCAGGGACCCGGTGCTGTTCCTGACTGGCGCCATCACTACCCACATCCTCGTCCGCCCAACGCAGGTCACGGGAACAAAATTCCCGGAGAAGCGAACGGATGAGAATAGCGAGGCTACTGCTGAGCTACAAGCAAATTATGGCTGGGTTTGATTCAAATCAAAGATCCAGCGCCTGGTCCAGGTCGTCGATCAGGTCCTGCTGATCCTCGAGGCCGATCGACAGCCGCGCCATGCTCCGCGTCACCCCGGCTTCCGCCAGTTGCGCGTCGCTGTGCCCCCACTGCGAGGTCAGCAACGGCAGGCTGCACAGGCTCTCGACGCCGCCGAGGCTCGCGGCGCGGCGGAAGACCTTGAGGCGATCGAAGAACCGTTCCGCCTGCGCCTGGCCGCCGCCGAGGTCCACGCACACCATGCCGCCGAAGCCGGTCATCTGCTTCTTCGCCAGCGCATGGTCGGGATGCGATTCGAGGCCCGGGTAGTAGACCGTCTTGACCCGCTTGTCCTTCTCGAGCCAGCGCGCGACGGCGAGGCCGCTCGCGTTGTGGCGCTCCATGCGCACCGACAGTGTCTTCAGGCCGCGGCCGATCGCGTAGGCGGCCTGCGGATCCAGGATCGTGCCCAGCATCTTGCGCGCCTTTTCGATCGGCGCCATCAGGGTGCCGGGGCCGGCGAGCGCGCCGGCGGTGACGTCGCTGTGCCCGTTCAGGTATTTCGTGACGCTGTGCATCACGAGATCGACGCCGAGGTCGATCGGGCGCTGGTTGATCGGGCTGGCGAAGGTGTTGTCGATGATCGAGATGACGTTGCGGCGGCGGCAGGCCGCGGCAATCGCCGCCACGTCCACGCAGCGCAGCGTCGGATTGATCGGCGATTCGAACCACAACACCTTGGTGCGGTCGCCCAGCAGCTTCTCCGGCTGCTTCATCTCGTCGATGGTCGCGAATCGCGCCGTGATGCCGTAGTGCGGAAAGAAGTCGGCGAGCAGGTGCAGCGTGCCGCCGTAGATCGCGGCGCTGCAGACGATCTCGTCGCCCGACTTCAGCAACCCGAGCAGCGCCGTGGACGTCGCCGCCATCCCGCTCGACAGCAGCATCGCGGTCTCAGCCCCTTCGAGCGTGGCGATGGTCTTCTCGACCGCGACGACGGTCGGGTTGCTGTACCGCGAGTAGAGGAACCGCGCCGACCGCCCCTCGTTGTAGGCGCGCACGTCCTCGGCGCTGTCGAAGACGAACGTCGTCGTCTCGTAGATCGGCGTGGTGAGCGGATCGGCGTCGCGGTTGACGCCCTGGCTGCCCTGGATGATCTCGGTTGCTGCGCGCATGATTGATCAAGCACCAAATGCAGGGATCGCGCGATCCCCAAGTCACGAATGGACTGTTTCGATGCGCTCGCCGCTGGCCGCGACGACCGGATCGATGAACTGGTGGTAGGCGTCCTCGTAGCCGCGATCGACCAGCTCGGCGACGCTGTAGTGGCGATCCGACCGCTCGTCGTAGATCCCGCCGAAATCGAGCGGACCGAGCGGGTTGTGCGCGGGACGGATGACGTAGACCGACACGACGCGTCCCTGGATGCGCATGACCGCGTCGCGCAGGTCGCCGGCCTCGAACGACGCGAGCTGTTCGGCGGCGCGCCCGCGCAGATCGCCGCGGCCGGCGCTGAGCTCGTGCGGGCGTGACGGCGGCGGCGCCGCCGACAGGACGATCACCTGCTCGGCGCCGGCGGCGGCGACTTCCTCGAGCACGCGCTCGAGCGAGGCCGGGCGATCGCAGAGGCGGTGCGTCTCTCCCCGCCACGGGCCGTCCGCGGCGAAGCGCAGCAGGTGCGGATCGGTGGCGACGGGGATGGCGAGGCTGGCCGCCAGCGCGTCGATCGCCTGGTCGCGGGCGACGCCGGCGAGATCGAAGGCCTCGGCCGCGCGCGCGCCGTCACCGGTGCCGCGTGAGAAGAAGCGGTTGCGCTGCGTCTCGCCGAGCAGCGCAAAGACGATGTCGCGCCGCGCGTCCATGTCGTGCGTCACGAGGAGCAGCTCGCGGAACCCGGGCTGCCCGAGATTCTCCGCCAGCAGTTCGACGTAGCGCTTGGCGAGATCCGCCCGCGGCGGCGGCGCGACGGCGGCGGCGCCGCGAATCAGGTTCCACAGCTCGATGGTGGCGCGCTCGAGCACCGACGCGCTCGACAGCGGCGCGCCAACCAGCCGCCATACCGCCCCTTCGCGCAGGCGCCGGCGGATCGGCGCGCGCCACAGCGACAGCGCCAGGCTGACGCCGAGCGCGGCGACCGCGACGATCAGGCTCGCGACGATCAACCCCGGCACGATCGTCGGCAGCGCCGCCGGCGCGAACAGCACGTCCAGCATCCGCGAGTAGCCGGAGGTGACCGCCACCGATGCGCCGTCGAAGGTGAGCAGCTTGAGCAGCAGCGCGAGCAGCGAGGCGACGACGCCGAGGCCGAAGATGACGAGTGGAGTCGCCAGCAGCGCGGCGGCGACCGCCATCGCCCAGCCCGCGATGCGCAGCGGCAGGCGCCACCGGTAGGCGTGCGCGAGGCTGCCGCCCTTCCAGAGGCCGGCGCGATCCCACAGCCGCTGGCCGCCGTCCACCGCGGCGAACATCGCCCCGACGCTGCCGATGCCGCGCGCCGCGACGAGGTCGAGGCGCAGCCCCGCTTCGTGAAACGCGCGCAGCACGCCGGCGTGATACGCGCCGGCCGTGCCGGTGCCGGTCAGGACGATCGCCGTGCGCAGACGTGTGGAATAAGGGCGGACGCCGTCGGCAGGTGAATCGGAGGTGAGCACCCTACTCGTCGTGAATGGTCACGAGCCCGGTGATTTCGAAGTGGCGCTCGGCGCCGTTCGGCGTCTTGACGCTGACTTCGTCCCCTTCTTCCTTGTTCAGCAGCGCGCGGCCGATCGGCGACGCCGTCGAGATCAGCCCCTCGTCGACATTGGCGTCCTCGGGCATGACCAGCTGATAGACGATCGTCTGCCCGGTTTCTTCCTTCAGCGTCACCGTGGAGCCGAAGCCGACCTTGTCCTTCGGGATCTTTTCCAGGTTCATCAGCTGGATCTCGCTGACGCGCTTCTGCAGCAGGCTGATGCGCGACTCGACGAGGCGCTGGCGCTCCTTGGCCGCCTGGTACTCGGCGTTCTCGCGCAGGTCCCCCAGCTCGCGCGCGCGCTTGATCTCCCTCGGCAGCTCGGTCTTCAGCTCCTTGTCGAGCTGCGCGATTTCCTCCTCGAACTTCTTGAGAATCCGCTCTTTCACGCCGGGAATGGTAGCAGATATCGCGGCTTCCGCCTTCGGGCGGAAGGCTCGCCACTGTAATAATAGGGGCGGCGATGGAGCGCATCAGCAGCCGGCAGAACGCGATCGTGAAGCGGTTCCGCGATCTCGCG
>Ga0105248_10006442_pt1 | contig 12880 bp, 7 predicted proteins | sample KBSS34metaG_FD_81524 | JGI IMG/M metagenome (GOLD analysis project Ga0105248, IMG submission 81524) | Switchgrass rhizosphere microbial communities from Kellogg Biological Station, Michigan, USA - KBS S3-4 metaG | ecosystem: Host-associated > Plants > Roots > Rhizosphere > Soil | place... | reverse complement strand
TCGCCGGATTCGCAATTATCGCCGCGGAGCCCAAGGAGCTGACAGTGGTGGCCATCGAGGGATCGATCAATTTGAACGACCTTTCGAAACTCGGCGCTCTGGGGATTCCTTCGATTCCCATACCGAACCAAGACAAGGATCGAAACGACAAGGATCGGAACAAGAAAGGAAAACAAGAATGAAGAGCCTGTTGATTATGACGCTCGCGCTGCTGCCCGCTTGGGGACAAGCGATCAACTTCAATCTGGATGCCCTCGCTGCCAAGGCCAAGGAGAAGGCTGAGATCACGCTCGAAGGGCCACTGTTGGAGCAGGCCATGAAGAACGCCCCGGACAAGCTTAAGGACAAGATGGGGAACGTGAGCCGGGTTGTGCTTCGTCATTACGAATTCGACAAACCCGGCCAGTATGCCGATTCCGACCTGGACAGCGTTCGCAAAATCGTTTCGAGCGGACCGGATTGGGCGCGCCTGATCAACATCAAAGAAGAGAAGGAAAGCGTCGAAATCTACATGCAGAGCCAGGGTGGCAAGACCACCGGATTCCTTCTGATTGCCGCCGAACAAAAGGAACTGACCGTCCTACACGTCGCCGGTACCATCGACCTGGCGAGCTTGCAGGAAGTGGTGAAATCGACGATTGCCTACGAACTTTCTACTGCTGGGGCGCGAGAGGCCGGACATTAGCCAGCAGGAATTTGAAGAAGGCATCCGGCTGGGTCATTAAAGCCATGTGACCCGCTTCCGGAATTAGCAGAATCGCCTTCCGGGGGTGCCGTCACTTGGTCGAAATAGGTTTTGGCGAGAGCCGCAGGCGTGATGTCCTTGGGCGGCCCTGTACTGATGTATCGCTCGCCAGGTTAGCCCGGCGCAGATCAGCAACACGATCACACCTAGCAAAACCAAGATGCCGCGAACGAACAGTTTCTTCACTGGTCAGTACAACGAGACCAGCTAGCATATTGTTCACCCAATCCCCTCTTTCCCACTAGACAAAGTCCATCGGGCTCCCCTACAATCGCTATACCGCGATGAATATCTCGGTTAAAAGCGAATACGCCCTGCACGCCATCTTCGATCTATCGGTCCAGCCGCAGGGGGAGCCGGTGAAGATCGCCGAGATCTCCCGGCGGCAGAAAATCCCCCAAAAGTTCCTGGAGCTGATTCTTTCCGGCCTGAAACAGGGCGGCTTTGTCGAGTCTCGGCGCGGGGCTGAAGGCGGGTACCGGCTGGCACGCCCGGCCGACCAAATCACCATCGGCCAGGTTCTTAAGTATGTCGAGCAATCCAAGAAGACCCGACGCGGACCCGACGCATTCACGGATTTGTGGAAGCGGGTAGATAGCGCCGTGGGCGCCATCATCGATACCACTACTTTTGCTGAACTCGCCCGGCGCTGGAAAGAATCGCAGACGCGGTTCGTGCCCAACTGGGAAATCTGATGATCTTCTCAGACAACTCACTCAGCATCGGGCGCACGCCTTTGGTCAAGCTGAATCGCGTGATCGATGGAGCGCCGGTGACCATGCTCGCGAAGATCGAAGCCCGCAATCCGGCGTTTTCCGTGAAGTGCCGCATCGGCGCATCGATGATCTGGGACGCCGAGCAGCGTGGCATCCTCAAGCCCGGCAAAGAACTGATCGAGCCCACCAGCGGCAACACGGGAATCGCTTTGGCCTTCGTAGGGGCTGCCCGCGGCTACGAAGTGACGCTGCTCATGCCGGAGACCATGTCGGTAGAGCGCAGGAAAGTCCTGAAGGCGCTGGGCGCGAAACTGATCCTGACCGACGGATCGCAAGGCATGAGTGCCTCGATCACGCGCGCGGAGGAGATGGTCGCGTCGGATCCGGATCGCTACGTGCTGCTGCAGCAGTTCAAGAATCCGGCTAACCCGGAGATTCACTTCAAGACGACCGGGCCGGAGATCTGGAATGACACCAAGGGCATCGTGGACGTCCTGGTGGCGGGCATTGGCACGGGCGGGACCATCACCGGCATCTCGCGCTACCTCAAACTGGAAAAGAAAAAGAAGATCCTGTCCGTCGGTGTTGAGCCGGAAACAAGTCCGGTGATTACACAGACCCTGGCGGGAGACGTAGTGCGTCCCGGTCCCACTGGGATTCAGGGCATCGGTGCGGGCTTCATTCCGCAAACGCTGGATCTGAAGATGGTGGATCGCGTGGAGCTGGCCAGCGACGAGGAATCGATCGTGATGGCGCGAAGACTTGCGCGAGAGGAAGGGATCGTATCGGGCATCTCCTGCGGTGCCGCTGTCGCGGCGGCGGTGCGGATCGCCCACGAGCCTGAGATGAAGGGCAAGACGTTCGTAGTCATCCTGCCGGATTCGGGCGAGAGGTATCTTAGTTCAGTGCTATTTGACGGGCTAGTTGAATAGGAGACCTACGATGCGAATTCGAGTGGTTGCAATGCTGGTGCCCGCGCTGGCCGCGCTCGCGCTGCTGGCGCAAACGCAAGAAGCGTTTTACGGACTGTGGAAGGTGGACCTAAGCAAGTCCAAGTACAGTCCGGGTCCTGCGCCTAAGAGCAATATGAAGAAGTATGAGCCGTGGAAGGACGGATTCAAAGCCACGCAGGATATGGTGACCGCCAAGGGCGAGAAGGTGCACGTGGAAGTGATCGCGAAGGTGGATGGGAAAGACTATCCGGGCACGGGGAGTCCGGATGCCGATACCTACGCGTTCAAGAAGCTGGACGCCCGCACCTACGAGGTCACGCAGAAGAAAGATGGCAAGGTCACGATCGTCGCGAAGATGGTGGTCGCGCCGGATGGCAAATCCCGCAGCATCGTGCAGACCGGGAAGAATGCCAAGGGTGAGCCGGTGAATAACCAGATTTACTGGGACAAGCAGTAGAGGGGTTTTCCAGGCGGGGTATTTCAGGATTTAGTAGCGGGCGCTTCTTTTGGGTGAAAAGGGGTTAGTAGCGCCCGCTGTCGTAACGGGGATTTAAGTTATCTGTAAAAACGCTTCCGGGGGACCCGTGGTTACTGGGGGTCAAAAAATATTTTGCGTGTAGACTGGCAGTGTGGTGAAGTCCTGGTCCAATGGGGCCTTACTCCAAGCAGTTGAATCCTTTGCCGCTCGCTTTCCCGAAATTGTCATCATCGGACCCCGCCATTTGGCAGGCGAAGGAATGGCACCAGGCCGCTTGGGTTCTGCCGGCGTCCATCGGATCACATTAATTCAGGCAGCCGCCGAATTGGCCCGCCCGGCGATGGCAGAACGCGGGCTGGCTCCTTTGAGCTCCCTGGGGCGGGAGGCGGTGGCTGCACGGGTCGCTCAGACGGCGCAAGGCAAACTTGCCTATTTTCAGCCCGTAGCCGCGCTCCCTGGATTCGCGCGAGCCCTGGCCAGGACGATCGTAGAACTAAGGCTGGCGGGTGTAGAGCCGGAGGATCTCGCTTCTGCGGGGCCACCTGCGGCGGATCTCGCCAAGCTCTTGCAACTGTATACGGCTGAGCTAGCAGAGCGGTCTCTGGTGGATCTGCCGGGATTGCTGGCTTTGGCAACCGAAGCCGCGCGTGGGGGAGAGCATCGTTGGGCCGGCTTGCCCCTGGCCCGCTTGGATGCCGATCTGGAGTCGCAGGCTCACCGGACGTTTTTCGAAAGCTTGGCAGCGCAGGCGCCCGAGGTGCTGGAGGCTGAACTCGGCGAAGGGCCGTCCGAGGCCGCATCTCACACACTGGAACATCTCAGACGATTCCTGTTTTCTCCCGAGCCGGAGCGATTTACCAGGAATGACGGTCGATTCGAGTTCTTTTCTGCCCCTGGAGAAGGTCTGGAGGCCGTCGAGATCGCCCGGCGGATTTTGCGTTTGGCCCGCGACGGCACGGCTTTCGATCAGGTTGCGATCCTGCTGCGGAATCCTGACCGCTACCAGCCCATGGTGGAAGACGCTCTGCGTCGCGCTGGTATTCCCGTTTGGTTCAGCCAGGGCACGGCGCGTCCACATCCATCGGGACGGGCGTTTTTGGCGCTGCTGATGTGCGCGGGGGAAGGGCTCTCGGCTTCTCGCTTCGCCGAATACCTGTCGCTCGGTCAAGTGCCTGAAACTCCGCTGCCGCCGAAGTGGGTCGGGCCCGACGATGAGGCTTTAGGTCGATTGGATGGCGAAGCGAGTGACCCGGTTGCGGAAGCTGACCGGCCGACGCCTCGCCGCTGGGAACGATTGCTGGTGGACGCCGCAGTCATCGGCGGCAGAGATCGGTGGGAGCGTAGGCTGAACGGTCTGGAAGCAGAATTCGCCCTGCAGGAGAAGCCTCTCGACCAGATCCGCAACTTGAAGCAGTTCGCGTTGCCGCTGATCGGCGTGCTGGCTGCGCTGCCGACGGAAGCCACCTGGAGCGTATGGCTGGAGCAACTATCGGAGCTCGCGCGATTATCGCTGCGCGACCCTGCGCCGGTTCAGGCTGTGCTGGCCGAGCTCGCACCAATGGGCGATGTGGGACCTGTGGGTTTGGAAGAAGTGGCTGGAGTCTTGAGCGAGCGTTTGCGCTTCCTGCGTCGCGACCCGCCGGCGCAGCGCTGGGGGCGCGTATTCGTAGGATCGGTCGACGAGGCTCGCGGCCGGGAATTCGGCGTGGTCTTCCTGCCGGGCTTGGCCGAAGGGCTGTTCCCGCAGAGGACCCTGGAAGATCCTTTGCTGCTGGATGAGTTCCGCAAGGCGGTGTCCGGGCACCTGCGGCTGCGCAAGCAGCGCGCCGATGATGAACAGATCCCCGAGGAACGGATGCGGCTGCACCTGGCGGTGGCGGCGGCGCGCGACCGGCTGATTGTTTCCTTTCCGCGAATGGAAGTCTCTGAGGCGCGTCCTCGTGTCCCGAGCTTCTACGCACTAGAGCTGCCTCGCGCCGTAGAAGGCTCGCTACCGGAGCTGAAAGCGTTCGAGGATCGCGCGCGCCATGCGGCGCCGGCGCGGCTGAACTGGCCCGCTCCAAAAGTTGCGATCGACGCCATCGACAATGCCGAGTACGATCTGGTGGCTATCGGCGGCAATCGAGGCCTTCGCTATTTGGTGGAAACCAATCCGAACGTTGCGCGTTCGATGCGAGCGCGCTGGGCACGATGGAACAGATCGTGGCGGCCCGCGGATGGCTTGGTAACGAGCGACGCTGCTGCGCTGGCTGTTCTGAGTGAGCAGCGCTTGACGGCTCGCCCTTGGTCGCCGTCCTCGCTGGAGCAGTTCGCGATGTGTCCCTACAAGTTCGCGCTGCAGGGAGTCTACAAGCTGCGGCCGCGAGATGAGTCTGCTCCGCTGGAGCAAATGGATCCGCTCACGCGCGGGGCGCTATTTCACGAGATACAGTTCGAGCTGTTCCAGCAATTGCAGCGGGCGGACTTGCTTCCGGTGAATCAAGATCGACTGGTCGAAGCGCTGGCTTTGGCCGACGCAGTGCTGGATCGCGTGGCAGCAAAGTACGAAGAAGATCTTGCACCGGCCATCCCGCGCGTTTGGAAATCGGAAACTGAGGACCTGCGTACCGATCTGAGAGGCTGGCTACAGCACGCCGCGCGCAACGACGACGATTGGAAGCCGGTAGAGTTCGAAAAGGAATTTGGCAAGGAACAGCCCGTGGCGTTAGTCGAAGGTGTGAACCTGCGAGGCCGCATCGATCTCATCGAGAAGCACGAATCGCGCAATGCGTTTCGCGTGACCGATCACAAGACCGGGAAGCGTCCCGACACGATTCCGCGGTGGGTGGGAGGCGGCAGGAGCCTGCAGCCGCTACTGTACGGCTTGGTCGCGGAGCAACTATTGGGATCGCCTGTTGAAGCTGGTCGGCTGCTGTACGCAACGCAGCGTGGGGGATACACGCCGGTCGAAATCAAGGTGGATGACCGAGCTCGGCAGTTCCTGCACAAGCTTTTGTCCGACATCGACGCATCGATTGCGGGGGGATTTCTACCTCCAGCTCCCGCAAAGGATGCGTGCGGGATTTGCGACTACCGCATCGTATGCGGTCCGTACGAAGAACGGCGGCTAGGCAAGAAAGACCGGCACGACGAACGACTCGAGTTGCTGACTGAGATTCGAGGGATGGCATGAGCACATCCTCCGCACGTGCGGTCTCCGATGCCGAGGCTCGCGATAGGATTCGCAAGTCGCTCGACGAGAGCTTGATCGTCGAAGCGTCGGCCGGCACGGGCAAAACGACGGAACTGGTCCGGCGGATCGTGGCTGTGCTCGCGAGCGGGCGGACGACGATCGACAAGATAGCGGCGGTGACGTTCACGCACAAAGCTGCGGGAGAGTTGAAGCTTCGCCTGCGCGAGGAACTGGACAAGGCGCGACAGGAGCATTCCAGTGAAAAACTGGTGCACGCACTCGAGCACCTGGAGGAAGCTTCCATCGGAACCATCCACTCTTTTTGCGCCCAGCTTCTGCGAGAGCGGCCAGTAGAAGCTCGCGTCGATCCGGCGTTTCAGGAACTGAGCGAGCAGGAAGCCGGGCGGCTTTACCAGCGGGCTTTTCGTACCTGGCTTGAGCGAAGACTCGCCGAGCCCTCGCCGGGATTGCGGCGAGCGTTTGCTCGCCTGGCCTGGCGCGACTCGTGGGACGATTCTCCGCCCCTGGAGCAATTGCAGTACGCCGGCAGAAAGCTTGTCGAGTGGCGCGACTATCCTGCAGCGTGGCGGCGGGAGCCGTTTGCTCGCGAAGAGGAGATCGGGACGCTTTTGCGCATGGCGCGCGAGTTGGCGGATCTAAGTTCGCGGCCTCGCCGGGTCACCGACAACTTGTACATCGGTCTACAACCGGTGCGGCTGCTGATGCAGAATATCGATCGTCCGGAGAATGCTGCGATTCCCCAGGATTTCGACGCGCTGGAAAGCCTGGTGCTCAAGCTGGCGCGCGACATGCGGCGCGATACGAAAAAGGGTTCGGGCGACTACGGTGGAGGCGCCAGCCGCGAAGATCTGCTGCATCGCCGCGACGAGCTGCTGCGGTGGATCGAAGACTTCCGGCGAAAGGCGGATGCCGACCTGGCGGCGGAGCTTCGCGAAGAGATGTCGGGCCTGGTCGAGGAATATAACGAACGCAAACGCCGGCAGGGCAAGCTTGATTTCGTGGATCTGCTACTTTGCGCGCGGGATCTGGTGCGCGATCAACGGGCCGTTCGAGAATATCTCCAGAATCGCTTCAGCCACCTGTTCATCGACGAATTCCAGGACACCGATCCGCTGCAGGCCGAGATTCTGCTCTTATTAGCGTCCGACGATCCGCAGGAATCGGACTGGCTGAAGATTCGGCCCGTCTCAGGCAAGCTGTTTGTGGTCGGCGATCCGAAACAGTCGATCTATAAGTTCCGGCGGGCGGACATTCTTCTGTACCAGCAGGTGCGCGACGCGATGGTCGAACGCGGCTGCGGATTAGTGGCGCTTCGCAAGAGTTTTCGATCTGTCCCGAATCTTCAAAACTTCGTGAACACCGCGTTTGAAAAAGAAATGGACGGCCACGGGCACGCCGAATATATTCCTTTGGAGCAGTCTCGGGAAGAGATCCCCGGCCGGCCAAGCCTGATCGCTCTGCCCGTGCCGAGGCCGTATAAGACGCGGTTATCGAAAGAAGCCGTGAACAAATCGCTGCCAGATGCGATCGCAGCGTTCGTCGCGTGGCTGGTCCAGGAAAGCGAATGGGGATTTAAGGCGCGAGACATCGCGATTCTGTTTCGCCGCCGGACGCAGGGTAAGCAGGATCTGACGCGCGAGTATGCGCGAGCCCTGGAGGCACGCGGCGTCGATCATCTGCTGGCTGGTTCGAAATCATTCCACCATCGCGAGGAAGTGGAGACGGTGCGCGCCGCGCTGACGGCGATCGAGTGGCCGGAGGACGAGCTGAGCGTGTTCGCCACCTTGAAGGGATCGTTGTTCGCGATTCCCGATGAGATGCTGTTGGTGCACAAGCATAAGCTCAGCCGATTGCATCCGTTTCATGTCGAAGGCGCCGAAGCTCCGGTGGCGGATGCATTGACGCTGTTGGCTGAGCTGCACCGCACCCGCAATAGTCGTCCATTCGCCGCGACGGTGCATGCGTTACTGGAAGCAACCCGAGCTCACGCCGGATTCCTGCTGCGGCCGGGCGGCAACCAGATTCTGGCCAATGTTGCGCGTGTGGCGGACTTGGCGCGAACGTTCGAAGCGACCGGGGGTGTATCCTTCCGCGGATTCGTTGAAGAGCTGACGGCGCAGGCCGAAAAAGAAGAAGCGTCCGAAGCGCCGGTCCTCGAAGAAGATTCGGATGGCGTCCGGTTGATGACGGTTCACGGGGCCAAGGGGCTGGAGTTTCCCGTTGTGATTCTGGCGGATCTGACGGCGAACCTATGCGCGCGAGAGCCGGATCAGTATGTGGACGGCGAAAAGCGCGTGGCCGCTACCCGACTATTGCGCTGCGCACCCTGGGAATTGCTGGATAACGAGCCCGAGGAAGCCGAGAAAGAGCGTGCGGAGGGCGTGCGTGTGGCTTACGTCGCAGCTACTCGCGCGCGCGATCTGCTGGTGGTGCCCGCCGTGGGGGATGAACCGTTTCCGCAGGACAACTGGCTGAGCCCGCTGGATAAGGCTCTGTATCCATCGCGCGACGCGTGGCGGAAATCGCAGACGGCTGAGGGATGCCCGAAATTCGGTGCTTCGAGCGTCGTTGAGCGCCCCCTGGATTACGATCGCGAGGCTGAGTTTTCGGTGCGACCAGGGTTGATCGTCCCGCAGCAGGGATCGCACCAGGTCGTATGGTGGGATCCATCGACGTTGAACCTCGGCGAAGAAGGCGACCACGGGCTTCGGCAGGAAGTGCTGCTAAAAGAAGATGGAGGCGCGAGTTCCATCGCATACAACGCGTGGCTGGAGCAGCGCGCGAAGGTTGTGGAGGCCGGGTCGAAACCGGAGTTTGACGTCTTCCTCGCGAGCCAAGCTGCGGACGCTCCGCCTAACGCGGTAGCAGTGGAGGTAGGGGCCAGGCAGGCCTCGCCCGATGGTCCTGGTGGACGACGCTTCGGAACCCTGGTCCACGCCGTGCTGCGCGATGTGCCGCTCGACGCCGACAAATCGGCCATCCGCAAGTGGACCGAGATGAACGCACGCATCCTGGGCGCACCCACTGAAGAAATCGAATCCGCAATCGAGCGAGTGCAGACAGCGCTGCGACATCCGCTTCTGGATCGCGCGCGCGCATCGAAGCGCAAGCATCGCGAATATCCGGTCATGCTGCGAGTCACGATGGAAGGCGATGGGAACCGGCTTATGGAAGGCATCATCGACCTGGCGTTCGTCGAAGATGACGCCTGGGTGGTGGTCGATTTCAAGACCGACGCCGATGTTTCCGCGAAGGGTGACCTGTATCAGCGGCAACTGCAATGGTACGCGAGCGCGCTCAGTCGCCTGACTGGTTTATCAGCACGGGCGTATCTGCTTTCGGTGTAGAACGCCTTTCGAGCAGCGTGTACAGCGCAGGGAGCACCACAAGCGTCAGCGCCGTCGCCGAAACCAGTCCGCCGATGATCACCACCGCCAGAGGCTTCTGGACTTCCGAGCCGATACCTTTCGATAGCGCCATCGGCAACAGGCCCAGCATCGCCAGCAGCGCCGTCATCAGGACTGTGCGAAACCGCACCAGCGATCCTTCGATGGCAGCCTGCCGGGCATCCAGGCCTTCGCCACGCAGCGCGTTGAAATAGCTCACGATCACCACGCCGTTCAGCACGGCTTGACCGAACAACGCGATGAATCCGATGGCGGCCGAGACGCTCAACGGGATTTTTGTGATCAGCAGCGCCAGAATCCCGCCGACTAGTGCGAAGGGAATATTCGAAAGAATCAGCAAAGCGCTCTTGACCGATCCGAACGCGTTGAACAGAAGCAGGAAGATCAAAAAGATGCTGAGCGGCACGATGATCCGGAGTCGGCCCATGGCGCGCTGCTGATTTTCGAACTCGCCGCCCCATTGCAGATAGTAACCCTGCGGAAGCGGGACGTTCTGCTTCACGCGCTGTTGCATCTCTTCGACGGCGCTGCCCATGTCACGGCCGCGCAGAAACACGCCGATGGCATTCAGGCGCTTGCCGGATTCATGCGCGATGTTCATGCTCCCGGAACCGACGCTGAGCGTCGCGACGTCCTCCAGCGGCACGCGCAGCCCCCGCGGAGTCTCCACCAGGATCTTGCCGATGGTGGAAATATCGCGGCGCTGGTCTTCGCGCAGCCTGACCACGACAGGATACTTGCGCTCACCCTCCCAGATTTCCGTGGCCTGCTTGCCGCCCAAAGCCGTCTCAATCACGTTCTGCACATCCACCACGTTTAGCCCGTATCGTGCCGCCCGGGTCCGATCGATTTCAATCTGGAGCTGTGGCACGCTCCCCGCCCGGTCGATGAAGGCGCGCTGCACGCCCCGCACCGAGGAGACCTGGTCGAGCACCTGCTGTGCGGTCTTCTTGATCAAGCCCAGGTCGTCGCCGAAGACCTTGATGACGATCTGGCCGTCGATCTGCGAGATGCTTTCCAGAATGTTGTCGCGGATGGGTTGGGAAAAGCTGGGCTCGAAACCGGGAACTTCAGAGAGCGCATCGTCGAACTTCTTGAGCAGTTGTTCCTTGGTAAGTTTACTTTTCCATTCCTCTTGCGGATACGTATCCACCAGGAACTCAGCCATGTTGACTTGCTTGGGATCCGTGCCGTCCTCGGGGCGGCCCGCCTTGGAAATGACGGCTCGCACCTCTGGAAACGTGCGGAGTATGGACCGGACACGCGCGCATTCGCGAACCGCCTCGGTCACGGAGATTCCGGGCGGCAGCGTGAGATTCACCCACACCGAACCTTCGTTGAGCTCCGGAAGAAATTCGCTGCCTAGCTGCGTCGCCAGCAGCAGACTTCCCGCCAGTGCGGCAACGGCTCCGAGCAGCACGACTACCGGCCATCGCACAGCTTGGGTCAGCACCGGACGATACAACTTCTTGCAAAATCGAACCAGAGCATTCTCGCCATGCGGCACACCCCGGCGCAGCAGGAAATAGGCCATCACGGGAACCAGCGTGAGCGAAAACAGCAGCGATCCCAACAGCGCGGATACGATCGTGTACGCCATCGGAGCGAAAATACGGCCCTCCTGCCGCTGCAAGGTGAAGATCGGAATGTGCGCGATGATGATGATCAGCATCGAGAACATAGTGGGCCGGCCGACGTGCGCCGCAGCCTCAATAATCACGTCCCGGACGTTTGCGCTGACTTTCGATGCTGTGTGCTGGTGCTCGGAGAGCTCGCGAAAGATATTTTCCAGCACGATCACCGCTCCGTCCACGATGATGCCGAAATCCATCGCCCCCAGTGACAGCAGGTTCGCTGGGAGGCCGCGGATACGCAGCCCCATAAACGTGGACAACAGCGCCAGCGGAATAATCGAGGCGACGATCGCCGCAGCGCGCAGATTCCCCAAAAACAAGTACAGGACGATCATCACCAGGAGGGCGCCCTCCAGCAGGTTCTTGAACACCGTATGGAGCGTCGTGTCGATGAGGAACGTGCGGTCGTAGTACGGAACGATCGAGACACCCTTGGGAAGGATCGAATCGTTTAGATCCTTAACGCGAGCTTTGACGGCCTTCAACACCTCCGACGGATTCTCGCCCTTGCGCATCAGGATGATTCCGGTGACGATTTCGTCGTTCTCATTCATCCCGACAGTGCCTTGGCGCGGCACCGAGCTGACATCGACCGTGGCAACGTCGCGCACCAATAAAGGCGTTCCACCGTGCTCCGCCAGGATGATGTTACCGATGTCGTCCGACGAGCGCAGCAGACCGATTCCGCGAATCAGATACTGCTGATCGCCCTGCTCCAGGTAACTACCGCCGGCGTTCGCGTTTCCCTGGCCGAGCGCCGTCAGCACCTGCTGCATGGGAATGTTATTCGCCTTCAGCTTGGCCAGATCCATGCTGACCTGGTATTGCTTCAGAAATCCGCCCAGACTCACCACGTCCGCGACGCCCGGTGCGAGCTTCAGGTATCGCGTGATCGTCCAATCCTGGATCGCTCGAAGCTCCTTCAGATCCTGGCCGGATCCATTCAGGCGATAGCGGAATAGCTCGCCGATCGGCGTGGACAATGGCGCGAGCTGCACTTCGGCTTTGTCGGGAAGATCCACCCCGCGCAAGCGCTCGAGCACCAGCTGCCGAGCCTGATAATCATCGGCTCGATCGTCAAATGTCACAATCAGGAACGACAGACCAAACTGCGTATGCGAAAACATACGCACCGCATTGGGCAATCCGCTCAAACCGATTTCGAGCGGCGTCGTGACTTGTTTTTCAACTTCCTCGGCGGCGTACCCGGGGTACAGCGTGATCACGGTCACCTGGATATCGGTGACGTCGGGAAACGCCTCGATGGGCAGGTTCTCGAAAGCGACGACTCCGGCCAGCAAGAACAGCCCCGTCAGCAGAAACACAAACAACGGCTGGTGCAGTGCGAAGGAAACCAGGTGCTTGATCATGTGCTGCGCTAATCCTGCTTCTGCGTGCGCCGGTAATCGAGCAGCATAGCTCCGTCGGTCACCACTTGATCACCAACGTGAAGGCCGCTTGTCACCCTCAAGCGGCCCTCTCCGTCGGGCGCGGCCGCGATCAGACGCCGCTCGAAGCGCCGGTCGCCGATAGCCGCGAACACATAGCTCTTGCCGTCCTGTGTGAATACTGCGGTGGCGGGCACCGACATTGCGGTTCCGCCTTCGCTCAGTTCGAGCGATGCAGTGATAAACATTTCGGGCTTGAGCAAACCATTGGGATTGGATACCAGCAAACGGACCTTGAGAGTCCGGCTGTCCGCATCGACTTTGTCGCCGATGCGTTCGATGCTGGCGTTGAAACGGCGGTCGGGA
>Ga0105248_10006433_pt1 | contig 12890 bp, 11 predicted proteins | sample KBSS34metaG_FD_81524 | JGI IMG/M metagenome (GOLD analysis project Ga0105248, IMG submission 81524) | Switchgrass rhizosphere microbial communities from Kellogg Biological Station, Michigan, USA - KBS S3-4 metaG | ecosystem: Host-associated > Plants > Roots > Rhizosphere > Soil | place... | reverse complement strand
TGGAACAGGTTCGTCGGCGCTCTCGGGCCGCGCCTCGTGCACGACCTTCTTCGGCGCAACCGGCACGGCATGCGGCGCCAGCGCCACCGGCTCGGACTTCCGCCGTGGACGAGGCACCTTGGCCTGCTTGTATTCATGATCGGCGTCGCACGTGGTGCAGCGCGTCTGCTTCACGTCGTCGCCCACCATGGCGACGATGACGTGGTTCGTCAATCGCCGCTCCCGGGGACAGTAGTCGTCCAGAACGTCACCAAGCCGAAGCTGGCGCTGCTGCATCAAAAGCTCCCGATGGGTCCTCGCTGGCGGGGAAAGGAATTGCGAAAGGCTCGGCAATCTTAGCAGAGCGGGTTTTCGAGAGGCAATAGGGCCAGCCAGGCCTCCACTTCGCCGAGCGCCGCGCGCACGGCAGACGGCGAGGTCGACTGCGGCGTCCGCTTGGCGGCCACCGACGCCTCGGGCGTCACGCGCTGGACGACGTCGGCCTCGAACCGGTCGCTGGCGGCGCGCCATTCGTCCATGCTCAGGGAACTGAATTCGCGCTGTTCCGCCACGAGCTTTCTGACCAGCGCACCGACAATTTCGTGGGCGCTCCGAAACGGCACACCGCGGCCGACGAGATAGTCGGCCACGTCGGTCGCGAGCAGCAATCCGGACGCCGCCGCGGCCGCGCGCTCGCGATTGAGCGTCAGGCCGTCGACCACGGATTTGACGACCGCGGTGCAGCCGGCCAGCGTGTCCTCGGCGTCGAAAACGCCGTGTTTGTCTTCCTGCAGATCCTTGTTGTAGCCGCTCGGCAGACCCTTCATTGTGGTCAGCAGCGCGAGCAGATTGCCGAACGCGCGCCCGGTCTTGCCGCGGACCAGTTCCAGCGGATCCGGATTTTTCTTCTGCGGCATCATGCTGCTGCCGGTGCTGAGCGCGTCGGAGAACTCGAAGAACCGGTGCTCGTCCCCGCACAGGATGATCAGGTCCTCCGCCAGCCGGCTCAAGTGCACCATCGTCATCGCGCAGGCGTAGAGGAACGTCGCCGCAAAGTCGCGATCCGACGACGCGTCGATGCTGTTGGCGACGACCCGATCGAATCCAAGATCGGCGGCGAGAGTGGCCACGTCCACGGCGTAACTCGTTCCGGCGATGGCACCGGAGCCGAGCGGAAGCGCGTTGGCTTCCTCGCGCGCACCCGCGAGGCGTGCGTAGTCGCGGCGAAGCGGCGCGGCGTGGGCCAGCAGGAAATGCGCGACCAGCACGGGCTGCGCCGGGCGGAAATGCGTGTAGGACGGCATCAGCGCATCACCGGCCTGGCGGGCCTGGCCGGTGAGCGCGCCGACAATCGCCGCGACCGCGGCCTGCAGAACGGGGATCCGGCGCCGCAGGTACAGGCGGAGATCGAGCGACACCTGTTCGTTGCGCGAACGCCCGGTGTGCAGGCGCTTGCCGGCATCGCCGAGCCGCTCGACCAGCAGACGCTCGACGAAGCTGTGGACGTCCTCGTCGGCGCCCTGCACGAATCCCGGATCCGATCGGCCCCGCTCGAGAATGTCGTGAAGGGCGGCGTCGATCGCGTCGGCTTCGGAGCGAGAGAGGACCCCGGCGTGCGCGAGCGCCTTCGCCCACGCCACGCTGCCTGTCACGTCGTCTTCGAACAGGCGGCGGTCAAATCCGAATGAAGAACCCCATTCGAACGCCGCGGCATCCGGAGCGGCGGCAAACCGTCCGGACCAGAGTGTCGTCATCAGCTTTTGAGGATCGGAATAATCGAGGGCGCCGGCGCGGCCGGAGCCGGGGTCGCGGTTCGTCCGACAATCGAGTACGCGCCCTTGAACAGTTTGAGCCGAACCACCCCGGTCACGCGTTCCTGCACGGCGTCAACGAACCCGTCCAGCGCATTGCGGAGCGGTGAAAACCACAGCCCGTGCTCGATGATATCCGCGTACTCGACGCTCACGGTCCGCGAGAACCGTTCGAGCTCGCGCGATCCCGAGACCTTGCGCAGTTCCTTGTGCGCTGCGTACAGCAGGACCGCCGCCGGCGCCTCGGACACCTCCCGGCGCTTCGAGTTACCGCTCCGGCGCTCGACGACGTCGATCCGGCCGACGCCGTGGGCCGAGGCGATGGTGCCCAGGCTGCCAATGAGCTCGATGAGCGGCATCGAGACGCCGTTGATACTGGCCGGAACGCCGCGCTCGAACGCGATCTCGACGTAGGCCGGCTCGTCCGGGCACTCGCGAGCGGGCCGCGTCAGCGTGTAGATGTCCTCGGGCGGCTCCTTCCACTCGTCCTCCGGCGCGCCGCGCTCGATCGAACGGCCCCAGAGGTTCGATTCGGCCTTGTATGGGCTATCGGCCGTGAAGGTCGGGACGTGGTGCTGCCTGGCGTACTCGATCGCTTCGGTCCGGGTCATGCCCCGGTCGCGCGTCGGCGTGATGACCTTCAGCTTGGGCGCCAGCGCGCGAATCAGCACATCGAGCGCCACCCGCCGCCCGCCGCCGCCGTGCGCCACCGCCTGCGCGTGCTCGATGCCGGCGATGTCCACGAGCTTCTGGGCGATCAGCGGCCGCGCGAGCGCCGCGCTCATCGGCGACCGATCGTCGTAGAGTGCATCGGCCTTCAGCGCGCGGAGGATGAAATGGCGGGCAAATTCTTCGCGCAGATCGAGCACGTGCGCCCGGGCGGCGCCGACCGCGAGCGCGCGGTCGCGAATCGCTTCGAGCTCGCGCCCCTGCCCGAGATCCATGGTCACCGCCACGATCTCCGCCTGGTGGTGCTCCTTCAGCCAGGGAATGGCCATCGAGGTATCGAGGCCGCCCGAATATGCGAGGACGATGCGTTCCACGTCAGAGGCCGGCGTATTCGCCGAGGCGCTTCGCGAACGTGGCGGCGCGGCGGCCGTCCTTCGCGATGACCAGGATCGTGTCATCGCCGGCGATCGTGCCGACGGTCTCGGCAGGACGCGCGCGGTCGATGGCCACGGCGAGCGTCTGCGCCTGGCCGGCGCCGGTGCGGATGACGACCAGCTGCTGCACGCGATCGATCTTCCGCAGGTATTCACCGGCGGCGCGCTCGAGCGCGTCGCGCACGGTGTCAGGGTTGAGCGCTTCGACGCCCGGCCGCTGATAGGCGCCATCGCCGGCGCGCTTGACCAGGCCAAGCTGCTTGATGTCGCGCGAGATCGTCGCCTGCGTCGCCTCGAAACCGGCCTTCGCCAGGCGGCGCCGCAGCTGCTCCTGGCTGCGGAGACCCTCGCCGTCAATCAATTCGAGGATCAGCTCCTGGCGGCGCGACTTCATGACAGAGAGCATACACGCGATCGTGCATACTTTCGGAAAAATTATGCATCGATTTTCATTGTTCCAATCGCACTATTCATGTATAAGTATTCTTTCCGATGCATACGGTAATCTCGCCCGTGGCACCTACGAATCAGACGGCGGCGGCCGGCCCCACGCGAGTGGCGGTCGCCGGTGCGACCGGGTTCACCGGACAGGAGCTGCTGCGGCTGCTCGCCCGGCATCCCGGCGTCACCATCACCGCCGCGACCTCGTCGGGCGCCACGGCAGCGCGGCGGCTGCCGGCGCTGAACGGGTTGTGGAACGGGACCATCGTGCCGCTCGACGCGAGCGCGCTCGAGCGCGAAGCCGAACTGGTGTTCCTGGCGCTGCCGGATTCGGCGGCCGCGGAACTGGCGCCGCGATTCGTTTCGGCCGGCGTCCGCGTCATCGACCTCTCCGGCGCCTTCCGGCTGCGCGACAAGACGGCGCGGGCGCGCTGGTATCCGGAGACGCACGCGATGCCGGATGGCCTGGTCTACGGCCTGACCGAGCGCGCGCGCACAGAGGTTCGATCGGCGCGCATGGTGGCCAATCCCGGTTGCTACCCGACGGCGTCGCTCCTTCCGCTGGAGCCGCTGCAGGCGGCCGGCCTCCTCGTGCCGAACACGGATGTGATCGTGGACGCGAAGTCCGGCGTGTCCGGCGCGGGTAAGAATCCCACCGAGCGCACGCACTTTTCGGAAGTGCACGGCAGCCTCTCGGCTTACGGCGTGCTCGGCCATCGTCACGGCGTGGAAATCGAGCAGGGGCTGGGGCGCGAGGTCACCTTTACGCCGCACCTCCTGCCGCTGGACCGCGGCATCTTCGCCACGATTTACGTTCGCGTTCCGCCCGGCACGACCGAGGAGGCGCTGGGCGACGTGTTCCAGGCGGCGTATGCCGGCGAACCGTTCATCCGTCTTGTCGGCGCCGCGCTGCCCGAAATCAAGCATGTCGCGCATACGAACTTCTGCGACATCGGCTGGCGCGTCGACCCGTCCGGGCGGGCGATCCTGGTGTCGGTCATCGACAACCTGCTGAAAGGCGCGTCCGGTCAGGCCGTGCAGAACATGAACGTCATGCTCGATCAGCCGGAGACCGCTGGGCTGCTGTGAGCCAGCTCCTGGTTTTCAAGTTCGGCGGCGAACTACTCGAAGATCCGACCCGGCTGGCCACGGTGGTTCAGGCCATCTCGACAACGGCCCGCCGCGGCGTGCCGCTGGCGATCGTGCACGGCGGTGGTAAGGAAATCGACGCCGCGCTGAAGGTCGCCGGCATCGAGAAGAAGCAGGTCGAGGGGCTGCGCATCACGGACGATCGCACGCTCGACGTGGTCGTCAGCGTGCTGGCGGGGGCCATCAACACGCGTTTCGTGGCGGCATTGACGACCGCCGGTGTAAACGCCGTGGGGCTGACCGGCGCGGATGGCGGTTGCGGGCTGGTGGAGCGGGCGCCGGCACACAGGACGGTTGACGGCCAGGCGGTCGATCTCGGTCGCGTCGGTATTCCGAGCGAGACCGCTGACCTCCGGGCGGTCACGACGCTGGTCGGAAGCGGTTTCGTGCCGGTGATCGCATGCATCGGGCTCGGCGCAGATGGACAGCTCTACAACGTCAATGCCGATACGTTTGCAGGACACCTCGCGGCGCGGCTGCGCGCGAAGCGACTGGTGATCGCCGGCACGACGCCGGGCGTTCTCGACGCCGGCGGCGCGACGGTGCCGACGCTCGAACCGTCCGCGGTCGACCGGTTGATCGGCAGCGGAACGGCGACCGCCGGGATGGTGGCCAAGCTCAGGGCTTGCGAATACGCGGTCAACCACGGGGTTGGCGATGTCGTGATCGTCGACGGCCGCGACCTGGCCGCGCTCGAGGCGGTCACGGGAGACGGCGCTCCACGGAGCGCCACCAGATTGGCGTTGGCGCACGCCTGAAGCCGGCCGTTCCGGTCCGGCGCAGGCGGTCATGGAAACAGGAGTAGCGGGATGACGATGGTGATGGACGACGTTCAGGCACTCGAAGCACGGCACGTCTTGCAGACCTATCGGCGGCAGCCGATTACCTTCGTGCGCGGCGAAGGCGTCCGCCTGTACGACACGGAGAACCGCGAGTACTACGACTTGCTGTCGGGTATCGGCGTGGCATCGCTCGGGCACGGCCACCGCGGCCTGTCCAACGCGATCGCGACCCAGGCGGACACGCTGCTGCACACTTCGAACCTGTTCTTTCACCCGCTGCAGGGTCAGCTGGCCGAGCGCCTGACGCAGTTGTCGGGGCTGTCGCGCGCGTTCTTCTGCAACAGCGGCACAGAAGCGGTCGAGGCGTGCCTCAAGTTCGCCCGGCGCTACTGGTACACCCTCGGCGAGAAACGCCTGGAAATCGTCGCGCTGGAGGAATCGTTCCATGGGCGCACGATCGGCGCGCTGTCCGTCACCTCGGACGAGCACTATCGCGCGCCGTTTGCGCCGCTACTGCCCGGCATCACCTTCATCCCGGCGAATAACGTCGCGGCGCTGAAGGCAGCTGTCACGCGCAACACCGCCGCGATCATCGTCGAGCCGATTCAGGGCGAAGGCGGCATTCACTTCCTGACCGCGGAGTATGCTGCGGCGCTGAACGAGGTCTGCCAGAAGACCGGCACCCTGCTCATTGCCGACGAAGTGCAGAGCGGGATGGGACGGACGGGGCACGTGTTCTATTCGTCTGCGATCGGCCTCAAGCCGCAGATCATGTCGCTCGGCAAAGCGCTCGGCGCGGGCGTTCCGGTCGGCGCGGCGCTGATCAGCGACGAGGTGGCCGCGAAGATTTCGTATGGCGATCACGGCACGACCTACGGCGGAAACCTCCTGGCGTGCCGGGCGGCGCTGTTTTTTCTGGAAGAACTCCTCGACCGCGGCGTCATCGCGAACGTCGAAAGAGTAGGTCGTCATTTCGAGCAGCGGGTGCGGGCTCTTGCGGCCAAGCACGCGTTTGTAAAGGAAGTGCGCGGTGCCGGTCTCATGTGGGGACTGGATCTCGACCGCGAAGCGACGGCCGTCGTCCCGGCCGGACTCGCACGAGGTGTCGTCGTCAACCGGACGGCGGACACAGTCATCCGGCTGCTGCCACCCCTGAACATCACGGCGGCGGAAACCGACGAAGCGTTGGATCGACTGGATGCGGCCCTGGGAGATTTTGCCGCGCAAGAGAGGAAAAACTGAATGCCCCGACCGACTCGCATCGTCCTGCGCACGGCTGAAGTCTCGGAAGCGCCGAAGCTTCATGCGCTGATCTCGGCCAACCTTGTCGAGGGTCATCTGCTGCCTCGCACGCTCGAGGAGTTGACGATCCACGCGACCCGCTTTGTCGTGGCGGTGAGGAGCCGGAAGATCGTCGGTTGCGCGGAGCTCGCCCCGCTGAGCCCGCAGGTGGCCGAAGTGCGTTCGCTCGCGGTGAACAAGGACGCGCGCGGGCATGGTGTCGGCACCAAGCTGGTCGACGAGCTGCGGCTACGGGCGCGCCGCGAGGGCTACGACAAGTTGTGCGCGTTCACGCACGGGCCGGGCTATTTTGTGTCCATGGGCTTCTCGATCGTGCCGCATTTGTGGATCCCGGAGAAGATCTTCACGGACTGCGTGAAGTGTCCCGAATTCCGACGTTGCGGGCAGTATGCGATGGTCCTGCCGCTCGAGCCGTTCGCCGACATGGTCGATCGGGACGTGCAGATCGTTGCCCGACACGCATGAGCGCGCCGACAGTTCAGACGCTCGAAATCGTCGCCGGCGGCATCACCACGCCCCGGGGATTCCGGGCCGCGGGTATCCATGCCGGCATCAAGGCGAAGGCTGGCGCGCTCGACCTCGCGCTGATCGTCTCTGACCGGCCGGCCACAGCGGCCGCCGTTTTCACCACGAACCGCGCCGTCGCGGCGCCGGTGGTCGTCTCGCGTGACCATCTGGCGCGGTCCGGCGGCATCGCGCGCGCAGTCGTCGTCAACAGCGGCTGTGCAAACGCATGTACGGGTGACGCCGGGTTCAAGGACGCCGTGGAGATGGCCACGGCGACGGCGGCCCTCGTCGGCTGCCCGGCCGACCAGGTACTGGTCGCCTCGACCGGCGTAATTGGCGTGGCCCTCAAAATGGACCACCTGCTCGCGGGGCTGCCGAACGCGATGGCGGCGCTCGGCGCCGACAACGGACCGCTCGCAGCCCAGGCGATCATGACGACCGATCCGTTTCCGAAGGAAGCCGCGGCGCGGGTCACGATCGGCGGCCACGACATCACGGTTGGCGGCATGGCCAAGGGCTCCGGGATGATCGAGCCGATGATGGCGACGATGCTCGGGTTCGTGACGACGGATGCTGCGGTCGCGCCGGCGCTCCTGCAGCGCGCCCTGCGCGAAGTGGTGGACGACACCTTCAACGCGATCACGGTAGACGGCGAGTGCTCCACCAACGATTCGGTGATGATCCTCGCCAACGGCGCGAGCGGCGTCACCGTCGACGAACGTCACTACGCGGCATTTGTCGATGCGCTGCGCGTGGTCTGCCTGCGGCTCGCGCTCGGGATCGTGCGCGGCGGCGAAGGCGCCACCAAACTGGTCACCGTCACGGTCACCGGAGCGGCAACGGCGGCCGAAGGGCGCAAGGCCGCGAAGGCCATTGCCAACTCGCCGCTCGTCAAGACCGCGATTCACGGCGGCGATCCGAACTGGGGACGGCTGATTGCCGTCGCCGGGCGTGCCGGCGTGGAATTCAATCTGAGTCGCGCGCGCGTGACGATCGGACCGATCGTGCTGTTCAACGACGGGCGGCCGCACGACGAAGCGGCGCCGGAAGCCGCGAATTACCTCAAGAACGACGATATCTCGGTCGGTGTGGACCTCGGTGTCGGAAGCGCGGCGTCCACCGTCTGGACGTGCGATCTGAGCGCCGAATACGTGCGGATCAACGCTGAGTACAGAACCTAGCCATGAAACCAGCTGCCGCCGCGCCACAGACGCGCAAGGATTTCCTGTCGGTCCTCGATTTCGACCCGGGCGATCTCGAGCGGTGTCTCGAACTGGCCGCCCAGGTGAAAGCCGACCGCTCGCTCGGCCGCCAGGCGCCGACCGCCAACGCGCTCGACGGCCGGCACGTCGCAACGCTGTTCGAGAAGGCGTCGCTGCGGACGCGCTCGACCTTCGAGATTGCCGTCCACGAAGTCGGCGGCCACGTCGTCCCACTCCGGCCTGACGATGCGCTGGGCGGCCGCGAGCCGGTGGCCGACGTCGCCCGGAACATCGAGCGGTGGGTGGACGCGATCGTGATCCGGACGTTCTCGCAGCGCGTGCTCGAGGAATTTGCCGCGGCGGCGCCGCGGCTTCATGTGATCAACGCGCTGAGCGACACCGAGCATCCGTGCCAGGCGCTCGCCGACTTCCTGACGCTACGCGAACAGTGGGGCACGCTACGCGGCCGCACGCTGGCCTTCGTCGGTGACGGCAACAACGTCGCGGTCTCGCTCGTGCACGCAGCCGCCATGCTCGGTGTCCACGTGCACATCGCCAGCCCGGACGGCTATCAACTGCCGCACGTCGCCGTCCAGCAGGCGACCCTGGCCGCCCGGTTCGGCGCACGGCTGCGGATGTTCACCGAAGCCGCCGATGCGGTGGCCGGCGTCGATGCGGTCTACACGGACACCTGGACGTCGATGGGACAGGAAGCGGAGGCGGTCGTCCGCCGGCGCGTGTTTGCCTCTTATCAGGTGAACGACGCGTTGATGTCGCTCGCCAAGCCGGGCGCGCTGTTCATGCACTGCCTGCCGGCGCACCGCGGTGAAGAAGTGACGGCCGATGTGATCGAATCTCCGGCCTCGGTCGTCTTCGACCAGGCGGAAAACCGGCTGCACTGCCAGAAGGCGTTGTTGCTGATGCTGCTGGCACCGCCGCAGGCCTAGCACGCCATGAGTGCCCGGGCGCCGTGGGTGGCTCATTACGATCACGGCGTTCCTGAGACACTGGCACCCTACCCCGCCCGCACGCTTCTCGACTACCTCTCCGATCTAGCGCGCGACCGTCCGAACGCCGCCGCGATTCTATTCAAGGGCGCGACGGTCACCTGGCGCGCGCTCGCGCAGGAGAGCGACGCCTTTGCCGCGGCGCTGCACAGTCTGGGCGTGAAACGCGGCGACCGCGTGGCGCTGCTGCTGCCGAACTGTCCGCAGTTCCTGGTCGCGCAGTTCGCCATCTGGAAAGCAGGCGCCATTGTCGCGCCGCTCAATCCGATTTACACGGAGCACGAGCTCGAAGGACCGATTCGCGAACAAGGCATCGAAGTCATCGTCACGCTGACCCGCTTCTACGATCGGGTGAAACGCGTCCAGGCGCGCAGCTCGATCCGCACGGTCGTCGCGACCAACATCAAGGACTACTTTCCGCCGCTGCTGCGCGTGTTGTTCACGCTCGCACGTGAAAAGCGCGAAGGGGATCGGATCGCGCTCGCTGACGGCGATCGTGATTACCTCACGCTCCTGAAGCAGCATCGTGGAGCGGCGCCTCGACCGGCGCCGGTGACGCCAGAAGATCCGGCCGTGCTGCTGATGAGCGGCGGTACGACTGGAACCCCGAAAGGCGTGCTCGGCCGACACGAGGCCTACACGCTGACCGGCATTCAGGTCGAAGCGTGGACGCGCAGCGTCATGACGCACGGCGACAGCGTGATCCTGGTGCCACTGCCGCTCTTTCACGTCTACACCAACGTCGGCGTGCAGGGCCTGGCGTTCCTGACCGGCAATCCGGTCGCGCTGGTGCCCAACCCGCGCGATCTGGCGGATCTGCTCGCGACGATCCGCAAGGTCAAGCCGGCGTTCTTCAGTGGCGTGCCGACGCTGTACGCCGGGCTGCTCAATCACAAGGATGTACAGAGCGGCAAGGTCGACTTCAAGTCCATCAAGATCTGCTTCTGTGGCGCAGCCGCACTCATGGCCGAGACCAAGACGCGGTTCGAGTCGCTCACCGGCGGCCGGATCGTCGAAGGCTACTCGCTGACGGAAGCGATGATGGCGCTGTGCGTGAATCCGGTGAGCGGGCTCAACAAGATCGGGTCGGTCGGCATGCCGCTGCCCGACGTCCTGGTGCGAATCTACGACGCCGACGCCGGCATGCGCGAGCTGCCCGCCGGCGAAGTCGGCGAGATCTGCTTCTTCGGCCGTCAGCTGATGGACGGCTTCTGGAACAGGCCACACGAGACCGCGAGCGTCCTGCGCGAGCACGCGGACGCGGACGGCACGCGCCGCTGGCTTCACACCGGAGACCTTGGCTATCTCGATACCGATGGTTACCTCTTCATCCTGGACCGCAAGAAGGACCTGATCAAAACCAGCGGTTATCAGGTCTGGCCGCGGGAGATCGAGGAGGCGCTGGCCGCGCATCCGGCCGTCGCGGAAGTCGGCGTGGCCGGCGTGCCCCACGAGCTCAAAGGTGAGCAGGTTCGCGCCTGGGTCGTGCTGCGCCCGGGCGAGACAGCCACCGAAGCGGACCTGAAGGCGTTCTGCCGGCAGAAGCTTGCGCCGTATAAGGTGCCGTCCCACATCACGTTCCGGGCCGATCTCCCGAAAACCATGGTCGGGAAGGTCCTCCGCCGGGCCTTGCGCGACAACCCCTGAGCCGTTCCGCCCTCGCCTTCCGCATTACCGGGTGAGGGGGATTCATGCCATCAACCGCCGGCAGTCACGTTCGCGAAAACCTCAGCATTCTTGCCCGCTCGGAAAAGCGGCTGCTCGTCTGGATGGCGATGCGCCTTCCGCGGGCCATCAACTCCGACCACTTGTCGCTGCTCGGCCTGGTCGCCATGGCGGGCGCCGGCCTCTCCTTCGCGGCGTTTCGCATCACGCCGTGGGCGGCTGCGGGCGTCACTGCCTGGATGGTGGCGAACTGGTTCGGTGACAGCCTCGACGGCACGCTCGCACGGGTGAGGAACCAGCAGCGGCCGCGCTACGGCTTCTACGTCGACCACGTGATCGACGTCGCCGGCAGCGCGCTGCTTCTTGCGGGGATGGCCGTTTCAGGTCGCATGAACCCGCTCGTGGCGCTGACGGTCCTGTCGGTTTATCTGCTCGTCGCAGCGGAGTCGTACCTGGCCACGCACACCGCCGGCGTTTTTCGCATGTCGTTTTTCGGCTTCGGTCCGACGGAACTGCGGATGCTCCTGATCGTTGGCGCGGTGAAGGCGGCGGTGTCGCCTCAGGTGTCCATTGGCGGCGCGACGCTGCTGCTGTTCGACGTCGGCGGGGTCCTTGCCACCGGCGGGCTGCTGATTGCGTTCGTCGTGTCCGCGGTGCGCAACACGCGGGCTCTGTATCGTGCGGAACCGCTCTCGCCGGCCGCCATCGAAACGAGGGCCGCGTGAGCGCGCGGACGCTGGTTTTTCTTGGCGTCGGGGCGATCGGCTTCACCGCTCAGATCGCCGTGCTCACGATGCTCACCGCCTGGCTCCACGCGCCGGTGCCGGTTGCGACCGCCATCGCCGTTGAAGCCGCAATCTTGGTCAACTTCTGGTGGCACGAGCGCTGGACGTGGCGCGAGCGAGCGGTCCACGGCGCGCGCGCCCATCGGCTGCTGCGCTTTCACCTTGCCAATGGCGTCACATCGCTCGTTGGCAACGTCGCGATCACGACCGCCGGCGTGCGCCTCCTGGCCATGAATCCCGCCGTCGCGAATGCGATGGCCGTCGCCGTGCTGGCGGCGATCAACTACGTCGCGGCCGATCGATGGGTTTTTGCCGCGCGCACGGGATTGGGCACGTTCGCGCTGCTGCATTTCATCGCCACGCCGGCCGCGGCGGCCGACCTGCGATCCGACACGCTGGCCGCGTGGAATCGATACATCGACAGCGTGGAGCAGGCGCTGCCGGCGCACGAAAACGATGCGCCGCCCAGCGAACCGGCCGGCCGCGCCCTGCCGGTCCCGGGGGGCACGATCCACGAATGGCGGGGCTCGATCGTCGCCTCGCACACCACCGTCGGTGCGTTGATCGACGCGCTGACCAATCCGGGGACGCCGCCGCCGCAGGATGACGTGCTCGAGTCGCGCGTGCTCGCCCGGCACGGTGACGCGATCCGCGTGTATTTGAAACTGTCACGCTCGGCGATCGTCACGGTGACCTACGACACCGACCACGACGTGCGATTCGACCGGCGGTCGCGGATGCTGGCCTTCAGCCGCAGCGTGGCCACGCGCATCGTGGAAGTCGGCGGCGAGGATCACGGGTTTCTGTGGAAGCTGAATTCGTACTGGCGATATCGCCAGGTCGGCGACTCGGTGGTGGTGGACGTGCTGTCCGTCTCGTTGAGCCGCGCGGTGCCGGCGCTGGTCCGGCCGGTGGCCGGTCCCATCGTCAACCGGGTCGCGCGCGAGTCGATGGTCCGGACGCTCGATGCGGTGAAACGCTTCGCCGAAGCCCACCCGTCGGCGCGCGCGTCAGCGGCGTCTGAAAGCCTCGACGGTGATGCCCGCGGCGTGCAGGCCCGTGCGCAGGGCTCCGGCAATGCGATCGGCACCGGGTGTGTCGCTGTGCACGCAGATCGTGTCGATCCGCATCGTGATGCTGGAACCGTCGATGGCTTC
>Ga0105248_10006431_pt1 | contig 12891 bp, 11 predicted proteins | sample KBSS34metaG_FD_81524 | JGI IMG/M metagenome (GOLD analysis project Ga0105248, IMG submission 81524) | Switchgrass rhizosphere microbial communities from Kellogg Biological Station, Michigan, USA - KBS S3-4 metaG | ecosystem: Host-associated > Plants > Roots > Rhizosphere > Soil | place... | reverse complement strand
GGGCCGGCCGTGAAAGTCGATCATGATGTCGACGCTTTCGCCCACCGCTTCGCGCACCGTCTTCATCAGCCGTCCGACGTGTTTTTGCGCGGGAATCGACGCGATGTGATTGCCGTATGGAATGAACACGACCTTCAGCGCGTCGTAACCTTTCTCGACCACTTGCAGCGCGCTGTCGCGCAGCTTGCCGTGATCGAACGTTTCGTAGACCGCCTTCATGTCGCCCAGGCCTAGGTGCGTATAGAGACGCACCTTGTCGCGCACCTTGCCGCCGAGCAGACGCCACACCGGCACGCCCAGACTCTTCGCGAACACATCCCACAGCGCGTGCTCGATGCCGCTGATCGCCGTCGCGCCGATGATGCCGAGACGGTAGTAGCTGTGCTTGTTCATCGTGCGCACGCAGTGCTCGATGTCGCGCGGATCGAGGCCGATCAGCAGCGGTTCGAGATCTTCAACGGCGCCGGTGACTGCGCGCGTCTTCCAGTTGAGGCTCGCTTCGCCCCATCCATACAGGCCGTCCTGGTTCGTCAGCACCTTGACGAAAATCCAGTTGCGCATTTCCGCGTTGACGACGATGGTGCGCACGCCGGTGATCCGGATCGCCGAGCCGTCGTTTGCCTGTGCTGGGGCGAATGTCTGCATCTTGTCTCCGTGAGTTATCGGTGATGTTGTGCAGACACGATATAAGGCAACAGGTAAGAACCTCCAATTGTTTTTTTGTCTCAGCTGAAAACTTATTCTTATCAGTCGGGGTTGGAGCGCGGGCTGCCGGTGTGGTGCCGCAGCACGGAAAAAATGCATCGGGACGAAGCGTGACGTGCGTTTGCCGCGAATGGTCCGCAGGCTTGTTGGCGCGAGATGCCGTGCACTCGTAAGGCCGGGCGCGCGGCGGCTGCTTGCGGGTTTATCCCGATCCGTCCGCCACTGCTTGACGCTCTCGCGCTTTCAGACGACGCGCTTGCCGACTGTCATCGCGACGTCGCGAAAAGCCTTGACCGCAGGTGACGTGTCGTCCGCGTGGTAGGCGACGCCAAGCGACAGATACGGCGTCGGCCCCTCGAGCTTGCGGTAGACGACACCTGGTCGCTCGAGACGCTGGAATTCCGACGCGATAAAGCCGATGCCGAAGTTCGCCGCGGCCAATGCGATGATCGATTGCGCCGGCGACGCTTCGAGAATGACCTTCGGACTGAAGCCGGCCTCCTGGCACATGCCGAGAATGCGATCGTGCAACTGCGGGCCGATCTTGCGCGGGAAGATAATGAACTGCTCGCCGGCAAGATCGCGCAGTGTGAGCGTCTTGCGTTTCGACAGCGGGTTATGCGTCGACAACACGATGTTGAAAGCAGTGGTCGCGATGACGTCGCACGCAAGCGACGGTTCGTCGAGTGGTGGATGGCCGATCGCCACCTGGATCGTGCCCGCACGCAAGGCTTCTTCCTGCTCGGCGGTGGTCATTTCCTGCACGATGATGCCGACGTCCGGCAGACATTCGGCGAACATCCGCATGATCTCGGGAAACACGATGTAGAGCGCGGAGGCAGTCAGGCCGATGGCAAGCTGACCGATTTCACCCTTGTCGGTACGGCGCGCAAGCGCGACTGCCTGATCCATGCTGCGCAATAGCTTGCGCGCCTCTTCGAGGAAAACCTCGCCCGAACGTGTGAGCGACACGCGGCGCTTGTTGCGATAGACAAGCTGGACCTGCAGCGACGCTTCGAGCATGCGCAATTGCTGGCTAAGCGCAGGCTGTGTCATGTGACAGCGCGCGGCAGCGCGATGAAAGTGCAGCTCTTCTGAAAGCGCGAGAAAACATTCGAGCCGGCGGCGATCCATTGCGATTTCCTTGTCCCAAGACGGGTGGGCCGAGCTTTGTAGAGGCTTCGGGTTGGAGCCGCACAGTCGGCCCCGGATCCGGGGATTATGCAGGACGCGACGGCTCGAATATGTTCGTTCAGCGCTGCTATCCGGACGGTCGACAAATCGAACCGCGCTGTCGGTATCGATACAGATCTTTCTTTCCCAGGCAAGAGCATGGACCATGCAGACGCTGGGTGGCACCGAGTTCCCGTGCACTGTACATGTCGCACGTTATCGTGCATTATCCACGATAACGTGCCCCTGCCCGAAAGGGTAAAGGTATGCGCACAAGACAATCGAGATCGCTTTTTCCATCGTGCCGCTGGCCGCAGCTACCTCCGCTTTTGCAACGCATTTGCGGATGCCGTGCATGCATTGTCGGTTGGGTCGCGATGCCGAACTTCCCTCTTCATGGAGATCCACATGGCCGGATCCGAAACGAAAACTACCGCGAGGCCGACAGCAGTCTCAGGGACGAATCTGCAGCCACCGGCCCGCAGCGGCGCGAGACTCCTCGTGGATACGCTGGTGCGCCAGGGCGTGACGACCGCCTACTGTGTGCCGGGGGAGAGCTATCTCGCCGTGCTCGATGCGCTGCACGACGCCCACGATATTCGCACCGTCGCTTGCCGGCACGAAGGTGCCGCAGCCAACATGGCGGATGCGTATGGGAAACTCACCGGTCGTCCAGGTATTTGTTTTGTCACGCGCGGGCCGGGCGCTACGCACGCGAGCGTCGGTTTGCATACGGCGTTTCAGGATTCGACGCCGATGATTCTCTTTATCGGTCAGGTGGCGCGTGACTGTGCGGAACGCGAGGCGTTCCAGGAAATCGACTATCGCCGGATGTTCGGGCCGGTCGCGAAATGGGTCGCAGAAATCGAGAGCGCGGCACGTGTGCCGGAGTATGTCGCGAGGGCGTTCAGTACGGCAGTGGCAGGTCGCCCGGGGCCGGTCGTGCTCGCACTGCCGGAAGACATGCTGGTCGAAGTAGCCAGCGTGTCCGACGTGCCGCGCCACCAGGTCGTGCAGGCTGCGCCGCATCCTCAGGATGTCGCTGTGTTGCGTGAACATCTCGAACGTTCGCGCAAGCCGGTGGCCATCATCGGCGGCGCTACGTGGACGCAACAGGCGCGCGACGACTTCACTGCATTTGCGTCTGCCAATCGCTTGCCGGTCGCGGTCTCGTTCCGTAGTCAGGGACTCTACGATCACCGTAACGAAAACTATATCGGCGACGTGGGGCTCGGCATCAATCCGAAGCTTGCGCAACGGATCCGTGAAGCGGATCTGATCCTTGCCGTGGGGACGCGCCTGGGCGAAGCGACCACGGCAGGCTATACGCTGATCGACGTGCCGAAGCCCCGGCAGACGATGGTTCATGTGTATCCGGGGGCGGAGGAGTTGGGGCGCGTCTATCAGGCAGACTTGCAAATCAATGCGGGTATGGCGGCCTTCGCGGCATCGTTGAAGCCTCTTGCGCTGGCGCCGGTCGGTGCTCGCGACGCATGGCTTGCCGACGCGCGCGAAGATTATGTGCGCCACACGACACCCTCACACGATCACGGCCGCGGCGTCGATCTCGCTCACGTCATCGCGCATCTGAACCGCACGCTGCCGGACGACGCGATCATCACAAATGGTGCGGGAAACTACACGGTGTGGGTGCATCGCTATTATCGCCATCGCGGCTTTCGCACTCAGCTTGCGCCGACGAGCGGAGCGATGGGATACGGCTTGCCGGCAGCCATTGCGGCAAAACTCGAGCATCCCGAGCGCACCGTGGTTGCGTTCGCGGGGGACGGCTGCTTTCTGATGTACGGTCAGGAACTGGCGACTGCGGCGCAATACGACGTGCCGGTCCTCGTGATCGTCGTGAACAACGGGACTTACGGCACGATACGGATGCATCAGGAGCGGCACTTTCCTGGACGCGTGTCGGCCACCACGCTACGCAACCCGGATTTCGTGATGTTCGCGAAATCGTTCGGCGCTTATGCCGAACGTGTCGAACGTACCGAGGACTTTGCCGGTGCATTCGAGCGCGCGCAGCAGGCGGGGCGGCTCGCGCTGCTCGAACTCAGAACGGACAGCGAAATCACCACGCCATCTGCTACGCTCAGCGGTATTCGCGCGTCGGCGCTCAGTACGCTGGCGGCAGATTGATTGCGTGACGGATGAAGCGCGCGGCTCGCGCGCTGTGCGGCAGAGGCCGCATTCAGGCAGCGGGATCCTCGCTCATGGCGGCGAGGAGCCGCTCGCGGCCCTTTTCCAGATGCGCACGAATGGCTTCCGCGGCGCGGTCCCCGTTTCCCTCTTCGAACGCCTTCATGATGGTTCGATGTTCGCTCATCACCGTCTGTGACGACGTCGGGCCGCCGCGCCGGTTAAGGTACAGGCGCGATTGCAGCAGGATGGCGTGCATGCCTGCATAGACTTCCGAGATTACCTCGTTGCAGGCGCTGTCCACGATCGCCATGTGGAACTGCGCGTCGGCCTGCACGAATTTTCGGTATTCCTGGTATTTGGTGCCGAGACGATTTGTTTTTGCCATCGTCGCCAGCAGCGTGCGCATGGTGGTGAGCGTCTTTTCGTTGTGCTCTTTGGCGCCGATGCGCGCACACGATGTCTCGACCAGAATGCGGAAATCGAGAAGTTTGTGCAAATACGCCGGCGTGGGCTGCGGCGCCACCGAATAGCCGCTGTAAAGCTCGAGCACGACAAGGCGCTCGGCCTCGAGACGAGCGAGCGCCTCGCGGATCGGCGACGAACTGACCGACAGCTCTTTGGAGATCGCATCGATGTTCAGGCGGGCGCCCGGCTCGAGCTCCTGATCGAGGATGCGCTCCTTGAGCACTTCATAGGTTTGCTCGGCGAGCGTGCTTTTCACGAGGCCGGACGCTTTGGTTTTTCGGGGCGTCATTGTTCGATGATCAGCCAAAAAGAACGAACTGGGGAAACCGGCTGAAGCGCACTCTCTGTGTTGCGCACCGGTCCGTGCATTCTACCTGAAGCTGCCTGGTGTCACGATGGCGCGCGCCCGCTTTGAGTGCCTCGACACGCTTGTGCAAGTCCCACCAGACCGGGGTCCGGCGCGTTGACTTTATGCGTGCACCATGGATAATGCACGATATCACATGCGCGATCGCACGCCCAGCTTGGGAGTGCAGTCGCCGACACGAACAGGAATGACCGCGCGAATGAACCCCCAACTACTTAAAGACGCCATTGCGGGCGGCTTGCTCTCTTTCCCCGTCACCGATTTCGACGAACACGACCGGTTCGACGACGCGAACTATCGCGCGAGGCTGCGCTGGCTGCGCGAATTCGAGGCTGCAGGGGCTTTTCCTGCAGGCGGTGCGGGCGAGTTTTTTTCGCTGACGTTCGACGAGTACCGTGCCGTTACCTGCGCGGCCATCGAGGAACTGGGCGGTGCGCTGCCGGTTATCGCGGCGGCTGGGCAGGGTACGTTGGCGGCCATTGCGTATGTGCAGGAGGCGCAACGGCTCGGCGCAGACGGCATCTTGCTGTTTCCTCCGTATATGACCGAGAGCGCACCGCGCGGACTGGTTGCTCATGTCGAGGCAGTGTGCCGCGCAACGCAACTCGGCGTGATCGTCTATAACCGGGGCAACGGGCGGCTCCCCTACGATGCCGTCATCGAGCTCGCGCACCGCTGCCCGAACCTCGTGGGTATCAAGGATGGCTTCGGCGATATCGAAGGCATCCTGAAGGTGCAGGCCGTGCTCGGTGAGCGGCTACTGTTCATCAACGGAATGCCGACTGCGGAAATTTATGCCCAGGCGTACAGCGCGATCGGCGCTTCGACCTATTCGTCCGCGTTACTGAATTTTGTGCCCGCGCTGGCGGTTGAATTTCATCGTGCCGTCCGCGAACGCGATACCGCGTGGCTACGCGTCGTGACGCGCGAGTTTCTTACGCCTTATCTCGCGCTGCGCGCGAGCTCGCCGGGCTACGCGGTGAGCATTGTGAAAGCGGGGGTGGATGCGGTAGGACGCAGCGCGGGCCGGGTGCGCACGCCGCTTGCGCCGCTCACCGGCGAAGAGCAGCGTGAACTGACGCGGCTCATCGAGGTGGCGCAAGCGCTGCCCGCTCGCAGCACGAGTGCATTGAACGAACGCGCGGCCTGAGCATCTCGCCATCCGGCCGCACGTGCCGCCAACGTTGACAGGAACCATCACGATGAAACCCGTAGTTGCCATTCCTTCGGCCGGTGAGATGGGCTCGGCGCTTGCAGCCCGTCTTACGGCGCACGGCGTCACGGTACTCACGTCGCTTGAAGGGCGGAGCGAAAGCAATCGTCAGAGAGCGCAAGCCGCGGGCATGACGCCCGCCTCGGATGCGGAGCTGATCGGTGCGGACTTTCTGCTGTCGATCTTGCCGCCTGCGCACGCCGTGTCGTTCGCAGATCGACTGGCGCCCGCGCTGCAAGCCGCGGCGCGTCCTCCGTTGTTCGTCGACTGCAATGCAGTCAGTCCCGACACGGCCACGCAGATCGCAGCGATCGTCGAGCACAGTGGGGCTCGCTTTGTCGATGCGAGCATCATCGGTTTTCCGCCGAAACCCGGTGCCACAGGGGGCGGACCTGCGATCTTCGCCAGCGGGCCGCAGGCTCCGGCGCTTGCCACGCTAAACAGTTACGGACTGAATATCCGTGTGCTCGATGCGCCGGTGGGGGCAGCCTCCTCGCTGAAGATGTGCTACGGCGGGTTGACCAAAGGTCTCGTCGCGCTCGGTTCGGCGCTGATCCTCGCAGCTGCGCGCACGGGATCCACCGACGCACTGCACGCTGAATTGCAAGCAACTCAGCCTGAGCTCTATGCGTGGCTGAAGCGGATGGTGCCGGGCATGTTCGCGAAGAGTCACCGCTGGATCGCCGAAATGGACGAAGTCACGGCGCTGCTGGGCGAACACGCAGAGCATTTGATGTTTGCGGGCGCAAGCGGACTCTATGCGAGGCTGGCTGAGGACGCCCGTGGGTCGCGCACAGAAATCGACGTGCTAGGCGCGTTCTTTAGCGAGCGTCAATGAGGTCGGCTTAACGGCTTTTTGTAGCGCTGTGCGGTCCGACGTTGCGCTTTCGCGTACAAGGAAGGCTTGCGAAAGCGCAGCGAAATCCGGGCACCCGATCAGGGCGAGCGTGGAGGCGATTTCGTTGCGCAGGATCGCGATGGCCCGTTCGACGCCCGGCTCTCCGAGCGCAGCGACCCCGTACAGCGTGGCACGTCCGACAAACGAGAACTGCGCGCCCAGACAGGCAGCAACCACGATATCGGCGCCTCGCCGGATGCCGCTGTCGAACATCACCGCAGTGCGCGAACCGACTGCTGCGACGACGCCAGGCAGCGTGTCGAGCGGCGAGGGCAGGCGATCGCACGATTTTCCGCCGTGATTCGAAACGATGATGCCGTCGACACCGAGATCCGTCGCGCGCCGGGCGTCGTCGGGATGCTGGATGCCCTTCACGACGAGCTTGCCATGCCAGCGCGTGCGCAGCGCTTCCAGATCCCGCCAGGTTTGCACTGAAGGGCTTTGCGAGCGGAAGAAGCGCGCGACTTCGATGCCACTTGCCTGCGCTCCCGCGTAAGGCAGCCAGTTTTGCAGCACCGGCATCCCGCCGCGAGCGATGTACTCGATCAGCCAGGATGGATGCGTCAGCGCTTCTGCAAGCAACGACGGGCGCAACTGCCACCACGGCTTGCCGAAGCCATTGCGCGTATCGCGCTCCCGATTCGGGTAGACCGGATTATCGACCGTGATGACAAGATGCGTGAAGCCCGCACGCTCTGCGCGTGCCAGCAAATCGGCGGTAATCGACGGGTCCCGCGCCGGATACAGGTGATACCACGCGTGTCCGGGCGCCGCTTTGGCCACAGCCTCGAGTTTTTCGACGCTCGCCCCGGACAGGATGAACGGAATCCGCGCTGCAGCGGCAGAACGTGCCAACATCAGGTCGGCACCTTCCCGGAACAATCCGGCGAAGCCCGTCGGCGCGATGCCGAACGGACAATCGTAATGTTCGCCCAGCAGCGGCGTCGCTTGCATGGTGCGCGTTACGTCGATGAAATAACGCGGCATCAGCGCGTATTGCCGGAATGCGGACTCGTTGCGAGCGAGGCCATGCTCGTCCTCGACGCCGGACTCGATCACGTCGAACACGATGCGCGGCAAGCGCCGTCGCGCGCGCTTGCGCAGATCGTCGATGCTCAGTATCGGCGCGGGCGCGAACACGATTCCAGGGCCGGTTACGCGCGGCGCGCGGTTTCGAGCAGGGTGTCGACGAACGCCTTTACCGTCATGCCCGGCCGTGCGCCGAGTTGCTTCGCGCTTTCGTTGACGAACGACAGTACGCCGTTCTCGTAGATGTCGCGCGAATCGCCGATTGCCGCGCTGTCAGCGGACGCCGTACCTGCGGGAATGTTTCGCAGATCGAGGTCCGCGAGGCGCTTGATGCCTGCCTGATCCTTGCCCACGCCGCCGTCGCTGAAGAACACGCCCGCGAGATCCGGTCCGATCACGTTGTCCGGCTTGCCGCGAAAGAGTGCCGCGTGTGAACCAGTGATCGCGATTGCGCCTGCGTCGGAAGCTTCGAGCATCGGCGCAGCATCGAGGCAGATCACCTTCGGCTGGTTCGGTGCTTCGCTGATGACGAAGCGCTTGCCACCGCCGATGGTCGGCGGTTCCTGCGTGACTACCGGTGCGCCGCGCATGCGCTCGACGCATTGCTGCACCGTCTGGCCGACTGTCACGCCGATCCGCTGCGCGGCTTCGTTCACGTAGCTGATCACGCCGTGCGCGAGGATATGGTCGCCGTCGGCGATATGACAGGTGTTGCCGTCTGCCGTTGCAGCTGGCAAGCCAATCCGGTCGAGGTAGGCAAGACCCTTGATGCCCGCGCCATGCTTGCCGACGCCCGCATCGCTTAGCACGACGCCACGGATGCCCCATTTCGCCGCGTGATAGGCATTGTATTCACCGCCGTATGAGCCGGATACGACCACATGCCCTGCGCATTCCGGCGCGACGGTCGCGCTGCTCGAACAGGTGAACACCTTGACTTCCGGACTGGCTGCGTTCATCTCTCACATCTCCTGGAAAATGGATGCCGTCGCAGGACGGCGCCGTGTTGGTTTCCGTTGAACAGCAGGTGCTTACGCGCCGGATGCGACCACGCGCGAGCGTTGCTCGCCAAGGCCCTCGACACCAAGCGTCATCCGGTCGCCAGCGCGCAGGAAGACCGGCGGCGTGGCCTTGCCGCCGACACCTTTCGGCGTGCCGGTGGCGAGTACGTCGCCCGGCAGGAGCGTCATGAAACGGCTGATGTAGCTGATCAGAAAGCGCACGTCGAAAATCATCGATGACGTATTGCCGTCCTGCCAGCGGTTGCCGTTCAGGTCGAGCCGGATGCCGAGCGTCTGCGGATCCTCGATTTCGTCACGTGTGACAAGATACGGGCCGATCGGCGTAAACGTATCCGCCGCCTTGCCGTTTAGCAACTGCCCCCCTTCGCGTGCCCAGCCGCGTTCGGTGATGTCGTTGATCACGCAATAGCCGGCGATGGTGTCGAGCGCCTCTTCCGGCGCAACGCAACTCACACGCTTGCCGAACACTACGCCAAGCTCGGCCTCCCAATCCGCTTCCTGCGCATGCGCGGGTAACACGATGTCGTCGTTCGGGCCGCACAGCGTCGATAGCGGTTTCAGAAACAGCACGGGGCGAACCGGAACCGGCATGCCCGCATGCTCGACAAAATCGTGATAGTTCTGGCCGACACCGACGATCTTCGAAATGGCACCTACGCAGGGGCCGATGCGAGGCTCGCCGCCCACTAGCGGCAGTGCTGCCACGTCGATGCTGCGTAGTGCGGCCAGACCATCTGGCGTAAGCGTGTCAGGGCCGATATCCGGCACAACGCCGGACAGATCGCGAATGCGGCCCTGTGAGTCGAGTATGCCTGGCCGCTCCTGACCCGCGGTACCATAACGAAGCAACTTCATGAAAGCTTTGTCTCCTTTAAGTCCTGTTGGACGGGCTTCTTATGCGGTCATCCAATTCGTGCATTATATATGATGCATCGAGCACGGGCTGATGCGATCGCGGCAAATATCAGAACTTGTGCCGCATGCCGATGCGCACGACGGTCTGCCTGTCACTGCTGGATGCGCTGACATTGTTGATCACCGCGACAGCCGGCAGATTGCGCGAGTCGGTGCCAGACGCCTTTTGATATACCGCGACGATGTAGACATCGGTGCGCTTCGACAGGAAATAGTCGGTACCCGCGGCGAACTGGTTGTACTTGGCGCCACCCGTGCTGCCGGTAGCGGTTGCTACGCTGCTGCCTTGTGTGTAGTCGTAAGACACACCGGCGACAAGTGCAGGCGTTATCTGATACTTGAAGCTCGCTTCCGCGTTGTTGAAGATCGCCTTGCCGGAGAACCCGGACGGGTTCGGGCCTGACGAACGATCGCCGAGCCCCATCAATTGCGTGTTGGAATAGGTTGCGCCAAGTGTCGCCGCACCGATCGTATAGGCGGCGCCGGCGCCGATCACCTGGTAGGTATGGGCCGACGCATATCCGCTGTACACCGGCGACGGGATAAATGACGAAGTGGCTGAAGGTGCGCCGCTCGAACCGTTGTCGCCAAAGAAGCCGAGATTGGGATTGCGCGCGTTCAGGTACGCGGCCGCAAGCGAAAACGCACCTCCGCTATAGCTCACGCCCAGCGAAAATACCTGGTTCCGGGAATAGTCGCCTGCCACACCGCCGAGGCTGTACAGGCCGCCGAATTTCAGCCCGGCGAACGACGGGCTCGTGTATTTGATCGCGTTGTTCACGCGATACAGGTTGCTGAAGTTGTCGAGGTCGCCGGGGTGCGCGGCATTGTTCCCGAGCCACTGATTGCCGGTGCCAAGCGGGCCGACGAAATCGACTACCGAATCGTATTGCCGGCCAAGCGTAAGAGATCCGTATGGGCTTGTAACGCCAACGTAGGCCTGGCGGCCAAACATCAGACCTTGCGAACTGCCGGGGTTGTTTTGACCAAGTGCCCCAGTGTTCAGGTTAAACCCGTTCTCGAGCACAAACACCGCCCCATAGCCGCCGCCCAGGTCTTCGACGCCGCGCAGCCCCCACCGGTTGGCCTGTTCGACGCCGCTCGTCGTGTTGTAGAGCCGATGACCGCCGGCGTCAGACGTGTAGTTCAATCCAACATCGACGAGACCGTATAACGTGACGCTGCTTTGTGCGTGCGCGCTCGTGGCCCATGCGGCCAGCAGTGCAACTGAGACTAGAGATCTCTTCATTAACAGTTCTCCTGATTAGTGTGACGTCAATAGCGATGTGGTTGTGATGCGGCTGGCAGTGGAGGCCAGTCATCGGTCTCCAAGATCGTGCATTATCCATAAGGCACGATGGTGGTCGTATTAGGGTAATCCTCCGTTTTGCGAAATTGACTTGGAATCGTGCATGATCCACAATGCATTCCACTCTGCCGGCGCAGTTGGTCTGGTCCGTTTCCAGCGCCCGTGGGGCAGTGCGTCGCGCCGCGAGGCTACTTGCAGTGCGACGAAAGAGCCTGCGCAGAGGCTCTGCAAACGGCACAAAACGCGCGTCGTCGTAGGCAGGCAAGCGCAGCAAATAAAAGAGGACGGCAAATGGCCGTCAAGGAGACATCGATGTTCAGAACTATTGGAGCGGCTGTCGTCGCAGTTGCTTGCGGTGCAGCTTCCATGTCGGCATCGGCGCAACAGTCCGCGACTGTGGGCCAGTACGTCGTGACCTATGTGGAAACGGTGCCTGCACGTGCCGCGGCCGCCGAAGAGGCGCTCAACCGCTACGTCGCTTATGCAAGCCATCAGCCAAACGTCGTGCGCTTCGACCTCGAAAAGGAAGCGGGCTTCAGCAACCGGTATGCGATCTGGCAGGAGTGGAAGACGCCGGCGGACTACACCGCTTTCGTCAATGCGTCGCAAGGCTGGACGCAATATCTGGCGCCGTTCTTCGACGCGCCGTTCGATAACCGGCTCGGCAACGCGGTGCAGTGACCATCTTGCGACCGCAGTTCCTTTGACTGAATTCTCCGGGATACCACATGAAATCGCTCATTCGATTCGTGCTTTTGGCAGCCGCGCTATTGCCGTGGATTGCCGCGCAGGCCCAACCTGATCCACAAACGCAGTCTGGCGGCTCGGCGAGCTTCGTGGTCGTTACGCACGTCGATCTGTTGCCCGACTCGGCCGTTCCCAACGGCGTCGAAACCGGCATCCAGCTGCTGAAGGACTATGTGCAGAACACCACTCATGCAAGCGGCGCACGCTCTGCCCAGCTGATTACCTGGGCTCCGACAAACAACCATTTTCAGATCATCGAAGTCTGGAACAACCGTGCCGCATTCGAAGCACACATCGGCACGGCTTCCGCCATTGCCTTTCGCAACAGCCTTCAGGGGTTGATCGGCTCACCGTACGAACAGCGTCTGTACTATTCAAGCGGGACACAAGGCGGATGGCCGCATGGTGACGCGACTAAGTCGCCCTTCTAACCGACCGCTGAAAAAAAGTCTGTAAAGGAGGGGGCTGCGTTCCGCGTGGGTGGTTCGACGCGGAGCGCGCACCGTGAGTCCATGGAGACGAAACATGCATTCGCTTGAAGAATCGACGGTCAAAAAGCTTTACTGGCGAATCTTGCCACTCATTCTCGCCTGCTATGTGATCGCTTATCTCGACCGGAACAACGTAGGCTTCGCTGCACTGCAGATGAACGCCGAACTTGGCTTGACGGCAAGGATGTATGCGTTTGGTGGCGGCATTTTCTTTATCGGATACCTGTTATTCGAAGTGCCTAGCAACTGGGTGATCGAGAAAGTAGGCGCGCGCGTCTGGATCACACGCATCATGCTCACATGGGGGCTGATCTCCGGCAGCATGGCGTTTGCACACAATGCGACGAGCTTTTATGTGCTGCGTTTTCTGCTTGGAGTCGCCGAGGCGGGCTTCCTGCCCGGC
>Ga0105248_10006429_pt1 | contig 12892 bp, 10 predicted proteins | sample KBSS34metaG_FD_81524 | JGI IMG/M metagenome (GOLD analysis project Ga0105248, IMG submission 81524) | Switchgrass rhizosphere microbial communities from Kellogg Biological Station, Michigan, USA - KBS S3-4 metaG | ecosystem: Host-associated > Plants > Roots > Rhizosphere > Soil | place... | reverse complement strand
CGGTCGACCATGCCGACGATCTCGCTCACTTCGCGGACCGTGTCGCTGATCATGCTGAAGCCGGATTGGGCGGCCCGGCTGCGGTCGACGCCGGTCTTGATCTCGGTCGTAACGGCGCCGGCCTCGCGGGTCAGCTCGCCAATCGTCGAGGCAATCTGGCTGGTCGCCGCGCGCGTATCGTGTGCGAGCTTTTTCACCTCGGCCGCAACGACGGCGAAGCTACGGCCGGCATCGCCGGCGCGGGCGGCTTCAATTGTCGCGTTCAGCGCCAACATGTTGGTCTTACGCGCGATGGCCTCAATGGTCGAGGAAACGGTCTGAACCTGGTTCATCGCCGAAGCGAAGCCGGCCATGCGCTCGCCGAGCTGGACCACCAGTTCGGTCAACCCCTTGAAGCCGGCGATGGTGCCTTCGATCGCTTCGCGGCCGGCTTCGAGCTTGCCCTTGGCCTGCTCCGAGAGCAGCCGAGCTTCGTCGGTAGAATCCGAAACGCGTGCCTGGTCGGCAAGCAGTCGGGTGGTCACTTCCTCAAGCTGGTCGAGCATCTTGAGATGGTCGCCGATGCGGGTCGCGACGCCCTGGACATAGCCGGCGACGTCACTGCACTCCATCGACAAGGAACCGCAGTCCCGCGCGACCGCGCGGACTGCATTTTCCGTGACTTCCTCGATCCCCATAGTGGCCATGAAAGACCCGCTCCCCAATAACGCTTTGGGTCGGGATACGAGGAACGTCCTACTTCTTCGTTAACCACGCCCCGGTCAGTAGATGAGGTGGGGCTTTCGCTGCTCATCCCAGGCCTCTTCGTCCGGAACGGTCAGGGCATCGAGATCGCCAGCCCGCGCCTCCGGATCGTCAACCCATTCACGCAGCAAGGGCGAGCCGTTTATGACGTCAATCGCGAGCTTTTCGAACTCATATTCGTAGGGAAAATCGCGCCACAAATCGTAATCCGGATTGAGCCGCCGAATTGCCTTGAAGGCGAGCGACTGAAGCCGCCACGGCTTGAACGCGTCGTGGCCGTAGAACGAGCCTTCGGCGTGGATGAAGACGCCGCGGCACATCTCGCCGACATGCTTATGGAAGGTCGGCTGGAACGTGACGTCGCGAAGCTTGCAGCCCGCGAGCCAATCCGGCGCGAAGCTTTCCATCTCCGCCATGACCTTGAACGGATCGACGTCCGGCGCTCCGAACAGCTCCAGCGGCCGGGTGGTTCCCCTGCCCTCACTTAGGTTCGTGCCTTCGAGCATGACGGTGCCGGCATAGGCTCGCGCCATGTTGAGATTGGCAGCGTTGGGGCTCGGGTTGATCCAGACCCGCTCGGGCGGCCAGCCGTATCCGGGCGCTTCGTCAGGCCTCCAGCCAGCCATCTCGATCACGCGATAATCCACGTCGAGCTTGAAGTGGTCGATGAACAATTTGCCGAGCTCGCCAAGGGTCAGGCCATGGCGCATCGGGATCGGCCCTGCGCCAACGAAGCTTTCCCAGCCGGGACGAAGCGTCAGCCCTTCGACAGGACGGCCCGCGGGATTGGGCCGGTCGAGCACCCAGACGCCCTTGCCATGCTCGGCTGCCGCTTCGAGCACGTAAAGCAGCGTCGTGACATAGGTGTAGATCCGGCAACCGAGGTCCTGGAGGTCAACGAGGATGGTGTCGAACGTGCCCATCGACTGACCCGACGGGCGACGAACCTCGCCGTAAAGGCTGAATACCGGCACGCCGTAGGTCGGATCGGTGAAGTCCGGCGACTCCATCATATTGTCCTGGAGATCGCCGCGAACGCCATGCTGTGGCCCGAAGACCGCGGACACGTTCAGTCCCGAGGCGAACAGGGCGTCGAGACTGTGGATCAGGTCTTTCGTGACCGACGCGGGATGGGCGAGCAATGCGACACGTTTGCCTTCGAGCGGCTTACGCAATTCAGGATCGGCAAGCAGCCGGTCGATTCCGAACAGGGTCATGAAGCGTGCTTAGGCAAGCCGCGCGGCGAAGCAAACCGGGTCGTGGAAGTCAGGCTTGTCGCCTTCAGGATGCGCGAGCGCCCAATAGGATTTGGTGCCGTCCTGTTCTTCGAGGATCGCAGACAAGCCCAACAGCCATTGTTGATCTGCGGGAACTGCGATCGTCGCTCCGAGACCCCACCAGGTGAGATTGTCCTCGATCCGAACGTATGGCGGAGCGACGTCGGCCTCCGCCCGACCATCCCGGTAATTGTTGAAATCGTAGGCGGCCCACTGGGTCGACGGCGCGAAATTCCATTCGCGATACGCTTGAGCGCGCTCGTCACGCAGGAACGCCTCGAAGCATGTGGTCTGCCACAAATCTTCCGTTCGCTCTGACTGAACCACCGCGGGAATGGCGAACTTGCTTGCGGGCGCTCCCACCCCGAACCAGATGTTCGTCGTCGCCGTCGCGCCGAGCTCGGCGGCATGGTCGACTGTCGCCCAGACCTTCATCTCCGGATCGGTCGGCGGCGTTGTCGGATGCGGGACGAGATTGAACTGCATTTCGCTGCAGTAGCAGCACGCGGCGCATGACGCTAAGCGCACGTGCATGACAGCGTATCGTTCTTCATTGCTCAGGGTGCTCGACGAGCGCGGCTACATCCACCAGGTGACCGATGCCGCAGCGCTGGATGCGCGCGCGGCTGAGGGCCCGGTTACCGCCTACATCGGGTTCGACGCGACCGCGCCGAGCCTCCATGTCGGGAGCCTCGTCCAGATCATGCAGCTTCGCCGAATCCAGCAGACCGGGAACAAGCCGATCGTGCTGATGGGGGGAGGGACGACCAAGATCGGCGACCCTTCGGGCAAGGATGAGGGCCGGAAACTCCTTACGGAAGAGCTGATCAACACGAATATCGCCGGCATTCGCCGCGTTTTCGAGCGATTCCTCACGTTCGGCGACGGTCCGACCGACGCGGTGATGGTCAACAATGACGATTGGCTCGCGCACCTCGAATACATCCCGTTCCTGCGCGAAGTCGGGCAGCATTTCACGATCAACCGAATGCTGACGTTCGACAGCGTGAAGTTGCGGCTCGACCGCGAGCAGCCGCTGACCTTCCTCGAATTCAACTACATGATCCTGCAGGCCTACGACTTTATGGAGCTGTCGCGGCGCTACGGATGCCGCGCGCAGCTCGGTGGGTCGGACCAGTGGGGCAATATCGTCAACGGAATCGAGTTGGCGCGCCGCATCGACGGGACCGAGTTGTTTGGAGTGACGACGCCGCTCATCACGACCGCGGACGGCGGGAAAATGGGCAAGACCGCAGCTGGCGCGGTGTGGCTCGATGAGGAGCTGCTGAAGCCGTACGACTATTGGCAGTTCTGGCGGAACACGCAGGATGCCGACGTCGGAAGATTCCTGCGGCTATTTACGGACCTTCCGCTCGAAGAAGTCGAGCGCCTGGAAAAGCTCGAGGGCGCCGGGATCAACGACGCCAAGGTCGTGCTCGCGACCGAAGCGACGGCGATGCTTCACGGACGCGAAGCCGCCGATGCCGCTGCATCGACGGCGCGGACCACGTTCGGCGAAGGCGGCCTGGGTGCAGACCTGCCGACACTGAACATCGGGGAGGGCGTCAGCATCCTTGCAGCGCTCACGGGCCTCGGGTTCTGTGCGTCGAATGGCGAGGCCAAGCGCAAGATCGCCGAGGGCGCGGTTCGTCTGGACGATGTCACGGTCAACGATCCGGGAGTGATGCTTTCAGCCGGCGATGAGCCATTGAAGCTCAGCCTCGGCAAGAAGCGCCATGGGCTGCTCGTCCGCTAGCCGCTCCTGATCAGGTCGACGGCCTGGTCGCGTTCGAACAGATAGAGGCAAACCCGAGCCGCCTGGCCGCGCTCGCCTTTGAGGCCGCCGTCGCGATCGAGCAGCAGCATCGCGTCGCTCTGGGCGACGGGGGCAAGCTCGGCGACCAGCTCGGGCGTGGCGACACGGAACGCTTCCTCGCCCGACTGGCGCGTGCCGAGGATTTCGCCAGGACCGCGCAGACGCAAATCCTCCTCGGCGATGCGGAAGCCGTCATTGGTCTCGCGCATCAGGGTTAGTCGTGCGCGTCCGGCCTCCGTCAGGTTCTGGCCACGGATCAGCAGGCAGGTGCTCTTGCCCGTCCCTCGGCCGACGCGCCCACGCAGCTGATGAAGTTGGGCAAGGCCAAACCGATCGGCGCCTTCGACAATCATCAGGGTCGCGTTCGGCACATCGACGCCGACTTCGATCACCGTCGTCGCGACCAGCACGCCAAGCTCGCGGCACGCGAAGCGCGCCATCACCGCATCCTTGTCCGCGCCCTTCATCCGACCGTGGACCAACCCGACCTTATCTTCGCCGAAGCGGAGCCGCAGCACGCGCGCTCGCTCTTCGGCAGCGGCAGCGTCGGATTTCTCGCTCTCTTCGACCAGCGGGCAAACCCAATAGGCCTGGCCGCCACCGGCGAGATGACGTCCCAGGCCCTCGACCACGTCGGGTAGTTTCTCCTCGCTGATCACGCGCGTTTCGATCGGGGTTCGGCCCGGCGGCATCTCATCGATCCGGCTGACGTCCATCTCGCCATATTGGGTGAGGGTCAGGGTGCGGGGGATCGGCGTTGCCGTCATCACCAGCAGGTGCGGCGGATGCTCGGCCTTCGAGGCCAGCAAGAGACGTTGCGAGACACCGAAGCGGTGCTGCTCATCGATGACCGCAAGGCCGAGATTCTTGTAGGCGACCTTTTCCTGAAAGATCGCATGGGTGCCGACGAGGATATCGATCGACCCGTCGGCAAGCCCCATCAGCACGCTGTCGCGGGCCTTGCCCTTTTCACGCCCGGTGAGGATTGCGACGCGCACCCCGAGGCTGTCCAGCATGCCAAGCAGGGTCGAATGGTGCTGGCGGGCGAGGATCTCGGTTGGGGCCAGCAATGCCGCCTGCGCCTTGCTTTCGACCGCCGTCAGCATCGCGGCAACCGCAACCAGCGTCTTGCCCGAACCGACATCGCCCTGGAGCAATCGGAGCATCGGCGTCGCCTGGATGAGGTCGCCGCGTATCTCGCGGATGGCGCGGCGCTGCGCTTCCGTCAGCTGGTAGGGCAACGTGAGCTGCCGCATCAGCTCGCCCGTGCCGGCGAGCGCCGCGGTCCGGTGCCGACGCTGCGACTGGCGAAGCAGCAGCAGCGCGAGCTGGTTGGCGAATATCTCGTCATAAGCGAGCCGCCGGCGCGCTCCGTCGGCGCCCGGCTCGCGATGCGCCAGCGCCAGGAACGCGCGCCACGCACCCCAATGCTCTTGCTGGGCGAGGCCCGGCTCGATCCACTCGGGAAGCTCGGGAGCTCGCTCCAGCGCCTCGCGCGCCAGTTCACCCATGCGGCGGTTCGTCAGTCCTTCGGTCAGCGGATAGACCGGTTCACGAAGCGCAGGCGCGGCGCCCTTGCCGGGTTCCGAAATCTCCGGATGGATGATCTGCCATTCGTCGCCATAAGCCTCGAGCTTACCCGAAACGGTCTTCATCTGGCCGATCGGCAGGCTGCGCTTCGCCCAGCCAGGATTGTTGAAATAGATGAGGCTGATCGTGTTGCCGTCGCCGTCGGACGCGTAGATCCGCGTCGGTCCCCTGCCCGACCGGTTCTCGCGCGCCTCGAACGGCTTCAGGTCCATAATCACGTTGCGGCCGAGCAGCTCCGCGGAAGCATGCGTCGCCCGCACGCGTTCGATGGCGCCAATCGGCAGGTGATAAAGCACGTCGAGGGTGCGCGACAGGTCGAGCCGTTTCAGCGTCTTCGCGACCTGCGGGCCGACGCCCTTCATCGCTTCCACTTCCGTGAACAGCGGGTTGAGGATGTCGGGCCGCATGCCCTGTCATTGCGAGGAACGAAGTGACGAAGCAATCCAGCAACTGTTTCTCCAGGTTGCAACGGCCTGTTCGAGGCCTCGCAATGACGGCAAAAGGCTCTTATCTGGCGCCCATGCTTCCCGACCCGGAACTGAAGCGCCTCTCCTGGCGTGCGCACCATCGCGGCACCAAGGAAGCCGATCTGCTGGTCGGCGGATTCTTCGACACTCACCATGCGTCGTGGAGTGCGGATGAGCGCGCGCTGTTCGATGAGATGCTGAAGGAGCAGGACGTCGACATCATGGCCTGGGCGCATGGAACCGCTGTGGCGCCGGAGCGCTTCGAAGGGCCCATGATCGCGGCGCTGAAGAAGCTCGACTACATCCCGGTGGCCAAATGACGGGGTCGTTGCAGCGCGTCCTTCGCGCCGAAAAGCCGCTGACGCTGGCAGGCGTTCCGGCGGGCTTCCTGCCGTGGCTGGCCGCCGATTTGGCGCGGGCCGCGCATGGTTCCCAGAAGACGCGCCGCGCGGTCATCATCGCCGCCGACGAAACCGCAATGCGCGCATTGGCCGAGACTGCGCCCTTGTTCGCACCCGAGATCGAGGTGCTGGCCTTCCCGGCGTGGGACTGCCTGCCCTACGACCGAGCGTCGCCCGCCCTTCGAGTCATGGCGGAGCGCCTCGCGACCCTTAGCGCTCTCCAGGGCAAGAACGACAAGCCGCTGCTGCTGGTGACGACCGCCAGCGCGGCGACCCAGCGCGTGCTGACGCCTTTCCGAATTCGCCAGCTGACCCGCCGGATTGCCGAGGGCGATGGGATCGAACGTGAAGCCCTCGTCCGACAACTCAATGCGCTCGGCTACCAGCGCGCCGATACGGTCGCCGAGCATGGCGAATATGCGGTGCGCGGCTCGCTGATCGACCTTTTTCCCGCGGGCGAAGAGATGGCTCTCCGCCTCGATTTCTTCGGCGATGAAATCGACAGTCTGCGGCGGTTCGACCCGGCGGACCAGCGCTCGACCGACAGAGCGAAGTCTTTCACCTTGATGCCGGCGTCCGAGGCATTGCTCGATGCCGAGACCATCAAGCGCTTCCGCTCGGGCTATCGCGAGGCCTTCGGTGCAACCGCGACTCAGGACCCGCTCTACCAGGCCCTGTCCGAGGGCCGCCGAATGGGCGGGATGGAGCATTGGTTGCCGCTTCTGGAAGAGCGGATCGGTACCCTGTTCGACCATCTTGGCGACAACGATTTGATCCTGCGCGATTCGAATGCCGACCAGGCGCTGGAGGCGCGGCAGGAATCGATCGAGGACTATTACGAGAACCGTCGCCGGGCGATGGAAGCCGAGCCCGGCAATTATCGCCCGCTGGAGCCCGACACGCTCTACCTGGCGCGGGCCGAGTGGAACGGCTTCGTCGCCGGGCGTCCGATCCATCTTGCCTCGCCCTTCCCCGAGCCGGAGTCTCAGCGGACGATCGATTTCGGCGTCCAGCCAGCGCGCGACTTTGCTCCCGAGCGGACCCAGCAAGCCAACGTCTACGAGGCCGTCGCGAAACATGTCGCCGACCTTCGCCGGAAGGGCAGCAAGGTCGTCCTCGCGAGCTACACCAAAGGCGCGCGCGAACGCCTCGCCGGTCTGCTCGAGGACAATGGGCTGAAGGCGCACAAGGAAGTCGGCAGCTGGCGGGAGGCGCTCGGCTCGAAGACCCAGCCGGCGCTACTGGTCCTGCCGCTCGACCATGGCTTCACCACGCCCGATGTCGCGGTGCTCACCGAACAGGACATGCTCGGCGACCGGCTCGTCCGACGCCGTAAGAAGCGCAAAGCCGCCGACGCTTTCCTCGCCGAGCTGGCGACGCTCTCGCCCGGCGATCTGGTCGTCCACGCCGATCATGGCATCGGCCGGTACGAGGGACTGACCCAGATCCCGGTCAGCAAGGTGCCGCACGACTGCGTCGCGCTCGAATATGCGCGCGGCGACAAGCTCTACGTCCCGGTCGAGAATATCGAGCTGCTGAGCCGCTACGGCAGTGAAAGCGAGGGCGGCGCGTCGCTCGACAGCCTCGGCGGCGAGGCCTGGCAGCGCCGCAAGGCGCGGATGAAGGAACGCATCCGCGAGATTGCCGGTGAGCTCATCAAAACGGCGGCGATGCGTGCCACGCGTGCCGGTGTCGTGGCCGAGCCGGACTCGAGCTACCCGCAGTTTGTCGACCGCTTCCCCTACGAAGAGACCGATGACCAGGAACGCGCGATCGCCGACGTGCTCGCCGACCTCGAAGCGGGAAAGCCGATGGACCGGCTCGTTTGCGGCGATGTCGGCTTCGGCAAGACGGAAGTGGCGCTGCGTGCCGCGTTCGTCATGGCAATGTCGGGTAAGCAGGTCGCACTGATTGGCCCGACGACCCTCCTTGCGAGGCAGCATTTCCGGAATTTCGTCGAGCGGCTTCAGGGCTTCCCGATCAATGTCGGGCGACTGTCACGGTTGGTGCCTGCGGCCGAAGCGAAGAAAACCAAGGACGGTCTCACCGATGGCACCGTCGATATCGTCATCGGTACTCATGCGCTTCTGGCCAAGGGAATTTCATTCAAGCGCCTCGGGCTGGTAATCGTCGACGAGGAGCAGCATTTCGGGGTCGCTCACAAGGAGCGGCTGAAGGCGCTCAAGGCCAACGTCCATGTCCTGACGCTGACGGCGACGCCGATCCCGCGGACGCTGCAGATGGCAATGTCGGGCTTGCGCGAACTCAGCGTTATCCAGACGCCGCCGGTCGATCGGCTCGCAGTGCGTACCTATGTCGCGCCCTGGGATGCTGTCGTGCTTCGTGAAGCGCTGCTCCGCGAACATTATCGCGGCGGGCAGAGTTTCTTCGTTGTCCCGCGGATCGCCGACTTGCCGAGCATTGAGGAATGGCTTCGCGAGCAGGTACCCGAGGTGAAGTTCGTGACCGCGCACGGACAGATGAGCCCGGGCCAGGTCGAGGAGCGGATGAGCGCATACTATGACCGCAAATATGACGTCCTGCTGTCGACCACGATTGTCGAGAGCGGCCTCGATATTCCCAACGCGAATACGTTGATCGTGCATCGTGCCGACCGCTTCGGGCTCGCCCAGCTCTATCAGCTCCGTGGGCGCGTTGGCCGGTCGAAGACTCGCGCTTACGCCTATCTGACGATGCCTGCGGACCGGTCGATCACCGAAGCGGCGATGAAGCGGCTGCAGGTGTTGGCCGATCTCGATAGCCTGGGTGCCGGCTTCCAGTTAGCGAGCCACGACCTCGACATTCGCGGCGCCGGCAACCTCCTCGGTGACGAGCAGTCGGGTCATATCAAGGAAGTCGGGTTCGAGCTCTACCAGTCCATGCTCGAGGACGCGATCGTCGAGCTCAAGGCCGGCGGGATCGCCAAGGCCGACGAGTTCACGCCGCAAATCAGCGTCGATGCGCCAATCCTTATTCCGGAGCCCTACGTTCCCGACCTTGACCTGCGCATGGGGCTCTATCGCCGGCTCGGCGATCTCGAAGATCGTCCGGCCATCGACGAATTCGCGGCCGAGCTGATCGATCGTTTCGGCCCGCTGCCGGACGAGACAGCGAACCTGCTCAAGATCGTCGAGGTGAAGATCAACTGCAAAGCGGCACGGATCGCGAAACTCGACCTTGGCCCGAGAGGCGCCGTCGTGACCTTTGCGGACGGCGGTTTCGCCGACCTTCCGGGCCTGTTCGGCTATATCGATCGCCTCAAAGGTGCAGCAAAGCTTCGGCCCGACAGCAAGCTCGTTGTGTCGCGCGACTGGCCCAATCCGGATGCGCGGCTGACGGGTGCGCTCCAGCTGTCGCGCGGACTGGCGCGCGTCGCTGCAACCGGAGAGAAGAAAGAGGCGGCTTAGGCGGCCTCGACCTGGGCGGCGGCGACGAACCGCCACAGCTCTTCTTGGCTCAGCGCTCCGGCGCCGAGGAAACCCTGGTAAAGGTCGCAGCCCCACTCGGCGAGAAGCGCCAGCTGCGGGGTGCTTTCGACGCCTTCGACCGCAACGAGCAGATCGAGTTCGCGGGCCAGACGGATCATCGCCTTGACTACAATCCGGTCGCGCTCGCGGCCGACAATCTCGGTAATCAGGCCGCGATCGATCTTGATCATGTCGAGCGGCAGGCTCGTGAGATAGGCAAGGCTCGCATAGCCCGTACCGAAATCGTCGATGGCGATGGAAATGCCGGCCTTGCGAAGTGCGTTAAGCCGGACGGCGACCGCATCCTGATCGACGAGCAACGCGCTTTCGGTGATTTCGACCGTGAGGCGGTCGGGATCCATGCCAGCAGTCTCGATCTCTTCAAGCAACCACTGCTCATAGCCCTCGCGAGATAGGTCGGCGGGCAGCAGGTTGATCGACAGCTTCAAATTCTTGAGCGGGCCTTCCCAGGCAGCGGCACAGCGGAGCGCCTTACGCTGGACCAGCCTCGACAAGCGCTCATCGAGCCCCGCCGCTGCCGCGCGTTTGAACAGGCCCTCCGCCGATTGCGTCAGTGCGGACCGGGCGAGCGCTTCGGCGCCGACGATGCGGCCCGTGCCCGGCTCGATTTGCGGCTGATACAGAACCTCGATCTGCTCGTGCGCGATGAGGCTCTCGAGCAGTTGGTCCCTGACAGGTGTTGCCTGTGCCGGGACCTGCTTGTCCGAAGCCCGGCGGCCCCTGTCGAATACGCTTTCCCACTTGAACATGCCGGCCGAGTAACGCTCAAGAGCACGCCCCGGAAGCCGAAGGAGAGCGCGCGACCCGAAACGAGACAGTGACGTGACAGAGCAATCTTCCTATGTTTCGGGCCGTTGAAGCTGCCGAGGGCGCTTGTTTGAACGCGGATGCTTCCCAGTCGAAGACCGATTTGGTGGACCTCAGAAGCCTGGGGATCGGCCTCCTTGCCTCGCATCGACAAGCGGCAAGCGCCGCGGAGCAGTTGTTGCGCAAGCGCTATCTTTTCGCCGAGGCCGAACAGGCGAAGACCTTTGTAGCGCTCGGCGGCGACGGGTTCATGCTGCACACGCTCCACCGAATGCTCGAAGGCGAATGTCCGCATTTGCCCGTGTTTGGAATGAACCGCGGCACGGTCGGTTTCCTCATGAACGAGTGGCGGCTCGAAGATCTTCAGGATCGAATCGCTGCGGCAAAAGAGATCCGGGTTGCTCCGCTGGAGATGCGAACCACGACCGTCAGCGGGGAAAGCGCGACCCACGCCGCAATCAATGAGGTCTCGCTACTTCGCGAAACTCGGCAGACGGCAAAGATCGAGATTTCCGTCAATGGCCGTGTGGCGCTTCCCGAGCTGGCCTGCGACGGGGTGTTGGTCGCGACGCCGGCCGGTTCGACCGCTTACAATCTGTCGGCGCACGGCCCCATCTTGCCGCTCGCCGCGAAGATGCTGGCGCTGACGCCTATCAGCCCTTTCCGGCCGCGGCGCTGGTCAGGAGCGATCCTGCCCGACGATACGTCGGTCTGCTTCCGAATTCTTGAGGCCGAAAACCGTCCGGTGTCGGCGGTCGCCGACCAGATCGAAGTCCGCGACGTAGCCCGCGTTGAAGTCACGCTCGACCGCGAGAAATCGCTGACGCTGCTGTTCGATCCCGAGCACGCGCTTGATGAGCGAATTGCGATGGAGCAATTTGCGACCTGAACACTTGCCTTTAAGGAAGTGTCCGCTATCTAGCCGCCCTGCCCGTCAGCGGGACACTCCCCGGTAGCTCAGCGGTAGAGCAATCGACTGTTAATCGATCGGTCGCCTGTTCGAATCAGGCCCGGGGAGCCACACTCCCTTATAAGTCATTGAAATACAATGATTTTCTCTGATAATTTGGACAACCAGGTTGTCCAAATTCTGCGCCGGTGCGTGACCGCTTAAAGAAGGCGGAAAAAGGTTGTCCAAATTGTCCAGCTAAACGTAGTTTGCGACGAGGTGCGCGGTGGCCGTCAGCTGAGCCGCATAATGGTCAAAGGCAGTCACTCCGGTGGGCAGTGGGGCGAGCAGAAATCGGCCCGGCGTCATACCCCGTGGCACAAACCCAAAATGGCTCCGCACAACATCCTGAAACGCCTGAACGGAATGGTCTGAGCGATGCGCTATCCTGTTTCGCACATCTGCCATCTCAATAAGGTCAGATTTGGCGCCACCGACCGGGGCAAGGAAAGGATCGCCCGCGGGGTCAAAATACTTCGCCGCTCTCTTGACGGTCGTATCCGGGTGCCATCCTAAATATTGGGCGCCGCCAACCAGACTCTTAAATGCCGCTTGAAGATTCAAGTACTTGGGCGCCAGAAGTGTAGGCGCCACTCCCGCCGCAGATCTGGCGCCGCATAGGTACCGCAAGAAGGTCTCCTCAACGAAGCTTTCCCACGCGAGCGTCATCTTAAGTAGCGCAAGCCCTGCGATCTCCTCTACATCGCGGACGTGAACCGATCGGCCACCGGGCAGCTGAAATGTTTGTGCTGACGTGAGAAAACTAGCGGTTCGGTTCTGAGCTCCGACGAACTCTGTATGAACACTCGCGATGGAGAAGGCTGGCACCTTCCGCTTACTCCGCGAATAACCGACCCATCAGGAAAGCATGCCTAGCCCGTCTTCTACCCGGATCGGCCGTGCCTTTGGAACCAGCTTCCACGAAATCCCCGACGGGTGTTCCGGGCTTCGCGCCCTGCATTTCGGCCTCAAGCGCGCGCAAGTTGCGACCGATCATTGCGGGACGAACTTGCAGCGGAGGGCGCTGTTCAACCAGCTGGACCGCCGGAGGTTCTTCGTTGGCAGCTGCTGGAAGACCGAAGGCCCTATCGTAGATGGCGAGGAACAGCGAATAAAAGAGAGGAAGTCTTCTAAATCGTGAGCGCGACAGCGCGTCGCCGTAAGCTTCGCTCAATAAATTTATTACGCGGTCAAACCGTTCGCCGATTTCCCGCGCACGCGGAAACTCATCGTCGAACCGGTCGTAGTACGCTCGAATTTGCGGTCCTTTAGTCTGCCGGATGCCACCAATCATGCTCATAATTAGCGTGGAGGTGAACTCCGCGTCGGCCATTCTCGCGATCTTCTCATCGG
>Ga0105248_10006426_pt1 | contig 12894 bp, 7 predicted proteins | sample KBSS34metaG_FD_81524 | JGI IMG/M metagenome (GOLD analysis project Ga0105248, IMG submission 81524) | Switchgrass rhizosphere microbial communities from Kellogg Biological Station, Michigan, USA - KBS S3-4 metaG | ecosystem: Host-associated > Plants > Roots > Rhizosphere > Soil | place... | reverse complement strand
AGCGGACGCCGCGTTGTTGGCGGAAGCACCGCTCTGCATGGCAATCTTGGCGGCGAGCTGCTTGGGCAGACCAGAGGGCGTGATCTGGAAGGGATCGGCCGCCGCGCTGCGTTTCCGCCCGGAAGACGGGATCGAGGTGATCGCCACGGGCAAGCTCACCACCTATCCCGGCCGTTCGAAATACCAGATCGTGATCGATCGGATGGAACTGGCGGGTCAGGGGGCGCTGATGGCGCTGCTCGACCAGCGCCGCCGGACCCTGGCGGCGGAAGGCCTGTTCGATCAGGACCGCAAGCGGCCCTTGCCGTTCATGCCGCGCGTGATCGGGGTTTTGACGTCGCCGACCGGTGCGGTGATTCGTGATATTCTGCATCGGCTCGAGGATCGCTGCCCGACCCATGTCATCTTATGGCCGGTGGTCGTGCAGGGCGATGGCGCCGCCGCGCAGATCGCCAACGCGATCCGGGGGTTCGGCGCGATGACGGCCGACGGACCGGTTCCGCGTCCCGATCTGCTGATCGTAGGCCGTGGTGGCGGATCGATAGAGGACCTATGGGCCTTCAACGAGGAAATTGTCGTGCGCGCCGTCGCCGAATCGCCGATCCCGATCATCTCCGCCGTCGGCCATGAAACCGATACGACCTTGTGCGATTTTGCCGCCGATCTGCGTGCGCCGACGCCGACGGCGGCGGCGGAGATGGCGGTGCCGGTGCGCGCCGACCTGCTCGCGCATATCCGCGAAACGGGGCTGCGGGCGGAGCGGCTGACGCGGCGCTATCGGGAGCGTGCGGCGGAACGGCTCGAGGCGATGGCGCGGCATTTGCCGAGTCCCGCCGCCTTGCTCGATCCGCAGCGGCAACGGCTCGACGACGTCGGCGATCGGTTGCCGCGGGCGCTGGGGCGCAGGCTTGCGATCGCGGGTGGCGAGCTGGCGCAGATATCGGGTGCGTTGCGTCCGCGCCTGATCGAGGATCGCATCCGCAGCAATGGCGCGCTGATCAAGGCGGAAATGCGCGCGATGGAGCGGCTGATGATTACCGGCAGCCAGCGAAGCCGGCAGCGTTTCGATGCGATCGCGGCCCGGCTGCGGCCCGAACCCGTGCAGGCGCGGATTGATCAGGGCCATGAACGGCTCGATCGCCTGTGGCGGCTGGCCGACAGCCTGCATCCCGATCGGCCGTTGCGCCTGGGCTATGTGCGGGTCGAGCGGCGGACGGGCGGCGTGGTCGCCAGCGCCGATGCGGCAAAGGCGGCGGCTGCCCTGACGTTGCATTTCGCGGACGGTACAGTCGACGTGCGGGTTGAGAAGCCGGGCCAACCGCCATATGGCGGAGCGAAGAAGGCGCCGCAGCAGCCGGAGCTCTTCTAGCAGGGCGCTTAGCCCCTATATCTGCGGAGGAGGGTTTCGATGTTGATGTCTCAGAGCGGCCGCCTCGCCAAGCTGCATTATATGGCCAATGGCTTCCGCGTGCTTGTGTCTGGCGATCATGTGCTGTGCGCGGTTACCGGCACGCCGATCGATCTCGACGATCTGCGCTACTGGAATGTTGCCCGGCAGGAGCCTTATGCCAGCGCCGAAGTGGCGACACAGGCGGAGCGCAAGGCTTGAAGATGCAGGGGCGCGGCCTTGCCGCCGCGCCGATGCTGCTGGCGCTCGCCGGATGTACGGCGACCGTGCAGCCTTCACCACCACCGGCTGCGCAGCAACTGGCTTCACCACCCCCCGCCGCTGCAGCGGCCGCAGATTTCGGCCTGAAGGGACGGATCGAGCAAGGTGGGCTGGCGATAGGCACAGTCCCCGTCGGCACGGCCGCGCTCACGCTTGACGGCAAGCCGGTGCCGATCGCGTCCGATGGGCGTTTCCTGATCGCCTTCGATCGCGATCAGGGACCGACAATGCTGTTATCGGCGACGATGCGCGACGGCACTCTTCGCCAGCGGGCGCTCGCGGTCCAGCCGCACGCCTGGCAAATCGAATCGCTGCCCACGCTCCCCAAGGGTACGACGCCGACGCCGGAATTCCTGGCCCGCCGGTCGATCGAACTCGCGCAGATTTCGGCCGCACGGGCCAGGGACACGCGCAGCGAGGGGTGGCGCCAGCATTTCATCTGGCCGGCGCGGGGGCGGATCAGCGGCGTGTTTGGATCGCAGCGCATCTATGCCGGCGAGCCCGGCGCCTATCATTCCGGCGTCGATATCGCGCAGCCCATCGGTACCCCGGTCGTCGCGCCGGCCGATGGCGTGGTCATCCTCGCCGCGGAATCGCCCTTCACGCTCGAAGGCAATCTGCTGATGATCGATCACGGCATGGGGCTGAACAGCGCCTTCCTCCATCTGTCGCGGATCGACGTGAAGGTCGGTCAGGCGGTGCGGCAGGGCCAGCCGATCGGCGCGATCGGCATGACCGGCCGGGCGACGGGGCCGCACCTCCACTGGGCGATGAAATGGCGCGACGTGCGGTTCGACCCGGCGCCGTTGGCGGGGCCGATGACGCCCTGATGACTGTCATACCGGCTTGCGCCGGTATGACAGGCGAAACTGCTATCCTACCCGGCGGAATTTCACGCCGCGATTATAGCCGACGCTGCCGAGGTAGCCGGCCATCAGGCCCTTCTTGATATGGACCTTGTCGCCGCTCTTCGGGGTCAGGTCCAACGGGTTCATCGTCTCCCATGTGCCGGCGCCGTTGGCTAGCACCAGCGACCAGTTCCCGCCTGCGATCACGCGCGCGGAGGTCAGCGTCGTATCGATTTCGCTGACATCCTCGGCCTGGATTTCCTTATCGGCCTTGCCGCCGAAAATTCCGAAGTTCGGCAGTGCAAAGCCGAATAGCGACTTGCGCGTCTCCCGCATCTGCGCCCGATCGACAACCACCAGATCGCGTTTCTTTTCCGCCACATCGAGCGCACCGACCTGGGCATCATAACAGGCAAGCCGCTGGGCTGAATCGGTAATGGCCCGGCAATCGATCAGTTTGCGGAACAGTTCGGGCCGGTCGGCCGTTTTCTGCGCCGAGGCCGCGCTTGCGAGCGCCAGCGCCGCGGACGCGATCGCCAGAATTTTGGGGCGTGTCACCATCATATCTCCCTGCCGTTGAAACATTATAAGCCTAATAACGCTCTCCGAAGCAATGAGATTTCTCAACTGTTGCAAAAAGGAGACAAGGGGGCAGCAACGTGTCCAAAAGATTAACCTGAGCTTTACAGGCTGATCGGATTTCTTGCACACCACAACCCATGCCTGAAGGGGCGGGTGAGGTGTGCCAGCGCCGATCCCGTCCCGAAAGGTTGAGACAGGGGCGGTCGTTTCGCCCCGCTCGCTCCAGAAAAGGGACTGGAAAGTGACCAACAGCATGAAGAAGTTCAGCCGATTCGGGTTGAATGCCAGCGCCGCATCGGTGGCACTCGGCATCGTTTTCGCCGCGTCGCCCGCGTTCGCGCAAGCCGCCCCGGCGGCCGATGCCGCCGCTGCCGACGACTCAGCCGTCATCATCGTGACCGGCTCGCGCCTGCCGCAGGCTAATTTGAGTTCATCGGCACCCGTGACAACGGTCACTTCGGCCGATCTCAAGCTGCAGGGTACGACCCGCGTCGAAGACATGCTGAACAGCCTGCCGCAGGTGTTCGCCGGTCAGGCGAGCTCGCTATCCAACGGCGCGACCGGTATCGCAACGGTCGATCTTCGCAACCTCGGGCCATCGCGCACGCTGGTGCTGGTCAACGGTCGCCGCATGATGCCGGGCGATCCAACCGATTCAGCGGCCGATTTGAACGCGATCCCGTCGTCGCTGGTAAAACGGGTCGAGGTCCTCACTGGCGGCGCTTCGTCCACCTACGGTGCCGACGCTGTCGCTGGCGTCGTCAACTTTATCATGGATACTGATTTCACCGGTATCCAGCTCGATGGCCAATACAGCCTTTATCAGCATGACAACCGCAGCAGCATCCTGCGTGGGCCGAACAATCTCGCGACAGCACAGGGTCGCCCAGGCTTCGGTTTCCCGAGCGGAAACGCGGTTGATGGCGGCACGATCGACACCACTCTGACCATGGGTGGCGGCTTTGATGACGACAAGGGTCACATCGTTGGCTATTTCGGTTATCGCAAGGTTCGTCCGGTTCTCCAGGGCAATCGCGACTACAGCTCGTGCACGCCGCAGGCGAATGCTGCGGGCACGCTGACCTGCGGTGGTTCGGCGATTTCTGGTGCCGGCAACGTCTTCGACAGCACGACCAGCAGCAGCAGTTCCTACCATGTCGGTCCGGGCCGTACTTTCCCGGCCGGCCTGACGCGCTACAACTTCGCGCCGCTGAACTATTTCCAGCGTCCCGATGAGCGTTACAGCGGCGGTTTCTTCGCGCATTACGACATTAATGACGCGATCAAGCCGTACATGGAATTCATGTTCATGGACGATCGCACGGTCGCGCAGATCGCGCCGTCGGGTGATTTCGGCAACACGCTGCAGATCAACTGCGACAATCCGCTCCTCGGGGCACAGCAGCTCGGGGTGCTTTGCCAGATAAACAATCAGGTCAATGGCTATCTCGGCAACTTCCCGCTGACGGGCAATACCAACCCTGGACCAGCGCCTATCGCCTTCACCGATCCTACCACTGGCTTGCCTTACAACAAGGGTTTTGCCCAGATTTTGCGGCGTAATATCGAAGGCGGGCCGCGTATCGCCGATCTGCAGCACACCGAATATCGCGGTGTGATCGGATCGAAGGGCGATCTCGGCAAGGGCTGGTCCTATGATGCCTATTATCAGTATGGCCGCACGGTTTATGCGCAGACCTATAGCAACGAATTTTCCACTGCCCGATTGAACAAGGCTCTGGATGCTGTTCGTGATCCCGCAACCGGTAACATTGTCTGCCGTTCAGCGCTCGACAAGTCTGACTCGGCGTGCGTTCCCTATGATGTGTTTGGCAATAACATCACCCAAGCCGCGCTGAACTATGTTCAGGGCGTCGGTTTCCAGCGCGGCACGATTTCGGAACAGGTGGCCAACGCCTCCGTCACCGGCCTGCTGGGTGAATATGGCATGAAGACGCCATGGGCGAATGACGGTGTCAGCGTCAACTTCGGTGCTGAATATCGCAAGGAAAGCCTGAACCTCGTCACAGACCAGGAATTCTCCACCGGCGATCTGACCGGCCAGGGTGGTCCAACGCTTCCGATCAGCGGCAACATCAAGGTTGTTGATTTCTTCGGGGAGGCCCGTTTGCCGATCGTGCAGGATGGCTTCATCAAGAATCTCTCGCTCGAAGGCGGATATCGTCACTCGAAATATTATCTGAGCACGGGCGGCGGCTTCAGCACCAACACTTATAAAGTTGCGGTTGAGTTCGCACCAATCCCAGATATCGCTTTCCGTGGTGGGTATAATCGTGCTGTCCGGGCCCCGAATGTGCAGGAACTGTTCTCGGTACAGCACGTCCAGCTCGACGGTGTGACCGATCCCTGCGCCGGCCGCGTCAGTGCGGCAGGCACGGTCAACGGGCTGACGGCGGCTCAATGCGCCTTCACCGGGATTACGGCTGCGCAGTTCGGTAACGTCGTGGCCAACCCAGCGGCGCAATATAATGGTTTGGTTGGCGGTAACGCTAACCTGAAACCGGAGAAAGCGACCACGAAGACCCTCGGTGTCGTGTTGCAGCCAAGCTTCCTTCGCCGTTTCTCGATGTCGGTCGATTATTTCGATATCAAGGTGAAGAGCTCGATCCAGGGTTTCGGCGCGGATACGATCCTGGCTACCTGTGCGGCCGGCGGCGATCCCGCCGTGTGCGGCTTTATCCATCGTAACCCCGTTAATGGGTCGTTGTGGCTGACGCCTGATGGTTATGTTACCGACATCAACATCAACGTCGGTAGCGTCAAAACCAAGGGTATCGATGTCAATGCCAATTACGGCATGGACGTGGGCAGCTGGGGTGGCCTGTCCTTCAGCTTCGTCGGGACCTATCTCGACAAGTTCGTAACCGACAACGTTATCTCGACAGCTTACGATTGCGCCGGTTACTTCGGTGCGACCTGCGGCACGCCGGCTCCGAAATGGCGTCATAAGGCGCGTGTGACCTGGAATACGCCGATCGGCGCGAGCCTGTCGCTCGGCTGGCGCTATTTCAAGAGCGTGAAGGTGGATTCGTCCAGCTCCAACCCTTCGTTGGCTAGTGCCTTCTCGCCCTTCGGCGCCAAAATCCCGTCGCAGAGCTACTTCGATCTCGCCTCAACGGTTAAGATCGGCGACAACTACACCTTCCGGCTTGGCGTCCAGAACCTGCTTGATAAGCGCCCGCCGCTCATCAACTCGAACGGCACGCTGTCCAACTGTCCGGGCATCACCTGCAACGGCGGCACTTTCCCGTCGGTGTACGATGCGCTCGGTCGCTACATCTACGCAGGCGTCACGCTCAACTTCTGAGCCAAGGCGATCTGAAGACTATCGGCGGCGGGCTTCACGGCCCGCCGCTTTTTTTTTGACGTTTCAACAGGGCGACGGCTGCAGGGGTTCGCTTGTTATTCCCCCTCGCCGCAGTAGAAGAATGCGTATGGATTCACATTCCAATGGCCTGATCGTGGACGCAGATCGCGCCGTCGCGCGGGGTGATCTGTCCGAGGCTCGTCGCCTGCTGGAAGCGTCGGCGGAAGGCGGGGCACCGGATGTCGATCTTCTGTTAAAACTCGGGGCTATATGCCGGGCATCGGGCGATCTGGACGGAGCGCTTGCGGCAACTGACAGGGCGCTTCAGGTCGATCCGCTGCATTTCGTCGCGCTGATGCTGCGGGCCAGCCTGCTTGAGCGCCTCAAACGCAAGGGGGTCGCGGAAGCGTATGGCCGTGCGCTGGCCCAGCGGCCGGAAGGTGCGCTACCGGCCCAGCTGGAAGCGATGGTCAACGTTGCCCGCGCCCATTACCTGGCGTTCCAGGCGGGCATGGATCGCGATCTCACCAATCTGGTCGCGGGTTTGCAGGAGGATTTTTCGGCGGAGGAAGCCGCGCGGCTCAGCCGCTTTCGCACCAATGCGCTGCGCATCACCAGGCCCTATCATTCCGATCCGACCGATTATCATTACCCCGGCCTGATCGAGCAGGAATTTCACGATCGCAAGGATATGGCGTGGCTGGAGGGGCTCGAAGCGGCCACCGATATGATCGCGGAAGATTTCGCCCGCGTCATGGCGGCCGAACGGGCCGAGCTTGTGCCCTATGTCCAATACGCGCCGAACCAGCCGCTCCGGCAGTGGACGTCGCTCAACAACAGCAAGGATTGGTCGGCTATCCACCTGCTGCGTAACGGCAACCGCGTCGAAGCCAATGCGCGCCACTGCCCTGCGACAATGGAAGTCTTGGCAAGCTTGCCGCAGCCCGCCGTGCGAGGCGTGTCACCCAATGCGATGTTTTCCTTGCTGGCGCCGCACACCCACATCCCGCCGCATAATGGCATCGCAAACACGCGACTGGTCTGTCACCTGCCACTGCTTGTTCCCGCAGATTGCTGGTTTCGGGTGGGTGCGGAACGGCGCGAATGGCGGCGGGGCGAGGCGTGGGTGTTCGACGACACGATCGAACATGAAGCGGCCAATGACAGTGATGCGCTGCGCGTCGTCTTCATCTGCGACGTCTGGCATCCCGGCCTGAGCGATCGGGAGAAACGCGCCGTGGCGGCGGTGGTTGCCGCCCGGGACTGGAGCGGCGATGGCCTCTGATGTCTGGTCGACGGTCGATCGGTTGCTTGCGCGTGCCCGGACCCTGCCACTGAAGGACGATGAGGCCGCCGATCTTGCGGATGCCGCGCTCGATTGCGGGCGCGAGCAGGAGGCATTGCGCCCGGTCATGGCCGCCGCCAACCGGTTCAAGACCCGCGCCGTCCTGTGGCAATGGCTGGCGCTCCTGCATCGCGCTATGGACGACCATGAACCCGCCCTTCGTGCCTTCGAACGCGCCGCCCGCATGAATGCCAGGGACGCGCGTATCGCGCACGGTCTTGCGCGGACCACGTTTGAGGCGGGACTGCCGGCCACTGCCCTATTCGATCGTGCATTAGCCTTGGCGCCCGGTGATGGGGAAGTATTGGTAGGCCGTGTCGCGGCACTATGTGCGGAAGGGCATGTCGATCAGGCCCTGGTCGGGATGGACGCCTTGCTCGCGCAAAATCCTGGTTGGCTGGCGGGTCATGAACTCGCCGCGCGATTGCGGTACGTATATGGCGAACGCGACAATTTCACGGTTTCCGTTCAGCGCGCGCTGGCCGCCGCACCGCGCGATCCCAATCTATGGCGGACACTGCTGATCCTCCTGATCCATGCGGATCGGTTCGATGAGGCGGTGGCGGTGGCGGGGCGGGCGCGGTCCCTCATTGGCGAGAACATAGCTGTCCTGGCCAACGAAGCCGCCGCCTTATCCGAACTTGGCCGGAGTGTCGAAGCCGATGCCATCTATGCGCGCATCGCCGGTTATGATGATATTTCGCTGGCGGTCCGCCATATCCGCCATCTCCTGCGCACCGGCCGGATCGACGCGGCGGCGGCGCGGGCCGAGCCGCTGGTCCACAGGCCCGAGGCCAATCTCATCTGGCCCTATCTCAGCATCGCCTGGCGGATGCTGGGCGATCCGCGCTGGGCGTGGCTCGAAGGCGATCCGGCCTTCGTCGGCGAATATGATCTGCGCGGGGCATTGCCGCCGATCGATCGGCTCGCCGACCTCCTGCGCGGCCTGCACAATTCAGTCCATCAGCCGCTAGATCAGTCGCTGCGTGGCGGCACGCAGACCGACGGCAATCTGTTTCAGCGTATCGAGCCGGACATTCGTAGGCTGCGGGCAGCAATTGTGGACGCGGTGCATTCGCATATCGCGCAATTGCCGGCGTATGAGGCCAAGCATCCCTTGTTGTCTCAGCGGCGGGATCGGCCGGTGCGGTTCGCCGGATCGTGGTCCGTGCGGCTGACAAACGCCGGACACCATGCCAACCATAATCATCCGGCTGGCTGGTTGAGTTCGGCCTTCTACGTCGTGTTGCCTGACAAGCAGCCAGGCGAAGTACGGGATGCCGGGCAGCTCGCACTTGGCATTCCGCAGGTCGAACTGGGACTGAACCTTCCCGCGACGCGAATGGTTCAGCCCAAGCCAGGCCATCTTGCGTTGTTTCCATCGACGATGTGGCATGGCACGTTACCGTTTAGGGAAGGGGAACGCATGACTGTCGCCTTTGATGTTGCGTCGCCAGGCCATCACAATGGTTAAATCACTCATTCCCGTCCAACCCGTTGCGGCGGCGATGCAGCAGGCTATGGCAAATGTACATCGCGGCAACCTTGCTGGTGCGCGGATGATCGCGGAGCAGGCTCTGCAAAGTGCGGATCACCGCGCATTGCGTGGTCTGCTCGGCACGATTTGTTGCGAGATGGGTGACCTCGCCGTGGGCATCGGTCACTTGCGTTCAGCCCTCAATGCTGATGCGACGGATATCAACGCACGAGCGACCTTGGCGATGGCGCTTGTCCAAAGCGGTGCGTCGGGTGACGCTTTGGATCTGTGCGATCCAATGCAGGCGGACCGGGATCCGTCATGCCGCTTGTGGCGCGTACGCGGATACATCCTGCAGCAACAGGGCGATCCGGCCGGTGCTGCCCGTGCCTATGAACGAGTGGTGGCGGCGGCACCCAATGATTTCGAAAGCTGGAATAATCTGGGCAATGCGTTGGGCCTTTCCGGCGATGCGGCAGGTGGGATCGTCGCACTTGATCGCGCCGCGCGATTGCGGCCGGACATTCTGCCAATTCGGATAAACCTCGGTACGGCGATGGTCGAAGCCGATCGCATCGCCGAAGCCGTTACCGTATTTGAGCGCTGTACAAAGGATTTTCCGAACGACGCCAAGGCGTTTGCTGAACTCGGTGCGGCATTTGGCCATCTTTACCGTTCGCAAGATGCGGTGGACGCCTTCACCGCTGCGTTGGCACTGACGCCGGATGATCCCGATCTGCTGGTCAGTCTTGGCGAAAACCAGGCGGCTTTGTGGGATCTCGAAAGCGCTGAAGCCGCGTTTCGGAAAGCGATCGCGATCGACCCCGTTCATGGCCGGGCTTATGTCCAGCTCGCCATTCTCTTTGAGCAGACCAATCGCTCGTCGGCCTTTGCCGCCCTTCTGGCGCAAGCCGAACAAAAAGGGGCGACGGAGGATGTCTTGAACTTCGTCCGTGCGCTCGCTTATCGCCGCGAACGCAAATTCGCCGAGGGGCTGGTTGCTATTGAAGCTGTGCCCGAAGACATGCAGCCGATCCGCCGCTGGCAGATCATCGGCGAATTGAACGATCGCCTCGATCGGCCAAAGGAGGCTTTTGCCGCGTTTGAGGAAATGAACCGGCTCCATGTGATTGATCCAAGCGATCCGGTCCGCCGCGCCCACGGCTTTCGCGCCTCGTTGAATGCCGAAAGGGCCCTCGTCACGCCCGAATGGTATGCCGGCTGGCACCCGGCATCGCCGCCTCTGGAGCGCGCTGCGCCGGTTTTTCTTGTTGGCTTTCCGCGATCCGGGACGACGTTGCTGGATACCTTGTTAATGGGCCACGACAATGTGCAGGTGCTGGAAGAGCGGCCGCCGTTGCGGGAGATCGAAGTGTCTGTTGGTGGTATCGAATCCTTGGCCGATCTCGACCCCGGTGACATCGTGGAGCTGCGCCGCGAATATTTCCGGGAGGTCCGCAAACACATCGATCTGCGACCCGACAGCCTGCTGGTCGACAAATTCCCGATGCACATGAATAAAGTGCCGCTGATCCACCGTTTGTTTCCGGAGGCACGATTCATTCTGGCGCAGCGTCATCCCTGCGACGTGGTGCTCAGCTGCTATATGACGAGCTTCCGCATCAACAATGCGATGGTGAACTTCCTGGACCTGCGGGACGCAGCTTCTACTTACGACCTTAGTTTCAGCTATTGGGAGCAATGCTGCGCGGTAATGCCAATCCGTTTCCACACGCTCGTTTACGAGCAGCTTGTGGATGATCAGGAACGGGAATTAAGGCCGCTGTTCGATTTCCTCGGGCTTAATTGGCAGGCTGAGTCGCTCGACCACCAGCGAACGGCCGCCGAACGCGGCACGATCATCACCGCCAGTTATTCGCAGGTCACCGAACCGATCTACCGGCGCGCGGCCGGGCGCTGGGAACGCTATCGCGAGCAGATGGCCGAGGTGCTGCCGATCCTCCGGCCCTGGGCCGAAAAGATGGGGTATGCGGTGTAGGCTTAAGTCCTCCCCAAGTTTTTACTTGGGGAGGGGGACCACCCGCAGGGTGGTGGAGGGGATTCTTCGTTCGTCGCGCAGCGCCCCTCCACCGGCTTCGCCGGTCCCCCTCCCCGAGCTAGCTCAGGGAGGATTTACACGGTCGTCAGCTCCAGTTTCCCGTCGCCTTCATCCACCTTTAAGGTCGAGCCGTCCGGCACCTCGCCGCGCAATATCTTGTCGGCGAGCGGATCCTGCAGATATTTCTGCACCGCACGTCGCAACGGCCGCGCGCCATAGACCGGGTCGTAACCCACCCGGCCCAGCCAGGCGCGGGCGCCGTCGGTCAGCTCCAGCTTGATCTTGCGATCCTTCAGAAGCTTGGCGACATGGCCGACCTGCAGATCGACGATCGGGCCCATATGATCGGCGGCGAGCCGGTGGAACAGGATGATCTCGTCGAGGCGGTTCAGGAATTCCGGGCGGAAATGCGCGCGGACCACTTCCATCACCTGATCCTCGACGCTCTCCACCGTCTGGTCGTCGGACAAGGTCGACAGATATTGGCTGCCGAGGTTCGACGTCAGGATGATCAGCGTGTTCGAGAAATCGACCGTGCGGCCCTGGCCGTCGGTCAGCCGCCCGTCGTCGAGCACCTGCAGCAGCACGTTGAACACGTCGCTGTGCGCCTTCTCGACCTCGTCGAACAGGATCACCTGATAGGGCCGGCGGCGAACGGCTTCGGTCAGCGCGCCGCCCTCTTCGTAGCCGACATAACCCGGAGGCGCGCCGATCAGCCGCGCGACGCTGTGCTTTTCCATATATTCGCTCATATCCAGACGCACCATCGCGGCCGGATCGTCGAACAGGAACTCGGCGAGCGTCTTGGTGAGTTCGGTCTTGCCGACGCCCGTCGGCCCGAGGAACAGGAAACTGCCCAAGGGGCGGTTCGGATCCTGCAAGCCCGCGCGTGAGCGGCGTACGGCGCGGGCGACCGCGCTGACCGCATTGGCCTGCCCGATCACGCGCTTGCTGAGCGCTTCCTCCATATGGAGCAATTTCTCGCGTTCGCCTTCCAGCATGCGATCGACCGGGATGCCCGTCCAGCGGCTGACGACACCGGCAATATCTTCACCGGTGACCTCCTCGCGCAGCATCGCGCCGGCGGCGGCTCCCTCGGCTTCGGCCAGCTCGCGTTCGAGCCCGGGGATCACGCCGTAGGAGATTTCGCCCGCGCGGCCGAGATCGCCGCGCCGCTGCGCCTGATCGAGCTCGATGCGCGCGGCATCGAGCTGTTCCTTGAGCTTCGCCTCGGCGTTGATCTTCTCCTTCTCCGCCTGCCAGCGCGTGGTCAGCCCGGCCGACTGCTCCTCCAGATCGGCAAGATCATGTTCGAGCGTTTCCAGCCGGTCCTTCGACGCGGCGTCGGTTTCGCGCTTGAGCGCCTCGCGTTCGATCTTGAGCTGGATGATGCGGCGGTCGAGATTCTCGATCTCCTCTGGCTTGGACTCGACCTCCATGCGCAGCCGCGATGCGGCCTCGTCCATCAGATCGATCGCCTTGTCGGGCAGGAAGCGATCGGTAATGTAACGGTTGCTGAGCGTCGCCGCCGCCACGATCGCGCTGTCGGTGATCCGCACGCCATGGTGCAGCTCATATTTCTCCTT
>Ga0105248_10006425_pt1 | contig 12894 bp, 11 predicted proteins | sample KBSS34metaG_FD_81524 | JGI IMG/M metagenome (GOLD analysis project Ga0105248, IMG submission 81524) | Switchgrass rhizosphere microbial communities from Kellogg Biological Station, Michigan, USA - KBS S3-4 metaG | ecosystem: Host-associated > Plants > Roots > Rhizosphere > Soil | place... | reverse complement strand
CTCGCCGTCGCGCAGCAGGGCGCATTTCTCGACTTCCACACGCGCATGTTCGCTGCTGGCCGCCCGGACGACGCCAAGGTCAATGCCGTGTTGCGGGCGATGAAAATCGACCTGCCGCGCGCGCAACGGGACATGAAGAGCGCCGCCACCACGCAGGAACTGCAGACCAACATGGATCTGGTCGGCCGTATCGACGAAAGCGTCGCAACGCCGACCTTCGTGATCGGCGGGCAGACCTTGCGCGGTGCGGTGGGATATGATGCGCTCAAGCAGGCGATCGCCGACGCGCGCAAGCGGGCCAAGGCAACGGCCTGAGAGCTCAACACTACAAATAGCCGTTTGGAGGTGCGCACGTGGCGGCCGTTAAATCACGCCCCCTTGGCTTCGCCTTCAAACTCCCCTAATGCCCGCCCCGAGCACGGGCCTTGCCCGCGCTCATGATCGCGCCGGTGCCCGAGAGGGCATAATATGGGAATGCGGTGCGGGTGGTTCGCCATCCAACTCCGCGGCTGTCCCTGCAACTGTAAGCGGTAGCGCGATGCACGGGCGCCTTTCGATATCGGAAGGCGCAGCCACTGGGCCGATGTTTTTCGCATCGCCTGGGAAGGCGTGCATCGGGCGATGACCCGCGAGCCAGGAGACCTGCCGGCGCACTGGTCGCTCTTGCCTTGGTCCAGGGGATGGTCACGGCACGGTCTCTCCGTCTGAGCGACGAACGTGCGGCGGGGGCCGCATCGGTTCGCGTGGACGGGTGCTTCGCATCAGCCCGGCCGCGCGCGCCGACCGTTCACGCGGACGCCCTCGCCTGAAATCGCTCAGGATGCCGGGGACTATATCGTGACCAAGACCTTCATTTCGCTGTTCGCGCTCATCGCGGCAACGCCCGCACTTGCCCAGACCAGCACCCTGCCCGCCGACAATGGCGACGGCGAGCCGATCGTGGTCACCGCCTCGCGGTCCGGCGACGCCATTCCCGCCGATCTGGTCGGGGCATCGGTGACGGTCATCGACGCACAGGAAATTGAGGATCGCCAGACGCGCATCCTGTCCGACGTGCTGCGCGATGTGCCGGGCGTGGCGGTCAGCCGCATCGGCGCCGTCGGCGGGCAGACCCAGATTCGCGTCCGTGGTTCCGAAAGCAATCACACGCTCGTCCTGATCGATGGGATCAAGGCATCCGATCCTTATTATGGCGAGTTCGATTTCGGCACGTTGATTGCCGATGAAAACGCCAGGATCGAGGTCCTTCGGGGCCAGCAGTCCGCGCTCTATGGATCGGACGCGATCGGCGGCGTGATCAACTACATCACGCTTACGGGTGCGGAAGCGCCGGGCCTGCGGCTGCGGGCCGAGGCAGGGTCGATGGGGTCCCTCAATGCCGCCGCGCGTTTTGCCGGGGTGAGCGGCAATCTCGATTATGCCTTGTCATCCAGCTTCGTTCGCACCGATGGTTATCCGACCGCACCGGGCGGAACACGCGATATCGGCGCGACCAGCGAAGGCGCGTCGTTCAAGGCGATCTGGACGCCGACCGAGGCATTCCACCTGACCGCCGTCGGCCGCTACAGCTATACCAACGCCGACACCAACGATGCCGACGCCGATTCAAACAGCCCGACCTTCGGCCTGACGGTCGATACGCCCGATGGTGCGCATTACCGCAATCGCGCGTTATATGGCCTGATCCGCGCGCAATATGATCTGCTTGACGGCCGCTGGACCAACGCCGTCTCGGGCCAGATCACCGACGCGAAGCGCACCGCCTTTGATATCGCCATCCCGTTCGCATCCCCGGCCGGCCAATCGATCGTTCGAGCCTATGGAGATCATGGCCGTCGACTGAAGGGATCGTTCGAAAGCGCATTCCGCTTCGGCACCGATCGTATCAAGCATCGCGTCACCTTCGCTTTCGACGCCGAGCGTGAAAGCGAGCGCAACACGATCTCGCTGTTCGGCGCCGATCTCCGGAAGCATCACACCACCAACTATGGCCTTGTCGGCCAATATGACGTGTCGGTCGACGATCGGCTCGCGCTGGGCGGATCGATCCGGCACGATTATAACAGCCGCTTCGCCGATACGACGACCTACCGCGCACAAGGCAGCTACAAGCTGGATGAGGGTACACGCTTCCACGCCGCGGCCGGATCGGGGGTAAAAGCGCCGACGTTCAGCGACCTGTTCGATTTCTTTGGAGGCTTCTTCACCGGCAACCCCGATTTGAAGCCTGAAACGTCGCATGGCTGGGAAGCCGGCATCGAACAGTCATTCGCGACCGATCATATCACCATCGGCGCGACCTGGTTCGACAATCGCCTGAAAAACGTGATCTCCGGCGGTTTCGGGACGCCCGTCAACCTGCCCGGCACATCGAAACAGCGTGGCGTGGAAGTGTCCGCAACGGGCCGCCTGGGCGGCGGCTGGCAGGTCGATCTGGCCTACACCTATCTGCACGCGCCGCAGCAGCAGTTCGTCGTGTCGGGTCTGTTCGATGGCCAGGCCGTGCGACGCGCGAAGAATATCGCCAGCGCCAATCTGACATGGGCCCCGGCCGACCAGCCCTTCTCCGGCACGGTCACGATTCGGTATAACGGCGCGCAGAACGACCTTGCGTTCACCGACCCGTCGTTCACGCCCGTCATCGTGCGACTGCGCAGCTTCACGCTGGTCAACGCGAACGCGACCTACAAGCTCAACGCCCATGTCGATCTGTTCGCGCGCGTCGAAAATCTGCTCGATCGCCGCTATCAGGAAGTGTTCAGCTTCGCGACGCCGTGCCGCGCCGGCTATGGCGGCGTGAAGGTCCGCTTCTGATGGCGGATGCAGCGGACGCTTCCGACAGGGATGCCCGCCACAATACGAAGATGAAGAAGGTCAAGGCGGCGCACGACAGGATCGTCGCCGCCAAGACCCGCGAAAAGGGCCTGCTGATCGTTCACACCGGCAACGGCAAGGGCAAGACCAGCGCCGCGCTCGGCATGGTCGTCCGCGCGATCGGCCATGGCATGAAAGTGGGCGTGATCCAGTTCATCAAGGGCGCAATGACCACCGGCGAGAAGGTCGTGTTCGACGCCTTTCCCGATCAGGTCGAGTTCAAGCCGATGGGCGAAGGCTTCACCTGGAACACCCAGGACCGTGCCCGCGACGTCGCCGTCGCGCGCGAGGCGTGGGACGAGGTGAAACGCATGATCGCAGATCCGTCCTATCAGATGGTGCTGGCGGACGAACTCAACATCGTCCTGCGCTACGACTATCTGCCGCTGGATGAGGTGCTCGCCGTGCTGGCGGCGAAGGACGAGATGAAACACGTCATCGTCACCGGCCGCAACGCCCCCGACGCGCTGATCGACATAGCGGATCTGGTGACGGACATGACGATGGTCAAACACCCGTTCCGCGCCGGCGTGAAAGCGCAGAAAGGGATCGAGTTCTGATGTTCTAAAGCCCTCCCCCGCTGCGGAAGAGGGCTAAGAAACTACCGCCCCAACTGCGCCGCCAGACTCCGCGCCGCCAGAACATAAGCCGGCCCGCCGCACACCGTCCACGCCTCCGGCAACCGCAGTCGCTTGATGTCCGCCAGCGCGGGGTGGTGGAGCATTTCGGTGCCCTGGTCGGCGACGCGGTCGGTGGCGCTTTCGATGATCAGGTAATCGGGATGGGCGGCGACCATTTCCTCGAGGCTGACGCGTGACAAGGCTGGCTTGTCGAGGAGGGTGGCGAGGTTGCGCAGGCCGACGCGGTGCATGAGATCGTCGATCAGCGTGCCGGTACCCGTCAGATAGCCGCGCCGCTGGTAATAAGCAGCGACCCGGCCCGACCGCGCAGGCACGATCCGCGCGAGATCGGCGTTCATGCGCGCGATCAGCGCCTCGCCGCGATCGGGATGGCCGATAGCGGCCGCGACGGTCCGGATCTGCCCGAGGATTTCGGGATAGCTTTCGGCGGACGGCAGTTCGATCACGCGATAGGCGCGGCCGCTGAGCGCGGCGAGCGTTGCCTGCCGCAGGCCGGGATTGGCGAGGATCAGATCGGGATCCATCGCCAGCACATCCTCGGTGCGCCCCTGAGAGATCGGGATCCGCATCGCCTTCACTGCACCCGCCGACATATCGGGATCGCGCGCGAACTGGGTCAGAGCTGCGATCTGTCCCGGATCGGCGAGCGCAATCAACAGCTGGTCCGCACACAGGTTGAGCGAGACGATGCGGCGCGGTGGCGCGGCTTCCGCCAGCGACGGCAAGGCCAGGCACAGCAGGATCAGACAGCAATGGAGATTAAACCGGGGCACGGACTTCTCAATCGAGGGAGCGGACGCTAGGGGACATGACCGTGAAAGCGCCCGGATACAAGCCGGCGGACGAGGTCATAGACGTGCATCATGTCCCTGCCCGGTCGCTGCTGATCGGATCCCTGCTGTTCTGCTGTGTCGTCGCGGCCACGCTGTCGATCATGGTCGGCACCGCGCCGCTGCCGTTCGGCCGCATCGTGGGCGCGCTGACGGGCCATGGCGACCGGATCGCGAACGCGATCCTGTTCGACCTGAGAATGCCGCGCGCCGTGCTGGGGCTGGCGGTCGGCGCGATGCTGGGCGCGGCAGGCGCGGCGCTGCAGGGCTATCTTCGCAATCCGCTCGCCGAACCGTCGGTGCTCGGCGCTTCGAACGCCGCCGCGCTGGGTGCGGTGATCGCGCTCTATTTCGGGCTGGCCTCGATCCATCCGGCGATGCTGCCACTGCTGTCCATCCTCGGCGCGGTCATCGCGCTGGCCCTATTGTTCCTGCTCGCGGGCGTCTCGGAAAGCCCGCTGACCCTGATCCTCGCCGGCATCGCCGTCGCGACGATGGCGGGTGCGGGGATCAGCCTGGCGCTCAACCTGTCGCCCAACCCGTTCGCGGCAATGGAGATCATGACCTGGCTGCTCGGATCGCTGGAGGATCGTGCGTTCAGCCATGTCTGGATCGCCCTGCCCTGCATCGCCACCGGCCTGATCCTGTTGCTGTGGAATGGCCGCGCGCTGGATGCGCTGACCCTGGGTGAGGATGGCGCGCGCGCGCTGGGCGTCGATCTGCGGCGGACGCAGGTTCGCCTGCTGCTGGGCGTCGCGATCGGCGTCGGCGGCGCGGTGGCGGTGTCCGGCGCGATCGGCTTCGTCGGACTGATCGTGCCGCACCTCGTGCGCCCGCTCACCGATCGTTCGCCATCGGCGGTGCTGCTGCCATCTGCGATCGCCGGCGCCGCCTTGCTGACCCTGGCCGATGTTGCGGTGCGGATTATCCCGACGAGCAGCGAACTCAAACTGGGCGTCGTCACCGCCTTTCTCGGCGTGCCCGTCTTCCTCGTCCACCTGATGCGGGAGCGTCGCCTGTGGTAAGCATCGCCTGCCAAGGCCTGCACGTCGCGCTCGGCAAAAGGACGGTGCTGCAGGGCATCGACGCGACCCTGGAGGGTGGCGCGCTGATCGGCGTAATCGGCCCCAATGGCGCGGGCAAATCGACGCTGGCCCGCACGCTGCTGGGCCTGTTGCCACCGACCCGAGGCCATGCCAGCATCGGCGGCGAGGATGTCCGTCATATCGCCCGCAACCGCATCGCGCGGACGATCGCCTATCTGCCGCAAGGCCAGACACTGCACTGGCCGCTGTCGGTCGAGCGGCTGATCGAGTTCGGCCGCCTGCCGCATCTTGGTCCCTTCTCGCGTGTCGCGGCAGCGGACGAGGGCGCCATCGAACGGGCGATGGAATTGGCGGACGTCGGAAGCCTCCGGCATCGCATCGCCAGCGAACTTTCGGGCGGCGAACGTGCACGTGTCCTGCTCGCCCGCGCGCTGGCGGTCGAAGCGCCCGCGCTGATCGCCGACGAACCGCTGGCGTCTCTTGATCCCGGCCATCAGATCGAGGTGATGGACTTGCTCAGGGCGCAGGCGACCGGCGGCAAGCTGGTGATCACCGTCCTGCACGATCTGACCATGGCCGCGCGATTCTGCGATCGCCTGCTGCTGCTGGATCAGGGTCGACTGATCGCGGACGGCAGCCCTTCGTCCGTGCTCACCGCCGATCGACTGGCGCAGGTTTATGGCATCAAGGCGTGGATCGGCAGCGCCGGCGACACGCCGCTGATCGTTCCGCTGCACCGCAACGGTTGACGCCCGCATGGTCCCCGGCGTAATGGAGCCGCTGCGACAGGTTCCCCGGCAACGGGGATGAAAATGGGAACGGGGTTCAAGACCCCGGCTGCCCCTGCAACTGTGAGCGGCGAGTCATCGCGTCATATGCCATTGGGATTTCGATCCTGAGAAGGCGACGCGACCGGCATTGACCCGCAAGCCAGGAGACCTGCCCGTCGCAGTCGTCCTTCGTCCGGCCAGGGTGCGCCGTGCGGACGGGTTATACCCGAGCGACGACATCGCAACCGCGTTTTCGCGGGCGAGGTCGTGCGCCTTCCGACGCCCGGACTCTGCCCGTGAAGGCACGGCCAGTCATGTCAAGGGGGTTATTATGCCTAGATTTTCCATCGTTCTTCCCAGCCTGATTCTGCTGTCCGCACCCGCTTATGCGCAGCAGGCGTCACAGCCCGACGCGGCGGCCGATCCGGCCGCCACCGCCATCATCGTCACCGCCACGCGTGTTCCGACATCGATCGACAGGATCGCATCATCGGTGACGGTGCTGGACAAGGCCGCGATCGACCGGTCGCAGGATATCGGCGTGGCCGAACTGCTGCTCCGCACACCGGGCGTCAGCATGTCGCGCAATGGCGGCTATGGCACCAACACGTCGCTGCGCATTCGCGGCGCCGAAACCGACCAGACCGTGGTCGTCATCGACGGCGTCAAGCTCAACGATCCGTCGTCGCCCGGCGGCGGCTATAATCTGGCCAATCTGCTGGTCGGTGACGCTTCGCGAATCGAAGTACTGCGCGGGCCGCAGTCGATCCTGTGGGGCAGCCAGGCCATCGGCGGCGTCGTCAATGTCGTGACCGCCCTGCCGACCGCACCACTGAGCGCCAGCTTCGATGTCGAGGCCGGTTCGCGCCAGACGGTCAACGCCCGCATCGGGCTGGGCGGCAAGGCTGGCCCGGTGACGTGGCGGATCGGCGGCGATGTTTTCACCACCGATGGCGTCTCGGCAATCGCGCCGGCGTTCGGCGGGATGGAGAAGGACGGTTACACCAATCGCAGTATCACCGGCCGCACCGAAATCGCCATCGCGCAGGGCGTCAGCGCCGATCTGCGGGGCTATTATGCAAAGGGCCGCACCGATATCGACGGCTTCAACGCCGACTCGTCGGAATATAGTTTGAACCGCGAATGGGTGGGTTATGCGGGCCTGAACATCGATCTGTTCGGCGGGCGGCTGCGCAACCGGTTCGGCTATGGCGTAACCGATATCGATCGCGACAATGAAAACCCGATCCTGCCGCGAGAGCAGACCTTCGATTCGGCCGGCCATAACCGCCGGTTCGAATATCAGGGCACGCTGGCGATCACCGACGGCTGGAACGCCGTGTTCGGTGCGGAAAATGAGCGTTCGCGTTTTCGCAGCGTCTCGCCGCCATCCTCCCTGTCCACCCCGGTCCCCGCGCCCGCGCGCGGATCGGCCGAGATCACCGGCTTTTACGGGCAGGTGAATGGCGAGATCGTCAGCGGGCTGACCGTGAGCGGGGGCATCCGCCACGACGATCATGACGTTTATGGCGGCAAGACCCTGTTTTCCGCAGGCGGCGTCTGGAGTTTGCCCTCCCATACGGTCCTGCGCGCCAGCTATGGCGAGGGCTTCAAGGCGCCGACGCTTTATCAGCTGTTTTCCCAGTTCGGAAACACGGCGCTGGTGCCGGAACGCGCGCATGGCTGGGAAGCCGGCGCGGAGCAGCATCTGTTCGATGACGCGCTTACCATCGGTGCGACATGGTTCCGGCGCACGACGACCAATCAGGTCATCTTCAACAGCTGCACCACGACATCGACCCTGCCGATCTGCTTTCAGCCAGGCAGCGCCACCCGTCGCTCCGGCTACTATCTGAACGTCGCCCAAGCCGACGCGCACGGGATCGAGGTCGCCGCCACGGCCCGCATCGGCCAGCACCTGACGATCGACGGCAACACCAGCTGGACGTCCGCCGAGGACCGCTCCGCCGGCACCACGACCTTCGGCAAGTGGCTTCCGCGCCGCCCGCGCTATCAGGCCAATGGATCGGCGACCTATGTCTGGCCGGTCGGCCTTTCGACCGGAGTCGCCGTGCGCTGGTCGGGCAAGAGCTTCGACAATGCGGCGAACACCACCCGGTTGGACGCTTATACGCTGGTCGATCTGCGCGCCGAAATGCCGTTGTCGTCGGGCGTCCGCCTGTTCGCGCGGATCGAAAATCTGCTCGATGAGCAATATATGACGACCTATCGCTACGGGACGCTCGGCCGCAGCGTCTATGCCGGCCTGCGGGGCCGCTTCTGATGAACACACCAGATCACCCGTCATTCCGAATGACGATCGAGATGACAGCAGGAGAACCAACATGACCAGCCTTTCCCCACGCAGCGCATCGACGCTCTGGATCGTCCTGCTGACAGCGGCGAGCACCCTGACGACATGGGCGCTTGCCTGTGCGACGCCCTTTCCCGCCCTCGCCGCGCTGGCGGCGGTCCACATGCGGCGGCGCGACGGCATCACGTTGATGCTGATCGCCTGGGCGGCGAGCCAGATCGTCGGCTTCGGCCTGCTCGGCTATCCGCATGATCCCGTCACGATGGGCTGGGGGATCGCGCTCGGCGTGGCTGCGACCGGATCGGCATGGACGGCTTATGCCGCGCTGGACCAGGTCCGGCGGATCCCCGTCGCCGGCCGTCTTGCCTTGGCCTATGGCGTCGGCTTTGCCGCGTTCAAGGCGATCGTCCTCCTGTTTGCCTTCGGGCTTGGCGGGGTCGCGACAGCATCGGCACCCGGCCTGCTTGCCAACCAGTTCGTGCGTAACGGCGCGATCCTGATTGGGCTGTGGGCCCTGTACGGCGGGCTGACCGCGATCGGCGTTCCCGCCGCATCGCGCCGGCAGCGGGCGGCGGCAGCTTGACGGCAATGCGACGCCGGCCATCGACTGGCTGGCGTCGCGCGTCATAAAGGGGCAGAGAAATGATGATGCTGAAACCCGTCGATGATGGACCCGCCGTGGTCGCGTGCAATACCTGCCGCCATTCGCCGCAGGCGCGCGAAGATGCGTCGGGCATGACGGCCGGCGCCCGGCTGGTCGCCGCGCTGCATGCCGCCAAGGCCGGCAGTCAGGGCTATGCAGCGATCGCGGTGCAGGAAATGCCGTGCCTGTTCGCCTGCTCCGAGCCTTGCGCCATCCACCTGCGCGCACCCGGCAAGATCGGCTATGTGATGGGCAGGTTCAGGCCTGATGCGGAAGCGGCAAAGGCGATCCTCGACTATGCGGTCCATTATGCCGCCAGCGATCACGGCCAGGTACCCTATGGTCAATGGCCGGAGGGCGTGAAGGGGCATTTCATCACGCGCACGCCCCCGCCGGGTTATGTAGCAGAGTGAACATTTTTCCGACCGTCGCCGCTTTCGAGCACGCTCTGACGGCGATGCCCGCGCCATGTGCCGACTCCATCGCCGCGGCCACCGCCCGCCAGAACAGCCTGACCAAACCCGCGGGATCGCTGGGCCGGCTGGAGGAGATAGCGATCTTCCTCGCCGGCTGGCAGCGTACTGAACGGCCAAAAGCAGATCATGCCCGCGCCGCGATCTTCGCGGGCAATCACGGCTTCACCGTCCATGGCGTCAGCGCCTTCCCCGCCGCGGTCACCGTGGAAATGGTTCGAAATTTCCAGGCCGGCGGCGCCGCAATCAATGCGCTGGCGCGTGCGGCGGGAATGGAACTGACGGTCGTTGCGCTGGATCTCGACCGGCCGACCGCCGATTTCACTACTGCCCCCGCAATGACCGAAGCCGAATGCCTTGCGGCCTTGTCCGCAGGGGCCGCCGTTGTCGATCCCGATCTGAACCTGCTCGTGCTCGGTGAAATGGGCATCGGCAATTCCACCGCCGCTGCAGCCCTATGCGCGCGCAGCTTCGGCGGATCTCCCGAAGACTGGGTCGGCCCGGGAACCGGTGTCGATGCAGCAGGGATTGTCCGCAAGATCGCGGTCATCGAACAGGCGCTCGCGCTCCACTCCGATATGGCCCCGTTTGAGATATTACGCAGACTCGGTGGCCGTGAGATTGCCGCGATCGCCGGCGCGGTTCTTCAGGCGCGAAAGCTGGGAATCGCTGTGGTGCTGGATGGCTTCATCAGCTGTGCGGCGATCGCCCCCTTGGCGGCCGCCGCCCCCACGATCGCCGATCATATCATCGCGGGCCATTGCTCGGCCGAGCCCGGTCACCGCCGGTTGCTGGACCGGCTTGGGCTCAAGCCGCTGCTCGCGCTCGACATGCGACTTGGAGAGGGCAGCGGTGCGGCCGTCGCGGTCGCGGTTATCCGGGCCGCGCTGGCCGCGCATGACGGGATGGCGACATTCGCCGAAGCCGGCGTATCAAACGCGGGATGACGCCGTTCGATCTCTACCTCATGCGCCATGGTGAACCGGAACGGACCGGCCTCATGCTCGGCCACACCGATTGCCCGTCGACGACCGCAGGCATCGTCGCCTGCCGCGAACAGGCCCAAGATCTTCGCGTCGAAACGCTGATCTCGTCCGATCTTGTGCGCGCGCACGCGACGGCCGAAGCGATCGGGAACGCCTTGTCTCAGTCCGTAAAAGTCGATGCCCGATGGCGCGAGTTGAATTTCGGCGCATGGGATGGCCTGTCACGGCGCGATATCGATCAGGGCGCACTCACGCTCTTTACGGACGACCCTGACCGGTTTCCACCGCCCGGCGGCGAGACATGGTCGGCGCTGGTCGGCCGCGTCGGCGGGGCGATAGCCGGGCTGGAGCCAAGCCCGACCCTGGTCGTCACCCATGCCGGCGCGATGCGGGCGGCCATGGCGCATTTGTGTGGCTTTTCCTATTCCTCGCTGTGGGGATTCGACATTTCCTATGCCGCATTGCTGTGCCTGCGCGTCTGGCCGGGGGAGCGATCGGTCGGGCAGATCGTCGGGCTGTGGCCGTGAAGGGCTTTGTCGTCGCCCTGCAATTCCTCACGCGATTGCCGATGCCGCGCGTCGAGACCGGTGCCGAAGATCTGGCAACCTCAATGCGATGGTTTCCGGCAGCCGGGCTTGTCGTGGGCCTGATCGTCGCGACGGCCACATGGGCCGGCGGACTGATAGGCCCCTGGGTCGGCGCGCTGCTGGGCCTGATCGCCTGGGTGGGCGTGACCGGCGCACTGCATATCGACGGCCTGTCCGATCTGGCCGATGCCGTCGGCGCGGCGCACAAGGACCGCGAGCGCTTTCTGGCGGTCATGGCCGATCCCCATGTCGGCAGTTTCGGCGTCGTTGCGATCGGCCTGCAGCTCATCGCCAAGCTGGTTTTCCTGCAAAGCATGACCGCCGGTTTTCAGCCCGTTCTGATGCTCATCCCGTTCGCGGCGCGACTGGGGCCGCTGGTGTGGAGCTACGACCTGCCGCCGCTCCATACCGGCATCGCCGCCCGCTTCACGTCCGTCGTGCGCGTTCGGGATATCGTCTTCTGGTCGCTGATGCTCGCCGTCGCCGCGCTATGCGATCCAGCGATATTGGCGGCTCTGCTGCTGATCGGCGGCTGGGACTGGTGGCTGCATCGCACGCTCGGCGGCGTATCGGGCGATTGCCATGGCGCCGGCATCGAACTGGTCGAGACCGGGCTGCTGCTGGCGGTGCTGGTGGGGGGGAAGATATAATCGGGAGGGTCTCATTTCCCCCGCGCGAGTGCGATCAGGCCATCCACATCGACATGCCGTTCCAGTTCCGCGGCAATCTCATCCAGCGCGGCATCGATCGACACGCGATAATCCCGGCCGCCGCCGACACCACCGATCCGCTTGAGCAAAGCCGATCGCTGGCCGGCATCGGCCAGAAGTCCGTGAACATAGCTGCCCATCACCATGCCGTCCGCGCTGATCGCGCCATCGCGCCGGCCATCGTCGAACAGCGCCAGCGGGCGCGCCGTATCGGGGCCGCCGGTCTCGCCGATATGCATTTCATAGCCATCGAACCGCGCGCCGAAGGCCGTGCCAGATACGCGTTCCAGCGTCTTGCCAGCGCTCAACACCGTTTCGATGTCGAGCAGGCCCAACCCCTCGACGCTGCCGGCCGCACCCTCGATCCCCTCGGGATCGGCAATATCCCGGCCGAGCATCTGATAGCCGCCGCATAATCCCAGGATCGCCCCGCCGCGCCGGCGATGCGCCTTGATATCGATGTCCCACCCTTCCGCGCGCATCGCCGCGAGATCGGCGATCGTCGCCTTCGATCCGGGCAGGATGATCAGCGCGGCCTCCGCCGGGATCGGCTGGCCGGGCGGAACCATCAGCAGTTCGACGCCGGGTTCGAGCTTGAGCGGATCGAGATCGTCGAAATTGGAGATGCGCGGCAGGATCGGGCAGGCGATCAGCTTCGCCCCCGCCCCGCGATCGATGCGTCGTTCCAGGATCACCGCATCCTCGCTGGGCAGGCGCGCGGTCGCGGCAAGCCAGGGCACCACGCCAAAACCGCGCCAGCCCGACAGGGTTTCGATCTGCCGGTAGCCATCCTCGAACAAGGCGGGATCACCGCGAAACTTGTTGATCAGGAAACCGCGAATCATTGCGGCATCCTGAGGGTCGATCACGGTGCGCGTGCCGACGATCGCCGCGATCACGCCGCCGCGATCGATATCGCCGATCAGTACCACGGGCACGTCGGCCGCACGGGCGAATCCCATATTGGCGATGTCGCCGGCGCGCAGGTTGATCTCGGCGGGCGACCCGGCGCCCTCGACG
>Ga0105248_10006424_pt1 | contig 12896 bp, 9 predicted proteins | sample KBSS34metaG_FD_81524 | JGI IMG/M metagenome (GOLD analysis project Ga0105248, IMG submission 81524) | Switchgrass rhizosphere microbial communities from Kellogg Biological Station, Michigan, USA - KBS S3-4 metaG | ecosystem: Host-associated > Plants > Roots > Rhizosphere > Soil | place... | reverse complement strand
GCTACGGCTGCCCATAGCCATCCTGGCGATCGTGAACGTGATCTTGATCGCACTCGCCGCGCGGAAACTGTTTTCGAAGGGATGGTACGCGGTCGTCGCAGCGGGCATACTCGCGCTCACACCGGCGCACTACATGTTTGCGAGGCGGGCGCTCGACTACTTCTGCCAGCTGCCGATCGCGCTGGCGTGGTTGTTGTGCCTGAGTCTGTACGCGGAATCGGCATCCTCGTGGCTGCCTGCGACGATGGGGCTGCTGCTCGGTCTCGGGCTGTTCACCCACATCTCCTCGTGGATCGTGATGCCCGGCTATGTCGCAGCCACATTGCTCGTATTTCGCCGGCTCGGCGCGCCACGGCAGGCATTTGGATGGCTGGTGGCCGGATTCGCGCTTCCCCTGGCGGCGATTATTCCGGCTCTCCTCGCAAACCCATCGTTGCCGGCCGAGATGTTTTCGCACTACAAGGTGCAGACCGGCTGGCGAATCGTCGAGCGAATCAACATCTACTGGGGGTATCTCGGTCCGTCCTACTTGTTTTTTTCAGGGGGATCGAATCCGATGTTCGCCACCCGTCAGGGCGGCGTCCTCCCAGTGGCCGCGGCCGTCCTGCTACCGCTCGGGATCTGGAGCATTCTTCGGCATCGCGGAGATCCGAGGCGCGACCTGCTGGTGTTCGGGTTTTTCTTCGCCCCGCTGCCGATCGTCCTCGCCATGCCGCAAGATCCGAAGTTCTACACGCCCCGCGATCTGCTGGCGGTACCGTTTGCCGCTCTGCTCTGCGCGATCGGTCTCGAGCGATTATTCGAGCGCGGCGGCCGAACGGCCCGACTCCTCGGTGTGGCGCTCCTGGTTGCCATTCCATTCCAATTCGTGGGGTTCGCAAAGTACTACATGACCGGATATCAGGCCGCGTCCGCCTGGCGGTTCGATGAGATGAATCTGGAAGCAGTCGTCGACTACGTCATCTCAAGCGACGACGCATCCAGAGTGCCCTTGGTGTACCTGAGCGAAGACGTCGGCTCGCCACACGCGTACCAGTGGGGTTTCTATCTCCTCGAGCGGCGCCGCGATGATCTGTGGACGAGGACGCGACATTTCAGCTGGCCGATCAGTCCCAGTGCGATTCCGACCGGGAGCCTGCTCGTGTTCAATGCGGTCGATCCGCGGCTCGACCAAATCAGGTCCATCGCCGGCTGTTCGCTCGTTCACGTCGTGAGCGGTGTGGCCGGTGCACCAGCCGCCGCGATCCTGCGGAGAAACTGACTCGCCGTGGCCTCAGCCCGACATGGTCAGGACGCCGCCGCTGCCGCGCTTCTAGCGATAGTCGCGTTCGGGTTGTACTCGTACCGGGCGGGCCAGCCGTCGCAAGCCGCGAACGAAAAACCACTGACGGCGGCCGTCGATCTGCTGACGGCTCGAGGTGGACATGATGATGCGGGCCGGTTTCTGCCGGCGTTCGTCCGGGTCTCGTCGGACCTTTGGCTTCCGCCCGTACCCGCGTACACGAGCTTGGCAATTGCGACCGTGCGTCGCGCCCAGCCGCCAGGCCGGCAGGCGGCAGCCGTGTTTGGCGCGCTTGGTGTCGCACTCGCCTACGTGTTTGCCTGTGACTTGTTCCGCCAGCGGGCGTTCGGCTGGATCGCGGCGCTTCTTCTCCTGTCCAACCCGGCGTACGTGACATCAGCGAGAACCGGAGCGCTCGACGGAGTATGGGTCATCCCGCCGCTTCTGCTCTCCCTCCTCGCGGTCAGAAGCTTCGCGGAGACCGGCTCACGCTGGTCGCTTGCGGCCGCGGCGGCGGCGCTCGTTGGGTGTGCGTACGCACAGCCGTCGGGTCCGTTCCTCGGCGTCATCGTTGGCACCACGGCGGTAACCGGCCTCGGCCGGGCGCGTCTGCTCAGCGTTCGCGATACATGGCCGGCTGCCATCGCCGCAGCGGCAGTGGCGTTGCCGATGGCGCTGTGGTTCGTGGTCCACCCCGCCTCGTATGTCGACACGTTAGGGCGCTGGTTCCTGCACCCCGCGTACATTCGCAACCCATGGTCGCTGGTGATCAGGTTGATGAACTGGTTCTCGCTCGCCGAGTGGGCGTCGATCTACTGGAATTTCTTCGACCCGACGCGCCTGCTGTACAGCGCCGCAGGGCCGGCGTCAGCCGGCACGTTCCTGATGGCGGTCGGTGTGTTTTTGGGCATGGCCGCGTACGACCTCGCGAGGCCTCAGCGGCCGAGAACAGCCGAGGAGTCGGCTCTCCTCTGGATCGCCGCCGTTGGGTTCGTTGCATCCCCGCTGGTGCCGGCGAGCTTCGCCGAGCCGGGCGCGATCCTAAAGGCGCTGAGCCTGCCGCTGTTCGGCACAGTCCTCGCCACACTGGGTGTGCGCGCGTTGTGGACGAGGCAGTCGATGTGGGCGCACGGCGCCGTCGTTCTGCTGCTCGGCTTGGCGCTCGTGCAATTCGTCGCGTTCTATCGGGCGCTCGTGAACGCGCCGGTGTAGGTTGGCAGGCCGCATCACTTGCTTTTCGTCACGGAAAAATCGAGTTGGTATCGAGTCATACCGGCCATGTGCGTTCCTGACAACATGAACCTTCCGTTTGTGGCGAACTGACCCTCGACGCGGATGCCCAAAGTGGTCGACGATCCCTGGAAGAACCCGCGGTCGGTGAGCAGCACTGGCTGCAAATAGCCGCAGCTATCGAGCACGAGGTTGTTGGCGACCGTCAGGGTTTCCATCGACGGACACGCCGCGGTGGTCGCAAGAGTCAGGCAGCGGTCGCTGGCGCGGCCCGGCGCGCATGCCAGGTTCACCTCCGCGGAATAGGTTCCGTCAAACGCATACAAGACGCTGTGTTCGGTGCGTTCGAAGATGGTGAACGATGGCGTGCCATCAGGTTCCGTGATCTGCGTGACGGCCCGCACCTCGGGCATCTTCTGAAACGCGCGCTCGACAGGATCGTCGGCACCGGTTAACAAGAGACTCCCGGCTCTGACGACTTCGAAGTGCAGATCCTGCGGCGTGAAGACGACCGTGCGCGAGAGCAGGTCCCGTCGCCTATGGCCGAGGAGATACAGTTTCCACTGTTCTCGGATTCGCGGCAGACCGTTGCTCAGATAGATGAACGTCCGATCGTCGGAACCGTATCGCTGGACGATCGCGTCGAACGCGCCAGGGTGATTGCCGTCGAACCATGGAGAAGCCCGGATCGGGTAGTTGAACTGGTACTCGCGATAGAATTCGTTGAACTGCACCACCATCCAGACGCACAGTCCCGCGCACAAAGCCCTTCCCGCCCAGGTTGCTACCGACGCTCGCCGTACCAGCAGCCAATCGATACCGAACGCTCCGATCAGCACACCCATCGGCAACAGCGTGAGAGCGCGGTCGATCGCGTACTTTTCGGGAATCAGGCTGGCGGCAAGCGGCGCCGAGAAGAACGCGGCCAGAAGCAGTCCGGTAAACGTCGTGAGCCGATTGCGCAGGATGTGATAGGCGCCGATGGGAATGAGGACCTTCATGACCTTCAAGAAGATCCCGCTCGTGTAGGTCGAGCTCATCACGTGGGTTTCGGCTTTTTCGAACAGAAAACCCCACTCGAAGAAGCTTTGGTAGACTGCCCAGCGTTTTGCCATGATGTCGAGCTCGAACATGGCGCGCGGGTCGTGAAGCACGTCGACGTTGGCGCCGCCGTATCGTGCCGAGAAACCGGCGTACAGTTGTGGAACCGCGAGCAGATAGGTTACGGCCGGTACCAGCAGCACTGCGAAACCGGTGGTGATCATGACGTACGGCCGGAGGCGCCGAATGCCGCTCGAGTACATCGCGACATAGCTCAGAAACAAACAGACGGGCATCGTCACCAGAGAGGCAATGTAGGTATAAAGGCCCACGCCCAGAATGCAGCCGGCGGCAAAAAATCGCCAGGACGCTCCCGACTTTTGGGCGTCGATCAGCATGATGAGCCATGCCAGCACGCAGGGCACTGGCAAGAGGTAGTCACAAGCGAGCCGGCCATGGAGCAGGTGCGCCGGTGTCACTGACAGGAGTACCGAGGCACCAATCGCCGCCGCGCGCGACAAACCGAGACGTCGTCCCAGCGCAAACACCAGCACGAGGTTGATCATCGCGATGATGACGGTCGGCAACCGAACCGCCCAGGGGGTGGGCCTCACGACGGCGAGAACCGGCGCCATCCAATACACGAGCGCTGGATGGAACCAGACGTTCTCCATCATCTGAAAGTACACAGGCAACAGCCGACCGTTCTCGTCATGCGCCGTAGTCGCAATGGCGTGTGCCTGCAATCCGAATGCGGTTTCGTCGTTACTGAGGAAGCTTGGTACGTGACTCAGGCGGGCTGCATACAACGCGGCCGCGGCAAGCACCACGATGGCGAGTGTCGTGGCCTCTATTCTTCTGCCCGTCATCTCGTTTTCACCGGTTCCACCGAGCAGGCGGCTCGCGCCCACGTCACCGAGAGGCCAGTCGACGCGGTGACAACAGCCGTTCACTACGTTGACGCGTCCACCACGAACACAGCACACCGACTCCGTGCGCACAGACCAGCAGTTGGAACAGAATCAGATTCGAGACGTACTGCGGTTGCAGCGCGGCCACCGAGCAGCTTAGGTACTGATAGGCGATCGTGACCATCACGAGAAGCCAGGCACGCTTGCGCGCTGCAACACCCGCCCACACGGCAATCGCGCCGAACACTGTCGTACCCAGCTGCAGACAGCGTCCCTCCTCCACCGAGTACCGCTGAAGCCGGTTCCGAACGCGGTTGCCGACGCCGAAACGTCCTTCGTTGCCGCCCTGATCGAATTCGCCCGCGTACGTCCCGATGTCACCGGTCAGAATCTGTCCCAACTTGAGCCTGATCAAGTCCAGGTAGTCGTATGGCTGCTGGCGGATCATCTGAACGAACGCCGGACGAAGAACGCGATCCGCCTCGTACGAACAGCTCGCATAGAAGCGCCTGGCGAAGTCATCGCCGAGCCGCTGCCTGAGAATCCGATACATGAACGGATCGTCATCGCTGTACGTCGTGGCAAAACGATGCCGCGGATCCTGGCCCAGGCCGATCAGCAGCACGTGGCCCTGATTGGTCGATTTGACGAGCGGCGCGCCCGTGGCGCGCCAGCTATAGACCATCCATGGGATCAGCGTCGCGATCACGACGACGAGCCATGCGGCGGCGTGCGTGAACGACAAGCGGGACAGGCCGGCGCACCACCAGTAGGTAACAGCGAGCGCGACCGGGAGCAGGTACAAATCGGAGGCAAAGTTCAGGTTGATTCCGAGGCAGATCGCAGAGGCACCCAGATATCGCCACGCGATCGGCTCGTGGCGAACCGCACGAATCAACAGGGACACCGAGAGAACCAGGAATGACGTCGCGAGGCTCTGTGACCAGTCGATCGAGTGATACGCGTACCACGGCAGGCAACAGATCATGAACGCGCGCAGCCAGAATCGCCCCCATTCATCGACGAGACCGGATTCGTCCACGACCCGCAGAAAGTACCACGCCGAACCCAACGCGACCGCGAACTGCAGCACGATCAGCAGCAGTTTGTTCGTCGACAGCAGCAGCACGAACCCGTAGCCCCACATCGGAAACGTCGGGGGAATCGGATAGGCCGGCACGACATCGGTCGTCGCAAACCCGTGGAGGATCCGTTCGCGGAACACGAGATGCTTGTCGATCGTGTGGAAGTTGTGGACAGCGTAGTAGTTCAGCACCGTGGTGGCTGCCGCCACCACCGCCATCAGCGGCAAGCAGACGCGACCGGTCCACATGAAGATGCGGCGCTTCATGCTCCTCCGCCGCGCTTTCGATAATCGCCACCGCTGAAGTATTTCTCGAGCCAGACGTAGAGGACGATGAACATGTATCGCGCGCCCATCTCCTTGATCTTCAACTTCGCGACGCCGACGCGACGGTTCCTCCATGTGATCGGAATCACGGTCCACGAGTAGCCGCGCACGATGGTTTTCAGCGGCAGTTCGACGGTGAGATTAAAATGCGGTGCCAGAAATGGGCGCAGACCCTGGAGCGTTGTCGCTCGGTAGGCCTTGAACGCGTTCGTGGTGTCGTTGAAATTGCAACGAAACAGGACTCGAATGAACAGATTGAACACACGATTGAGCACGTATTTCGGAAACGGGTAGTCGATGACGCCGCCTCCAGCGGTAAAGCGGCTGCCGAACACCGCCTCGTAGCCTTCGTTCAGCTTCTCCCAGTAGCGCACGACATCGCGGCAGTCGTCCGATTCGTCCGCCATCATCACGACCACCGCATCGCCCGCGGCGACGTCGACGCCGCACACCACTGCGCGTCCAAAGCCGCGCGGACCGGAGTTCTTGACCGGCCGCAGCTCAGGGATCGACGCCGTCAGCCTCTGCAAGACGTCCCACGTGTCGTCGGTGCTGCCATCGTCGACGACCACGATCTCGTGAGGAATCCGGTGAAGCGACAGCTCGAGGTGTAGGTGTTCGACGGTCGAGCCGACGGAGCCCTGCTCGTCACGGGCCGGAATGACGACGCTGAGACGCGTCAGCGCGTTGGCTGGTGGCGGGGCACCCGTCTCCATCGGCTACCGCGTTTCGGTCATCGCGAGCCAGTCGGGATGGCTGGTGTGATGCTGGGCGATTTCGTCGAGGATCCGGGTGACACCCACGGCGGGCGACCACTCGAAGCGTGCTGAGGTTCGGCTCGTGTCCATCACCAGCCACGGAGCGTCCCACTTGCGGTGCGTGCGCTCGCCGTGGACGTGCCTCGGACCAAAACGCTCGCCGCACCAGGCGCTGAGCTGCGCGAGCGACATCGCGTTCGATCCACCGCCGCCGGCCGCCCAAAGCCCGGAGGCCTGGGAACCGGCGCGGAGTTGACGCTCGATCAGATCCGCGAGGTCTGTCGCATGCAGCGCATCGCGCACCTGATAACCCGTCCCGTCGAAGCCGTAGTAGGTCAGCGGGCGGCCGGACGCCCATGCGCGTACCCAGTACGAAAAAATCCCCTGTTCGGCCGTGCCGAATTGTCCCGCGCCGGCGAGCACCCCACAGCGATCGATCACGACGGGCAGATCGAACGCGTCGCCGTACTCGACGGCGATGGCCTCTGATGCCAGCTTGGTCGCACCGTACAGCGAGACTGGTCCCACTGTCGAAAACGACTCGGTAATGCCCGCCGGTGATGCTCCTGGGGGCCATGTCGCGTCGACGTCGGGCACAAACGCGGGTTCGCGGGCGACCAAGGGCAACGACCGGAGGGCGCGAATGCTATAGACGCGGCTCGTCGAGAGCAGCACGAGTCCGGCGCCACGACTCTTGCAGAACTCGAGCAGATTGAGCGTGCCGATCAGGTTGTGCTCCACGACCTGACGGCTGGTCGTCCGGCCGTCAACGCCCGCAAGCACGCTCGGGTTCGCCGCGGCGTCGATCACCCAGTCGGCAGCGCCGATGCGCTCGAGATCGCTCACTGACCGGACATCGCCGTGTATGACGGCAATGCCAGCGGCCTGGAGCCTCGGGCGATTCGTTTCGCTGCCCGGCCGGCTGAGATTGTCGATGGCGATCAGTTGCGCATCCGGCAGTCTCAGGGCCAGCCGAAGGGCGATCTCGCTGCCGACAAAGCCGCACCCGCCCGCGATGACGAGCCTCATCACACGCAGCGACGTTCGTTCCACGTCGAGACGATTTCACGCACCGTGTCCCGTAGCGAGGTCGAGATGCTCCATTCGGGGTAGTGTGATTTCGCCTTTCGCAGATCGGTGAAGTAGCAGATGTGGTCACCCCGGCGGGGGGCCTCGTCGTAGACCCAGTTCTGGGCGCGGCCGGTGATCGACTGCACGATTTCGAACGCCTCGAGAACGGAACAGGAGTTCGCTTTGCCGCCGCCGATGTTGTAGACCTCGCCGACGCGCGGTTGCTGCCAGAACGCATGGATGAAGGCGGCGACGTCGCGCGCATGGATATTGTCCCGGACCTGTTTGCCTTTGTAGCCGAAGACCCGGTACTCACGCTCCTCAACGTTGCACTTGACCAGATAGCTGAGGAATCCGTGCAGTTCGACGCCTGAATGATTCGGTCCGGTAATACAGCCGGCGCGCAGGCAGCAGGTCGGCATGCCGAAGTAACGTCCGTACTCCTGCACCAGGACATCTGCGGCCAGTTTGGATGCACCAAACAACGAGTGCGTCGACTGGTCGACCGACAACCTCTCGGTGATGCCCTCTTCGAACGCCTCGTCGGCATAGTCCCAGCGCGTTGCGAGCTCCCGCATGGCGATCGAATTGGGCATGTCTCCGTACACTTTGTTCGTCGACATGAATGCGAACGGCGACTCCGGGGAGTACGCCCGTGCAGCCTCGAGGAGGTTCAGCGTCCCGAGCGCGTTGGTCTCGAAGTCATCGAACGGAATCGTCGCGGCCCGGTCGTGGGAAGGCTGTGCGGCGGCGTGGACGATCAGTGCCGGCTGAATCGTGCGAACCAGCTCGGTCAGTTGTGATCGGTTTCGAATATCGACCCCGTGATGGCAGTAGTGCGGGAGCGTTTGCTGCAGGCGCTCGCGGTTCCACGCCGTATCACCCGGCGGCCCGAAGAAGACCGCACGCTGGTTGTTGTCGATGCCGTGCACGACGGCGCCTCGCGCGGAAAGATACGCACACACTTCCGAGCCGACGAGCCCGGACGAGCCGGTCACCAGGCACGCGGGCGCGCTCATATCGTCAAGCGGAACCGCTCAGTGGCGGACAAATGGGAGGCTCGAATCATGCGGATCGAGAAACGGCGCCCAATAATGAACCGCATCGTGATGAAGCATCCAGTCCTCGACTCGAGGCGCTCCCACGATGAACAGACCAAAGCACGCGATCACGGCGACGGCGCGGCCTGGATACTGCATGACCCTGGCGTAGAAGCCCTCGTCACAGAGCAGCGGAACCGCCGCGACCAGAAGGCTGACGCCCGCGGCGGCATAGAATCGGCCGGCGCTCGCAAACGCAACCCAGAACATCGGCATGTTCAGGAACAGCGCCCACCCGAGCAGCAGCGTGCGCCGACGAGCGTAACCGACCGCCAATGCCGTGCTGACAATAGCGAGCAAGCAGACGAAGAGACCAAGACCGCGATCAATCGCCGAATAGAGAACACTGAGCCTGGTTCGAAATCCGGGCCACGATTGGTCGAGCAGGCAGCGCCTCACCTTGAACCCGATCATGAAGCCGAAGTGTATTGGATACGTGACCCAGTGTCGGACGACCTCTGCCACCGCCAGGTTGCTGGCGGCCTGACTGGTCATGTCGGAATGGCCGGCCCGTCGCGCCCATGCTGCATAGCCGCCGTCAGAGCACTCGTACGGAAACGAGCCGGGCGCTTCACACAGGCTGAGCAGCAGCACTTCACCAGTATTCGTCGGCATCAGATTGAATTCGTGCCGGTATTGTCGTTTATACAGCGCCCACGGCAAAGCAATCGACGCCATCAGCACCAAAGGCACAACCAGACGCCACCATCGTCTGCCGGCCAGCGCCACCGACAGCCCGATCCAGCCCGGGACGACGTCATTGCGCACGGCGAACCACAATGCGCACGCCGCGTTTACCAGCAGGAAGGCCCGCAGCGGTGGAGCACCTCCCTCGCTCGGCTGCGATAGATGCGGCACCAGCGCCGACAAGACGATCAGGGAAATCGGCGCGATGATTGAGTCGACTTCGGTCTGACTGACCTGTTTCGGCAAAAGCATGATCAGCACGCCGATCAACGTGGCGACCGGGACGCCGAACATCGGCCGGGCAACGGATACGAACAATCCGACGGCGACGCTGTACAACAACACTTGCAGGAACACGACAATCATCGCGATCTCGATCACGTCGGTGGTTCGTCCCAGCACGGCCGCCGCTGCGCAGAACCACCCGTAGCCGGGCATCCGATGCCACTGCGCAACCCCGGGCGTGATGGTCTGACCCAGGCCTTGCGCCAGCCGCGCGCCCTCGTAGAGGCCAGCGGTGACATTGCCGCCGACGGGCGACGCGATCAGCTCTTCGCCGTAGTACGAGCGCAAATCGAAACTCCAGTACGGCGAAAAGATGGTCCCGAGTTCCAGAATGCAGACTGAGAAGCACAACAGCGTGAGTAACCATGGAATCGGGCGATGCATCTGGCGCGGCGCTATCCACGTCGCGACCACGACCAGGGCACACACGGCGAGCGTCAGCGCTGCGGCGATCGTCGAATAGAACCGCACATCCGAGATCGATTGAAAGGGTTGCGGCGCCGATCGCCGCAGGTTTCGATCTGACGCGAAGAATCCCAGCTCCCTGATCACGACCGCGCCCTCGGAGGTGGTCGGAGTGAACGCAATCCGGTTCCATTTCCTCGTCGACGCCGGAAGCGAGATCACGGTACGCTGATGCGCTACCGAGATGTCGTGCGTCACGGCGGCGTCGGACGCTGTGGACTCGTCTGAATCGATCGTCAGCCGACCGACGTTTTCCGCGCGCAGCAACACCGCGTGTATCTGTCCGGCCGGCACGTCATCGCGGACGACAATCGTGACACTCGCGGCGCGGCCTCTGGTTCGCAGATAAAACCGTCCCGGATTGAGTCGCTCGTAGTCGACCGTGCAATCATTCGTGTCGATCGCCGCCCGGCATGTCGGTTCGATCGCCGACACAGCGAGCGATGCCGGTACTCCGAAAAAGACGTCACGAGCGACGGTGCTGGCGAGGTAGAGGACGGCCAAGATGCCGAGGACACAGGCGGGAACCATCAACGTGTCAATCGGCCGTCCGGCGCACGTCAACGACCGGAGCCGATCGAGCGCCGTTCCTCTTGACGATCCACCGTGGCTTGCGGTGGGCTGGTGCACAACCAATGTTGGACGAGCGCTCGGAGTCCTAGGGCTCGGCGCTTATTATCGCCTATTCGATCACGGATCGTCGTGACACCGCAGGAGATTGAAGTCAGTAACGCGACGCGGCGCGCCGATCTATCGCTGCATCAGCAGCACCTTCAGCTTCGCTTTCTTGCTGGCTTCGTTCGGGTTGGTGGTCGCTCCGGCAAGCCATCGTTCAACCTGCTGAAGCGATATCGCGTGCTTGGTGCCTGGCTCCCGGACTTCCACGTCCAGGACGGTCGACGGCCCGATTTTTTCGAGCCAGGGATCTTGGCGAAACAGCTTGATCGCGACGACCGCCGCCTCGTACAGGCTCTCCGCCTGGACCTCCGCGGCGTGCCGGATCTGCCTGTGGTCCACGTAGCTGCCGACGCACAGGCGAACGGCCACGGCCGGAGACAATATCACGACTTTCGCTGTTTCTTCCCTCCTGAATGCATCAACTGCGACGCCTCATGGCAACGGTACCCGGAAGACGTTGAAGGACGTCGTTTCGCCGCTGACCAGATAGACGAGCTCGTCCCCGGAAATGGCGACGAACGTCTGCCGGCCACCAGGGAGGGTCGGGCTGTCGATCTTCGTGGCCTTCGTGACCGCGCGTCCGCTGGCGTTGAGGGTCAGACGGACGATGTGGCGCGTGCCATCGGCATCAACGCGAATCGCGATCAATGCGCGCCGGCGCCACCGGATTCGCTCGAGATGCGCGAGCGAAACTGACTTCGGCGCGGCGACCTTCGTCGCGGTTCGCGCGCGCAGGTCGACTCGCAATACGCCGTCGCGCGACGCCACGTACACAATGTCTTCGTCCCCTGCGGCGGCAACACTCGCCGGCTCGGCGACATCAACCCTCATGACGCGTTCGACAGTCGTGCCCTTGGAACGCAGAACCAGCAGTTGGCGACCCACGGAATCGAGAGCGACGACCACTCCTCCGGGAGTAACGCCAAGATCGACGGGTGTGACGGCTTCCGCATCGGCAGCAATCGGAAATGATTTCAAGGGACGGCCGGAAACCAGCTGGATCTTGTGCAGTGCGGCTGCGCCGTTCGCGAGCCCGGCGCTCATCACCCAGAGATCTCCGCGCTTGCCGTCGATCTCCATCGCCGCGATGTCGCCGAATCCCGCGGAGTCGGCGCGGACGAAGTCCACGGTATGGTTCGTCCCTTCGCCCACCACGATCAGCTTGCGCCCGAGCCGATCGCCAAACAGGAAACGGTGCGACACCGCGTCGTACGCGAGCCCGGCGAGCGTAAAGCCCTGTGTCGAGAACCGCGAGCCCTCCGGCATTGGCGGCGACGGAGGTGTGGTTCGCGATGCGCTGGTGGATGGGGTCGTGATGGGTGCCGGGATGGGTGCCGGGATCGGTGTCGGGATCGGGGCCGGGATCAGTGCCGGGATCGGTGCCGGGATCGGTGCCGGGATCGGTGCCGGGATCGGTGCCGGGATCGGTGTCGGGATCGCGGCCGGGCTCGCTGTTGGCGAGCGGGCAGGCGGCACCGAGGCAGGGTGGCTCAGGCCCTCGATGCGGGCCAACAGGTCCGGCCACCCGGGCAGCTGCCGCGTGCGACCGAAGTCGTCATTGGTAGCGGCATCGGAAGCGACGCCCATCTCGGCGAGACGCTCGAGCATGATCAGCGCGTCGTGCGGTCGGCCGCTCAACGCTTGAGCGCGAGCGAGCAGATACATCAGGGCCGGATCGTTGCGCGGACCAGTCTGCACGGCGCGCCACGCCAGGTCGTGAAAGGTTTCGTACTCGGCGCGATCTGCCGCGGCGAGCGCCATCTCGCGGCACTGGTGCCACTCCGTGCAGCCAAAGTCTCGAGACTGCGGGACTGCGGAGGAAGCAACCGCCAATCGCGCGGCCAGATACGTCAGCAGCGCGACAGCTCCGAACGTCATGCGAGCGGTTCCTCCCTTGCAGCCGTGTTGCTCCTCCTTATGTCACGTTGACGCCACAACATGAACCGTGACACCAACGTCACACCCCGACGCTATCCT
>Ga0105248_10006422_pt1 | contig 12897 bp, 11 predicted proteins | sample KBSS34metaG_FD_81524 | JGI IMG/M metagenome (GOLD analysis project Ga0105248, IMG submission 81524) | Switchgrass rhizosphere microbial communities from Kellogg Biological Station, Michigan, USA - KBS S3-4 metaG | ecosystem: Host-associated > Plants > Roots > Rhizosphere > Soil | place... | reverse complement strand
TTCACGCGCGGAAGGCGTCTTCATTTTTTGGCGCGACGAAGGCCGTCGGATCGAGGAAGCAAATCATGGGCCGAGGTGTTAAGGCGGAGATAACGCAGGCTGTAACACCTCGTCGACCGGGAAGGTGTAAACGAAGGCGCCATCGGCGAAGTTCATTCCCGTGCTTCCAGACAGGCTGCGCGCGACGGCGGGCGATCAGGGCGCTATTGATTTGGCTATGCGTGCGCTCGATGCACGACGCCCGAGAAGGTAGCTGATGCCCACGCTGCGTAGCGTTATCCCGCTCGCCAGAATCGCGGGTATCGAAAAGATCACGCAGCGCCGGTCAGATGCTCGAACAGGATGTACGAGCCAATGCCGATCAGCAGAAGGCCCCCCGCGATTTCTGCGCGCTTGCCGACGAGCACGCCGAGCACGCGCCCGAGCATCACACCGAGCGTCACCATGATGAGCGTCGAAAGACCGATCGCTGCGGCAGTGGCGACGATATCAACATTGAGAAACGCCAGACCGACGCCAACGGCCATCGCGTCGATGCTCGTGGCGAAGCCGGTGGTCGCCAGCACCCAGAAGGAGTGAGATTGCGGCTTGGTGGCAGCGGGCTCGGGTTCGCGGAATCCAGCGAAAATCATGCGAAAGCCCAACAGGCTCAGAAGCGTGAAGGCGATCCAGTGGTCCCATTCGATGACGAATCGAGCCGCCGCGATGCCCAAACCCCAGCCAATGAGCGGAGTCACACCCTCGATCGCACCGAAAATGACGCCGGTGCGAAGGGCTTCGCGGAAGTGAGGCCTGTGGAGCGCGGCGCCCTTGCCGACGGCCGCCGCGAACGCGTCGGTCGACATGGCCAGCGCGAGTAGCACGGTGGGAACGACATTCACGTGGAAGTCCTTGGGCGGGCAAGGGTTCCATGACATGCCGCCGCGCTGCCCGTTTGCGCGCCGACATGCCGATGGTCTCGCCAACCTTGTGCGGCTACCCATACCACGGCGACGACATGCCGAGCGTGTTGATACGGGCGCTTCCGGAGATGGAAGCAGGCTACTCCCCAAAGACCAGCGAAGCATAACATCGGCCGCCGCCCGCTGGCAGCGCCAGACAGCGGCTACGGCCGCTACGTTACCGGCCGGCCGCTCGGTGCGAGCGATCGACCATGCAGGCGCGCACGGTCCTTTACGGGTGCGACGAAATCGATCCGCGATACGGCGATCAGCGAAGCGACCGCCGCATCGTCGAGCGCTGAGTCGTCGTGCTTATCCTCCACCTTGATCAATGCGCGCATCCACGGATGGATGCAGCACTGAAACTTGTGGTCGCCCGCGGCGAGACCGCGGATCTCCTGGCGGTCCCCAAGCGGAATGACCGTTGCGTCGGCGCACTCAGGCGCCTCGGTCAACCCGATTTCAGTGGTTGAACCATGCCGCCACCAAAACTCGGCCACTTCGGTGAACGTATGGGGGCGTCCGCCAAGATTGATCGCGCGGACCGTCTCGCGCGGGTCCGTTTCGGCGAATGAAGGCTCGAAGCGCCAGGCGGGATGACCGACGACCGCCGTGCTCAACAGCGACCTCAACAGCGCATTGAACTCCGCGAACGTCACGTCGCCCTCTTCAACAGGCAACCTCCGGTCGGCGCCCAGCCCGGATCGGTGGGGTCGCAGTAGTCGAGAATCGCGATCTTTTCGGCTGCCACGGCGGTCGTGGCCGCGAATGCCAATACCATCGCCATCGCCGGCTTCAACAGCGCGCGCATAGCTGATCTCCTCAAGGTACGTTGTTCACTCGCCCCTCGCCAGGGCGCTCGTGTAGCGAACGGAAACGGAACTGTTCGGCCTCACCTCCCTTTCCCAGCGTGTCGTGCGATCGGGCCAGTTCCAATCAGCGCTGATCCGCACGCGGTGTGACGATGTTTTCGTCGGCGAGCAACCGAACGTGCCGCGCAATCTCGGCGGGCGCAGTATCGGGATCCAGCTTGCGATCGCGTCCGCGCTGGCATCACATCGGCGACCGACGAAATCGGCAAGAATTGCTTGTTGGACTCAACACCGCTTCGTCACGTGATCGATTCGAAAAGCGCAATGCTGGCCGGCATCGTCGCCGGCACCGCCGCGACGGCCGCGGAAATTCTCCTATGGTGGACAACGGGAGCGCCGCTGCCCGATACGCTCGTACGGGACGCACGACTTGCCGCCGCTATCGTAATGAGCGAGCGCGCGCTGGCAGCGACGCCGCCATTCGACTGGAGCGTGATGACGGCAGCGACCGTCGTGCACTTCGGACTTTCGATCGTCTATGCGATCGCGCTCGCCGGCATCATCGGGCGCCTCGGCGTGGCAGCGGCGATCGCAACGGGCGCTGCCTTCGGCGCCCTGCTGTACGTCATCAACATGTACGGCTTCACATTCGTCTTTCCCTGGTTCCTCGCGACACGCGACTGGATCACGTTCTCTGCGCATCTCGTGTTCGGGGCCACGGCGGGAGGTGTGTACGCAGTCCTCCGGCGCCGTTCGACCGGTGAGCGCTGATGCATGGGCGACGCTGAATGCGGCCTCGCCGCCTATCAATCGCGAGGGCCTTCGCGTACGTGATACTTCACCTTCACTGTGACGTTCTACGTCCTCTGGCTCGCCACGCGAGCAGCGCGCCGCCGCAGGCCAACGCCGATCGCATGTCGAGATCTGCGAGGACGCTCCGGCCGCTCCGCGCGCATCCTGTGGGAACAGGCGTATGACGACGTCGTCACGCGCGGCACCGCGCAGCTAGCAGGCGGGCAAGCCGGGATCACGAGGGCCTCACGAGGCAAGTGAGGTGTCGAACGGGCGATGGCGGTCAGCGTCGCCGTCGCAGTGCGGCCGACGCGCGGTGTCGGCGGAATCCTGTGCGGGCCCTTCGCATCTGCCGGAGATACATGCATCCGACCGAAACATCGCCAATCGTGGACGGACGCCACTACCACGTCGAGGAAACGCTTCGCGACGGCACGCCGGTTACGATCCGTGCCGCGCGTCACGACGATCGTGAGCGCATCGTCCGCGCGTTTCGCTTGCTCGAGCGCGAATCGATCTATACGCGCTTCTTCACGTACAAGGAGACGCTGACACCCGCCGAGCTCGCGCAGCTCGACAAGTTGGATTTCGTTCGCGACGTCATGCTGCTCGCGACGCAGCGAACGGGCGGCGACGAGACGGTCATCGGCGGCGCGAGCTACGTCGCGCTCGATGCGCGGCGTGCCGAGGTCGCATTCACCGTCGAAGAGGATTTTCGGGGACGGGGCCTCGCCTCGCGCCTGCTCAGCCACCTGATCGCGATCGCGCGCCAATGCGGCATCGACCGGTTCGAGGCCGACGTGCTGCCCGGCAACGGGCCGATGCTCGCGGTCTTCTCACGCAGCGGCCTGGCGATCCATAGGCGCCTCGAAGGCGGCGTCGTGCACGTCGAGCTTGTGATCGGGGAACAGGCATGAAAACCAATCGCGCATTCGGGTGCACGGCGCCGCAAGAGCCAATGCGGCCACCGACATCGAAATTGAACGAATTGAAGGAGACATCATGAGCGTCGAAAAGAGTCGACTCGAGCAAGCGCGCGCCGGCACGGCAGCGTGGAAGAAGTGGGGCCCTTACTTGAGCGAACGACAGTGGGGCACTGTCAGAGAGGACTACAGCGAAGGCGGCGACGCCTGGAATTTCTTCACTCACGATCAGGCGCGCTCGCGCGCCTACCGCTGGGGCGAGGACGGCATCGCCGGCATTTCCGATGACAAGCAGCACCTCTGCTTCGCGCTCGCGTTGTGGAACGGCAAGGATCCGATACTCAAGGAGCGGCTCTTCGGGTTGACCAACAGCGAAGGCAACCACGGCGAGGATGTGAAGGAGTACTACTTCTACCTCGACAGCACGCCTACGCACTCGTACATGAAGTACCTGTACAAGTACCCGCAGGCGGCCTATCCGTACGGCGACCTGCTTGAGACGAACCGCGGGCGCACGCGGAACGACATGGAATACGAGCTGCTCGACACTCGCGTATTCGATGACGACCGCTATTTCGACGTCTTCGTCGAGTACGCCAAGAGCGACGCGGAAGACGTCCTCATTCGTATAACGGCAGTCAACAGGGGGCCGGACGCGGCCGATCTTCATCTGCTGCCGACGCTATGGTTCCGCAACGACTGGTCATCGTGGATTGCGGAATCCAACAGAGCTTCGGAGAAACCGACCATCAAGCAGATCAAGGCGTCGGCAGGCGCGAGCGCGGTCGTCGCGATGCACCCGCTGCTGGGTGAATTCATCCTCTCCTGCGACGGCGAAGTGCCGCTGCTCTTCACGGAGAACGAAACCAATCACGAGCGGCTCTTCCCTGGGCAGAGGAACGAAAGCCGCTACGTCAAGGACGGCATCAACGACTGCGTCGCTGAAGGCCGGCAAGGGGCGGTGAATCCAGGCAAGGAGGGCACCAAGGTCGCGGCGCACTACCGGCTCAACGTCGGTGCCGGTCAAACGAAAGTGATCCGGCTCCGTCTTGCGAGCAGTTCTCCGGACCACAAGGGCGCTCCCTTCGGCAAGAATTTCGACAAGCTCTTCGACGACCGGCTTCGTGAAGCCGACGAGTTCTACCGGACGGTGACGCCGCCGTCAGCAAGTGCGGATCAGGCCAACGTGATGCGCCAGGCAATCGCCGGCATGCTCTGGAGCAAGCAGTTCTTCTTCTTCGACGGTGACAACTGGCTGGACGAGCACAACTCAAACCCCTTGCATCGCGGTTATCGAAACTCCCGGAACTCGGACTGGTACCACATGTTGAACGAGGACGTCATCTCGATGCCGGACAAGTGGGAGTACCCCTGGTATGCGGCTTGGGACCTGGCATTCCACACGCTCCCGATCTCGATCGTCGACCCCGACTTCGCCAAGGACCAGTTGAAGCTGATGCTCCGCGGTGTCTACATGCACCCGAGCGGCCAGATGCCCGCTTACGAGTGGAACTTCAGCGATGTGAACCCACCGGTGCACGCTTTCGCGACGCTCTTCCTGCACCGCGTCGAGCAGGCGCTGCGCGGCGAGACCGACCTCGATTTCCTCAAGGCGACATTCAACAAGCTGCTACTGAACTTCACCTGGTGGGTGAACCGCAAGGACCGCCTCGGCAAGAACGTCTTCGAAGGAGGCTTTCTCGGCCTAGACAATATCGGCGTCTTCGATCGCAGCGCCCCGCTGCCCACCGGCGGCCACCTCGAGCAGGCGGACGGCACGGCGTGGATGGCTCTCTTCAGCCAGAACATGCTGGAGCTCGCGGTCGAGATTGCGGCTCACGACCCCGTCTATGAAGACATGGTCGTGAAGTTCGTCGAGCACTTCTATTACATAGCCGCCGCGATGAACCGACCCGGTGCGGACGGCATGTGGGACGAGGAGGATGGCTTCTACTACGACCTGTTGCGGCTTCCCGACGGGAGCGCCACGCGGCTCAAGGTACGTTCCCTCGTGGGACTCCTGCCGCTGTGCGCAACTACGGTGATCGAGCAATGGCAACGGGAGCGCGTCCCGCGAGCGATGGCTCGGCTCTTTGAACGCCTCCGCCGGATGCCCGAATTGAAGGAGACCATCCACCCCACAGGCCCGGGACATCTCGGCGTGAACGAGCGCGGGATCATCGCGTTGCTGAATCCGGAGCGCCTCCGGCGGATTCTCACGAAGATGCTCGACGAGAACGAGTTCCTGGGACCCTACGGCATTCGCTCGCTTTCCAAGTTCCACGAGCAGCATCCGTACGTCTTCTACGTGCAAGGCCAGGAGTACCGGGTGGACTACCTGCCGGCCGAGTCGAACACGGGCATGTTCGGCGGCAACTCCAACTGGCGCGGCCCGGTGTGGATGCCGGTGAACGCACTCATCATCCGGGCGCTGCAGAACTTCTACCTGTACTACGGCGACAACTTCAAGATCGAATGCCCCACCGGTTCAGGGAAGATGATGAATCTCTTCGAAGTGAGCAAAGAGATCGCCGATCGGCTCACCCGGACATTCACCCGCGACGAGCAAGGCCGACGAGCCGTTTACGGCGGCACGGAGAAGTTCCAGTCCGACCCCCACTGGCGCGACCATATTCTTTTTTACGAATACTTTCACGGCGACAACGGGGCGGGACTGGGCGCGAGCCACCAGACCGGCTGGACGGGACTCGTCGCCAAGCTCATCCAGCTTTACGGACTCCTGGATCCCAAGCGCGCGCTGGAGGTCGGCAAGCAGGCCGCGTTCGTCCAGGGCACCACGCGCAGCGCCCAACCTCAGCCGGTCGAATGATCGACTGCAAAGAGAGCGTTAAGTACGCGCATGTCGGATTCACGCTACCCGACGCTGTACCAGATCAATACTCGCGTCTGGCTGACCGAGCTGTCTCGCGCTCTGGGCAAGCGCGCGAGCCTGGACGATATTCCGGATGCCGAATTGGATCGCCTCGGCAAGATGGGTTTCGACTGGGTCTGGCTCCTGAGCGTGTGGCAGACCGGTCCGGCGGCGCAAGCAATCTCGCGCGCGAATCCCGAGTGGCGCCACGAGTTCGCCAACACGCTGCCGGACTTGAAGGACGAAGACATCGCCGGCTCGGGCTTCGCCATTCAGAACTACACCGTGCACCGCGATCTGGGCGGTTCTGCCGCGCTCGTACGCCTCCGTCAGCGGCTGCAGGAACGCGGACTGAGGCTGATGCTCGACTTCGTCCCGAACCACATGGCGCCGGATCACCCGTGGGTCGACGAGCACTTAGATTACTTCGTCCACGGCAGCGAAAGCGACCTGGCTCGCGCACCGCGGAACTACTGCCGCGTGCAAACGAAAGGCGGCCCGTCGGTGCTTGCCTACGGCCGTGACCCGTACTTCGATGGCTGGCCCGATACGCTGCAGCTCAACTACGGCAATCCGCAATTGCAGCAGGCGATGATCGGCGAGCTGGAGAGAATCGCCGATCAGTGCGACGGCGTTCGCTGCGACATGGCCATGCTGGTCTTGCCCGAGGTTTTCCAACGCACCTGGGGCATTCGGCCCGATCTCTTCTGGCCCAAGGCGACGGAATCCGTCAGACGCAAGCATTCGCACTTCTTGTTCATGGCCGAGGTCTACTGGGATCTCGAATGGACGATGCAGCAGCAGGGATTCGATTACGCGTATGACAAGCGGTTGTACGACCGCTTGCGCGATGGGCACGCCCGGCCGGTGCGCGATCATTTCCATGCCGGTCTCGATTACCAGGAGAAGCTCGCGCGTTTCCTGGAAAACCACGATGAGCCGCGCGCGGCCGCGACGTTCTCACCGGATGTTCATGAAGCCGCGGCGGTCACTACCTTCCTGGCGCCGGGGCTGCGATTCTTCCACCAGGGTCAATTCGAAGGCCGCAAGAAGCGCATCTCTCCGCATCTGATTCGCGCTCCGCAGGAAGCGGTCGAACCGAAGCTCGAACGGTTCTACGACCGGCTGTTGGCCGTGCTGCGTCAGCCGGTAGTGCGCCAGGGAGAGTGGCGATTGCTCGAATGCAAGCCGGCTTGGGATGGCAACTGGACCTCGGATTGCTTCGCGGCCTTTGCCTGGCAAAGCTCCGGGGATGAACGGCTGCTGGTGACGGTGAACTATGCGCCGAATCAAAGTCAGTGTTACGTGGGGCTGCCGTTTGCGGGGCTCGGCAGCGGGCGATGGCGGCTCGAGGATGAGCTCGGTGACGCAACGCACGATCGCGATGGCAATGACCTGCAAACCCGCGGACTCTATCTCGATGAGCCGCCGTGGCGCGCGCGCGTATTCTCGCTCAGCAAGCTCGCGGAAGTCGCATCATCAAAGGCCAGCACTCGAGTCTGAATGGGCCGCTCAACGCCCGGTTGGCGCGAACTTCCTGCGCATCGAGGATCAGCGGCCGAGCGGCACGGCTATCCTGGGTGACAGGTCGAGATGACTCGGGAACACTCCGAAACAACAAGTTGGAGCTGACATGGGAAAGAAGAACGGGAAAGTCAAGGACGAGCCCAGGGGCAAGACCGACAAAGGCAACGCTGACGCCGCGACGGCAGCGGACGACGAGCACGGCGCTGCGACGCCACGCGGGGAGCTGTCCAACAAAGACTACAACCGCGAGCTCAAGAAGCTGCACGTTGAGCTGGTCAAGCTCCAGCAGTGGGTCTTGCACGAGGGCCTCAAGGTCTGCATCGTGTTCGAGGGCCGCGACGGCGCCGGCAAGGGCGGCACGATCAAGGCCATCACGGAACGCGTGAGCCCGCGGACGTTTCGGGTCATAGCGCTCCCAGCGCCGACGGAGCGCGAGAAATCCCAGATGTACGCGCAACGCTATCTGCCGCACCTGCCGGCGGCAGGCGAAGTGGTGATTTTCGACCGCAGCTGGTACAACCGTGCGGGCGTCGAGCGCGTGATGGGTTTCTGCTCCGAGGAGCAGGCTAGAACTTTCCTCAAAGTGGTGCCGCTGTTCGAGCAAATGGTGGTCAACTCCGGGATCATCCTGCTCAAATATTGGCTGGAGGTGAGTCCGGAGGAGCAGACGCGGCGACTCGAGGCGCGGATTGGCGATGGACGCAAGACGTGGAAGCTCTCGCCCATGGATATCAAGTCCTACGATCGATGGGACGACTACACGAAAGCGCGCGACGAGATGTTCGCCGCCACCGATTCGTCGTGGGCGCCGTGGTTCGTGGCGCGCTCCGAGGAGAAGAAGCGCGTGCGCCTGAACGTGATCAGCCACTTGCTGAAGCACGTTCCCTATAAGGACATCAAGGCTGCAAAGGTCGAGCTGCCCAAGCGCAAGATCGGCCGATACCAGGCCGCCGACTTTCCATTCAAATATGTGCCGGAAGTGTTCTGAGTCGATCCCACAGGTGGCGGCGAGCCGGTGGAAACTTGCCGGCGTCGCCTCACTCGCTCGCCGGTACGCGTGCAGAGTGGTCGGTCTGCAACTCGTCGCCACTGATTATCATTCATGGCGTGGCAGGCGGTTTTGTGCTCGAATGCTTGGTCGTACGCCGTCTGCGTCTCCCAGCGCGCCGCATTCATCCAAGACATCCGAGCAGCGGGAGCTTCCGGGAGCCAGGGGATCGAAGTGCCTGAACGAATCGACCAGCACTCACGTGCGGCTGGCTCCAACCCGGTGCGGGTGCGCTTCGATCGGTTCGAGCTGGACGAGGGAAACGCGCGCTTGCTGCGCGACGGAGCTCCGGTTGCCGTCGCGCCGACGCCGTTCGGCGTCCTGTGCGCGCTCGCCCGGCAGTCCGGGTCGCTGCTCACCACCAATGCGCTGCTCGACGAGGTATGGGGCCACCAGTTCGTCACCGACTCCGTATTGAGAACCGCCATCAGTGAGCTGCGGACGGCGCTCGACGACGACGCCCGCAAGCCGCGCTTCATCGAGACGGTATCGCGGCGAGGCTACCGCTTCATCGCGGCCACCAGCCCGATAGTCGTTGCGCCATCGGCCGCCGCAGTCATTCCACAAGGCAGCTCGACGGAGTCGGCATCGTTTGTCGGGCGCGCGGAAGCCCTCGCGGGACTGCGCAGCAATTGGGATATCGCTTGCACCGGCAAGCGCAGGATCGTCTGGGTTGCCGGTGAGCCGGGAATCGGCAAGACGACGCTGATCGAGCATTTCATCGCCGGTGTTGGGGATGCGCTTTGCATCCGCGGCCAGTGCGTCGATCAATACGGGAGCGGCGAGCCGTATCTGCCCGTGCTCGAAGCCCTCTCGGAGCTGTGCCGGATCGACGGCACGCTGGTAGCGTTGCTGCGCACCGTCGCGCCGACCTGGCTCTTGCAGCTGCCGTGGTTCAGCAGTCCCGAGGAACGCGATGCGCTGCGCCGCGAGCTCGCCGGTGTCGCACCCGATCGGATGCTGCGCGAGATGGGCGAGCTCCTGGACCGCTCCGGCGAGCGGCGTCCGCTGTTGCTCGTGACGGAGGACCTGCATTGGAGCGATCGCTCGACGATCCAGCTGATCGACTACATCGCGCGGCGGCGTGGCAACGCGCGCCTCATGTGGCTCTCGAGCTTTCGTCCTGCGGAGATCGTGGCGCTCGATCACCCGCTGGGCTCGGTGCGCCGCGAGCTGCGGCTGCATGGACTGGCCGAGGAAATCGATCTCGACCCGTTCTCCGAAACCGAGGTCGCCGAATACCTGGCGAGGCAATCTCCATCGATGCCGAGCGACGAGGCATTCGTGCGCGCGTTGCATGAACGCACGGACGGATTGCCGCTCTTCGTCGCATCCGTCACGAACGAGATCAGCGCACGCGCCGCGCACGGCCGGGTCGCTCCGGAGCAGCTGGCAAAAATCGCGGTGCCGGACAATCTTGCGGCGATCATCGAGCACTACATCGCCAAGCTCGACGAGGGGCCGCGCACCGTGCTCTCGGCAGCCGCCGTTTGCGGCGTCCAGTTCCGCGTCCAAACGATCGCGGCGGCGCTCGCGCGTGACGCCGCATCCGTCACCGACATCTGCGACAAGCTCGTGCGCGAGCAGGTATGGCTTGTCGGGTCGCCTGCGGAGGAGAGCAGCGGGTTGGCACCGTCGTCGTATTCCTTCACGCATGCACTGTTCCGCCAGGTGCAATACGAGCGCACGTCGGCGTCCACGCGCATCAAGCTCCACCGCGACATCGCCGCCGCGCTCGAAGGTGAACGCGCGGCAGGAGTGCCGGTCGCAGCGACCGAGCTGGCGATGCATTTCGAGCGAGCTTGCGAGGCAGCGGCTGCGGTGCGGTACTACGCCGAGGCGGCCGAGGCCGCGCTTGCGCACTTCAGCCCGGAGGAGTGCATAAGGATCGTCGAACAAGCGTCATCGCTGCTCGCGCGTGCAAGAGACGCTTCCGAACGCGATGCGCTGCGAATCACCATCGAAACGCTGCACGGTCTTGCCGCGACCCGCGTCATAGGCGTGGGTGGGGAGGCCAAGAGCGCGCTCGAGAGAGCGTACTCGCTCCTCGGCGAAGCTCCCCGACATCCGATGCTGGGCCGCCTGCTGCACGGATTCGGCTGGATGCTTTGCCTGCGCGCCGAATACGCGGAAGCGCTGGCGGTCGCCGATCGGGCGGAAGCGCTTGCTTCGCACACCCACGACCCCGTCCTCCTGTCAACCGCGTGCACGATTCACGGGGAGGTCGATCAGCTTCAGGGCCGTTCGCGCGCCGCGCGTACATGGCTCGAGCGTGGGCTCGCGCTTGCCGAACGGCTGGAGGGCCGTCCGGGCGAATTCCTCGTCGACCCGCAGGTCGCGCTGCTCGGCTTGCTTACCAATCCGCTCGTCCATCTCGGTCTGGTGCAACAGGCGCGCGCGCGCGTGCAGAGCGCACACGTTCGCGCGCGCGATCGCGGATGGCCGATGTCGCGGCTCGTCGCGATCTGGCACGGCGCGATGCTCGAGGTGCGGCTCGGCAACGCTCCACGAGTGGCCGCTCTTGCAGACGAAATGCGCGCGCTCGTCGACGAATTCGCGCTCGCTCACGGTCGGACCGCGTGTCGGTGGTTTCGCGCCTGGGCGGACGCGCACAACGGACATCCGCTCGAGGCATACCAGGCGATCAAGAAGGCCTACGAAGACAATGCGCAGTTAGGGATGCTCGCGGGAGGAAGCGAGGTGCGCGGCTATGCGACGGAAGCGCTCGTGCTGTCCGGCGATTGGGGCGCCGCCCAACGCGAGCTCGACGAAGCGCTGCAATTCGCGGATGCGACCGAAGAGCGCGTGTATCTGCCGCAGCTCTACCTGCTGGAGGCCGCGATCGCTCGGGGGCGTGGCGAGCGCCAAGCGGCCGAAGCCTCGGTACGGCGTGCGCTCGCCGAGGCGAGAGCGCAGGAGGCGCCGTGGCTCGAGTTGATCGCGCTCGTTGAAATGTGCGGACACCCGGGCGCGACCCCTGGAGATCGACAGACGCTGGCGGCGCTTCTCGATCAGCTTCCGGAAGCGAGCGATACACCCGCAGCCGCGAAGGCGCGCGCGCTCATTCACAAAAAGCGCGCGTGAAAGCGCGGCGCGCCGCGCCGGCACGAGAGATCGCGGTGGACGCGCACTGTCGGGAGTGTTGTCGAATGGGAGCAAGCTCACGCCAACAGCATCCGGAGTTGATCCAGATCAGTACGGCGGCGCGCAGCGATACTAACGTACAAACCCTCGAGCTGCAGTCGGTCGAGCCGACCCATGCGTATCGGCTCGCTCCACGCTCCCGCGCGAAGCTCGCGACAGGCCGCGCTGCAACCCGCGCGATGCCTCCATTGCTGCGTGTGGAGCGAAAGCTCCAGCTCGTACGACTGAAGCGCGACCGAACGCCCACGGTTTGACAACTCCGCCTGCTGCCGCGCGTACGCCGGCACTGTAGCGGGAGGCTATGGGGACCGGCTTCGTGAGCGAGACCAAACCGACCGCGCATAGCGGCGAACACGAACTCGAATCGAAAGCGCACATGGCAATCGTGAACTCACCGATCAACCGAACGTTATTGCTCGATGCCCTGCGCATAAGGTACGAGGCGGCGCTGCGGATGTCCCGACGCGCGTTGGCGGCGATGCCGCTCGTGCTCGGGTTGCTCGCGGAGGCGGCGTACGGCGACCCTTCGTCGACGCAGGTGTACCGGCTCGCCGGCGACAGAGGCTGCCTAATGTGCCATGAAGTGGAATCGAGAGCGGGCGAGGCCCATTCCCTGATGCCTGTCGCGCCGGCATTCCAGGACATCGCGCGTCGGTATCGCGGGGATCGCGACGCAGCCGGCCGCCTGACCGGGATCGTGCGCGAGGGCAGCGGTCCGCTTCACAGCGATCGGCATTGGGCTGGCAAGGTGCAGTTCGACCGCATGTACCCGAACGATATCCTCGTCAGCGAGGTGGAGGCGCGGCGGATCGTCGAGTGGATCCTCACCCTCGCCCCT
>Ga0105248_10006420_pt1 | contig 12900 bp, 12 predicted proteins | sample KBSS34metaG_FD_81524 | JGI IMG/M metagenome (GOLD analysis project Ga0105248, IMG submission 81524) | Switchgrass rhizosphere microbial communities from Kellogg Biological Station, Michigan, USA - KBS S3-4 metaG | ecosystem: Host-associated > Plants > Roots > Rhizosphere > Soil | place... | reverse complement strand
GGCCGCGCAGGGTCTTGTGCGTGGTCGAGGTCACCACGTGGGCATGCGGCAGCGGGCTGGGGTAGACGCCGGCCGCGACCAGGCCGGCGACATGGGCCATGTCGACGAAGAAGATCGCGCCGACCGAGTCGGCGATCTGGCGCATGCGCGCCCAGTCGACCTTCTGCGAATAGGCCGAGAAGCCGCCGATCAGCATCTTCGGTTTGTGCTCCCGGGCGACCTGCTCCATCGCGTCGTAGTCGATCTGGCCGCGCTCGTCGACGCCGTACTGCACCGCGTTGTAGAGCTTGCCGGAGATGTTGACCTTGGCGCCGTGGGTGAGGTGGCCGCCGTGCGCGAGCGACATGCCGAGGATGGTGTCGTTTGGCTGCAGCAGCGCCATGTACACCGCCTGGTTCGCCTGCGAACCCGAATGCGGCTGCACGTTCGCGTAGTCGCAGTCGAACAGCTGCTTCACGCGCTCGATCGCGAGCTTCTCAGCGACATCGACGAATTCGCAACCACCGTAATAACGCTTGCCCGGATAACCTTCGGCGTATTTGTTGGTCAGCACGCTGCCCTGCGCCTCCAGCACGCGCGGGCTCGCGTAGTTTTCCGAGGCGATCAGCTCGACATGGTCTTCCTGGCGCTGGCGCTCGTTCGCGATGGCCTGCGCGAGTTCGGGGTCGTAACCTTCGATGCGACTGTCGCGGGGGAACATCTGGCTCGACCTCGGCGCTGGTGGAAAGACGCAAAGTGTAGCTTTGATGCGGGTTTGCGACCAGCTTGGGTGGCGTCGCGGGCGCGCTTGCGGGATAATCGCGGGCATTCCAAGACCAGTCCGGTCGCCCGCCTCGCGGGCCGGCCTTGTCACCCTGCGGAGCCCCCAATGCAATACATCTACACCATGATCGGCGTGTCCAAGATCGTGCCGCCGAAGCGGCAGATCATCAAGGACATCTCGCTGTCGTTCTTCCCGGGCGCGAAAATCGGCCTGCTCGGCCTCAATGGCGCGGGCAAATCCACCGTCCTGCGGATCATGGCCGGGGTCGATCACGACTTCCAGGGCGAAGCACGCCCGCAGCCCGGCATCAAGATCGGCTACCTCGAACAGGAGCCGCGGCTGAATCCCGAGCACACCGTGCGCGAGGCGGTCGAGGAAGGCGTCGGCGAAATGCTGCACGCGCAGGAAATGCTCGACCAGGTCTACGCGGCCTATGCCGAGGAAGGCGCGGACTTCGACAAGCTCGCCGCACAACAACAGCGTCTCGAGGCGATCCTCGCGGCCGGCGATGCCGCGACCCTCGAACACCAGCTCGAAGTCGCCGCCGACGCGCTGCGCATTCCGCCGTGGGACGCGAACGTCGGCAAGCTGTCGGGCGGCGAGAAACGCCGCGTCGCGCTGTGCCGGCTGTTGTTGTCGAAGCCCGACATGCTTCTGCTCGACGAGCCGACCAACCACCTCGACGCCGAGTCGGTCGAATGGCTGGAACAATTCCTCGCGCGCTTTTCCGGCACCGTGGTCGCAGTCACCCACGACCGTTACTTCCTCGACAACGTCGCCGAGTGGATCCTCGAACTCGACCGCGGTCGCGGCATTCCGTGGAAAGGCAACTACACCGCGTGGCTGGAACAGAAGTCCGATCGCCTCAAGCTCGAGGAGTCGCAGGAGAAGTCGCGGCAGAAGGCGCTGGCCAAGGAACTCGAATGGGTCCGCCAGAATGCCAAGGGCGGTCGAAGCAAGGGCAAGGCGCGCCTGCAGCGTTTCGAGGAACTGAACTCGGTCGAATACCAGAAGCGCAACGAGACCAACGAACTCTTCATCCCGCCAGGCGAGCGCCTCGGCGACAAGGTCATCGAACTCAAGAACGTCAGCAAGTCCTTCGGCGACCGCCTGCTGATCGACGATCTGTCCATCCAGATTCCGCCCGGCGCGATCGTCGGCATCATCGGCCCGAACGGCGCGGGCAAGTCCACCCTGTTCAAGATGATCACCGGCCAGGAAACGCCGGACAAGGGCGAGATCATCATCGGCCACACGGTGAAGGTCGCGTACGTGGACCAGAGCCGCGAGAAACTCGCCGGCGACAAGAACGTCTGGCAGGAAGTGTCCGGCGGCGCCGACATCCTCACCATCGGCAAGGTCGAGATCCAGTCGCGCGCCTACATAGGCCGCTTCAACTTCAAGGGCGGCGACCAGCAGAAACTCGTCGGCACCCTGTCGGGCGGTGAGCGCGGACGGTTGCATCTCGCCAAGACCCTGCTGCAGGGCGGCAACGTGCTGCTGCTCGACGAGCCATCCAACGACCTCGACATCGAAACCCTGCGCGCGCTCGAAGACGCGCTGCTCGAATTCCCCGGCTGCACCCTGGTGATCTCGCACGACCGCTGGTTCCTCGACCGCATCGCGACCCACATCCTCGCGTTCGAAGGCGAATCGCACGTCGAGTTCTTCCAGGGCAACTACCGCGAATACGAAGAAGACAAGCGCCGCCGCCTCGGCGAGGAAGGTTCGCAGCCGCATCGGTTGCGGTTCAAGGCGCTTAAGTGACGCATCGACCCGCTCGCCATGCGAGCGGCTTTGTCGATGCGTCATCCTCGCGACTGCGCGCGAGCGGATCGCGCGCGAACGGCGAAGCCGGCCCGAAGGGCGAACGCCATGGATGGCGTGAGTCAAGCGGGGATCCATTTTGATCTGGTTCTTGCTTCGCTCGAAGTCGCAAAGTCAAAATGGATTCCAGCCTTCGCTGGAATGACGAACAAGAAGAGCGAGGGGCGATCGATATGAACTTCGTAACGTCTCTAAAGACCCGCTGGTCCGAAGCCAACTCGCTCGTCTGCGTCGGCCTCGACCCCGAGCCTGCGAAATTTCCGACGCACCTGCGCGACGATCCCGACGCCGTGTTCGCCTTTTGCAAAGCGATCGTCGATGCGACCGCCGACCTCGTTTGCTGCTTCAAGCCGCAGATCGCGCACTTCGCGGCGCTCGGCGCTGAGGATTCCCTGCAAAGACTCATCGCGCACATCCACGCCGCGCACCCGGGCGTGCCGGTGATCCTCGATGCCAAGCGCGGCGACATCGGCAGCACCGCGCAGCACTACGCGACCGAAGCGTTCGATCGTTACGGCGCCGATGCGGTGACCGCGAATCCCTACCTCGGCCGCGATTCGGTGCAGCCCTTCCTCGATCGCGCGGACAAGGGCGTGGTGATCCTGTGCCACACCTCGAATCCCGGCGCCGGCGACTTCCAGGATCTCGGCGTCGGAGACAAGCCGCTCTACCAGCACGTCGCCGACACCGTCGCGCGCCACTGGAACGGCAACGGCAACTGCGCACTGGTCGTCGGCGCGACTTGGCCCGCGCAATTGCGCGAAGTGCGCGCGATCGTCGGCGACATGCCGCTGCTGATCCCGGGCATCGGCGCGCAGGGCGGCGACGTGGAAGCGGTCGTCACCAACGGCCGCACGGCCGATGGCAGCGGACTGATCATCAGCTCGTCGCGCGCGATCCTCTACGCGGGATCAGGCAACGATTTCACCGACGCCGCGCGTAACGCGACACTGGAACTGCGCGACACGATCAATCGCTATCGTTGAACCCGCGCGCGCAGGAAAGCGCGTGGTGCGGCGATGACGCAGTGCGCCCACAACGCGAGCCACAGCAGCCCGCGCATCGGCAGCGAAGTCTGCGCCGCCTCGAACTTGTTGAAGTAGCGCCACATGCCGCGATGCTTCTGCCACTCGACCCACATCGGTCGCCGGCGACTGGAGACACCACGCAGGTGCGTAACGCGCACGTCGTTGGCGATGCAGACCTGATAACCCGCATCGCGCGCGCGCCGGCACAGGTCGAGGTCCTCGGCGTGCAGGCGATAGCCGGCATCGAAACCACCGACCTGCGCGAACGCCTTCGTCGGCATCAGCATCAACGCTCCGGATAATGCATCCACCCGCTGGACCGCGTTGCCGTCGCTCGCGACATGCAAGGAGCCGCGCGCGCCGCCGGCGAACAGGACCTTGCGCAGCGATGGATCGCGGCGACGCACGGCGGCATCCTCGACGCCATCGCCATCGACCTGCACGCAACCCAATGCACCGATGTTCGGCACCGCATTCGCATGCGCGAGCAGGCGCGCGAAGGTATCGGCGTCGACCATGCAATCGGGATTGACGAACGCGAGCCACGGCTGCTTGCAGTCCAGCGCGCCATCGTTGCACGCCGTCGCGAAGCCGGGATTCTCGGGATCGACGCGCAAGGTGACGCGCGCTTCGTTTTCCGCGAACGGCATCGCGCGCGCGACGGTGTCGTCGTCCGAGCCGTTGTCGACCAGCACGACCTCGGCGATTTCGGGCACTGCCAGCAAGCGCTGCACGCAGTCGGCGATCGTCGCCGCGCTGCAATGCGTGACGACCACGGCGCGAATGCTGCTTGCTCCTGCCGCCGACACCGTCAGTGGTTGCGCCGTGACATGATCACTTGCCCTTTGGGGGCGTCCTGATCGGATCGAGCGCGCGGAAGCGGCTGCCGTATTCGTCGGTCAGATTGCGTGCATCGTTGGGGTCGCGGATCACCGTCGGCGTGATCAATACGATCACTTCCTCACGATCGTTGGTCACGCCTTTCGTGCCGAACAGGCCACCCAGGACCGGAATCCGGTCAAGGTAGGGCACGCCGTTGCTGTTGGTCCCCTTGGTTTCCTTGATCAGTCCGGCAAGCACGACGGTTTCGCCGCTCTGCACCGCAACCGAAGTCTTCAGCTTGCGGTTATCGATGGGAATGTTGCCGCCGACGCTCGCCCCGCTGCTCACCGGCGAGCTCACTTCCTGGCTGATGTCCATGAACACCATGCCGTTGCTGGCCACGCGCGGTTTCACCTTGAGGCTGACGCCGGTCTGGATGTATTGCACCTGGCTGAAGGTGTCGGTGCCGGGTGTTGTCGAGCCCGTGCCCGGCGCGGGCGTCGAGGTGCCGAAACCGGGACTCAGGATCGTGCTCGCGATCGGGATCTGGGTTCCCGAGTTGAAATCGGCCTCGACGTTGTTGCGAACCAGCAGGGATGGCGCGGACAGGATGCGCACATGGGCCACCTGATCGAGCGCCTGGATCACCGCCAGCGAGCTGCCGGCAAGATAGACCTCGCTCAGGCCGGCCGGAAGCGTGGCAGTGCCCGGCGAGGGGATGATGGTGCCGCCCACCGGACCATAGGCCGTGCGCCCGTTGGCCGCGTTGCTCAGGGATCCGTTGGCGAACAGGGCGACCGCGTTCTTGAGGTACCAGGTCACGCCATAGCTCAGCTCGCCGGTCAGGTTGACCTCGATCACCTGCGCCTCGATGTGCACCTGCAGCGGCATCGAGTCGAGCCGGTCGATCGCGCGGCGGATCGACTCCCACTGCGCGGGCGTCGCGCGCACGAGCAGCGAGTTGCTGTCCTCGACCGCGGTGATGCTGACTCCGTTGCTGCCCTGCCCCTGTCCTGCATTCCCGGTGGTGGCGGCCGGGGCACTGGCGCGCGGGCTCGACAGGTTCTGCACTGGCGCCAACGGTGCCGATGGCTGGCCACCCTTGTCGGAACCATAACTGCTCATTTCCACCGTTTCGAGGCCCGGCATCGTCGACGGCGCGGGTGCCTGCTGCTGGACCTGGATCCCGAACAGGGTGCCGATCTGGGTGGACAGGTCGCTGGCCTTGACGTTTTTCACTTCGTAGACGTACAGCCGCGCCGTTTGCCCATCGCCCTGGTCGAGGCGCTCGATCCAGGTCTGGATTTCGTTGAGGTAGCGCGGTTGCGGGGTGATCACCAGCACCGCGTTGATGCCTTCGAGCGGCATGAAGCGGAACATGCCCGCGACCGGGGTCTTGCTCTGCTCGCCGAAAGCTTTTTCCAGCGAGGACACCATGTGGGTGGCGTCGGTCTGCTGCAGCGGAAACACACCGACCGACATGCCAGCGAGCCAGTCGACATCGAAGATCTGCACTGTGCGCATGTAGTTTTCGAGCTCGGCGCGCGTGCCCGCGAGGACGATCAGGTTGCGTGCCGAATCCACGTTGACGATCGCGTTGGTGCGCGCGTACGGCACCAGCAGTTTCTGCATCTCGGTCGCGGAGATGAAATGCAGCGGCACGGCGCGCACCTCATACCCGCGCACATTCCCGATCGGACCGATATGCGGACCGACGTTGCCGGAAACCAGCGCCTGGTCGGCGGGCACGATGTTGTAGCGGCCGTCGGCCCAGATCATCCGCGCGTTGTTCCAGCCCAGCACCATCTCGAGCAATGACAACGCCTGATTGGCATTGACTGGGCTCGGGGTGGACAAGGTCACGGTGCCGCGCACGCCGGGCGAGATGACGTAGTTCTTCTGCAACAGGTCGCCAAGGATCGCCTTGACCACCGCATTCAGCGATTCGCCCTCGAAGTTGAAGGTTGTTTCGCCACCACCGGCATTGTTGCGCCCCGGCGGCGTCGCCGAAGCCGCGCCGGTATCGATGACTTGCCCGGTGCCGGCATGGATGGTCGGAGGAATGCGCGGTGCCGGCGTGCTCTCGAACGGCTTGCTGTCGTCGTTGACGCTAGCGGGCGCCGCGGGTGGCGGCAGCACGGCGTTGCGATCCATGCGCGCACGCGGTGGGCTGACGCACCCCGCGAACACTGTCAGCATCGCGCAGCACAGGGCCGTCGCAACCATGGGGCGGCTGCGGGGCATCGATGTCGCGTTAGGGGTCTGTCGGGTCGTGCCGATGAAGATCATGCGCGTCACTGTACCTTCTCGTTCGTTGGCGGCGTACTGCCACCCTGGGCTTGCGCCCGCTGTCGGCGCTCTTCGATGCGCCGGCGGATCTGTTCGGCCTGCTGTGCGGCCTGGATGGCCGCGTTGTTGGCGGCTTCATTGGCGGCGGCGTTCATTGCATCGGTCGGTGGCTGAGCTTGCGGCGCGTCGGCTGGTTGCTGGGGATCGGCATTGCCATCTGCCGGTGGCTGCGGCTTTGCGATTGCGACTGCTCCGCTCGCGATTGCCTGCGGCGTCAGGCCCATCTGGGTCGGCTCTTCGCCACCCTGGCCGTCGAACACCCGCAGCTGGAGTGTCGTCTGGCCCTGCGAACCGCCGTCGAACACGACCGAGCGCGGCGTCATCGCGACCATTTTCCAGCCCGAGTAGGGCCCGCCGAGCGCCTGGCCTTCACGTACGCGCAGGCTTTCCTTGGTCTTGTTGTCCTGCACGATTGCCATCTGCAGCGACGGCGTGATGAGGACGCTGGTGAGGGTGACATCCAGCGGCTGCGCATCCGCGCTCGCTTGCCCCGGAACATGCACGGCGATCGGCTTGCGATCGGGGTAGAACAGCGGACGGTTGGCCGTCTCGGCATAAATTTCCAGCGGCCCCAATGGCGATCGCGTACTGGCGAGCGGCACCTTCGGCAAGGGCGGCGCGAGCCTTGGATCGTCGTCGAGCAGGCTGTAGCGTCCGCCGAAACCGCCTAGCGCGACAATCGCGCACAACAATGCCCAACCGGCGACGGCGACCAGCAGCCAACTGCGTGGGTCAAGCCGGCGGATCATGTCTTTCGCCCAGCGGCAAGACGCGGGATTTCATGCGGCATGATCCCCCTCACCCCACCACCGGCTCCGTCGGCGGTCCTCCGCTCTCCCGCCGCCAGCGAGGGCGAGGGACGCCTGTATCGCTGCGCGATGGTTGCTTCAAGGAGCATGGGCCGTCCCTGGACGCAGGTAGCCGTAGAGATCGAACGCGATGTCCAGCGGCGCACCGGGATCGGTGCCCGGCGTGTTTTCGGGAAGGAAGGGGCGTCGGCTGATGATGTTGAGGTTGGCCAGGAACAACTGTGGACGCCCGTTCTCGAACGTGTGCAGCAGCGCGCTGAATTCGCTGATGCCGCACAGCAACCGCACCTGCACGACCACGCGCTGGTAGCGTTCCTGCACTCCCCACGCGGTCGGCGTGCGCTGGCTGATCGTGCAGGCGCCGTGGTCGGGACTGACCGCCGCGACCTGCTTCTCCATGCGCTGCACGAGACCGGCCTGCGCGAGTTCGACGGTGGCCTCGGGCAGGAAGCCGGGGTTCGCCGCTTCGATCTGGCGCATTTCGACGAGCCGTTTCTCGATCGCCGGACGCTCGCGCGCGAGCATGCGCATGCGCAATTCCTGGTCGCGCAGGTCGTCCATGTGCGCGCCCATCGACAGCATTGGCGCGGTCCACCACCAGTGCAGCGCGATCAGATAGACCAGCGCAAGCGCCAGCACCAGCAGGCCCAGCGCATACGCACGGCCGTCAGGGCGGGAAAGGCTGGGCATTTGCCGCTCCATTCGAGGGTGACCTTTTCCCGGGTGGCCCGGCCAGGTCGGCGACGAGGGTGAAACGGTCGCGCTTCGTCAAAGCGTCGGGCTGCACGCTGCCGCTGAGGGCGGGCGAGCGCAACATTTTCGACGCCTGCAGTTTCGCGACCAAGCCGGCCGCATCGGTGCTCAGACCGGTCAGGTAGATTTGCCCATCCTGTTCGCTGAAGCGCTCCAGCCAGGTGTTGTCCGGGATGCGCGCGCTGACATCGGCGAGCACCGCGAGCATCGGTGGCTTCATCGCGCGGGTCTGGGCGAGGAAGTTAGCGCCCGCTGATGCTTCCTCGAGCTGCTTGGCCAGCGCGCCGACCAGTCGCGCCTGTTGATGGCGCGCGGCGACTTCGGACTCGAGGCGCTCGACCGCATTGCTACGGTTTTCGAGCATCTGGTTCAGGGCGAACAACAATGCGACCAACGCGATGACTACCAGGCCAAGGTTCAGCCACAGCCGGCGACGGTCGACCGGTTGCCGACGCTCGAGCGGCAGCAGGTTGCACTGCAATGGCCTGCCTTCCGCATCGCGGGCATCCACGCCGCTCAGGCGCGCCGCCAATGGACCCAGCGGCGCGAGTGCGGCGTCGAGCTTGTCCTTCGGCAGCACCAGCAGTTCGACCTGCGCCATCTTGCTTGCCGCATCGACCGAGAGTACGCGGCAGTCGTAGGCAACCTGATCGGCGCGAAATGGCGTCTGCCGGTCGAGTTCGTGGGCGACGACCTCACGCAGGCGTTCGGTCGCGGCCGCCGGCAAGCTGATCTGGCGACGCAATACCTGGCCACCCGGCAGCAACAACCAGCGCGGGCGCTCGACGCGATTCGGGCCGAGCGCGGCATCGATGCGGGCAACCATGTCGGCATCGGCATCGAGCGGGATGCTGGCCAGCAGCGATTCGCGACCGGCTTCCTCGATCCGCAGTTCCACCGTTGTTCCAACGCTCGCATACAACACGCGCGCATGGCCTTCGGCGAACAACGCGCGCCAACGCGTCGGCAACATGCTGACGAGCTCGCCAAACCACCAGCGCAGGAACCGCTGCAACGGGCTGCCCGCATAGCGCGTGCGTGCACGATCCAGCGGTGCGCCCAGGCGATCGGCAATGGATTGCGAAATGGCCATCAATACGATTCTCCCTCCCGCCATTGCAGCGGCACATACAACTGGCCGAAGGGTCCGGTTTGTGAAGCGCGCACGATAGCATCCACGGTCAGGCTCGTGCCGTCGTGCAGGTGCGCGCGACAGGAAATGTCGTAGAGCCCGGTGCCCGGCTGGACCACGAACGGCTGCCCGCCAGGCAGCACCGGCGGCGCTTGCGGGCTGCCGGGCTGCCAGCTTTCACGCTGATTCTGGAACAGGTCAGCGGCATCTCCACTCATTCCCAGCGCCTGCAACACCGGCGGTTGCGCGAACGTCGGGCTCGGCTCGCTGCTCGTATAGACCGTCACGTTGGGCACAAGTTTCTGGTACAGCGCGAAGTCCATGCCGAGCACGCGTTGCAGTTCGGACACCGCTTCGAACGGTTTGTTTTTCGGACCGAACGGAAGCCCCGAGCTGCTGTAATCGGCCGATTCGGCGCCGCCGGGCGTAACGAGGTCGTCGGGGTCGCGGTAATCGATGATCGCCGCGGCAACATTTTGCGCACGTGGCTGCTTGACGCCCAGCGCGAGGAGCAGCTTCGTGAGCAACTCGGGCGATGCGCTGTTCAGGTCGATCTTGCCCGACTCGTCGACGATGTGGATCTCCAATTGCGCGTCGCCGAGCGTCAATCCGTAGCGGCGTCCATCCGGCACCCAGCGTCGCTGCATGTCGGGATACTGCATCCGCAGCGCCGCGTATTCGACGCCCGCACGCGCTGCCTGCCTCGCGACCAGCGACGCGCGCAACTGGTGCGCCTGCAGCGCCTCGATGCGCGCGCTTTGCGCGAAGCCGCCAATCACCGCGGTCAACAGCACGAGCAGCCAGAGCACCAGGATCAACGCCGCGCCCCGCGCGTCGCGACGATGGGTCGATCCCCTGCGCGACATGTTCATTTTCCACCGCCTGTCGCTGGCGGCGGTGGCGGCACCTGCTGCCGCGAGGGCGACTGGACGCCGGCGGTCGCATTCTCGGCATGCGCACTCGCAAAACCCAAGGGCAACGCGGTCGAGAACGCGGGCCACGGCCTCTTCGGATCGGCGAAACGCAATACCAGGCGAACCTCGACCGGCAATTCGGCGGGACGCTTCCACTCGGTCTTCCAATCGCCGATCTTCGCGTCCTGGCCAAGCCCGCGGTATTCGAAATGGGCGTCGGCGATGCCGTCCAGCAATTCCTCGGGAGGAAGCTTGTCGTCGTCGGCGAGCGGCTTCTCGTTCACCAGCATCGCGTAGGCGAACTGCAATTTCTGGGTGCCGTCGCCAGCCCCCGACGGCACCAGCTTCAACGTCAGCACATACGGACCGCCGCGCGAGAGATAGCCCGGCATCGGCGCGACGAATCGCAGCTTGTCGTGCGCGCCATCGAAAAAGGTGACCTGCTGGGTCAGGTCGTCGCGCTCAAGCACCAGCGGTTCGGCGGACTGCAGGAAGCGGTACAGCACACCCTGCACCGCGCGCAGGTGTTCGTTGCGGCCGGCAGCGAGCTCGGCGCGCTGCACCGAACCGTTCGCCGAGTGCAGGCTTGCGAACGCGATCGCCATGCCCAGTGCGAGCAGCACGGTGGCGAGGATGATCTCGATCAGCGTGAAGCCCGCCGCGCGCTTGCACGAAACGGGAGCCATGCGACGGCGCGGGCAGGCGTTCATTGCTGCAATCCCTGCGGCGGCGCATACGCGCGCAAGGTCTCGACGCGCAGGGTCTGGCCCGGACCGCGCGCGCCCCACTGCATCTGCAGCACCACGCGATACATCACGTTGTCGACGAAGTTCTGCAGGTTCGGATCGGCGCTGTTCGGATCGGCTGCGTTTCGATCACCCGGGGCGGGCGCGGGCGACGCGACCAGCGGCTTGAAGGGCGTGACGTCGAGCGTCCAGCGAAAGCGACCGTTCTCGTACACGCCCGTGCTGCGGCCCGGCTGCAAGCGCTGGTCGGCGCCGAGCGTATCGAGGACGCTCTCGGCGTACAGCGTCGCCTGGGTGGAGTCGGATGCGTTCGCAACCGCGCGCACGCCGCCGGACAGGATCGCGAGCAACAGGCCGAGGCCGATCGCCAGCAGCGCGAATGCGACGAGCACTTCGAGCAGCGTGTAGCCGCGTTGGGATGAGCGGGGGCTGGGGGCTGGGGGCTGGCGAACAGCACGAACCGGTCCGGCGGAATTGCAAGAATCGTGTGCACGACTCATGGCGGCCCATCCGGCAAGCGCGTCTGGGTGACTTCGCCGGTCAGCCAGCGCACGTCCACGCGCCAGCCGATGCGCTGCGTGCGCAGGCTGATCCGGCCACCGGTCGCCGAACCATCGGGGAAGAAGCGGATCGCCGCGTCGCGCGCGCTCGTCTGTTCCACGCGCACCGAATTGAAGGTGATCTTCAACGACGCTGGCAACGTGCCGTGATGATCGCCAGCCGCCGTCCACGTGCGCTTGTCGAGATCCATTTCGAAGCGTTGCGGCGTGCCTGTCGTGAGCGCGCGCGCACGCGTGTAGCGCAGCTCGGTCGCAACGGTGTGGACGCCGTCGCGTAATTGCCGGCCGCTGCGACCGACGCCGAACAGGCCGACGGTGAGGCTGGTGATCGCAGCGATCAGCACGATCACCAGCAGCATTTCGAGCAGCGTGAAACCGTTTTCAGGATCAGTACGCACGATGCAAGGGCGACCGCGCGCGCGTCGCGGCGCGCCGGATGCACGGCGCACGCCGATCTTCACGTCAGGTCGCGCAACGCATCGGCACGGCGCATCGTCACTGATGATGGATGTCCGCATCCACGCTTTCGCCGCCGGGTTTGCCGTCACGCCCGTAACTCGTCAGGTCGTAGGGACCGCCCGAACCGGGCACCTTGTATTCGAGCGGGTGTCCCCACGGATCCTTGAGCTCCTGCTCCTTCGCGTAGGGGCCGAGCCAGCCGGCGCTGTTGCCGGGCGCCTTCACCAGCGCTTCGAGGTCCGGCGGCAGGCTGCCGACATCGTTCTGGTACTGCTCGATCTTGCCGGCCATGGTATCGACCTGCGATTGCGCGAGCTTGAATTTGCCCTTGTCTGCCGCACCGAGGATGCGGCTGCCGACGAAGGTCGCGATCAACCCGATCAGCACGATCACGATCATGATTTCCATCAAGGTAAAACCGCGTTGCGCCGCGGACGAAACCGATCTTGCGAATTTATTCGACGTCATTGGGCATCAGCCTATGGAGGAAGTGAGATCGTACAGCGGGGTGAGGATTGCGAGGATGACGGTACCGACCACGACGCTCATCGCGATGGTGAGCATCGGCACCAGCGCGGTCAGGAAGCGGTCCATCGCCTGTGCGGTTTCGCGGTCGAAGGTATCGGCGACTTTCAGCAGCATGCCGTCGAGCTCGCCGGATTCCTCGCCGACCTGCACCATCTGCACCGCGAGCCGCGGGAAGATTTCGCGCCGGCCCAGCGCATGCGCAAGGCCGCT